>Ga0224564_1000046_pt1 | contig 11636 bp, 9 predicted proteins | sample CSU5metagenome_FD_182889 | JGI IMG/M metagenome (GOLD analysis project Ga0224564, IMG submission 182889) | Soil microbial communities from Bohemian Forest, Czech Republic - CSU5 | ecosystem: Environmental > Terrestrial > Soil > Temperate forest | place: Czech Republic: South Bohemian Region... | reverse complement strand
AACAACAGGCTGAAGAATGCCACCGCCATCGCCGTCACGCCGAGGAAAAAATTGGGATTGCCCAGAACGCGGCTCACCACTGTCCATAGCCCCGAGCGGTCCCACAGGGCATGCACGTCGCCAACTTGTTTCATGGCGCGGGCCAGAAGCACGTCGCCCACCACCGACGCCGACGCGATCGCGACGATCGCGCACCAGACTGCGACGCCGGTGTCGAGTTCTTTCATAACACTGCCTCACCCGATACCCGGCTGCCCCATTGCTCGCGTTGTTTGCGAGAAGTGGGGATTTTCTCTTTGGACACAGCTAAGAACCCCCACCGCTCGCAAAAGACGCGAGCAATGGGGCACCCAAAACCTGATTTTTGGACGCCACGCCGTCCGTGTCTCATGAACCCGCCTCGCTCGACACCGCGACCGGCCTGGGCTCGTTCTCACTCGCCGCGTCAACATGCTCATGCTGCGTGAGCGAGGGCCCTCCGGCGACGAAGCCCACGCCTCCCGTGATCAGCGCGATGCCCACCCAGCGCAGCGGGCTCACTTGCTCGTGCAGTGCGAACTTCGCGACCAGTGCCAGCAGCACATAGCCCAGCGACGTGGCCGGCAAAACATAAGTCAAGTCCGCCCACGAGAGCGCGTTCATGTAGGCGGCGAAGAATGCCAGCAGCAAAAGAATTCCACCGGCGACCCAGGGATTGAGCACGGCCAGAATCAAGCTGAGAGGATGGTGCAACGAAACGCGGCTGGCCTGTTTCATCCCGTGAGAGAGCACGGAATCACCCGCCGCTGCGAACACGGTAACTCCTGCCAAGACCAGATACTTACGAAAGGTCACGAGAAGATGAACTCACCACGAAGACGCCTTCGGCTGCGCTCGACGTTTGTGACTTTTTTTCGAAGTTGCCAAGAATCGATGCTGCAAACAAAGCGGTTACGACGACCAAATCGTCGAAAATTCAAAAAAGTCACAGACTTTCAGGGCAGGCTTCAGCACAGAGAAAAGCACTTCAGAAACCCCAGAAAGGGTTCTCTCAGTGCCTCCCTGGTGAAAAAGTCCTTACGCTTTCACCGGCACCGCTGCTGCCGCGGCTTCATCGTTGTGCTTCTTGACCAGCTTGTTGCGCGCCGAGCGCAGCTTCATGAACGTCTTGGCTTCTTTGTAAAGACGCTTGCGGTCGTTGCTGTCAAACGCGGCTTTTCTTAAGATGCGGAACACGGCTTTGGGACGGAAATAATATTCGTCGTAAAACCGATGCACGGCAGAAAGAATTTCGTCGGCCGAGAGCCCCGGATACTGAATGTGCGCCAACTGGTGGCCGCCTTCATCCACCATTTTGTTGTCGCCCACCATGAAGCCATTACTCACCGCGTAGTCGTAGAGTTCGGTACCGGGGTAGGCATGGGCGACCGAGACCTGGATGGTCTCCACGTCCAGCTCTTTGGCGAACGCGATGGTGTTGTTGATGGTTTCGTGCGTCTCGCCGGGCAGGCCCATGATGAAGTCGCCGTGGACCACCAGGCCCAGCTTGTGGCAATCGCGGGTGAAGTCGCGCGCCCGTTCGATGGTTGCGCCCTTCTTGATGTTCTTCAGAATCTGCTGATCGCCGGATTCATAGCCCACGATTAAGAGCCGGCATCCGGATTCCTTCATCGCTTTCAAAGTCTCGTAGTCGGTGGTGACGCGTGACGTGCACGACCACGTCAGGCCCAGCGGCTTCAACTTGGCGCACAGCTCAATGGTGCGCGCCTTCTGGATGTTGAAGGTATCGTCGTCGAAGAAAAACTCTTTGACGTTGGGCCAGAGTGTTTTGGCGTTGGCCATTTCCCGCGCTACGTCGTCGGTGGAGCGCTTGCGCCACGGATGCCCGCTGAGCGTCTGCGGCCACAGGCAGAACGTGCACTGCGCCGGGCAGCCGCGCGTGGTGTAGAGCGAAACGTAGGGATTCAGCAGGAATGGAACGTTGTAATTAGTGATGTCGAGGTCACGCTTGTAGATCTCGGTGACGTGCGGCAGTTCATCGAGATTCTGAATCTGCGGGGCATCGGGATTGTGGACGATCTTGCCGTCCTTCAGGAACGAAGCTCCCGCAATCTCTTCCAGCGGCTTGCCTTTGGCGTAGTCGGTGACGGCGTAGTCGAATTCCTTGCGGCAGATAAAATCAATCGCGGGGCAATCGCGCAACGACTTTTCCGGAAGCACGGTCACGTGCGGCCCGACGAAGGCGATCTTGATGTTCGGATTGACCGCCTTGATGGCGGTGGCCAGCCGGATATCCCCAGGAAACCCGGGGGTACTGGTGAACAGCACCAGAAATTCATATTGCTTGGCGATCTCGATGGTCTGTTCGCCGGAGACGTGATGCGAGGGCGCATCCAGCAGCCGCGACCCCTCCAGCATACCGGCCGGATAGGCCAGCCACACCGGGTACCAGAAACTTTCAATTTCGCGGGTGGCGGGCCAACGGGAGCCGGCGCCTCCGTCGAAGTTTTCAAACGAAGGTGGATTCAGCAACAGTGTTTTTAAGGGCATATGTTGGTGTCTATATATTTTAGCATTCTGACGCGGTTGTCGCGCATATTCCACACGTATTGTTGCGGGTTCCCGGCCTTGGCTGATTGAGTCTATCTTACTGACAGCGCAGGGGAAAGCGGAACCTGCTTCGAGCCAACAGTAGGTTGGATGCAGTGAATGGGGAAATGGTGCGTTGAAGGGATGGTTGGAGGCATAGGCAGGGATGTCGTCCCGAACGCTCCACCATCCAGCGATGAAGCGAGCGCTGAGGAAATCTCAACCGAGAGAAATCTCAACTGTGGGGACGGGGATAGAGTTCGCGAGCAGGAGTACCCGCGCCACATAAGCAAATTCAAGATCAGCGGCAAAAGCGACGGACAAAGCCTGCCCCTGAGCGGAGCCGAAGGGAGTGCCCGTCCTACATGGGACTAGTGGCCCATGGCCCATTTTTCCAGATCGCCGGTGGCGCGGAGGAGAGCGACCTGGCTGCGTTCGAGTTCGAAGATTACGTCTTCGAGGGCGATGGAGCGTTCGCTGGCCTGGGAGCGGGCGTCGTCGAGATCGTGGAGCGTGGCGGTGCCCGCGTCCATGCGGGTCTGGACTGCTTCCACATTTTTCTCCGCCAGCTCGGATTCGAGTTCGGCAACGTCGCGCGCGGCTTGCAGGCGCGAGACGGAGCGCTGCACGCGAAGGGTCTCTTCCGAGACCTGGTTGCGCGCGGCTTCCGCCTGCTTCTGCGCTTTGACCGCTTCGGACTCGGCTTCCTGCACCTTGGCGTGCTGGGAGAGATTCAGAAACGGAAAGTGAATAGCAATGCCGACCGTCGCGTTGTTGGGCTGGAAGCTCCCGGGCTGATAAAACTTCTGATAGTGGTTAAAGGTGGCAAGCAAGGCGTATTGGGCGGCGAAATCGACGCTGGGCCAAAGAGATCTCTGTTCCCCCTTCACGCGTAAAAACTCGGCGCGGGCATGCTCGATGGCGGCCTGGACGGCGGGATTGGAGTCGACGGCGCGACTGGCGGCGTCTTCTACATTCAGCCCAGATTTAACTCCTCTGGTTCCTTCCGGTGAGAGTTCTTCGGTTTTCACCGACGGGAGTGCGGGCAGCGTGTCGGGATCGGATTCGATCGAGGCTGGAGGAAGGCCGGTGAGTTTGCCGAGATGTTCGCGGAGCACGTCGGCCGAGCCGGAAGCTTCCTCGATGCGCAGGCGAATGCGAGCCAGCGAAAGCTGGGCCTTCTTGCCCTCCGTTTCGCTGTCGACCCCCTCTTTCACGCGCTGAGCCACGGCGGCCTGCATCTTCTCCGCGTCGGCCCCGGCTTGGTGCAGGCGATCCAGGCGGCGCTGGCATTTCAGGAGCTCGACGTAGCTCAGGACTGCGTCCTGAATAATCTGGTTGCGCTGGTCCTTGGTGCGGAGCGCGCTGGCCTTGTAGTCGATGCCGGCGGCGTGAATAAAATCGCGGAGCGCAGGATTGAGCAGCGCGGACTGCGCGTTCACGTTGAACAGCGAGGGCGCGGCACCTTCGAGGCTGAGCGGAAAACCATCAGACCAGCCTAGTCCGGCGCCGGCGATGAGTTGCGGGATGTACTGATTGCGAATCTCGAAATACTGGGCGAGGAAACGTTTCTGGTCGGCGTCCGCGACCGCGCCCGCAGTGCCGTGGGTGAGTGCCAACTCCACTACGCGCTTCAGCGGCACGGGCTCGGCTGCGAGGGTGGCAGGGAGCCGGAATAGCACCAGGAGCAGGACGGCGAGGAGTCGAGCTTGGGCACGAATAATCCAACGCGGTTTTGTTTTCGTCTTCGTCTTCATCTTGTCCTCTTTGGAAGAGTCCGGAAATGATTGTACGGGCTCAGGTTCAGGGAGCGTGTTTCCGAAACATGTTCATCAAGCCGGGTTACGAAGCTGGTCTACGAAGCTGGGTTACGAAGCTGGGGTCACGAAGTATGAGATGCCGGGTGAATCTTAAATGGCACGAGGGAGTGGGGGACGGGAATTTGGTGTAAGGTGCGCGACTGGACGGGTGAGTCGCCCGTCCCCACACGAGCCGTCGCTACACGAACAGTCACGCGTTAGTAGAACAGACGCATCAGGCCGCCCGGCGGGAGATCGGGGACGATGAATTTGGAATCGCCAATTCCGGCGGCGCGAGCTAGAGCCTCAGCGGCGAGGTAGCCGCTGCGAACGGCGCCTTCCATGGTGGCGGGCCATCCCGTGGCGGTCCAGTCGCCGGCGAGGAGGACGCGTGGCCAGGCGGTTGTGGCCGTGGGACGATGGGCGTCGATGCCGGGGCGGGGTGAGTAGGTGGCGTGGACTTCTTTGATAACGGTGGATTTGACCAGGTTGGCGGAGCGAGCCGCAGGGAAAAATTCGCGGACTTCGGCGAGAGCCAGGTCGATGATTTCGGCGCGCGATTTTTCGACAAGAGATTTTGAGGAGCTGATGACGAGTTCGATGTAGCTGCCGCCCTCAGGGGCAAAAGCCCTATTATCAGCCGGAGCCTCAACGGAACGACTGCAGTCGTATCTTTCCCGTTCGTGCTCCTTCCGTTCATGTCCTTCTCGTTCGTAACTCTCCTGCCCGCCTCCTGAAACGCCTTTCGTCGCGCTGGAACGCCGTTGGATTCTGGATTTGTGGAACATCCATTGGATCGTGCGGTCGAGCAGAACGGCGTGGTCGAGATCGGTGATCTGGCGGTCGAACCACAGATGGACGCCGGTGATGGGAGAGGTTTCGAAGTGGGTGATCTGCTCCCGCAGAGATGCGGCGTCGGGAGTTTGTGGCAAGACGCGATCGAGATTTTCGAACGGCAACGCGAGCACGAGATAGTCGAAAGCGGCCTGGGCCTTGGCGTCACTGCCGGCGAGATCGAGATGGACGAGTGCAGAATCGGCGTGAAAATTTTCCAGCGAGGTCCGGAACTGCAACTCGCCGGCGCGAGCGCGGATGTAGTCTCCGGCAGCGTTGTAGAGCGTGGTGAGCGGGACGGTGGGAACGCCCATGCGGCGGGCCGCGGGCGATTTCATGGATTCGCGAACCACCTGCGCGGCGGAGGAAATCGAAATGCGGTCCAGTTCGTCGCTGAGCGCGCTGATGAGGATGGGCTTCCAGAAACGCTCGATGGCACCGGAGGTTTGGCCGTACCCCTGCAACCAGTCGGCGAAAGATTTTCCGGTGTCTTTCTGCGCCATGAGGGTGAGCGGAATCATGGCGCGGGCGATGGCGAGTTTGTCTTGCGCGCTCAGAAAAGAAAAATGAAGGAATGACGGCGCGGTGTGCAGCGGCGCGGGCAGCGCGGAGGCGCGCATCACCGAGGCGCGTCCGCCGGGTTCGAGGAAAGTCATTTCGTCGTACCAGCGGATGTCCTGGTCGACCCCGATGCGCTCGTAAAAATTGATGAGGTTGGTGCAGGTGCGAAACAGAACGTGCTGGCAGTTGTCGACGACTTCGCCGGTTCCGGGATGCTGGTAAGAAGAAGCGCGTCCGCCGAGGAAGGGACGCCTCTCGAAAACAGTGACCCGGAAACCGGCCGTGGCCAGGGCGCAGGCGGCGGCGAGTCCAGCGAGTCCGCCTCCGGCGACGGCGACCGTGGGCTGGGATGCGGTGGAGGTCATCTGGTTGAGATTAGCATTGCGCGCGAAACGGACGTCTCCAGGATGCCCCATTTCTCGCGGGACTTTTGCGCGAGAAGTGGGGATTTCGCAGACGCCCATTTCTGACGCACTATGGGAACGACCTCTGGCGAACACCCCCACTTCTCGGAAAGGACGCGAGAAATGGGGCACCCAGCGCTTGGTGCGTCCGCGCACTCAGCGTTAGGTTATGCGCCTGAGGAAACCTTTGCCCAGGATGCGGAGTTTTTCGGAGGTGCTCAGCGAGACTTTGGCGGTGAAGACGTCGTACTGTTTTTCGGCGATTTTTTCCAGCAGGCGGCGGTAGATTGTGATCAGCACCCAGAGCGCGGGCTGGCTGTCTTCGCTGACGAAAGGGATGAGATCGTCGCCGGCGCGGTAGAACTCGCGGGCGCGGTCGGCTTCGAGGGCGAGCAGGGGACGCAAGCGGGCGGGATCGGGCGTCGATAGAATGTCGGCGGCGGACAGGCCGAATTTCGCAAGATCTTCTTCGGGGAGGTAGACGCGGCCAAGGGTGGCATCTTCTTTGACATCGCGAATGATATTGGTGAGTTGGAAGGCCAGGCCGCAGGTTTCGGCGAGAGGTTCGGCCTCGGGATTCTTGTAGCCAAAGACGTGAATGCAGACCAAGCCGACCACGGACGCGACGCGGTAGCAATAGCCGCGGAGATCTTCGAAAGTCTTGTACTGGATGGCGAGGGCGGTTGCCCCGCTGGGCGCGGCTTCCAGAGGTAGCAGAGCGTCGACAACATCCATGGCCGTGCCGTGGGCGAGTTCGTCGAGTAATCCGGCGGGGATGTGGTAGCGGCGCTGCGCGTCGGTGAGGGCGAGAAGAATGGGATCGTCGGTGGGCTGGCCCTGCTGGGCACGATGCAGCGCGTCGAGCCAGGTTTCGAGTTTCTGACGGCGCTCAGAAAGACTCAGGGTGGGATCGTCGGCGAGATCGTCACAACGACGCATGAATGCGTAGACGGCGCACAGGGCTTCCCGCTTGCGGCGCGGAAGTACGAGGAAAGCGTAATAGAAATTCTTGGCGGCGGTGCGAGTAATGCCGCGGCACACGGAATACGCCATGACCAGCTGCGCGGGGGCTGGGGTCCAGGGGACCGTAGCTTGCTGGGCGCTGGCGCTCATAATTCTTCAACCCCAGTTTGCTTAACCCCGGTTTGTTTAGCTCCGGTTTGTTTCACCCCAGAGCGGTTCGTATTGCCTTTCCCGCCAAAGAGCTTGCCGAGGGCGGCGCGCGCCACCAGTGCCAGTTTGCGGGGCGGGGAGATTTTCGGGCGATTGCCCAGCACGGCGAAACCCTGGCGTTCGATGGCGTTCAGAATTTCCTGGCCGCCGCGGGAAAAAAGATCGAGATCGACGGCGAGCTCGCCATCGACTTGACCGATCAGGGGCAGACCGCGCTCGAACCAGTCGCGGGCGCGTTCGACTTCGAATTGCATCATCGCGCAGAACGCTGGTGTGTTGCGCTGGGCGGCGATGTCTTGCTCGGTGACGCCGAAACGGCGCAGGTCTTCGAGCGGGAGATAGATACGTCCCTTGGCATAGTCGACGCTGACGTCTTGCCAGAAATTGGCGAGTTGCAGCGCGCCGCAGGTGAAGTCGGAGAGTTGCTGGCGTTCGGGGTCGCGGTAACCGCACAGGTAGAGCACGAGATGGCCGACGGGATTGGCAGAGTAGCGGCAGTAGGCGAGCACATCGTTGAAAGTGTCGAAGCGGGTAATGGTCTGATCCTGGCGGAAGGCACGGAGCAGATCGGAAAATTCGTGCCGCGGGATATCGTAAGTGCCCACCGTTTCTGCAAGGGCTACAAACACCGGATGCTTCGGCGACCCTTCATAGCACGCGTCCAATTCGCTCTGCCATTCGTCAAGCAGAGCGAGTGACGCGGCGGCGTCGCCGACCTCGTCGGCGAGATCGTCAGAGATGCGGCAGTAAGCGTAGACGTTATAGAAATCCTGGCGCAAGCGTTTCGGCAGGAACCAAGTGGCGACGGAGAAGTTTTCGTAGTGGCTGCGGGCAAGATGAGCGCAGTAGATGCGGGATTCGCTGAGCGACGGAGCGTTGGTAGGAGTCCGGTATGACGGCGGGAGGCGGCTCCAACCGCGCAGCAGGTGCGTGTTTACAGTGCCTATTGCGGGCATACCTTTACGCGCTCATTGCGTAAGCATTTGTGAGCCTCGTCGAGATTCCCGGCCGCGTTTTCACTGGTGTCTGCGCTTTCAGGGATCCTACGACTCTGTCACGAATGCGCATTCGCGCACTCGTTACTCCGCTCAGGATGACAAGAGCTTGGAACCAGGTCTTTCATCAACAATCAGCAATCGAACAATCGACAATTTTCAGTGGCCGGGGATGATGGCGGTTTTGATGTCGCCGCCGCGGTTCAGCATGTGGCGCAGGACCTGCTGCAAGCGCGAGAGCGGAGCCTCCCCGGTGATGTAGTCGGTTGGCCGAATTTTCTTGGCGGCAATCAGGCCGAAAGCGCGGCGCACGGTTTCGGGCGTGTGGTGGAACGTGGCTTTCAGCGTGATCTCGGAATAGTGCAGGCGTCCGGTATCGAGCTGCACTTTGGTTCCACCGGCGCAGCCGCCGAAGAAGTTGACGGTGCCGCCCTTGCGAACCATGTCCACCGACCACTCCCACGCTTCCTGACGGCCTACTGCTTCGATGACCACGTCGCAGCCGCGCTTTTGTGGCGAGAGCGCGCGCACCGCGTCCACCACGTTCGGGACCTTGGTGGTCTGCACGATCTCATGCGCGCCCATTTGTTTGGCGGCCTGCACCTGCTCGTCGCGCTTGACTACAGAAATCACGTTGCAGCCGATGGCACGGGCGACCTGAACGAACATTAATCCGATAGGGCCGCCGCCGATGATGGTGACGGTGTCGCCGATCTCGACTCCGGTTTCGTGGAGACCGCGCAGGACGCAGGCCAGAGGCTCGGTCATGGCGGCGTCTTCGAAGCTGACGTTGGCCGGAATCACCAGCATGTTGGCTTCGACGATGCGCCGGGGCACGCGAATGTATTCGGCGTAAGCGCCGTTGTTAAAGAGCAGATCTTCGCAGAGATTTTCCTGATGCTTGGAGCAGTAGAAACACATCTGGCAGGGCGCGGAGTTTAGCGCCACCACGCGCATGCCGGTCTTGAAACCGTTGACGCCAGCGCCGACTTCCTCGATCACGCCGGCCAACTCGTGGCCGAATAACGCGGGAGGAACAATCATGCGGGCGTGATAACCCCGCTGGTAGACCTTCAGGTCCGTGCCGCAGGTCAGCGCAACCTGAACTTTGACGAGGATTTCACCGTCTCCCACGCGTGGGATCGGTACTTTTTCAATCTTGAGGTCTTCTTTGCCGTACAAGACGGCAGCGGTCATTTTTCCATTCACTGCGAGGTTCCTTCCCAGTTGTCAACTTTCCCAGGGACTACTTCCACGAACAACCAGGCTGAATCAAAATCTTCAGCGACGAAGGCTGAGGATGAGCTGCCAACGCCAGGGCCTGGGCGCTTTCAGTCAACGGAAAACGGTGACTGACAAGCTGTTCCAGATCCATTTCGCGGCCCATCACAAATCGAACCGATTCTTCCTGCAGTGCCACCGAGGCACTGTAGGACCCGACTAAAGCCTTCTCGTCCACACAGATAGCAGCCGGATCAACCACGGCCTCCCCGTGCTGCGTCTGGGCAAACAACAAAACTCGCCCCCCGGGACGGGCCGCATCCATCGCGGTCCGAATCAAACTATTCCCGCCCACCGCCAGAATCACGGCGTCGGCGCCTCGCCCTTCGGTCAACTCGCGAACACGATCAATCACGTTGGTCTGTGAAGCGTCAATGATCGATTCAAATCCGAGGCGTACTCCTATTCTAAGCCTCTCGGGATACAAATCGGAAGTAATTACGGTGGCCCCGGCTTTTCGGGCCAGAACGCTCAATATGATGCCGATTGGACCCTGCCCGACAGCCAGGACCGTCTCGCCCGGAACCAGGCGCAGCGCCTCGATTCCCTTCATGCAGGTGTTGACCGGCTCCACGAAACAGGCTTGCTCGAAGGAAACGCCATCCGGAATGCGGACCGTGCCCTTCTGGACGATCCAGTCCATCACCCGGACATATTCAGCGAAACCACCTCCTGAGGGCTCGAACCCCGCAGTGCAGCCGACTTTTTTGTAGGTGGAACACTGGGCGAAGGTATTGTGCAGGCAGTAGTAACACTCGCGGCAAGGGATGTGATGAAAGACCACGACGCGGTCTCCGGGCCGGAATTCGCGCACCCCCGCGCCGACGGCGGCGACCACTCCGGAAGTTTCGTGTCCGAAGATGCGGGGAGCGGAGTGGGAGCCGGTCGCGATTTTCTTCAGGTCGGTGCCGCAGACTCCGCAGCTGTGCACGCGCAAAAGCAATTCGCCGGGACCAATCTGGGGCACGGGAACCGTCTCCAGGCGAACATCGTTCACGCCGCGGTAGACCGCCGCCTGCATGGTGGCAGGAACTGTCCGCATGCCATCCTGCACTGCGTATTGTCCGGCGATGGCCATAACCTCAGCTTTGATGACGACTGCAGTGGATTCGCTTCAATGGGTATGCTTCAGCGCGTAGTTCGCTTCAGCGATTCGTTTTCAAGGACCCGCGGTGGGCGACTCGGCGGTACGGGGGTCGGCATTGGTGAACTTCACCTGCACGGTCATGGAATCCAGATAAGGGGATTCGAGCGGGGTGAAGTGGTAAGCGGTAACCTGCAGCGAGACGTAAAAGCCATCCACTTTCATGATGCGCTGCGCCTTGGCCGGGACGAGGCCGAGCCTGCTCGGATTCAGCTGCCAGAGATTGTTCCCGGGATCGGACGAGGGCTCCTGCGACTCCAGCAGCACGTTGTTATAGATCAGGTGATGCAGGTCCGTCAACCGCACCTGCCAGGAAATGACGTGGTGCTCGCCCTCCGGGATTTCCGGAACGATGGTGAGAAGATAGCGGTCGTTGCCGTAAGTGTCTCGAATCCGGTCGAAGAAAACTGAATTTTGCGGATTGAGCTTTACTTCAAAGCTGGCGTCGCTGATATGAGTGGAACCGTGGCGGAAGCTCTCGGCGTAGACCACCGCGGGCTCTTTTTGAGCGTGGCCGGCCGCCGCACAGAGCAAGAGAACCGACGCGATGAGAGTTAGCTTCATAGTCGAGTAGAAATGTTCACGGAACCGGGCGTTTCATTTTTCGGCATTTTGTTTTTCTGCAAATCGTTTCCCGGAACCGCCTTCCGGCGAATTCAGCAGCCCTTGCTTCGCCTCGGCGAGCCAGGCGCTCAACGCGTCTGCGGCTCGCTCGCTGTTGCGGGCCAGGCGCAGTGCCGCCGCCCACGTCCAGGGCCGGATCATGATGAAGCGCGCGAACTTGCCGGTCAGAAAATTGCCGGACGGGCCGATGAAGCCGGTCCGATGATTGATCCCCGGAAGCGCAAATCCAACTTCATCCGAGATGGCCTTCACG
>Ga0224564_1000045_pt1 | contig 11643 bp, 6 predicted proteins | sample CSU5metagenome_FD_182889 | JGI IMG/M metagenome (GOLD analysis project Ga0224564, IMG submission 182889) | Soil microbial communities from Bohemian Forest, Czech Republic - CSU5 | ecosystem: Environmental > Terrestrial > Soil > Temperate forest | place: Czech Republic: South Bohemian Region... | reverse complement strand
TAGCTGCCGTCGGGCTGCGGCGCGGCGCGGCAGCGCAACTGGCCGAGATCGGTGCCGCATTGCGGCTCGGTCAGGTTCATGGTGCCGGCCCATTCGCCGCTGATCAGCTTCGGCAAATAGCGCGCCTTCTGCTCGGCCGAACCGTGGCTATAGATCGCCGCGACCGCGCCCAGCGCCAGGCTCGAATACATGGCAAAGGCCATGTTCGATGAGTACAGGAACTCGCGGATCGCCTGGGTGAGCACCGTCGGCAGGCCCTGGCCGCCGAACTCCGCGGGCGCCGAGGCGCCGACCCAGCCGCCGTCGACCAATTTCCTGTAGGCGTCCTTGAATCCCGGCGGCGTGGTGACGGAACCGTCGGCATGGCGCCGGCAGCCTTCTTTGTCGCCGACGCGATTGAGCGGGGTGAGCACGTCCTCGCAGAACTTTGCCGCCTCCGCGAGCACGGCCTCGACAATGTCCGGTGAGGCTTCGGCAAAACCGGGCAGGTTGTTGTAGCGCTCGACGTGGAACACGTCGCGCAACAGAAACATCACCTCGTCGACGGGAGCCCTGTAGGTCGGCATGACGTCGCTCCCTCCCGCTGTGCCCGGCCGCCCCGGCCGGCAGGCCCGCGACCCGCCCTAATTGGCCCGCAGCGCGGTTTTTTAACCGGCTGTTTACCCTATTCCGGAAAAGTCCACAGCCGGGGAAACAGGACCGCGCCGGCTGCATCGTCCCTCAGCAGGGTCGGCTCGGAGGGGACATCCTGCTCCTCCTATGTGGCTTGGTCGTGAGAATGAAATCTGGCGGTCCGTGGAATCTCAGAGGCCTGCGCCCCGAGGCGCGGGAAGCCGTGCGCACGGCGGCGCGGCGATCCGGCGTGTCGGTCGGCGAATGGCTCAATGACGTCATCGAGCCGGACGAGGAAGAAGACGACGACGAGCCGAAACTGTTCTCCGACTATAACGACGAGGACGACGACGAGCGGCCGCGCCGCTCGCGGTCCCGGCGCGATGAGGTGGAGCCGCGGCAACACGGCAACGATCGGCAAGCTCGGCTTCGCGGCGATGAGCGCGGAGCGCGGCACCGTGGCAACGATCGTGAGTTGCGGCAACGCGACGACGATCAGGAGCCGCCCGAGCCGCGGGAGCCACGCCTCGATCGCGACGAGGAGCGCCGTGAGGACAGAGTCAGCGATTTTGAGCGCGAGAGCGCACGCACGCGCGGCGCGCTGAACCAGGTCCACTCCCGCCTCGACAAGCTTTCCCAACAACTGGAACGGCTGGCGCACAGCGAGGCGGCCGCGCGCCAGCTGGCGCCGCAGCGTCGCGCCGCTTCGCTCGGCGAAGGACGTAACGATGCCAATGGGCGGCTGACCGGGGCGCCGGCGCAGCCGCGTCGTCCGATCGAACGGCCGGCCGCGCCGGCTCCGGCACGCAGTCGCGCCGCGGCAAATGCGGACAGTGTGTCGATCGACGAAGCCGTTGCCGAGATCGCGGCGCAGCAACGCGCGCTCGAAGGCGATCCGGCGCCGCAGCCGGCGACCCGGGAAGCCACTGCGGAGATCGCGGAGCGGCGGCGCGTGCTCGACGGTGATCCCGTGCCGCAACCGGCGACTCGGGAAATGCCCGCCGAGACCGCCGCCAGGCAACGCATGCCTGACAGCGGACCCGCGCCGCAACCTGCGATCCTGGACGTGCCCCCCGAACGGGTCATCGACATCGATGGCCTGGAGCGGCAATTGCGGCAAATCACGGCGCGGATCGAAGCGCTGGCGCCGTCGTCCGACCTCGAAAGCTCGGTCGCGGCGGTCCGCAGCGACCTCACCGATATCGCGCGCTTGATCACCGAGGCGCTGCCGCGCCGCGCCGTGGAATCGCTTGAGATCGAAGTCAAAGCCCTGGCGCAACGCATCGAGCACAGCCGCCAGTGCGGCGTCGATATGAGCGCGATTACCGGCCTCGAACGCGGGCTGAACGACGTGCGCCAAGCGCTGCAAAATCTTACGCCCGCGGAAAACCTGGTCGGTTTCGACGAGGCGGTGCGGGCACTGTCGCACAAGGTCGACATGATCGTCGCCAAGGACGATCCGGCGGCGCTGGAGCAGCTCGAGACCGCGATCGGCGCGTTGCGCGGCATCGTCTCCCATGTCGCGTCCAACGAGACGCTGACCAAAGTCGCCGAAGACGTGCGCTCGCTCGCCGCCAAAGTGGATATGCTCGCCAGCACCGCGGCGAGCGGACAGAATCTCTCCGCGCTGGAGAACCGCATCGAGACGCTGACCAGCGCGCTGACCGCTTCGACCGAAGCGGGAACCGCGGTGCCGCGCGAGCTCGAGAAGCTGCTCATCGGGCTGATCGAGAAGCTCGAATGGGTGCAGCTGACGCACACCGATCACGCCGCGCTGGCGCATCTGGAAGACCGCATCGCGACGCTGGTGCAACGCTTCGACGCCTCCGACGCGCGGCTCGGCCATCTTGAAGCGATCGAGCGCGGCATTGCCGATCTCCTGGTGCATATCGAGCAGATTCGCGGCCCGAACGGCGACGCTTTGTCCAAGCGCATGCCGGCCGTTGAAGAGCCGCTGGCGGTCCACGCCATCGAGCGCGAAGTCGCCGAGATCAAGCAAAGCGAGCAGCGCACGCTCGATTCGCTCGAAGCGGTCCAGGATAACGTGGAGCACGTCGTCGATCGTCTCGCCATGATCGAGAGCGGCATCCGCGAGACTGCGCCGGCAGCGGCGCCGGAATTGCCCGCAGCCGCGGCGGAGCCCAAGCTGCCGGCCTTCGCGGTTGAACCGGCACTGGCGCCCGCCCCCGAAGCCTCGCCGACCGTGCCGATGGAGCCGGCCGCGCAGCGCACCGCCGCGCGCAAACCGATCGACCCCAGCCTGCCGCCCGATCATCCGCTGGAGCCCGGCTCGGGCCGCTCGCGGCCGACCGCTTCGGCCGCCGACCGGATCGCCGCCTCCGAAGCCGCGGTGAGCTCCACCAAGCCGCCGGTGATCGCCGATCCCGGGCAAAAACCCAATTTCATCGCCGCCGCACGGCGCGCCGCCCAGGCCGCAGCGGCGGGCGCGACGAGCGCCGAAGCCAACAAAAACTCGGCGGCGTCGAACAAGTCGCGACAGCGCACGCGCCCGCTGATCATTGCCGGCGCCGCCGCCCTGATCGTGATCGGCTGCATACAAATCGCAACGCGGCTGTTCGAGGCGGCACCCCAAGTTCCTCCTGCTGCTCCTGCCCAGGAGGTCCAGCCAGAGAAAGCGACGCAACCAGAGAAAGCGCCACCGCCGGTCACGGCCTTGCCTGAACCGGAGCCGCCGCTACCAGCGCCGCAGCCGCCCGCTGCCGCTGCGCCGGCGCCGCTTCCCGTTCCGAGTGCGCCGCCAGCTGCACTGCCCGTGCCGCAGCCGAACCCGAAATCCGGCGCCAATATCAGCACCAAGCCAACACAGCAGACCGCCTCCCGTGACAACACGCGGGACGCCGTCGTGGCCGTTGCCGCCGCCACCGACCCCACCGGTTCGCTGCCGCGCCCGGCGACACCGCTCGGCGACAAATTGCCGGCCACCATCGGCGGACCGGCGCTGCGCGCGGCCGCGCTCTCAGGCGATGCGGCCGCCGATTACGAGGTCGGCACGCGCTTTTCCGACGGCCACGGCGTGCCGCGCAACAACGAGGCCGCAGCGCTGTGGTTCGAACGCGCCGCCAAGCAGGGCTTGGCGCCGGCGCAATTCCGCCTCGGCGGTTTTTATGAAAAAGGCATCGGCGTGAAGAAGGATCTCGCCGCCGCGCGCGATCTTTATCTCGCCGCGGCTGGCAAGGGCAACGGCAAGGCAATGCACAATCTCGCCGTGCTCTATGCCGAGGGCATCGACGGCCCGGCCGACTACGCCAATGCCGCGCACTGGTTCCGCGAGGCCGCGGACCATGGCGTCACCGACAGCCAGTACAATCTCGGCATCTTGTACGCCCGCGGCACCGGCGTGACGCAGAATTATGCCGAGTCCTACAAATGGTTCACGCTGGCCGCGATCGCTGGCGACCAGGACGCCGCGAAGAAAAGCGACGAAGTCGCCGCTCATCTCGACCAACAATCGCTCGCCGCGGCGCAGCTTGCGGTGAAGACCTGGACCGCCAAGCCGCAGCCCGACGACGCGATCAACGTCAAACCGCCGGCCGGCGGCTGGGATGCGACTGCAAGCGCCGCGCCGGCCGCGAAGCCGAAACCGCAGCCGCAAGCGGCCAAAACGCCGGCGCCGAGCGTCAAGATCAATTAGGGCATCTCCTCATAAATTGAGGTTGATGGACCACAGTTGATCAAATGTCCGCTTTGCCCCAGAAACGGACTCTCCACCACGGTCGCGGCATGTCCGCTAAGGGCCGATTGTGTTGCAAAACTCAAAAATGACGGTGCGGGAAAATTTCGCAATTCGCCCGTCGAAATGGATTTTCGGCGACACGGCACCTTGTAACGACCTTACAAAGGCAGCCGGTTGGAAATCAGACTATTCATGTGACCCCCTACATACTTTTCGAGCAAACGCACCGGTGCCCCTGGAAAAAATTTGGACACATCCCAAAAAGAGTTTTGCAACACAATCGGCCAACGGCGATCATCGTGCGGCGGTTGTCGACGGCGACGACACGATCAAAAAGCCCATTACCCCTCTACCTCCAATCCATTGCGTTTATTCGGAAAAGTTGCAGAAATCGCACAGGCTTGATTGACCGAAGGCGCTATTCTGCGCCCAGTGGCTAGCAACGTGCATAACCACGCAGAGCCAAGGTGGTCCACGCAAAAGCTTTTTCTGGGAACGTTTGCACTCGTCGCATTCGCCACGATCGGTTCGGCCAGCGCGGCCGATTTGCCCCCAGCGCCGGTCTACAAAGCGCCAGCTCCCCCAGCACCGGTGTATGGCTGGACCGGTTTCTATGTTGGTGCAAACGCGGGATACGGATGGGACACCCGTCCGACGAACTTCTCAGGTACGCCAAACATCGCAATTGAGTTCACGGGCGGAGTATTGCCAACTTCATTGTCGCCAAATCCCAAAGGTTGGCTCGGCGGCGCTCAACTGGGATATAATTGGCAATTCGCGCCGGCCTGGGTCGCCGGTCTCGAGGCCGATATTGCCGGTGCAGGTATCAAGGGTACGGCCAGCGTCAGTCCAGTTGTCGCTGCGTTCCCAGACAATTTCACGACGACGATATCGGCAAGTACCAAGTGGCTCGGCACGGCGCGTGCTCGGCTCGGCGTTCTGCCCACCAGCAACACACTCCTTTACGTCACGGGCGGCCTCGCCTACGGCGAAACATCGGTCAGTTTCAATACCGCCGAATTCACCTTTGGCGGCAACTGCGCTTTTGGCCCACGTTGCGCGACAGGCACCGTGTCGAGTGTCAAGGCGGGCTGGACCGTCGGTGGCGGCATTGAAGAAATGATCGCCCCGCATTGGACCGTTAAGGCGGAATACCTCTACGTCGATCTCGGCACTCAGTCGGTCACTGCTCCGACGAACGCTCCTGGAATCGTAACTTTGACGGCCAGCCACACCTTCATGGAGAATATCTTCCGCGTCGGCGTGAACTACAAGTTCGGCGGTCCGTAGTCGCGAATTACTAGCGGACATTGCCTGCGCATTTATGCGCCTCGGCCTGAATCAATCGGCCAGACACCGCGCCGCAGCGACGGCGTAGATGCGCCGTTCGCTCAGCATGTGCGCGGTGAATGACAGCGCGCCGAACAGCGACACGATGGCGCGGTCGCGCACATTGAGGCCACCCGCATAGGCGCCGAAGGCCGGCATGACCAGGCGCTTGCCGTCAGAGGCAAAGCAGCGCCGGCTCACGGCGCGGCCGCGGCGCGCGATCCGCGCCTGCGGATGCAGGTGGCCGGCGATTTCGCCATCGCACGGATGCGGCGACGGTTCGTGGCGAAACGTCAGCGGGCCGAGCGCCAAGGTCTCGGCAAAACGGCCGCCGATATTGTCGGCCGGATCGGGATCGTGATTGCCGGCGATCCACAGCCAGTCGCGGCCACGCTGGACCGCTTTGAGCCCGGCACGGCTGATGTCGCTCATGCGCGCCGGTCCACCGCCGTCATGAAAACTATCGCCCAGCGCGATGACGCGTCGCGGCGCATAGCGCTCGATGAGCATGGCAAGCCGCGCCAACGTCGCCGCGGTGTCATAGGGCGGCAGCAACACGCCGCGCGCGGCAAAGGCCGAGCCTTTTTCCAGATGCAGGTCGGCGACGACGAGCAGGCGTTCGTCCGGCCAATAGAGCGCGCCAGCGCAATCCGCGACCAGTGAGGCGCCGGCGACATTTATCTCTGAGCGGCCCGCTCGCGGTTCCCCTCCCCCTTGTGGGGAGGGGATAGGGGTGGGGGTCGGGAGGAAGTGCGCATTCGTCGAGGCTGCTACGTCACCTCTCGACCCCCTTCCCCAACCCTCCCCCACAAGGGGGGAGGGAGTTCGCCGCGCAAGCGGCGGGCGATGCGCTTTCACCCCCGATTCCCTCACTGCATCGCCTCCTTCACCAACTCCGCCTCGGTCTCGGCCAAAAGCGTATCGGCCGCTTCGCCGTAGACCGCCTCGCGCCCGATCTCCAGCATCACCGGAACCGCAAGCGGCGAGACGTGGTCGAGCGCTTTATGGACGATTCGGCCCTTGATGCGCGAGAGCATATCGCCGAGGCGGCGCACGTCGAGGAGGCCGGTGGCGGCGTCGGCCCGCGCCGCGCGCAAGAGCATGTGGTCGGGCTGGTGCCTGCGCAGCACATCGTAGACCAGGTCGGTCGAGATCGTGACCTGGCGGCGGGATTTCTCCTCGCCCGGAAAACGGCGCTCGATCAGGCCGGCGATGATCGCGCAGTTGCGGAAGGTGCGCTTCATCAGCGCCGATTCGGCGAGCCACTCTTCCAAATCGTCGCCGAGCATGTCCTCGTCGAACAAAGCGGCCAGCGATAGCTCGCCGCGCGCAAGCCATGCCGCGACGTCGCCGAGACCCCAGACCGCAAGCGCATATTCGTTGGCGACAAAGCCCAACGGCTTTAACCGCGCGCGCTCCAGCCGCCGCGTTAGCAACATGCCGAGCGTTTGATGGGCGAGACGGCCTTCGAACGGATAGCAGACAAGGTAATATTTGTTGGCGCGCGGGAAAGTTTCGACCAAGAGCTCGCGCTGGCCCGGCATCTGCGAGCGCCATTGCTGGATTTCCAGCCACTCCCGCACTTGCGCGGGAAGCGCCCGCCATTCTTGCGGATGGGAGATGATGCCGCGCACGCGTTCGGCGAGATAAGTCGACAACGGAAACTTGCCGCCTTCGTAAGCCGGCACCTTCGGATCTTCCGACGCCGCGCGCGAGACATACACTTCGTCTTCGACGATGGCCTCGTATTGCAGAATTTCGCCGGCGAACACGAAGGTGTCGCCGGGCACCATGGTCTCGACGAAATATTCCTCCACTTCGCCCAGCAGCCGCCCGCCGCGCGGAATCATTCTAGAAACGCGCGAACGCACCAGGCGCACTTTGAGCATATCGGCGTCGACGATGGTGCCGACATTGAGCCGGTAACGCTGCGCCACCCAAGGATTGGCGATGCGCCAGCGGCCGTCCTTGCCCTGGCGGATGCGAGCGAAACGCTCGTAGGCTTTGAGCGCATAGCCGCCGGTGGCGACGAAATCGACCGCGGCGTCGAAATCCGAACGCGTGAGCGCGGCATAAGGCGCCGCCGATGTCACTTCGGCGTAAAGCTCGTCGCTCAAGAACGGCGCGCCGCAGGCGCAGCCGAGCACGTGCTGGGCCAATACGTCGAGCGCGCCGATGCGCGAGGCCGGCGTGTCTTGCGCATTCTCGGCGATGGCGTCGAGCGCGGCGCGGCATTCCAGCACCTCGAAGCGGTTGGCCGGCACCAGCACGCCCTTCGACGGCTCGTCCATGCGGTGATTGGCGCGGCCGATGCGCTGCAGCATGCGCGAGGCGCCCTTCGGCGCGCCGATATTGATGACCAGGTCGACGTCGCCCCAGTCGACGCCGAGATCGAGCGACGAGGTGCAGACCACGGCGCGCAGGCGGCCGGACGCCATCGCGGCTTCGACCTTGCGCCGCTGCGCCACGTCGAGCGAGCCGTGATGCAAGGCGATGGCGAGATTGTCGTCGTTGATGTGCCACAGATCCTGGAAAATGCCTTCGGCCTGGCTGCGGGTGTTGACGAAGACCAGCGTGGTGCGGTGCGCCTTGATGAGCGCATAGACTTCGCCCAGCGCATAGCGCGCCGAATGGCCGGCCCACGGTACGCGTTCGCTTGAGTCCAGCATGGCGACATCGGGCGCGGCGCCGGGTTCGGCGACGATGAGGTCGGCAAGCGCTGGTCCGCCGTGCTGCGGCACCATGAAACGGCACAGATCGTCGGGCTCGGCCACGGTCGCCGACAGGCCGATGCTGGTGAGATCCGGCGCCAGACGAAACAGCCGCGCCAGGCCGAGCGAGAGCAGATCGCCGCGTTTCGACGTGACCAGCGCATGCAGCTCATCGAGGATGACGCGCTTGAGCGAACCAAACAGATACGGCGCGTCGGCGGAGGCCAGCAGTAGCGCCAGCTGCTCGGGCGTCGTCAGCAAAATCTCCGGCGGATCGCGGCGCTGGCGCTGGCGCTTCGAGCTCGGCGTATCGCCGGTGCGCGTCTCGATGCGGATCGGCAACCGCATCTCGGCAATCGGCGTTTCCAGATTGCGCGCGATATCGACGGCAAGCGCCTTCAACGGTGAAATGTATAGCGTGTGCAGTCCGCCCTCGCGGCGCACGCCGCGGCCGATGGAGACGAGCTTTCGCCCTGCCCCGCTCGCCGGAGCTACCGGAGCGCTCAGCTCCACCAGGCTCGGCAAAAATCCCGCCAAAGTCTTGCCGCCGCCGGTCGGTGCGATCAGCAGCACCGAGCGCCCGGCCTCGGCCTTGGCCAACAGTTCCAGCTGATGCGCGCGGGGCGTCCAGCCGCGGCTGGCAAACCAGCGGGTAAACGGCTCCGGCAGGACGTTTGGTCGTTCGAGGACGGTCACCCGCCAGAAGTAGCGAGCCGAGGCATCGTGGTCGAGGGCTCCGCCACCACGACCAGGCTGTCGACGGGTATGCCTTTTTCGCTACGCACCGCGGCTTTGGCGAGATGCGCCGGCACGAGGCCGGCATCGCCGAGCACGCCGCATACATAGTCCTCGCCATGGGCATAGCGCAGCGTCGACAACAGTTTGACGCCGTCGCCCGCATGGGTCTCGACAGTGAAGGCGAGCAGGCCATCGGGGGCGAGGATGCGCGCGATCCCGGCAATGATCGGCGCGAGATCGTTGACATAGACGAAGACATCGGCGGCGAGGACGAGGTGATAAGTCCCTCGCTCGCCGGCTTCGTCCTCCAGAAAATCCGCAAGCTCTGCAGTCACGAGTCGATCGTAAAGGCCCTTGGTCGCGGCCTGCGCAATCATGGCCGGCGAAAGATCGACGCCGACCAGCCAGTCGACATACGGCCGGAACGCGCCGCCGCCAAGGCCGGTGCCGCAGCCCAGATCGAGCATGGAGCCGAAGCGCAGCCGCCGTCCCGCCGCGCCCATCACGGATTCGACCGCATCGTGCAGCAGCGCCGGGCCGCGATAATGCAGGCGCTCGGTGAGCGCCGTGTCGTAGCGCGCCGCATATTGGTCGAACAGCCGCCGCACGTAGGTTTCGGTCATGGCCGGCGCCGCCTCGCCGGCGCCGAGCCGCGCCAATTGCAGCCGGGCGCCGTGATAATCCTGGGGGTCGACGTCGCGCGCCTGCTCGAAAGCGGCAATGGCGCCGTCGCGATCGCCGAGCTGATCGCGGATGGCGCCGAGCGCGAACCAGGCCGTGGCGAAGCGAGGGGCCAGCTCGACCGTCTGCACAAGAATGTCGGCGGCGCCGGCAAGATCGCCCTGGGCGACGTGATCGAGCGCCCATTTGTAGCGCCGGTCGGCGATCAGGTCGCCGGAGGAGACAAAGAGCGGGCCAGTATCCGTCATTCGACGATGCTCGCGTGGCGCAGCGAAATGACTATTTATGACTTGCGATGCGACCTGAAGACATATTGGTGCCGACGCCGGCCGGCGTCTGCTGCAAATTGGGCGTTTTCCATATCGACCCGACGCGGCCGGTCGAGCGGGCGCTGATCACGCACGCCCATTCCGATCATGCCCGCGCCGGCCATGGCGCCGTGCTCGCGACGCAGGAGACCCTCGACCTGATGCGGCTGCGCTACGGCGAGAATTTCGCCGGCTCGACGCAAGCGGCGGCCTATGGCGAAAGTCTCGCACTCGGCGGCGCCAAGGTGACATTCCATCCCGCCGGCCATGTGCTCGGCTCGGCGCAGATCGCGGTCGAAGCCGATGGCCTGCGCGTGGTCGCCTCAGGAGACTATAAGAACGTTGCCGATCCGACCTGCACGCCGTTCGAGCTGGTGCCCTGCGACGTGTTCATCACCGAGGCGACGTTCGCGCTGCCGGTGTTCCGCCACGGCGATCCCGGCAGCGAGATCGCAAAACTCCTGCGCTCTGTCGCGCTGTTTCCCGAGCGTGCGCACCTGGTCGGCGCCTATTCGCTCGGCAAGGCGCAGCGCGTGATCGCGCTGTTGCGCCAGGCCGGTTACGATGCCCCGGTCTATCTGCACGGCGCCATGGAGAAGATCACGCGCTATTACGAAAGCCGCGGCATCGCGCTCGGCGAATTGCGGCTGGTCAGCGGCGCCACCAAGCAAAATCTCGCCGGCACCGTCACTATCTGCCCGCCGTCGGCGTTGAACGATCTGTGGACGCGCCGCTTCCCCGATCCGCTCGCCGCCTTCGCCTCGGGCTGGATGCGGGTGCGCGCGCGGGCGCGGCAGCAGGGCGTGTCGCTGCCGCTGGTGATCTCCGATCACGCCGATTGGGACGGCCTCACCGCGACCATCGCCGCCACCGGCGCGGGCGAAATCTGGGTCACCCACGGCCAGGAGGATGCGCTGGTGCATTGGTGTGGCACGCGCGGGCTCAAAGCGCGGCCGCTCGACATCGTCGGCTATGGCGACGAGGACGATGACGCGACTCCCTCCCCACAAGGTGCAGGGGAAGAGTCATGAACCGCTTCGCCGAGCTTCTCGACCGCCTCGCCTACGAGCCGGCGCGCAACAACAAGCTGCGGCTGATCACCGACTATTTCCGTTCGACGCCGGATCCCGAGCGCGGCTGGGCGCTCGCCGCGCTGACCGGTGCGCTCAGCTTCCCGCACGCCAAGGCCGGACTGATCCGCAGTCTGATCGCCGAGCGCACCGACCCGGTGCTGTTCGCGCTGTCCTACGATTATGTCGGCGATCTTTCCGAGACCGTCGCGCTGATGTGGCCGGCGCCGCTTGCGCTGCGAACTCCCTCCCCCCTTGCGGGGGAGGGTCGGGGTGGGGGGTCGGGAGGTAATGCGCAGGCGTCGACGACCGTGAGTCACCTCCCGACCCCCACCCCTAACCCCTCCCCACAAGGGGGAGGGGAACTATCCCTCACCACCGTCGTCGAAACGCTCTCCACCCTCGGCAAAGCGCAATTGCCGAAGCAGCTCGCGCGCTGGCTCGATGCGCTCGACGAGACCGGGCGTTGGGCGTTGATCAAGCTGGTCACCGGCGGCTTG
>Ga0224564_1000039_pt1 | contig 12117 bp, 10 predicted proteins | sample CSU5metagenome_FD_182889 | JGI IMG/M metagenome (GOLD analysis project Ga0224564, IMG submission 182889) | Soil microbial communities from Bohemian Forest, Czech Republic - CSU5 | ecosystem: Environmental > Terrestrial > Soil > Temperate forest | place: Czech Republic: South Bohemian Region... | reverse complement strand
GCGACGCTGTCCAAGGACGGCCGCGCCACGCTGCGCCGCCGCATCGGCCTGGTGTTCCAGGATTTTCGGCTGCTCGACCATATGACCACCTACGAGAACGTGGCGCTGCCGCTGCGCGTCATCGGCAAGGACGAGGCCGAGTACCGGGCGGAGGTGGTCGAGCTGTTGCAGTGGGTCGGTCTCGGCGATCGCATGGGGGCGCTGCCGCCGATCCTCTCCGGCGGCGAAAAGCAGCGCGCGGCGATTGCACGCGCGGTAATCGCGCGACCGCAGCTTCTGCTCGCCGACGAGCCCACCGGCAACGTCGATCCCAATCTCGGTCAGCGCCTGCTGCGGCTGTTCATCGAGCTCAACAAGTCGGGTACGTCGGTGGTCATCGCCACCCACGATATCGCCTTGATGGACGAGTTCGATGCGCGCCGCCTGGTGCTGCATGAAGGACGATTGCATGTCTACGACTAACCCGATCGAGACCATGATCGAGCCGTGGGACGACATCGATCCCGCAGGCGCCCTCGATCGCGCGCCGCGCGGCTCAGCCTCGATCGTGCCGAGTAGCTCGATCGCCGGCCGCTCGCTCGTCGCCGTGGTCGCCATCATGACTTTCCTCGCCGCGCTGACCACCGGCGCCGCGATGCTGGTGGTCAGCACGGCGAACGATTGGCAGGCCGACGTCGGGCGCGAAGTCACCGTGCAGGTCCGCCCCGCCGCCGGGCGCGACATCGAGGCGGACGTGAGCAAAGCCGTCGCCGCCGCGCGCGCCGCCGCTGGTATCGCCGAGGTGCGCGCCTACTCGAAGGAAGAATCCGAAAAGCTGGTCGAGCCGTGGCTCGGCGCCGGCCTGCACCTCGACGATCTGCCGATCCCGCGCCTGATCATCATCAAGCTCGCACCCGGCGTGACACCGAATTTTGCCGCGCTGCGCCAGGCGCTGGCGAACCAGGTGCCGACCGCAAGCCTCGACGATCATCGCGGCTGGATGGAGCGGATGCGCACCATGGCCGGCACCGCGGTGGTGGCCGGGCTGGCGGTGCTCGGTCTCGTCGTCGCCGTGACCATGCTGTCGGTCACCTTTGCCACGCGCGGCGCCATGGCGACCAACCGGCCGATCGTCGAAGTGCTGCACTATATCGGCGCCACCGACAGTTTCGTCGCCAGCCAATTCCAGCACCATTTTCTCCTGCTCGGCCTCAAAGGCGGCGCCATCGGCGGCGGCGCGGCGATCATCCTGTTCGGTTGCGCGGAAGCGGCGCGCGCCTGGCTTGCCGGCACGCCGAGCGGCGACGAGGCCGCGGCGTTGTTCGGCAATCTGTCCATCGGCGTCAAAGGCTATGTGGCCATCGTCATCCAGATCGTCGTCATGGCCGTGGTGACAGCTTTGGTGTCGCGCTACACGGTCAACCGGACCCTGGAGGCGATCGATTGAATGCGGCTATGATCGGCCTCGCTCGAACGCCGCCACGAGCCGCCGCGGCGACGTTCGGCGCGGGGGACAGCGATGCCGGGCCTTAAGGCCGCCGTCAGGCGGCGGCGCATCACGGCGGTAACCGTCAAGCTCGCCGTTCTCGGCGTCGTCGCCCTCGTGCTCGGCTTCGCCGGTTTCGTCTGGCTGTTGCCGAGCCAGGAAGTCGCGCTCGACCGCAACGCCGACGGCATCGTGGTGCTGACCGGCGGCACCTCGCGCGTCACCGACGCGCTCGAATTGCTCGCCTCAGGCCGCGGCAAGCGCCTGCTCATCACCGGCGTCAACCCGGGCACCACGACCGGCGACATCGCCCGCCAGACCGTCGACTACGGCCGCTTGCTGAACTGCTGCGTCGATCTCGATTATTCCGCGCTCAATACGCTCGGCAATGCGGTGCAGGCGCGGCGCTGGGCGATCGACCACGGTTTCAAGTCGCTCATCGTCGTGACCTCGGCCTACCACATGCCGCGGGCGCTGGCCGAGCTCGCCCACCAGCTTCCCGACGCCGCCCTCATCCCGTTTCCGGTGGTGTCCGACCGCCTGCGCATCGAGCCATGGTGGTCGAACGGCGAAACCACGAAGCTGGTGCTGTCGGAATATCTCAAATATCTTTTCGCCAAGGTGCGCATGCGGTTCGACACCGTGGCCGGCGGCGAGGATTTCCACCGCGTTGCCGAGGCGCGTGGTTTTTAACGGCGCGCGCGTCCGCTTTTCCGCTCTCCGACAGGTCCGCCTTGGCCACGTCCCTTCTCATGCGCTCGCTGCTCTTCAACGCGCTGTTCTACGCGAACCTAACCGTCCACATGGTGGTGGCGCTGCCGACTTTTTTCCTGCCGCGTCGCGTTCTGCTCGTCTTCGTCCGCTCCTATGCGCGAACCAGCCTTTGGCTGCTGCGCGTCGTCTGCGGCATCAAGGTCGAGTGGCGCGGCGTCGAGAACATTCCGAGCGGCGCCTGCATCATCGCCTGCAAGCACCAATCGGCGTGGGAGACGTTCGCGCTTTATGCCGTGCTGCGCGATCCGGCCTATATCCTCAAGCGCGAATTGATGTGGATTCCGCTGTTCGGCTGGTACACCTGGAAGGCGGGGCTCATTCCGGTCAATCGCGAAGCCGGATTGGCGGCGCTGTCGCGCATGACTGCGCGCGCCCGGCAAGAACTCGCGCGCGCTCGCCAGATCGTGATTTTTCCCGAAGGCACCCGCCGCCCGCCCGGCGCCGAGCCGATCTACAAACCCGGCATCGCTTATCTCTACAGCAAGGCCGATGTCGCTTGCGTGCCGCTGGCGCTTAATTCCGGGCTGTTCTGGCCGCGCCGGTCGTTGCGCCGTATTCCCGGCACCATTGTTGTCGAGGCGCTCCAACCAATCGCACCCGGCCTAGACCGCAAGATCTTTGCTGCGCGGTTACAGAGCGTTCTCGAGGAAGCAACCGCGCGGCTGGTCGCGGAGGCAAGGGGGTCAGGGATCAGTAATCAGGGATCAAGAATCAGGGATCAGTGACAGCCTCAGCTTGATGCCTGATACCTGAATCCTGATTCCCGAGCTGTTCAGCGATTCGATGCAAATCGCTCTCGCGGTAGCCGAGCGCCTCGAGCGCGCGGACCGTTTCGATGACGTAGTCGCGGTTTTGCCCGGAGCGGCCGTGGCCCTGCCGCACATAATGCAGGCTCTCGGCGATGCTGAGACGTCCGGCATATTGCACGTGGCCGCGGTCGACGATGTAGGTGAGCGCCCTCACCTGCCGGCGCGCCTCGTCCTCGAGCTCGATCCGCCGCATCGTTTCGAGATAGACGCTGGTGACCTGTTCGCGGCCGCGCAGATAGGCGATGGTTTTTTCGCGCTTGGCGGCGGCGACGCGGTAGGCGATGCCACGGCACATGCCGCCGCGGTCGAGGCCCAGAACCAGGCCGGGCTTCTCCGGGGTGCCGCGGTGGACATAAGAAAAGACGCAGAGCGCCCGGTGCAGCCCAATGAGCCGCGCCGGCACCCGCTCCAGGACGTCAAAACCCGGCCGCCACATCAGCGAGCCGTAGCCGAACACCCACAGGTCCCCCGTTTCATGCTCGTTGATTGCGTCCATGTTGCGCGCTAACTCCTGAGCCGGTTTTGCTCGCCTAACAGGACGATGCGTGCGGCACAATGGCGCCAATCTTGGGCGCCAATCTAGTATGTTGGATTCGATAGTCTTGAAATCGCCGCACGCGGCGGACGAATAGGAACCATGCCCGGCGAATCTCCGCTCAACATGATGCAGCGCCAGCGTCCGCGCCGGTATCCCGGCGCCGCCGCCCCGCCGCGCCGCCGCCGCCGCCGGCTATGGCCGGTCGTGCTGCCGGTCTGCGTCGTCGTCGTGCTCGCGGCGGTCTGGTGCGGGCTGTGGTACTACGCCGCCGGCATTGCCGACCGCACCATGTCCGGCTGGATCGCGCGCGAAGCCACCGCCGGCCGGGTCTATACCTGCGGCAGCCAAACCATCAGCGGCTTTCCGTTCCGCATCGAAGTGGATTGCACGGCGGCCGGCGCCACGATCAGCAGCACCCAGCCGCCATTTGCCGTCAGCGCCAAGGACGTCAGCGTCGCCGCGCAGGTCTATCATCCGACGCTCTTGGTCGGCGAAATCTCAAGCCCCCTCACCGTCGCCGAGCCCGGCCAACCGCCACGTTTTGTCGCCAATTGGTCGCGCGCGCAGGGCAGCGTCAGCGGGCTGCCGCCCGAGCCCGACAGCGTTTCCGTCACCTTGGATCACCCGCACGTCGATCAGATCGTCGCCGCCAACGGCACCACGATATTCGCGGCCGACCGTGCCGAATTCGTCGGCCGCATCGTCGGCGGCTCGGCCGCCAACAATCCGGTGATCGACGCGCTCCTGACATTCGCCGCCGCAACGACGCCGACGCTGCATCCGCTGCTCGCCGATCCGGCGCAAGGCGAGATCGAGGCCGTGTTCCGTGGTTTCAAGGATCTCACGCCAAAACCGTGGCCGCAGCGCTTCCGCGAGATGCAGGCGTCGGGCGGCAATATCGAGATCACGCGTCTGCGCCTGGAGCGATCCGACGCCATCATCGTCGGCGCCGGCACGCTCACCGTGAACGCGAACGGCAAGCTCAACGGCCTCATCCGCGTCGGCATCGCGGGGCTGGAGAACATCGTGCCGAAACTCGGCATCGATCGCCTGATCGGGCGCGGCCTCGACAAACTCAACGGCGGCTCCGGCCAGTCCCAGCAAGGCCTCAACGCGCTCGACCGCCTGATGCCGGGCTTGAGCGGCGTGGTGCGCGACAGCGCCACCGCAGGCGTGATCGACAACCTCAACAAAATGGGCCAGCCGACCGAGATCGACAAAAAGCCGGCCATCGTGCTGCCGCTGAACTTCTCCGACGGGTTCGTCTCGCTCGGCATGGTGCCGCTCGGCGAGGTGCCGGCGTTGTTTTGATGCGATGCCGTCGAAGCGCGGTCTAGACTATGATCCAATTCAATTGAATCGGATCATAGTCTAGAATCTTTGTTTGAGCATGATCTTATCCGAAAACCGGTATCCACTTTTCGGGATCATGCTCTAAGTCTGTCCGGCTGCTTGCAGGATCAGATTGGCGATCGTGTCGGGATGCGATATCAGGGAAACGTGGCTCGCCTTGACCTCGATCGTCTTGGCGCCCATGCGCTTGGCCATGAAGCGTTCCAGATCCGGGTTGATGGTTCGATCCTCTGTCGACACCGCGTACCAGCTGGGCTTCGACCGCCATGCGGCGTGGGTGGTTTTGCCGGTAAGCAGGGTTTTGTGGAACGGCCACTGCACCGCGTAGAGCGCTTTTGCCTTCGCTTCCGGCAAGTCGCCCGCGAAATCATGCAGGAAAGCCTCCTCGCTGAGGCGTCCTTCATCGCCATCGAAAACGATGCCGGCCGACGCTGGCGGCGCCGGAAACGTCTTGGCCAAGGTGTTGTAATCTTCGCCGGCATCCGGCGCTCGCGCAGCCACATAGACAACCGCCGAGACGTTCGGATGCACGCCGGCGTCTGTGACGATCATCCCGGAAAACGAATGCCCGGCTAGAACAGTCGGTCCATCCTGCCGCGCGAGCACGCGCAGGGCCGCGTCGACCGCTTCGGGGAGCCTCGTCAGAGGGTTTTGCACAGAGGTCACGTTGAGCCCCGCCGCCTGCAATCGCGGAATAACTTCCGACCAGCTTGATCCGTCGGCAAAAAGTCCGTGCACAAGGACGACATTTCTGGCCTTGGGGGCGGGCTGCGCATAAGCGGTAGGCGCCAGGAGCGAACTCGCTGCGGCCGCAACCGTGGCGCCGACGAAAGTACGACGGTCCATGATACTCCTCCTCGGTTTAAGCGCGCCCACGCAAGTCCCAAGGCGCCTTGCCGCCTCGCGTTATGCCTTCAGGAACGCCAGCAGGTCGGCGTTGATCGTGTCCGCTTGCGTCGTCGGCATGCCGTGAGGAAAGTCCTTGTAGGTCTTCAGCGTCCCGTTCTTCAGTAGTTTTGCCGACATTGGTCCGGCCGCGACATAGGGAACGATCTGATCGTCCTCGCTGTGCATCACCAGCACCGGCACGGTGATCTTTTTCAGGTCCTCGGTGAAATCGGTCTGTGAGAAGGCGACGATGCCGTCGTAATGGGCCTTGGCGCCGCCCATCATGCCCTGGCGCCACCAGTTGGCGATGACGGCTTCCGATGGCTTTGCGCCCGGCCGGTTGTAGCCATAGAACGGACCCTCCGGCAGCGCGCGATAGAATTTGGAGCGACTGGCCGCGAGCTGCGCCTGCAAGCCGTCAAAGACTGTCTTGGGAAGGCCGTTCGGATTGGCCGGCGTCTTCAGCATCAGCGGCGGCACCGCGCTGATGATAGCCGCCTTAACCACGCCGCTCTCGCCGCGCCGCGCCAAATAGTGCACCACCTCGCCGCCGCCGGTGGAGTGGCCGACGTGAATGACATTCTTGAGATCGAGATGCGCGGTTACCGCCGCGAGGTCGTCGGCGTAGTGATCCATGTCATGGCCGTCGCCGGTCTGGGTGGACCGGCCATGGCCGCGGCGGTCATGGGCGATGACGCGATAGCCGTGGCCGAGGAAGAACAGCATCTGATTGTCCCAGTCGTCGGCCGACAGCGGCCAACCATGGCTGAACACGATGGGCTGACCTTTGCCCCAGTCCTTGTAGAAGATCTCGACGCCGTCTTTGGTCTTCACGATGCCCATGGGATGCCTGCCTTTGCTGCGGTTGTCGTCGCTCGCGGAAATCGAAATCTAAGTAGTCCGTCTGCGGGCTTGCCGCATCGGGCCGGCTCGTTGGCTCGCGATGACGTGATTAGAGCATGATCCGGAAAAGTGGACACCGGTTTTCCGAAAAGATCATGCTTCACTAAAATGCTAGAACGAAATCGCTTCAATCCGAAGCGATTTCGTTCTAGCGCTTGCGCGAAGCGTGCCAGCCGACCGAGGCGTCGGGCGCGGAATCGGTCGAGGCGAAATAGGGTTTCAGATCGAGGAGCGGCGTGCCGTCCATGCAATCGAGGCCGACGACAAACAGCTTGTTGCCCTCGATGCGCTTAAGCCGCGTCACGGCTGCCGCAATGGGATTGGGTCGCACCGGCGAGCGCAACGCAAAGGTGCCGCGGCGCTCGGCATAGTGTCGCGGCGATTGCAGCACCAGATCGCGCCGGGCCTTGTCCATCCAATAGAGCACCAGCACGTGGCTCACCGTCTCGAGCCCTTGCAGGCCTTTGGCCCAGCGCGGGTCGAGCTCGATGGTGCACACGTCCTCGGTCTCGCGGCCGTTCTTCGGGCACTCATCGCGGGTTTTCCATGGCGTACGGATGCGGCCGATGAAGTAAAGCTGCGCGTCGAACCGATCCGGCAGCTCGACGGCGACTTCGCCCTCGCGCAGGCCCGCGCGATCGTCGTCCGATAGGCCGGTTTTGGCCGGTTCGCTCATGATCGCAAGCTTGGCACGCGGTCGCTGGCGTCGGCTAGTCACCGGCGGTTTGCATCCCATAGGGCGTGGTCCCGTTGATTATGGGACCTGTCCCACCGAACCTCTTGCCAGTGGGCGATTAATCGCATAAAGATATCTTTATATCTAATTCGAAACAGTCGCCGCCATGGACACCGAACGCCTCGCCTTCCCGGCCCTGACCACCATGCTCAAGGCAGCAGGGGAAGCCACGCGCTTGCGCATTTTGGCGCTGATCGCCGAGGCCGAGCTGACGGTTTCCGACCTCACCGAAATTTTGCGCCAGTCGCAGCCCCGGTTGTCGCGGCACCTGCGCCTCCTCGCCGAGGCCGGGCTGGTCGAGCGCTTCCGCGAAGGCTCGTGGGCGTTCTTCCGTTTGCGCGAGCGCGGCAGCTCGGCCGACATCGCGCGCGCGATGATCACCCGGCTCGATGCCAACGACCCGGTCATCGCCCGCGACCGCGAGCGGCTCGCCGCGGTGCGCACCGCGCGCGCCACCGCGGCGCAGAATTATTTCCGCCGCCACGCCGCCGAGTGGGATCGCATCCGCAAGCTTCATGTCGCCGATACCGCTGTCGAGGAGGCGATCCGCACCGCGCTCGCCGACAAGCCGATACGGTCGCTGCTCGATCTCGGCACCGGCACCGGCCGGATGCTGGAACTGTTCGCTAGCGACATCGAGCGCGGCCTCGGCCTCGATCTGTCGCTCGACATGCTGGCGCTGGCCCGCGCCCGGCTTGATCGCGCCGGCTTGAAGAATTGCAGCGTGCGGCAAGGCGACATCTACGATCTCGCGCTGCCGCGGGATTCCTTCGACGTCGTCATCATTCACCAGGTGCTGCATTTCCTCGACGACAGCGCGCGCGCCATTCGCGAGGCGGTGCGCGTGCTGCGGCCGGGCGGACGGCTCCTGGTGATCGATTTCGCGCCGCATGATCTCGAATTCCTGCGCGAGGAGCACGCTCATCGCCGGCTCGGCTTTGCACCGGAAGCGGTGACGCAATGGCTCGAAGCCGCCGGCCTCGACATCGTCCGCCAGCAAACCCTTCCCCCAGGTCCGCACGGCAAGATCGCGGTCTCGCTCTGGCTCGCCCGCGACCCGCGCATCGTGCTGGCAACGCCGAAGACGCGCGAGGTCGCCTGATGAGCGAGGCTAGGGCCAGCCGCTTTGTCGAAACCGGCAAGCCGCGCGGCATCCGCGTGTCTTTTGAATTCTTCCCGCCCAAAACGGCGGAGATGGAACAATCGCTGTGGGAGGCGATCAGCCGGCTGGCGCCGCTCAAGCCGAATTTCGTTTCCGTCACTTACGGCGCCGGCGGCTCGACACGCGAGCGCACCCACGCGACCGTCAAGCGCATTCTCGCCGAGACCATGCTGACGCCGGCAGCGCACCTGACTTGCGTCGCCGCGACCTGCGCCGAGATCGACGCCGTGATCGGCGCTTATGCCCAGGCCGGCGTGCGCCACATCGTGGCATTGCGCGGCGATCCGCTGGCCGGCGTCGGCGAGAAATATGCGCCGCATCCCGACGGCTACCGCAACGCCGCCGACCTTGTCGCCGGCATCAAGCGGCTTGTTGGCATCAAGAATCTGGCCGACATCGAAGTGTCGGTGTCGGCCTATCCGGAAAAACACCCCGACAGCCCGTCGGTTGCTGCCGACATCGACATGCTCAAAGCCAAGGTGGATGCGGGAGCCACGCGCGCGATCACCCAGTTCTTCTTCGAGAACGACCTTTACTTCCGTTATCTCGACAGGGTGCGCGCGGCGGGCATCGACATCCCGATCGTGCCGGGGATTCTGCCGGTGCAGAATTTCAAGACCACAAAGACTTTCGCCGCGCGCTGCGGCGCCTCGGTGCCGGCCTGGCTCGCCGACCGCTTCGATGGCCTCGACGACGATGCCGCCACCCGCAAGCTGATCGCCGCCGCGGTCGCCGCCGAGCAGGTGCTCGATCTCGTCGATCACAGCGTAGCCGACTTTCATTTCTACACCATGAACCGCGCCGACCTCGTCTATGCGATCTGCCACCTGCTCGGGCTGCGGCCGAGCACCGCACACGGCACCGGCGCTCGCGTTGCCGCGGAAAAGGAGCGCGCGTAAATCCATGGTCGCGTCCGCGTCAAAAAAATCGGTAACCGAAACCACGCTGCGCCGGCTCGCCGCCGAGCGCATTCTGGTGCTCGACGGCGCCATGGGCACCATGATCCAGGCGCTCAGCCTCGACGAGGAAGGCTTTCGCGGCGCACGCTTCGATGCCTGGAACCGCGAAGTGCGCGGCAACAACGACCTGCTCAATCTCAGCCGGCCGGACGCGGTGCGCGCCATCCACCTCGCCTATTTCCGCGCCGGCGCCGACATCGTCTCGACCAACACCTTCTCCTCGACGCGCATCGCGCAAGCCGATTACGCCATGGCGGAGATCGCCTACGAATTGAACCTGGAAGGCGCCCGCCTCGCCCGCGACGCCGCGCGCATCGCCCACGACGAAGATGGCAAGCAACGCTTCGTCGCCGGCGCCATCGGCCCGACCAACCGCACCGCCTCGATCTCGCCTGATGTTTTGAATCCGAGCTTCCGCTCGGTCACGTTCGATCAACTGCGCATCGCTTATGCCGAGCAAGTGCGCGGCCTCATTGACGGCGGCGTCGATGCGCTGTTGATCGAGACCATCTTCGACACGCTCAACGCCAAGGCCGCCATCTTCGCCATTGCCGAAGAGCTCGACGCCCGCGGCATCGATCTACCGGTGATGATCTCCGGCACCATCACCGACCGCTCCGGCCGCTTGCTCTCCGGCCAGACGCCGGAGGCGTTCTGGAACGCGATCGCGCATGTGGCGCCATTGTCTGTGGGATTCAATTGTGCGCTCGGCGCCAGGCAGATGCGCGCGCATCTTGCCGAGCTCGGCCGCGTCGCCGATACGCTGATCTGCGCCTATCCCAATGCCGGCCTGCCCAACGAATTCGGCCATTACGACGAAGGCCCCGACGCCATGGCGGCGCTGATCGGCGAATTCGCCGACGCGGGCCTCATCAACATCGTCGGCGGCTGTTGCGGCACCACGCCGGACCACATCCGCGCCATCGCCCGCGCCGTCGCCGGCAAGGCGCCGCGCGCTGTCCCGGACATCGCGCCGCGGCTGCGGCTCTCCGGCCTCGAAGCCTTCACGCTGACCGCGGAAATTCCGTTCGTCAATGTCGGCGAGCGCACCAACGTCACCGGCTCGGCGCGTTTCCGCAAGCTGATCACCGCCGGCGATTACACCGCCGCGTTGGCGGTGGCGCGCGACCAGGTCGAGAACGGCGCGCAGATCGTCGACGTCAACATGGACGAGGGTTTGCTCGATTCCGAGGGTGCCATGGTCACCTTCCTCAACCTGGTCGCGGCCGAGCCCGACATCGCCCGCGTGCCGGTGATGATCGATTCCTCGAAATTCTCGGTGATCGAGGCCGGCTTGAAATGCGTGCAGGGCAAGGCCGTGGTCAATTCGATCTCGATGAAAGAGGGCGAGGACACCTTTATTGCGCACGCGCGCCTGGTGCGCCGTCACGGCGCCGCCGTCGTGGTCATGGCGTTCGATGAATCGGGCCAGGCCGATACGCTCGAGCGCAAAACAAAGATTTGCGCGCGCGCCTACGACATTCTGGTCAACCGCGTCGGCTTTCCGCCGCAGGATATTATTTTCGATCCCAACATCTTTGCGGTGGCCACCGGCATGGAGGAGCACAACGGCTACGGCGTCGCCTATATCGAGGCGGCGCGCTGGATCCGGCAGAACCTGCCGCATGCCCATGTGTCGGGCGGCGTCTCGAATTTTTCGTTCTCGTTCCGCGGCAACGAGGCGGTGCGCGAGGCGATGCACTCGGTGTTCCTCTATCACGCCATCGCGGCCGGCATGGATATGGGTATCGTCAATGCCGGCCAGATGGCGGTCTATGACGATCTCGATCCCGAGCTGCGCGAGGCTTGCGAGGACGTGGTGCTCAACCGCCGCGCCGATGCCGCCGAGCGCTTGCTGGCACTCGCCGAGCGCCACCGCGGTCACGGCAAGGAAAAGAAGGAAGCCGACCTCGCCTGGCGCGAATGGCCGGTGGGCAAACGGCTGACGCACGCGCTGGTGCACGGCATCACCGATTTCATCGAGGTCGATACCGAGGAGGCCCGCCGCGCCGCGCCGCGGCCGCTCGCCGTGATCGAAGGCCCGCTGATGGACGGCATGAACGTGGTCGGCGATCTGTTCGGCACCGGCCGGATGTTTTTGCCGCAGGTCGTCAAATCGGCGCGCGTCATGAAGCAGGCCGTCGCCTATCTGATGCCTTACATGGAGGCGGACAAAGACGGCCGCGAGCACAAGTCGTCGAACGGCAAGATTGTGCTCGCCACCGTCAAGGGCGACGTCCATGATATCGGCAAGAACATCGTCGGCGTCGTGCTCCAGTGCAACAATTACGACGTGGTCGATCTCGGCGTGATGACGCCGGCGGACAAGATTTTGGACGCCGCGATCGCCGAGCAGGCCGACATCATCGGGCTGTCCGGCCTGATCACGCCGTCGCTCGATGAAATGTGCCACGTCGCCGCGGAGATGGAGCGCAAAGGTTTCGACGTGCCGCTATTGATCGGCGGCGCCACCACCAGCCGCGTGCACACCGCGGTGAAAATCCATCCCCACTACCGGCGCGGCCAAACC
>Ga0224564_1000038_pt1 | contig 12219 bp, 9 predicted proteins | sample CSU5metagenome_FD_182889 | JGI IMG/M metagenome (GOLD analysis project Ga0224564, IMG submission 182889) | Soil microbial communities from Bohemian Forest, Czech Republic - CSU5 | ecosystem: Environmental > Terrestrial > Soil > Temperate forest | place: Czech Republic: South Bohemian Region... | reverse complement strand
GAAACCAAGATTGTACAGAATCGGGGACGGAAAGCCTTAATCGTCGACGATAACCAGCCTAGAAAACTCCCCGCAGAAGGAACTCCCGATTCCCTTCCGCGCCCAGGATCGGAGACTCGATAACGTCGTTGCTCGAGCATCCCAGACTCATCAGGCACTGCCTAACCCTTTCCACAGCGGCGGCCTGAGGAGCTTTGTCGCGCACGATCCCTCCCTTGCCCACATGTTCCCTGCCCGCTTCGAACTGCGGTTTCACCAGGACCACAATCTGACGCCCGCTGCGTGCGGCAGCGTCCGGAAATACGGAAGCCACTACCGCCGGAAGAACCAGCGTCGCGGAAATAAAGGACACATCCATCACGACGAGGTCGGCGGCTTCGCCCATGATCTCGCGGGTGACGATCTCGCGGGTCAGATAACGCGCGTTGGTCTTCTCCAACAGGCGGACCCGCGAGTCCTGGCGAATCTTGAAGTCCATCTGGCCATAGCCTGTGTCGATCGCGATCACGCGGGCTGCGCCGTGTTGTAGCAGGCAGTCGGTAAATCCGCCGGTAGAAGCGCCAATGTCAAAACAAACCCGCCCATCCACAGGAATCTTCCAGTGTTCCAGAGCTCGCTCTAGCTTGAGGCCGCCACGACTTACGTATTTAAGATCCTCGCCCAGCAGCCGAATCGAGGCGTCCGCGGCAACTTGCGCGCCTGCCTTGTCGCGTTTCTGCTCGTCGACCAGCACGTTCCCCGCAAGAATGAGCGCCTGCGCACGCTCGCGCGAGCCGGCCAGGCCACGATCCACCAGAAGTTTGTCGAGTCTGAGTTTCACCGGAGGATGACCGTTGCTCTTCCTTTTCCCACCACGAGTCAGTCCGCACCCCGCGCAGTGCAAAGTCCTGAAATATAACTCTGCGAAGCAGTTACAACGATAGCAGCTCGTTTTTCCTCAGAGTTTTCCACGGAGATGTTGAAAACCTCTCCACGATGCACGAAAAAAGACGCACGAAAAATTCGCAGCACGCAAAAGCCGCCCACGGAGGGCGGCTGTACAGATCGGTGGTCGTCGCAAATCAGCCGGCGACTTCTTCCAGCAATTTCTGGTCGATGTCGAAGTTCGAGTGAACGTTCTGCACATCGTCATGTTCTTCAAGGGCTTCCATCAACCGGATCATGGTGTTGGCGGCAGCACCCTCGAGCTTGACGTAGGTCTGAGGAATAAAAGCCACGCTCGAAGAAACAGGCTCGATGCCGGCTTTTTTCACCGCTTCAAGAACGCCTTCAAAGGCCGACGGTTCGGTCAGGATTTCCCAGTTCTCGCCGTCATCATTTAAGTCTTCGCCGCCGGCCTCGAGAACAATATTCATCAGGTCGTCCTCCTTCGCGGCCGTCTTCGAAATGATGATGTCGCCTTTCTTGTGAAACATCCAGGACACCGCGCCGGCTTCGGCCATGTTGCCGCCGTTTTTTCCAAAGGCGTGGCGAATTTCGCTCACCGTGCGATTGCGATTGTCCGTATTGATGTCCAGCAGAACCGCGGCGCCGCCAGGGCCGTAGCCCTCGAGAGAAAACTCTTCATAGGTGGCGCCGGGCAGTTCGCCAGTGCCGCGCTGAATGGCCCGCTTGATATTGTCGGCGGGCATGTTCTCAGCTTTGGCCGCAACAATGGCGCCCCGCAGGCGCGGGTTGGAATCCGGGTCGCCGCCGCCGTTCTTCGCGGCAATGCTGATTTCCTTGATCAGACGGGTAAAAATCTTACCGCGCTTGGCGTCCAGCGCGCCCTTCTTGTGCTTGATTGTGGCCCACTTTGAATGGCCAGACATGGCGAGACCTCGTGTTTAGTGTTCTGTAGTGTGACGACCTGTAGTTGAGCGTTCCGTGCTCAGCAATCCGTGCTTAATGAGTCCAAGAGTGGCGCAGGATTCGCCCGAAAAGATCACAGGATTACCTCGATATTCATGCAGGCGAACACAAATTATAGCACGATGCCTGGCGGAGCCAGTATTGGTTCGGTTACTGTCCCCTCCCCCTGATCCCTGCTCTTCAACGCGCCGTCAGCGCACCCACCGCAGATTGAAAAATCTTCACCCCATCGGTGCACCCCAGCTCCGGCTCTGCGGACCGCTCCGGATGCGGCATCATCCCTACCACATTGCCGCCGGGACTGCAGATGCCCGCAATGTTGTCCAGCGATCCGTTGGGATTGGCCGCGGGCGTGATGTCGCCCGAAAGGCTGGAGTAGCGGAAGACAATGCGATTATCGCGGCGCAACTCGTCCAGCGTTGCCGGATCGCAGAAATAGTTCCCCTCCATGTGCCCGATCGGGATGGTGAGCACTTCGCCTTTGCGGCAGGCGTTGGTGAAGGGCGTGTCCGCATTTTCCACCCGCACCTGCACCGGCTTGCAAACGTATTTCAGCCCCACGTTGCGCAACAACGCTCCCGGCAGAAGTCCCGCCTCGCAAAGGATCTGGAAACCGTTACAGATGCCCAGCACCAACCCGCCGCCATCAGCAAATTTGCGAACCGCTTCCATCACTGGAGAAAACTTGGCGATCGCACCGGTACGCAGATAATCGCCATAGGCGAATCCCCCGGGCACAATCACCGCATCGCAGTTCTCCAGATCGTGCGACTCGTGCCACAGAAACGTCGCCGGCTCTTTGCAGACATGCCGAATCGTCCAATAGGCATCGTGATCGCAGTTAGAACCGGGAAAAATGATGACGCCGAATTTCATGCGCGCGCCTCACAGGTAAATTTTTCTTAGTCTAGCACGCGCTCCTAAGCCTCGACGGGATCAGCGAGCGGGAGCATTCTGGCTAGGTTGTGCGGTGGGGCCTTGAGTTGAATTCGGTTGAAGCGGCACCGCCGGAATCGGGGTTTCCGGAGCCGGAGCCGGAGCCGTCGCCTGCCCCACCGGTTGCGTCGCCAAAGCCGTCGCGGCTCCGGCCCCCGCCTGTTCGGAAACATTCTGCTGCGGAGGATAGCCCTTCGCCTGCACGATGGCCCAATGCCATTCCTGGTCGGGCCCAATCTCCACGTTCAGCGGCGCGGCGAACACAGTCACGCCAAACGGTGCCGCAGCAGCCCTCATGTGGTACAGAACAGCGGTGTCGGGACGCTTCCCGGAGCGATCGTCGCTGCGAAGATCCTTGCTGCGAAGGTCGGCACGAAGGTCCGCGCGATTTGCCGGTTCCTGCAAAGGTTCAATGGCAGCCGCCGGAATCACCTTCGCCAAGCCGTCGTTCCCAGAGCGGTCGCGGCCGGGTTGACCGGGTTGATCGCGGCTGGGTTGATCGCGCAAAGAGGCTTCCGGAAAGTCCGTGCGCCTTACCACCGTCAGAGCCACGGCCACTTCGCTCACATGCCACTGCGTGCCGTTGAAAACCGAGACTTCCAGCGAGTCTCCGCGAATCGCCGCTGGACCGCTGAGCTTAAGCAATTGATCGGCAGGCAATTCCATTTGCACGTAAGAGCTCGCAAGCAACGACTTGACGTTGGTGCTGAAAGAAAGGCTGCAGGTAACATCCGGCGCCGAAACCTGGAAAGCCTTTCCGGCCCCATCGATCGAATACATCAAAGAATTTCGCGTAGCGCGATGGCTGTCCACATCGTCCATCACCTTCGACAGATTGTCGTTGTCGATGATTTCCTGTTGTGACGGAGGGGATTGCTTCCGCAAATTACGAGCGACGTCGCCCAGCGGCGTATCGTCCAGTTCCTGGGCGGCGATAACGGCAGGCGTCAGCAGCGACAGCCCAACCGCAAGGCTGGCCAGCATCCGATTTGTGCGAGTCCACAACACTGAAATTCAGGTTCTACAATTCGAAGCTCTACAGACCAATCTGCTGCAAGGCAGCACACTCGCGGTCACACGTCGCGAAAAAGAACGTCCGTCTGAGAACACGGAATGATTCCTGTTCGGGAAAACCCTTCATCAGATTGTAGTAAGAAATAGAAACAGGCAGGACGTTGCAGAAAACCTTGGTAACCAGCCCAAGGTAACTGCACGATTTCAGTCAGCAATCGTGGCGGGCGAGCGAGACGAAATGGAGGCGCAACGGGCGCGCGCCCAAACCACGACTGCCAATTACAAAAGACCCCGAAAATCTACAAAAGGCCCGACGACCGAAACCGCGAAACCGGGTCCGCTACCGGCAATGCCTGACGCCGGAAAATCCAGCGCGCCACCGCAAATCCCACCGCCGCGTAGCACAAATGCATGATCCGCATACTCACCCCCAAATCCAATCGGCTGGTTCCGTGAGGGAGGAACATCACACTCTATCGGCACAATAGCAACGCTTCGGCAGACGAACAAGGCACATCCGTGCCATCGAAATAGCACGGAAGTAATAGGGGTAATGCGTGGACGAAAGTTGTGCCGCAAACGGCGCACAGGATCTGGAATCCGCCTCATTCAAGGGTTTGGGAGGGCTCAGCTTTGGGAAGGGCACGGCTTCAGCCGTGCCATCCGGCCTGCCAAGGATCGGTCTTTAGCCTCGGAGGTTCGCCCTCGTTCAACCGCCAAGCGCTATCAGGCCCTTCAGTGCGCCTCAGCTCCCTCCGCATCCCCGGTGCGTCCAGCCGGCGGGACCACCACGGTGGACAAACTCCCTTCCGCGGTCAGTTTCTGAAACGCCGCCAGATCCCCGTGTTCCAGGCTTTCCCAGGAAGCGAGCACCTCCGCCGTCTCATGGTTCAGCTTCTCGAATTGTTTTTGTTCGGCCTCGGTAGGAGCCGAATCCGCGGTGCCAACATCCATCGCCAGAAACGCCAGCCTCGCATCCAGCTGCGGAGCATACGCCAGAGAATCTTCATTCGCGCTAATGGTCAGGTTGATCAGCTGGTCGCGCAGCGCCACCAGCTTCCTCTCGAGATCATCCGCCGAAACCGCAATCTTCCCGCTCGCGTTTTCCGGCAGACGCCTTCGCAGTCCGGCCAGCTGCGCCCGCACGTCCTGAATCTGGTTGACGGTGTCATAAACCTTGTTCAGGTTTTCACGGATGCCCAGCAGTAGGCTGACTTGTTGTTCCAGATCAGCCTGGCTCACGTTGACGCGTGGATCAAGCTTCAGTTCCAGCAGCGCGGTCTGGCTCTGCCCGCCGGACATCAGGCGAACCTGATAGCGACCGGGTGCGGCCACCGGCCCGTGCGCTCCACCGCCATATTCCCAAAGATAATATCCAGGAACTTGATGCGCTTCGTCGTAGCGCAGATCCCACACGAACCGGTTCAGGCCCGCTTCCACCTTAAGCTCCTTCTCGGGTTTCTTCTCGTCGGGATCGAGCGGTTCCTCGAGCGGCGCCACTTCCGCGCTCGAATACTTGCGGATCACCTTGCCCGAACCGTCAAGGATTTCGAGCCTGATCGCGCTCTTCGATTCCGCATCCGGCTTGGGCGCGTCCTTGAGCCAGAAGTAAATCACCGCCCCCGCCGGCGGATTCTGCCCGGTTTTCTTCGAAGGATGCCGCTCGCCACCCGCTCCCGCCTGCATGCGATACGCTATAGCCGGCGGATATAGAAACACGTCCTTCTCTGCGATCTTGTCCTCATACGTCCGCAACGGCGTAACGTCATCGAGAATCCAGAATGCCCGGCCGTGCGTCGCCACGATCAAGTCGTTGTCCTTCACCATCAAGTCGTGGATCGCCGTAGTCGGAAGATTCAGTTTCAGCCCGCGCCAGTGCGCCCCATCGTCGAACGAAACGTAAACGCCCGTTTCTGTCCCTGCGTAGAGCAGGCCGCGTTTCTTCGGATCTTCTCGAACCGCTCGCACGAACGTCGTATCCGGAATCCCGTTGGTGATTTTCGTCCACGTCTTGCCGTAGTCCGAAGTTTTGTAAATGTAGGGATGCAACTCGTCGTTCTGGTGACGATCCACCGCGGCGTAAGCCACGCCCGCATCATGCGGCGAAGGATCAATCTGGCTGATCCGGCTCCATTCCGGCATTTCCTTGGGCGTGACGTTCGTCCAACTCTTGCCCGCATCGCGCGTAATCTGGATCAGCCCATCATCGGTGCCAACCCAGATCAGCCCCGCCGTAAGCGGCGATTCCGCAATCACGAAAACTGTGTCGTAGTATTCGGTGCCGGTGTCGTCGATCGTGATGCCGCCGGAAGGCTGCTGTTTCGTCTTGTCGTTGCGCGTCAAGTCCGGGCTGATGGCCTGCCAGTGCACGCCGCCATCGGTGGTTTTAAATACTCGTTCCCCGCCGTGGTAAAGCGTGTTGGGATCGTGCGGCGAAATCACCACCGGCGCAGTCCACTGAAAGCGATGTTCCAGGCCGGCCGCGCCTCGTCCGTCGGAAAGTTCAGGCTGCTCGGTGATGGACTTGATCTGGCCCGTGTGCTTGTCGAAGCGAGTAATGTTGCCCTGATAATCCGCCGCGTAAACCACGTTCGGATCAAGCGGATATGGCGCGATGTAGCCCGCTTCTCCGCCCCCAACGTCGTACCAGTCGGAACGGTCGATCGACCCCGAATCGCTGCGGCTCGCAATGGCCACGGTGCCGGCGTCCTGCTGCGCTCCATATACGCGATAGGGCGTGGCCGCGTCGGTGGCCACGTGATAGAACTGCGCGGTCGGCTGGTTATCCTGCGGTGTCCAATTCTTGCCGCCATCCAGCGTAACCGTCACCCCTCCATCATTCGACGCAATCATGCGCCGCGAATCCCGCGGATCAATCCACAGCCCATGGTTGTCTCCGTGCGGAACCTTGACCTTGTTGAACAGGTGACCACCGTCGGTCGATTTGTAGGAATCCACGTTCATGATGTACAGGACATTCTCGTCTCGCGGATCGGCAATCACGTGCATGTAATACCACGGCCGCTGCCACAGGCTGTGGCTCGGATTCACCAGTTCCCAGGTATCACCTGCATCATCGGAGCGGTAAAGTCCGCCGTAAGGATCGTGCGCCTCAATCAAGGCATAGACGCGCTCCGAGCTGGCCCCGACGGCGATGCCGATCTTCCCGTAAGGACCTTTGGGCAGCCCGTGTTCTTCCAGACGCTTCCAGGTCGTACCCCCATCGACCGAGCGATAGATTCCGCTGCCCGGACCGCCGCTGGTCAGATTCCACGAGGACCGGCGCGCCTGCCAAAGCGCTGCAAAAAGAATGTTGGGATTGTGCGGATCGAAGGCAACATCCACGGCGCCGGTATTTTCGTCCTTGTACAGAACCTTGTCCCAGGTCTTGCCGCCGTCGGTGGTGCGGAACACCCCGCGCTCCGGGTTCGGCCCGTAAGGATGGCCGAGAGCGGCGACAAAAACAATGTCAGGATTCGAAGGATTAATAACGATCTTGCCGATGGCCCGCGAATCCCGCAGTCCCACGTTCTTCCACGTCTTGCCGCCGTCCAGCGTTTTGTAAACGCCGTCGCCGTGCGAAATATCTCCGCGAATGCAAGCCTCGCCGGTGCCCACATAGACCACGTTGGGGTTCGAATTCGCCACCGCCAGACTTCCGATGGAAGAAGTTCCCTCTTTGTCGAAGACCGGAGACCAGGTCATCGCGCCGTCCGTCGACTTCCAAACGCCGCCGCCGGTCGAGCCAAAATAATACGTAGTGAGGTCGCCGGGGATTCCCGCCGCCGTCAGCGATCGCCCGCCCCGAAAAGGACCGATCAGCCGGTACTTCATCCCTTTGAAAGGCTTTTCCTCAGGATTGGTCGAGTCAGAACCGGAATCGCCGGAGTTCGGGTCCGCAGCCTCGGCCGTCGCGGGCTTCGTCTCGTTCGCTTTCCGGTCAGTCCGAGTTTGCGCAAAGCCGGTGAGGGCCAACAACATTGTAAACGCGCAGAAATAAACTCCCTTTCTTCCGATAATTCCCAGCTTCTTCCCGCACCGCGTGTTTTGATCCGCCATTTTTGAAGTTAGCCCCCGGTAACCCAAGTGTGCCGCATTCCAATTTGGTTTGCCATTCTGATTAGTCTGTCATTCCCAGCGAAGCGCATCTCACCTGCGCTGTCCTCCTGAGCGAAGCGAGGACCTATGCACTCGATTTAGCCGCCACAGGCTGCAGCGACCATAATGACAACTCGCACTCTCACTTCTTCAGCAGCAATTTCTTCGCGGCCGCCAGCTCCTGGCGTTTAGCCCCGTCCACTTTGGGATAGGAAAGATCGAGGCCTTCCAGTGTCTCCACCAGGACCGCCGACACCACCAGCCGCGTGAACCATTTATTATCCGCCGGCACAACATACCAGGGGGCGTGCTCGGTAGCCGTATTCGCGATCATGTCTTCGTAGGCCTTCTGGTAATCGTCCCAGTACGCTCGCTCGTGAATATCGGCCGCCGAAAACTTCCAGTTCTTCTCCGGCTCCTCGAGCCGCTTCAGGAATCGCACCTTCTGTTCCTTCTTCGACACGTTCAGGAAGAATTTCCGGATCACCGTTCCATTGCGCGCCATATGCTGCTCGAAATGCCGAATGTCCTCGAAGCGCTCCTCCCAAATATTCTTGGTCACCAGCGAAGGTGGAGTCCTCTGGCCCTTCAGTATCTCGGGATGCACTCGCACCACCAACACCTCTTCGTAGTACGACCGGTTGAAAATTCCCAGTTTTCCACGTTCCGGCAGCTTGTTCGTAGTACGCCATAGAAAATCATGCTGCAATTCCGGATCGGAGGGCGCCTTAAACGAAAATACCTGGCACCCCTGAGGATTCACCCCCGACATCACATGCTTGATAATTCCGTCCTTCCCCGCCGCGTCCATAGCCTGGAAAATCAACAGGACGGCCCACTGGTTCTGCGCGTAGAGCCTGTCCTGCAGCTCCGCGGTGCGCACAATCCCCGCCTGCAGAGCCTCCTCGGCATGCTCCTTGGCACTCCGTCCGCCGCACTCGGTAGGATCGAAGTCCTTCAAGCGAAAGTGTTTGCCGCTGTCAACGCGATAGGTCTTCGCCAGTTTGCCAGTTTTCATCGTGAGCTTTACCTTCGGGAGACTTTCAACCCACTCGCCCGCACTCAATAAGCGGTCATGTCATAACGATACGATCCGTCATCCCGAGCCGAAGCGAAGGATCCCTGCCACCGCCACTGGCCTCTGATGGAGTCTCCAGCACGGCGCGTCTTTCTCCAAGGAACACAGATTCAACGATCCCCGCCAACTCCCTGCAATCAGGCCTCCACCGGCTTGTCGACCACAACTGGCAGCTTCGCCTGCTGCCACGCATCGAAGCCCCCGGACACGTCGCAGACACTGCTGAAGCCCGCTCGCAGCAACAGACTACAAGCAATCGCGCTGCGATAGCCACTCTTGCAATGAACCGCAATCGGTGCGTCGTGATCAATCTCTGGGGTCGACACCTTGAAATGATCCAGCGGCCACCACGCCGCCCCTTCAATGTGTCCCATTTCCCACTCCGGCTCGCGGCGGACATCGAGCACCTGCAAGCGATTCTGCCCCAACTTTTCACTGAGTTCGGCCGGCGAAATCTGGCTTAACGTCGCCAGCGGAAATCCAGCAGCCTTCCATGCCCGGACACCACCGTCCAAATATCCATCGAGATCCTCGATGCCCACTCGCGCCAGCCGAACCCGCGCCTCCGCCAGTTGCTCCTCCGACTCCACGATGAGCACAGGATGCGCCTTCAGCCCCAGCACCGTCCCCGCCCAGGTGGCAAACTGGCCGGAGAGCGCAATGTTCACCGAGCCTGGCACGTGGCCGGCGGCAAACGCATCGCCCGCGCGCACATCCAGCGCAATCTCACCCTCGCGCTGCATGCAATCCAGCTCCGCCGGCGCCAGACGACGAAGTTCAGCTAAATCGGAGAGTGCCGACGCACCGGCCCGATTGATCTCAGCGTCCTGCGAGAAATATTCCGGACGCGCCGGAAGATGCTGGGTGAGCTGGGTCACGAACTCATCTTTGCTGCGAATCTGCAGCGCGTAGTTGGTCAACCGTTCCGTGCCGATCGTCGACGAGCGTTCGGCGCGCATGTTCCGCCCACAGAGCGAGCCGGCTCCATGCGCCGGATAAACCAGCACGTCATCCGCAAGAGGCATTAGTTTGTGGTGCAGACTGTCGTACAGCATTCCCGCCAGCTGCGCGGGACTATATTCGCGGGACAAGTCGGGACGGCCCACGTCTCCAAGAAACAAAGTGTCCCCGGTCAGCACAGCCCATACATCGGGAGACTTTTCCTGATCCTTTTTTTGGTCAAGGATTACCAGACAGATGCTCTCCGGAGTATGCCCCGGGGTCTCGAGCACGCGGAGGCCGAGCGCACCGACGGTCAGCTCGAAACCTTCCTCCACGGGCACATGGGGAAACTGAGCTCGGGCGCGGGCTCCGATATAGATCTTCGCCCCCGTGCGAGCCGCAAGCTCTCTGTGTCCGGAGACAAAATCAGCATGCAGATGAGTTTCGAAAATGTGTCGGATTCTGACGCCCTGGGCATCCGCGGCCTTGAGGTAAAGATCAACGTCCCGCTGCGGATCGACTACCACCGCCTCGCCCCCGGAAGCCAGCAGATAGGAAGCGTGCGCGAGACAGCCCAGATAAAACTGTTCGAAGTACATAGTCTTGGCTAGCCGCCCTGCAACAAGATACTAGAAGAAGTCGGCCCACAATGCCACACGGCAAGACCCATGTAGCCACAGGCGCCTGGCCCGTCCAAGCTCGGGCGAAGCCCGGCGCCGCCAGTCCAATAAGCCGGAGCCCGTTCGCTGAAGCCCGAAGCCCAGCCCGTGTCCGGCCCCCGAGGTTTATGAGCTATCCGCTAGTCGGGCAGCGGGGCGAGGAATTCGAGGCCGAAGCAGAAGCCATTCTTGGAACGGACGATGGCGGTCAGGTGAGAGCGGGAGGGTGTATCGAACTCGACTTCGAGCAGGTCGCCGGGGCTCAGCAGAATGCCAGCATACAGAACCATGCCGCCCTCGCTCAGCTCAGTTCCGCGGCCCGGAACCACGGTCGTAGAAAACCCTTTGGCAGTGACGACTCGGACGGGCAGATCAACGGGAACACGAGGCCAGCGGCGCGTCTTGTGGGGGATAAGCATTCTGCCGATCATCCTCTCTTCCCCCCGCGCTTTCAAATTACCGAGGTACAAGCGGACGCTGTTCAACAGTACAGTGGGTGGGGCCAGCGATTTCCCGGCGATTCTGGCCCGATAAATGCCTGGCTTGTGTGGAGCGGTTACGAACTCCGTCTTGGGGAAAATGCGGCCGCAAAAAAGCTGAAATTCGGAAGCATGCCAAGGGGGGCGCTGAAGCATCTAAGATAGACTAGTGGCACCGGCGACATACTGGCCAGACTGAAGAGGGATATGAAAAAAGCTCACTCCAGGGGTACGCTTGTGGTGCGGCTGCTCCTGCTGCCTTCCTGTTTTTTTCTGGTCCATACCGCTTTCCTTCTGAACCGCATCACCGCACAACCCGAGCCCGCAAGCGAACCTGCGACTTCGGTGAAAGACGCTCCCTTGCCAGTGCAAGCGGTGGTTGAGAATCTCCAGAGGAAAAATGCGCTGCGGGCAGCCGCGCTCACTCGATTCGAGGGAACGCGCGTTTATCGCGTGCAGTACCGCGGATTCCCCAGCGATCACGATGCGGAAATGGTGGTGCATGTGATTTTTCACGCGCCGAGTTCCAAGGAATTCACCGTAGTGTCGCAGACCGGGTCCAAGTTTATTGGCGACCGCATTTTCAAGAAGCTGCTCGAAGGCGAGCAGGAAGCCGGGAACGAAGAAAACCGGCGGCGCAGTGCCCTGAGCACGGAGAATTACGATTTCACGATGGCAGGGTACGAAGACTCACCCGAGGGTGGCCGATATGTCCTCGACCTGCTGCCCAAGACGAAGAACAAGTTCTTGTATCGCGGCAAAATCTGGGTCGATGCCAAGGATTTTGCGGTGGTGCGGATCGAAGCCGAGCCCGCGAAGAATCCTTCGTTCTGGATCAAGAAAACGGATGTCAGTCACAAGTACGTCAAAGTGGACGATTTCTGGCTGCCGGCTGAGAATCACAGCGAGAGCCTGATTCGACTCGGCGGCAAGGCGACGCTTTCGATTGAGTATCGAGACTACAAAATCGTTGAAGCAACCCCTGTCAACCAGCCCGCGCACGCGCAAACCGTGGCTACGACCAACGCTCGCTGAGCCACGGGGAGAAAGCGCCTTGGTTGTGTGGAGCGGGCCCTCTTGCCCGCTGGTTCTGGGGAGCTGCAAGCAAGAGGGCCCGCTCCACACCAACCAAGGCAGCCGAGAGCCTGCCGCCCTGAGCGAA
>Ga0224564_1000036_pt1 | contig 12304 bp, 12 predicted proteins | sample CSU5metagenome_FD_182889 | JGI IMG/M metagenome (GOLD analysis project Ga0224564, IMG submission 182889) | Soil microbial communities from Bohemian Forest, Czech Republic - CSU5 | ecosystem: Environmental > Terrestrial > Soil > Temperate forest | place: Czech Republic: South Bohemian Region... | reverse complement strand
GATGGCGCGGGCGAAAGCGGCGCCGTTGGCCGCGAAGACGAGGCCAGGCTGAAGAACCTCGACGATGGTTTTGAGCTTGCCGAAATCCTTCGACAGCAGCGAATACGGCACCGAGATCGGCGCGTAGGGAATGCCGACATGCATGGCGGCAAGGCCGATGAGCGCGTGCTCGATATCGTTGCCAGAAAGAATGGCGATGGGGCGCTCCGGCGACAGGCCGCGCGCCAACAGCGCCGCGGCTATGGCGCGCACGTTCGTCAACGCGTCCGCATAGGTCAGCGTGCGCCATGCGCCCGATGCGTCGCGCTGCGCCAAGAACACGCGCTCGGGCGCGGTTTTGGCCCAATGGACCAGGCGCTCGGTGATTTTTTGCGGAAACGCCGACAGCGGATGCGGCGAGCGCAGCACGATAGCGCCGTCGCCGCGGCGCTCGACCACGACGTCCGGAGGGCCGAGCAAGACCTGCCGCAACGGTGGCTTTGCCGAAGTCCCCTGCGTTTTTGTGGCAGTGAGCGTCATGGGCTAGTCATTGGGTCTAGCTGTGCGCGACTTTGGGACTGCGTTTTTCCAGAAACGCTTTCATCCGCGCCTTGGCCTCGTCGTCGCCTTGGGCGATTGCCGCAGTGAGCGCTTCGGTGGCGAAACCGGTAGCGGGATCGCTGCGGGCGATGTGCGGCAGGATATGCATCACGGCATAGTTGGTGAACGGCGCATTGCCGGCGATCTTGTTGGCGAGTTCAAGGCCCTTGGCCAAACCTTGGCCGTTGGCGACGAGATAATGGGTGAGCCCGATCGCCTGGCCTTCCTCGGCGGAGAGCGCGCGGCCGGTAAGCATCATCTCCATCATGCGCGTGGTGCCGATGAGCGGCGGCAGGCGCACCGAACCGCCGCCGCCGACAAAAATGCCGCGGCTGGTTTCCGGCAGCGCATAGAACGCCGAGCGCTCCGCCACGCGCACGTGGCACGCCGCCGCCATTTCCAGGCCGCCGCCCACCACCGCGCCATGCAGCACGGCGACCACCGGCACCTTGCCGAATTCTATTCTCTCGAAGACGCGATGCCAGAAGCGCGAGTGCTCGATGCCGGCTGTCACGTCGCGCTCGGTCAGTTCGGCAAGATCGAGCCCGGAGCTGAAATTGTCGCCGTCGCCGGCCAGCACCACGGCGCCGATGCCGTCCGGGATCGAGGAAAAGAACGCCTCGATACCGAGCACGGTCGCATCATCGAGCGCGTTGCGCTTTTCCGGACGCGCCAGCGTGAGCACCGCGACGGCGCCTTGCCGCTCGGCGCGAAGCGTCGGCGGCAGGTGGGCGAATTCAGCGGCTGACGCGGGCTTGTCCATAGGTATTCCAGTGGTCGCCGGGCCATTTGACCCTGTCCGCCGCGCCCCGTAAATAGCCTGAACTAAACGGTTTTGGGAGCGTCCGATGCGAGACGTCTTTATCTGCGATGCCGCGCGCACCGCGATCGGCCGCTACGGCGGCGCGCTTGCCAAGGTGCGCACCGACGATTTGGCCGCGGTGCCGATCAAGGCGCTGGTCGCCCGCAACGACAAGGCCGATTGGTCGCGGCTCGACGAAGTCTTTTTCGGCTGCGCCAACCAGTCCGGTGAGGACAATCGCAACGTCGCCCGCATGGCGCTGCTCCTGGCTGGGCTGCCGGACAGCATTCCTGGCGTTACCATCAACCGGCTGTGCGCGTCCGGTCTCAACGCCGTGGGCGACGCGGCACGCGCGATCCGCTCAGGCGAGATGGAGTTCGCCATCGCCGGCGGCGTCGAATCGATGACGCGGGCGCCGTTCGTCATGGGCAAGGCCGGCGAGGCGTTTTCGCGGACGGCCGATGTCAACGACACCACGCTCGGCTGGCGCTTCATCAATCCGCTGATGAAGGCGCAATACGGCGTCGATTCCATGGCCGAGACCGGCGAGAACGTCGCCGAGGAATTCCAAGTGTCGCGCAAGGACCAGGATGCGTTTGCGCTGCGTTCGCAGCAGCGCGCCGCCAACGCCATCGCCACCGGCTATTTCGCCAAGGAGATCGTCCCGGTGCAGGCGCCGGGCGGCAAGGCGGGCCCGATCGTCGTCAATGAAGACGAGCATCCGCGCCCCGACACCACGCTGGAAAACCTGCAAAAGCTCAAACCCATCGTGCGCAATCCCGGCACCATCACCGCCGGCAATGCGTCCGGCATCAACGACGGCGCCGCCGCCATCATTCTCGCCAGCGAGGAGGCGGTGAAGGCGCATGGCTTGAAAGCGCGCGCCCGCGTTCTCGGCATGGCCTCGGCCGCGGTGCCGCCGCGCATCATGGGCATCGGCCCAGTGCCGTCGACGCGCAAGCTGATGGAGCGGCTCGGCTTGAAGATCACCGATTTCGATCTGATCGAGCTCAACGAGGCATTCGCCTCGCAAGGCATCGCCGTGCTGCGCCAGCTCGGCGTCGCCGAAGATGCCGAGCACGTCAACCCGCATGGCGGCGCCATCGCGCTCGGCCATCCGCTCGGCATGTCGGGGGCGCGGCTGACGCTGACCGCGGTGCACGGCCTGGAAAAGCGCGGCGGCAAGCGCGCGCTCGCCACCATGTGTGTCGGCGTCGGCCAGGGCGTGTCGCTGGCGCTGGAGAAGGTCTAGCACTGTCATCGTCCGCCAACGGGTCCGGCCCGAAGTGGCCGGCCCGATGACAAGCTCCGGCGGACGATCCAGTAAGCACCAAGAACAAGGTGACTACTGGGTGCCCCGCCTTCGCGGGGCATGACAAAAATGAGGAAGTAAGGAGAATTGCCGCGTGCCGATGTCGCCGGATTACATCCCGTTCCATCCCAATCCATCAAAACCGAAATACAAGCCGCCGGCCGGTGCCGTCGATGCCCATTGCCATGTGTTCGGGCCGGAGCACGCATTTCCTTATGCGCCGGAGCGCAAATACACGCCTTGCGATGCGCCGAAGGAGAAGCTGTTCGCGCTGCGCGATTTCCTCGGCTTCGACAAGAACGTCATCGTCCAGGCGTCGTGCCATTCCAAGGACAACCGCGCCATGGTCGATGCGCTCGACGCCTCGAACGGCCGGGCCAAGGGCGTCGCCTTCGTCGGCGAGGAAGTCACCGACGACGAATTGAAATGGATGGACAAAGCTGGCGTGCGCGGCGTGCGCTTCAATTTCATCAAGCGGCTGGTCGATTTCACCCCGCGCGACGTGCTGCAGCGCATCGCCGCCCGCGTCCACAAGCTCGGCTGGCACATCGTGGTCTATTTCGAGATGCCGGATCTGCCGGAGCTCGAGAGCTTCTTCACCGCGCTGCCCACCATCGTGGTGGTCGATCACATGGGCACGCCCGACGTGAATAAGGGCGTCGAGCATCCGGAAAACCAGCGCTTCCACACGCTGGTGGACAAGCACAAGAACTTTTGGGTCAAGGTGACCTGCCCGGAGCGCATGTCTCTCGCCGGTCCGCCCTATGATGACGTGGTGCCGTTCGGCCGCGCGCTCGTCGAACGCTTCCCCGACCGCGTCATCTGGGGCACCGATTGGCCGCATCCCAACATGAAGAAAGTGGCGCCCGACGACGGCATGCTGGTGGACTACATTCCCAAAATCGCGCCAACGGCGGCGGCGCAGCAGGCGCTCCTGGTCGACAATCCGATGCGGCTTTATTGGAGTTGACGCCCCTTGGCGTCATGGCCGGACTTGATCCGGCCATCCACGTCTCTCTTTGCCGCCAAAGACGTGGATGCCCGGCACAAGGCCGGGCATGACGATCTGGAATGGTTCGAGACTGAACCGCTTACGTTGCCAAGCTTTCCTGCGCTATATATGTGATGCCTCAAAGCAGAGATACGCCGATGGCCCGTGAACAGCACGATTACGACGACATCCCCGGCACCTACGTGTTTGACCAGGACCGCTCGCGCCAGGGATTTGGCATCAACATGTTCTGCATGTCGCTGATGAAGGATGAGAACCGCAAGGCCTTCAAGGCGAACGAGGCGGAATATCTCAAGAAGTTCAACCTGACGCCGGAGCAGGCCGACGCCATCCTCAAGCGCGATTACAACCGCATGCTGGAGCTCGGCGGCAATATCTATTTCACGGCAAAACTCGGCGCCACCGACGGCCACTCATTCCGCCACCTCGCCGCGGTAATGACCGGATCGAGCCAGGACGACTATGCCAATATGATGCTGGCCGGCGGCCGCTCGGTCGAAGGCAACCGCAGCAAGTCGGGCAAGGTTGCCAAGCCGGCTAAAGCGGCGAAGAAGCCGGCGAAAGCCAAAGCGAAAGCAAAAACGCGCAGCAAGTCGAGGTCAAAACGTGGCTAGGATCATCGCAGGCGTTTCGTCATCCCACGTGCCGGCGATCGGCGCGGCGATCGACAACAAGCAGACCGAGGAGCCGTACTGGAAACGGGTGTTTTCCGGCTTCGAGAAATCCAAGGAATGGATGGCGCAGGCCAAGCCCGACGTCGTCATCCTCATCTACAACGATCACGCCTCGGCGTTCTCGGTCGAAATGGTGCCGACCTTTGCGCTCGGTTGCGCCGCGGAATTTCCGCCCGCCGACGAGGGCTGGGGACCGCGCCCGGTGCCGGTGGTGAAGGGTCATCCGCAATTGGCCGCCCACATCGCGCAGTCGGTTATCCTCGACGAGTTCGACATCACGGTGGTCAACAAGATGGAGGTCGATCACGGCCTCACCGTGCCGATGAATCTGTTGTTCGGCTCGCCGAAGGAATGGCCGTGCCCGGTGATCCCAGTCGCGGTCAATGTGGTGCTTTATCCGCCGCCGACCGGCCATCGCTGCTTTATGCTCGGCCGCGCCATCCGCAAGGCGGTGGAATCCTATCCGGAGGATTTGCGCGTCGTGGTGTTCGGCACCGGCGGCATGTCGCACCAGATTTCCGGTCCGCGCGCCGGCCTGATCAACAGCAAATTCGACAAGGCGTTTTTGGACAATCTCACCAAGGACCCGAAGAAGCTCACCCGCATTCAGCACCTCGAATATATGCGCGAAGCCGGCGCCGAAGGCATCGAGATGGTGATGTGGCTGGTGATGCGCGGCGCGCTCGAAGACAAGGTCGACGAGGTCTATCGTTTCTACACCGTGCCAGCGTCGAACACCGCCGTCGGCCATATCATTCTGGAGCCGCATCGCCGCGCCGCGAAGAAGGCGGCGGGCAAAGCCAAAAAGCCCGCCGGCAAGATGAAGCGCGCCGCCGCGCGCGCGAAATCAGCGGTTCGTAGGAGCAGGTAACGATGAAAATTTGCGTGGCGGGGCAGGGCGCGTTCGGGCAAAAACATCTCGACGCCCTCAAGCGCATCCCCGATGTCGAAGTCACTTCGCTGGTCGGCGGCAACCAGGATTCTACCGCCCAGGTGGCGAAGAAATACGGCATTCCGCATTACACCGGCGAATTGTCCGAAGGCATCAAGCGCGCCGACGCGGTGATCCTCACGACGCCGACCAAGATGCATTTCCGCCAGGGCGAGCAGGTGATGCGCGCCGGCAAGCACGTGCTCGTCGAAATCCCGGTCACCGACAGCGTCGAGGATGCCGAAGCCTTGGCGAAGATCGCCAAGGAAACCGGCGTCACCGCCATGGGCGGCCATGTGCGGCGATTCAATCCGAGCCATCAATACATCCACAAGAAGATCGTCGCGGGCGAGCTGAAAATCCAGCAGATGGACGTGCAGACTTATTTCTTTCGGAGGAAAAACATCAACGCCGCCGGCAATGCGCGCAGCTGGACCGATCATCTGTTGTGGCATCACGCCGCGCACACCATCGATCTGTTCCAATATCAGGCCGGCGAAAATATTTTCGACTGCTACGCCGTGCAGGGTCCAATCCACCCGCAGCTCAACATCGCCATGGACATGGGCATCGTGGCGCGGACGCCGTCCGGCGCGGTGCTGACGCTATCGCTGTCGTTCAACAATGACGGGCCGCTCGGCTCGTTCTTCCGCTACATCTGCGACAACGGCACCTACAAGGCGTTCTACGACGATCTGAGCGACGGCAAGGACAACAAGATCGACGTGTCGAAGGTCGACGTGTCGATGGACGGCATCGAACTGGAAGACCGCGAGTTCATCGCCGCGATCAAGGACAAGCGCGAGCCGAACGCGAGCCTTGCTCAGCTGCTGCCGTGCATGCACGTGCTCGGCAAGCTGGAGAAAATTATCGATCCGCAGCGCAAGGCACACGCATAAATTCCCCTCCCCCTTGTGGGGAGGGTAGGGGTGGGGGGTCGCGAGGTAGCGTGCCAACGTCGACGCCTTCGCGTCACCTCCCGACCCCCATCCCCATCCCTTCCCCACAAGGGGGAAGGGAGCAGCAAGCCTCACTCCACGATCCCGATCAGCTTCGCCAGGCGCTCCGGGTCGGCGCGCAGCGGCTCGGAATAGCCGTCGTAGACGATGCGGCCCTTGTCGAGGATCACGGTGCGCGGCGAAAAGGCGAAGGCGACGCGGCTGTTCTGTTCGACCAGGATGATCGACAGCGCGCTTTCGGCGCGCAGCTTTGCCAGCACGTCGATCAGCGTGTCGACCAGCACCGGCGCCAGGCCTTCGGTCGGCTCGTCCATCAACAGAACTTCGGGATTGGTCAAAAGCGCGCGCGCGATCGACAGCATCTGCTGCTCGCCGCCGGAGAGCTGGTTGCCCATATTGCCGAGCCGTTCCGCAAGCCTCGGAAACAGCTCGAACACCCGCGGCAGCGTCCAATGGCCCGGCCGCGCGCCGATGTCGAGATTCTCGTGCACCGTCAGCGAGGGAAAAATCTCGCGCTCCTGCGGCACGAAGCCGAGGCCGGCCAGGGCGCGGCGATAGCTCGGCATGCCGTTGAGCTTTTGCCCATCCAGCATGACCTCGCCTGAATGCAGCGTGGTGTGGCCCATGATGGTCGAGAGCAGCGTCGTCTTGCCGACGCCGTTGCGGCCGATCACGCTGATGCATTCGCCGGGCGCAAGTTTGAGATCGATGTCCTCGAGCACCACGGTCTCGCCGTAGCCCGCCGAGACTTGCCGCAGCTCGAGCGCGCTAGCCACGGCCGGAGTCTTTGTTGCCGGTTTGGCCAAGATAGACCGCGCGCACTTGCGGGTTCGCCTCGATGTCGCGCGGCGTGCCCGAAGCGAACACCGCGCCGCTCACCATCACCGTGACGTGCTTGGCGAAGCGGAACACCACGTCCATGTCGTGCTCGATGATGAGCACGGCGATGTCCTTGGGCAGGGCCTCGATGGCGTCGAGGATGATGTGGCTTTCCGCGCTCGGCACGCCGGCGGCGGGCTCGTCGAGCAGCAGCACGTCGGGCTTAAGCGCCAGCGTGATCGCAAGCTCGACCAGGCGCTGGCGGCCATAGGGCAATTCGGAGACGCGGTGGCCGGCGATGTCGGCGAGTTTCAGCGTCTCCAGAAGCTCGATCGCTTCGGCGATGACGTCGGCGCGCCGGCCGACCGGATAGAGCATCGACCATGCCGCGCCTTTGCGCTCGGCCACCGCGATGCTGATATTTTCCAGAACCGACAGGCCGCGGAACAGCCGGTTGATCTGGAACGTGCGCGCGACGCCAAGCTTGACCCGCTCGGCCTGGCCCTTGCCGGTGATGTCGCGGCCGGCGAGCATCACGCGGCCTTGGCTCGGCGGCAGCATGCCGGTGAGGAGATTGATGAACGTGGTCTTGCCGGCGCCGTTGGGGCCGATCAGCGCGTGGCGCGCGCCGGCTTCGAGCTTGAAGTCGATATTCTGCACGGCGCGAAGCGCGCCGAAATTGCGGCTGAGCGCCTGCGTTTCGAGGCGAGGCTCGCTCATGGCGTCTTGCGCCGCGCGCCATAGCGCTGCCACAGCGCCTCGCCGATGCCCAAAATGCCGTTGCGGGCGAACAGCGCGATCATGACCAGGAGGAGCCCGAGACCGAGCTGCCAGGCGGTCGGATAGATTTGGGCGAGGAAATGCTCGAGTGCGAGGTAAACCACGGCGCCGACGAAGGCGCCGTAGAGCCGGCCGTAGCCGCCGAGGATGAGGACGATGAACACGGTGGCGGCGCGATCGAGATCGAGCGCGCTCAAGTTCACATAGGCGTTGGTCTGCGCCCACAGGCCGCCCGCGATGCCGGCAAGCGCCGCCGAGATGGTATAGCAGATGACGAGCCGAAGCCGCACCGGCGAGCCGATCGCGTGCATGCGCAAAAGATTCTCGCGGATGCCGGTCAGGCTTTGCCCGAACGGCGAGTAGATCAGCGTGCGCACGAACACAAAGCAAACCAGCAGCACGCCGAGGCTGTAGAGATATTGGGTATTGGCGTAGAGCGGGTTGAACTCGAACACGCCGAACACTGGAGCTATTGCAAGATTTGGCAAGCCGTCGAAGCCGCCCGTATAGGCGCGCGCCATGTTGGCGGCTTCTTGCAGAAGCGCCATGGTGCACAGCGTGAGCATGAGCAGCGTCAGGCCGCGGGTGCGCAACAGCACGAGGCCCGACAAAAAACCGATGATGGCCGCGACGAACGCCGCGAGCAGCAGGCTGGTGATCGGCTCGGTCCAGATCTCGTAGAATGCCAGCATGCCGACCGTATAGGCGCCGGCGCCGAAGAACGCCGCATGGCCGAGCGTGACGATGCCGGCATAGCCGAGCGCCAGATCGAGCGACAGCGCGAACAGGATCATGGCCAACAGCTCGGCGCCGAAGCCGAGGTAATCGGGAAAGGCGGCATAAAAGCCCAGCCCTATGATCCACGGCAGCGCCTCCCACCAACGCAGGCGATGACGCGTGACGAGGCCGCGGGCGCTCGGATGATCGGTTGCGGTCGGTGCGGCGACGCTCACGTCTCTTTCCTGCCGAACAGTCCTTGCGGCCGCCACAACAGCAGCAGGATGGTAAGCGCATAGATGAAGAGGGTGCCGCCCTTTGGCAGATAGAGTTTCAGCACGAAGTCGAGCACGCCCAGAATCAGCGACGCGTAATAGACGCCCATCACGCTGCCGAGCCCGCCGACCGAGACCGCGATCAAGAAATACACCAGGTATTTGAGCGCGTATTGCGGATCGAGCCCCAAGAATTCGGCGCCCAGCCCGCCGCCGATTCCCGCCATCCCGCTGCCGAAAGCGAAGGTGATGGTGAACAGCCGGTCGACATTGATGCCGAGCGATTCCGCCATGCGGCGGTTGTCGACCGTGGCGCGGATCTGGGCGCCGATCCGGGTGCGCTCGAAGGCGAGCGAGATGCCGAGGCCGATCAGGAAGCCCACCACGATCAGGAAGATACTGTAGGTGCGGTACTGCAATAAGCCGAGATTGATCTGGCCGCGCAAAGCGGCAGGCAGCTGCAAGGTCTGGCTTTCCGGGCCAACCACGATGATGGCGCCGGCGATGAAAATAAAAATCAGCCCGATGGTGAACAGCACCTGGTCGAGCTCGCTGGCCCTGTAGAGCCGCCGGTAGAGCGTCCGTTCCAGCACCACGCTGATCGCCGCGGTGGCGACAAAGCCGAGTGCCAAGGCGGCGGCGAAGCCGAAATGCGCGCGATTCATCGACAACACGATCACATAGCCGCCGAACATGGCGAAGGCGCCGTGGGCGAGATTGACGAAGCCCATCAGCCCCATGGTGACGGACAGCCCGACCGAGACGATGAACAGCACAGTGCCGGCGGACAGCCCACCTAACAAAATGCCGGCGAAGTTAGCGGCAAAGTCCACGGACTATTCGACCTATCGCAGTTGAGACAAAGCCGCCGCCCGCGTCAGCGGAACGGCGGCCCCGGGCTTGAAAAGCGTCAACCGGCGCCGATCACTTCTTCGGCGCGCACGGGCCGAGCGCCAGCACCTTGCACTGGTCCTTGACGCTTGGGACCACGGCGAGCTGCTTCTCGTGCAGCTTGCCGTCCGGCCCTTTCACCACTTCGGACAGATACTCGTTCATGATGATGTCGCGGGTTTCCGGATCGATCATGATCGGCCCCTGCGGGCTGTCGAACTTCCAGCCGAGCAGCGATTTCACCGCGGCATCGCCGTCCATCTTGCCTTTGGTCGCCTGCGCGGCATGCACGATGGCCGCCATGCCGTCGTAGCCGCCGACGGCGGTGAAGTCGGGCGTCGAATCGGCGCCGTAGTCTTTCTTCCAGGCGGCGACGAATTTCTTGTTCTGCGCATTGGCAAGGTCGGCATTGTAGTGATGCATGGTGATGAGGCCGATCGCGGCGTCGCCCATGCCTTGCAGCTTGATGTCCTGGACGATGTCGCCCGGGCCGATCAGCTTGATGCCGGCGGCCGCCATGCCGAGCGCACCGTAGGTCTTGACCACCGCGGTGGCGTGATCGCCGGCCGGCACGAATACGAACAGCACGTCCGGTTTCTCGTCCTTGGCGCGCTGGAAGAACGGCGTGAAGTCGGGCACCTGGCCGGGGCCGCCGGCCGGGATGGCGTCGATGACGCGGCCGCCATTGGCCTCGAAGGCAGTCTTGAAGCCGTCGAGGCTGTCCTTGCCGGGCGGATAATCGGTATAGGCGACGACCGCGGTCTTGGCTTTCAGCGTCTTGGCCGCTGCCTCGCCCAAGGCGTAGCTCGAATGCCACAAGGTGAACGAGGTACGCACATAATAGGGCGACAGGTTGGTGATGAACGAGGTGCCGGCGTTCATGATCACCGAAAGCTTCTTGCCGGCGTTGACCACAGGTGCCGACGCAATGGCGTCGGGCGAATAGACCCAGCCCGCCAACACGTCGACCTTGTCTTGGGTGAGCAATTCCTGGGCGGCGATCTTGGCCTCGGCGCCGTTCGGCGCCTTGGAGTCGCGCTTGATCATCGTGAACGTGTAGGGCTTGGCCTGATCGGGGTTGAGCTTGAGATAAAGCTGCGCGCCGCGTTCGATTTGCTGCGCCAGCTCGGCGCCGACCCCGGTATAGGGCAAAATGACGCCGACTTTGACTTCCTGCGCCGAAGCGGCCTGCGTCATGGCCAAGCCGGCCGCGACGGCGGTTGCGGCAACGGCCGCGAGCATTCGTTTGGACATCAAAAATCCTCCCAGATTTCCGGAGATTTCGGTTCGATTTCAATGGGCAACGTGCGGAATGCGATAGTACGGCGAAAGCCGGAAATGGCGCAAGCGAAGTCCGGCTATGACGGTGCGGGTCTTCGTCGCGCAAGGCCGGTGCATTATAATTCTGGCGCCTTACAGAAGGACATTTCCATGACGGCCTGGACTCGGATCGGGATCGCCGCCATTGCCGTCTTCGCTCTGGGCGCTTTTGCGCTGGCCCCGGGCGCGTTGGTGCCCGCATCCGTCGCTGCGGAGCGACCGCTGTCCGATGCTCAACTCAAGAAGATCGACGGCTGGATTGCCGACCAGGGCAGGGACATCGCCGTCAGCGCGGTCATAACCGAGATTTTGGGTCTGACCAAAAACGACGAGACGATTTCCGCGCGCGGCTACGCGGCGTTTGACACCGCAAACGGCAACGAGATCCATCAGATCTTCATTCTGCCGGAGGGCAAAGGCTATCTCGCGGACCACTTTCATCAGGACAAAGTCGAGGTCTACTGGACCGATAAAGACCTCGTTCTGCTGACGGCGTTGTCCGGCGTCCGCGGCGCCAGGCCGGAAATCATGTTTTTTCAGGACGCGCAGGCAGGCTTCAACAACGAGCTGACCTGGTGGGCGAAGTACGCCGATAAGAACTGAGCTTTCCGCCCCCGCTTCGCGGTGGCAAATATGGTCACGCCCAGGTCGCGAAGCTCAATCCTGTGCCGGTGCCGGCCGGCGTGCGGTAGCCCGGCACATACGCGAACCAGTTCAAATCGAGATGCTCGGCGGCGCCGGCGACGCCGACCCAGTTGAGGATTTCCGAGCTGCCGGAATGCAGCTTGTTGCGCGGCAGGGTCTGCAAAAATTTGGCGTCCTTGTCGGCGCAAGCCTTCAAGATCGCGCGGTCGAAATCCTCGTCGACCAGAAAATGGCTCAAGCCTCCCGAGGCGATGATGCCGATACGCGCGTCGCCCGGATAGGTCTCGACCGCCCGGCGGATGGCCTGGCCGAGCTCATAGCAGCGCCGCGGCCGCGGCTGGTTCGGCGGGAAATAGGTGTTGAGGAACACCGGCACGATCGGAATCGGTTTTTGTTCGTCAAGCAGCCGGCGGTGCACATAGGCCATGCCGTGGCCTTCGCCTTCGCCCTCGCGCATGCGCTTCGACGAGGCCGGATCGAAACCGTGCTCCATCAGCCAGTCGATCAGGTGCAGCGCTAGTTTGGCGTCGACCGGATAAGCGCGCGGCTTATTGTCTTCGAAGAAACCTTGCCGGTTCTTCACGTACC
>Ga0224564_1000035_pt1 | contig 12404 bp, 12 predicted proteins | sample CSU5metagenome_FD_182889 | JGI IMG/M metagenome (GOLD analysis project Ga0224564, IMG submission 182889) | Soil microbial communities from Bohemian Forest, Czech Republic - CSU5 | ecosystem: Environmental > Terrestrial > Soil > Temperate forest | place: Czech Republic: South Bohemian Region... | reverse complement strand
CGAGAACTGACAGCTGGCCCCTGGCCCCCGGCAATTGCCCCATGATCCAAACCCTCGAATGGACCGACCAAGGCGTGCGCTTCCTCGATCAGACGAAGCTGCCCACCGAAGAAACCTACGTCACCTGCAAAACGCATGAGCAGGTGGCCGACGTGATCCGCAACATGGTGGTCCGGGGAGCACCCGCTATTGGCGTGGCTGCGGGCATGGGAATCGCACTGGGCGTCAACAATTCCAAAGCTGAATCCGTGAGTGACCTGAAACGCGACCTCGATCAAATCTGCGACGTGATCGGCAAAACCCGCCCAACGGCCGTGAATCTTTTCTGGGCCATCCGCCGCATGCAGGAAAAATTTGAGCGCATCCGCGCCTGGCCCATCCCGCAGATCAAGCGAACGCTTGTCGAAGAGGCCCAGCGTATGCATGCCGAGGACATCGCGGCCAACCAGGCCATGGGGCGCCACGGCGCGACACTTATGCCCAGCGAAGGCGGAGTGCTCACCCACTGCAACGCCGGCGCGCTGGCGACTGCCGGATACGGCACCGCGCTGGGCGTAATCCGCGCCGCGGTCGAGCAGGGCAAGAAAATTCACGTTTACGCCGACGAAACCCGCCCCTTCCTGCAAGGCTCGCGCCTGACCGCGTGGGAGCTGATGAAAGACGGCATCCCCACCACCGTGATCTCCGACAACATGGCCGGAGCCATGATGCACCAGGGCAAGATTGCAGCCATCATCGTCGGTGCCGACCGCATCGCCGCCAACGGCGACGTGGCCAACAAGATCGGGACCTACACGGTTGCGATCCTCGCCAAAGAGCACGGCATCCCGTTTTACGTAGCTGCGCCCATTTCCACCGTCGACTTGGCCTGCCCCGACGGCGGCCACATCCCCATCGAGCAGCGCAACCCGAAAGAAGTGACGCACATCGCCGGAAAGCAAATGGTCCCCGACGGCGTGGCCATCGAGAACCCCGCCTTCGACGTAACCCCTGCGAAATATGTGGCCGCCATCATCACCGAGAAGGGTATAGCCCGCGCTCCATATGGCCAGTCTTTGCAGAAACTGGCGGGCACGGAGTCGGCTGTTGAAGTGTGAGAACTGCTGGGGCTGCCACTGCCCGTGTGGGGACAGCCGCTTTTGGCAGTGCGCGCGACGCCTGAGGTCGAACCTAGTGGAACTTTTGCTGTCACGCCACCGTATACTTCACTAGAGATTGGATCAGGATAAAGGTCTGATCAGAATGGTGTGATAAAAAAACGAGGCCTCCGCGATGTTCACTTTTCTCCTCTGGTGCATCCTGTTCGTCATGTGCTGGCCGCTGGCTATTCTGGCGCTGGTCGCCTATCCCTTCATCTGGCTGATCCTGCTCCCGTTCCGCATCGTCGGCATCGCAGTCCATGGTGTTCTGGAGATTATTTTTCTTGCCATAACGCTTCCGTTCCGCCTGCTGGCGGCTCCGTTCCGCATTTGAGCGGAGGGCGGCTCCGACATGCGTGAGCCTTGAGGTCTGGAATTCAGATTTCGGGGGGCGCAGCGCTTTCAGCGCTGCGATGAGAATTGCAAAAGTAAGGGGCTTCAGCCCTCGAGTCTTCTAGCTCTCCATCACCTTCAAACCCTTACTCACTACCAACGTCGCCTCGGTCGCCCGCTGCACATCCTCTGCTGTGAGCCCCGGCGCTACTTCTTCCAGCACCAGCCCATCCTTCGTCACGCGGATGTAGGCCATCTCGGTCACAATCGTATCCACCACGCGCACGCCCGTGAGCGGCAGCGTGCACTTCTTCAGTATCTTGGGCACGCCTTCCTTCGTGGTGTGCTCCATCGCCACCACCACGCGCCGCGCGCTCGCCACCAGATCCATCGCGCCGCCCATCCCCTTCACCATTTTCCCGGGGATCATCCAATTCGCCAAGCTACCGGCTTCGTCCACTTCCATTGCGCCCAGCACGCTCAAATCGATGTGCCCCCCGCGGATCATGGCAAACGAATCGGCGCTCGAAAAATACGAGGTCCCGGCCATCTCGCTCACCGTTTCCTTGCCCGCGTTGATCAGGTCGGAATCCTCCTGACCCTCCACCGGATACGGCCCAATCCCCAGCATCCCGTTCTCCGACTGCAGAGTCACTTCGATCCCCGGCGGAACATGATTCGCGATCAGCGTCGGCATCCCAATGCCAAGGTTCACATAGAACCCATCGCGCAGTTCGCGCGCAATCCGCTTCACGATACGCTCGCGCTTGTCGATATCTTTGCCGGGCTGGTTCATCGTTTTCGACTCATTCCCTCTACCACGAGCACCTACTCCCAAGGCTGTCATCCTGAGCAAAGATTTTTGTTTCGCGAATGCGGAGCAGAATTGCGGTCGAAGGATCCCTACCCTCACGAAGGCCTTTAGACCTGAGATTGCCCTCGCACTTAAACAGCTTTCCTTACCGTTCTCCGTTCAATCCGCCGTTCGTACAACTCTCCCCGAAAAATGCGCTTCACATAAATCGACGGTGTATGAATCAAGTCCCCGTCCAACTCCCCCACCTCGACCAACTGCTCAACCTCCGCAATCGTGATCTTCGCCGCCGTTGCCATCATGGGATTAAAATTCCGCGCCGTCTTGCGATACACCAAATTTCCCTGACGGTCGCCCTTCCACGCTTTCACAAACGCGAAGTCCGCCGTCAGCCCGCGCTCCATTACATAAGTGCGCCCATCGAACTCGCGCGTCTCTTTTCCCTCCGCAACAACAGTGCCGACGCCGGTGGGAGTAAAAAAAGCCGGAATCCCCGCGCCCCCGGCGCGAATGCGCTCCGAAAAAGTTCCCTGCGGCACCAGATCGAGGCGGATTGTGCCCTTCAACACCATATCTTCCAGCAATTTGTTTTCGCCGACGTAGGTCCCGATGTGATGAACGATCTGCCCCGCCGCCAGCAGCAACCCGTTGCCCACTCCGTCCACGCCTACATTGTTGCTAATTGTTGTCAGATTCTTCGTGCCCCTGCGCACCAGAGCGCGAATCAGATTCTCCGGCATCCCGCACAGCCCAAACCCGCCGATCATGATGACCGCGCCATCAAACACGTCGCGGATCGCCTCATCGGCATTGGCCACAACCTTATTCATAGCGAGAAGATTCTAAATTAAATTCACCACGGAGACACGGAGCAACTCAATTGCCGATTGTTGATTTCTGATTGTTGATGGAAGACCGCCCGGTTCCTCTGGATAGATTTGTTTTCGGGCGAAATGATGTTAATCAACAATCAAAAATCAACAATTTCTTTTCCGTGTTTCTGTGCTGAGTTCATTTCTTCTTCACCGGCATCTTCCGCAGCTGGTGTGCCACTTCGAACTCCTCGGACAGTTGCCGCGTCCCCAAATTCTCCCGGATGTGCGCCAGCCGCTGCTCCAGCTTGAACAGCGCATCTTCGATGTTCTTCTTGTTGGTGATGGCGACATCCCGCCACATCGAATACGGACTCGCCGAAATCCGCGTCATCTCGCGCAGCGCGCGCCCACCCGCGGCCAGCAGCGGAGCCTCTTCCCCAAATTCCTCCACCAGCGCGGCCGCCAGCGCCGTCGAAATCATCTGCGGCAAATGGCTGATCCACGCGCACAGCCGGTCATGCTCGTCGGGAGGCACCATTGCAATCCGCGCCCCGATCTGATCGATCCATCCCGCGAACTCCGCTACCAGACCCTCACCCAGATTCCGCAGATTCTGTCCTGGCAACGGCGTCAGGAACCACACCGCATTCTGAAACAAGTCGGCATCCGCGTAATCCACGCCGCTCAACTCTTTCCCCGCCATCGGATGCCCCGCCAGAAACCGGCGCCCCGCGTTCTTGCCGAAAACTTTCAGCGCCTGCGTCGACACGGCCGTCTTCGTGCTGCCCACGTCCGTCAACAAGGTCTTCGCCGGAAGCGCCGGTCCCAGCCGCTCGATCAAGTCCACAATCGCCAGCACGGGAGTCGCCAGCACCACCAGTTGACTCCCCCGTACCGCATCCCCCGGATTCGCGAACCCCTCGTCGATCGCGCCACGATTGCGCGCTTTCTCCAGCGTCGCGTCCCGGTCGCAGCCGACGATTCGCCCGGCAAACTTTCGCTTCTTCAGCGCCAGCGCCAGCGAGCCGCCGATCAGCCCTGTCCCAACAATCGTGATTTGCCGAATGGCCATGGAGAAATTGAGTCATTGAGAGATTGACCCAGTGAATCAATGATGCGAGTAGAAAGTGAGCGGACACCGGGAGATCAGATCAATGCCTCAATCACTCCATGAGTCCATGACTCAATCCCTACGCGATCTTCCGTCCCACGGCGGGCGCAATCATCCGCAACTCATCCATCAGCTTCGCGAACTGCTCCGGAAACAGCGACTGCGCGCCGTCCGACCAGGCCTTGTTCGGATCGCAATGCACTTCAATCAGCAACGCATCCGCGCCCGCCGCCACCGAGGCGCGCGCCATGGGAGCAACTTTATCCCGTCGTCCGGTGCCATGCGAAGGATCGGCGGTCATCGGCAAATGCGATAGCTTGTGGATAATCGGAATTGCCGAAATATCCATCGTGTTGCGCGTGTAGGTTTCAAAAGTACGAATGCCCCGCTCGCACAAAATCACTTCGTAGTTGCCGCCCGCCATGATGTATTCCGCCGACAACAATAATTCTTCGAGAGTCGCCGCAATCCCGCGTTTCAGCAGCACCGGCTTGCGGACTTTTCCCAGTTCGCGCAGCAAATTAAAGTTCTGCATGTTGCGCGCGCCCACTTGCAGGATGTCCACATAAGGCAGCATCATCACGATCTGCGAAATCTCCATCACCTCGCTGATCACCAGCAGTCCGAATTTGTCTCCCGCCTCGCGCAGCAACTTCAGCGCTTCTTCTCCGTGTCCCTGAAAAGAATACGGAGAGCTCCGCGGCTTGAACGCCCCGCCCCGCAGGACTTTCGCCCCAGCCTTGGCTACACCCTCGGCAGTGCTGAACAACTGCTCTCGCGACTCCACCGAACACGGCCCTGCCATCACGACCACTTCATTCCCGCCGACTTCTACTCCGTTCGCCAGCTTGACGAGAGTTCCCTCCGGCCGAAAACTCCGCCCCGCCAGCTTGTACGGCGAGCTGATGCGGTGCACTTCCTGCACACCGGGCAATAACTCCAGGTTACGGATGTCAAAATCGATCCCCGCGCCCACTGCCCCCAGCACGGTCATGCGCGCGCCGGTCGACCGGTGCACTTCAAACCCCATCTTCACGAGGTTTTCGATGACCTGCTGAATCTGTCCTTCGTCCGCCGCTTCCTGCATCGCTACAATCATAAGTAAGCCTTCAGCTCTCAGCCGTCAGCTTGGGGCTCTTAAGACTGCGAGCTTAAAGCTGATAGCTGAGAGCTATTCTAGTCGTTCACTTCCGAGTCCAGTTCCGTCCCGCCAGCATTCGTAGCATCCGACGACGGCGCAATCTCTTCCTTCTGAATATTCCGCATCACATCCATGATGCGCTCGTAAATCCGCACCAGATCCCGTCCAGGCAGCGGTCCACGATTCATCTTCTGCACATTCGAAAAGACAACTCCTTCGCGGTCCGGTTCATAGATCGGCATATTCGTATTGCGCTTCAGCCGCCCAATTTCCTGTGCAGCGCGGGCCCGCTCGCTCAGCAGCTCCACCAGCCTGCCGTCAAGCTCATCGATTTTCTTTCGCCAGTCCGCGATGTCCATGGAAATCAGTTCTTAGCCGTCAGCTCTCCGAGATCAGTAAACCCATCGACCACCAAATACGCACGGTGGAACCCGTTCAGAAACGGGCGTGCACGACGCTCTCATCCTCACCCCGTCTTAGCCGACGGCTGAGTGCTGACAGCTGACAGCTGAGAGCCTGCTCACAAATTCTCCCACAGCCGCCGCTTCGCGTCCCGGATTCCTCTCGACTGTCGCGACAATCGCGCTGCCCACGACCACTGCGTCGGCAAACTTGCCCACCTCGGCAAACTGCTCTGCATTCGAAATCCCAAATCCGACCGCGATCGGCAGTTTGGTGACGCGGCGCAATCGCCGCACCAACTTCTGCGCATCCGCGGCCAATTGCTGCCGCGCTCCCGTCACTCCCGTTCGTGACACGGCATACACAAATCCTCGCGAAGCGTCCGCAATCCGCTTCAGTCGATCATCGGGGCTAGTCGGCGCGGCCAGAAACACCGGCGCCAAATCATGCGTCTTCATCGCCCGCAAATAATCCCCGGCTTCCTCCACCGGCAAATCCGTCACCAGCACGCCATCCACGCCCGCAGCCCGCGCCACCAGGCAGAATTTTTCCATCCCCATTCTCAGAATCGGGTTCAGATAAGAGAAAATAATCAGCCCGGTGGACTGTGCATGTTGCCGCACCTCCGCCGCCAGCGTGAGCACCTGCCCCAGCGACGTGCCATGCTTCAGCGCCCGTTCGCTAGCCCGTTGAATCACCGGCCCATCCGCCACCGGATCGCTGAACGGAACGCCTAATTCGATCACATCCGCGCCCGCTTCAATCGCCGCCAGCACAATGTCGCGCGTGGCCGGTAGATTCGGGTCGCCGCACGTCACGTAAACTATCAGCGCCGGTTTCTTGTGAAAAGTTAGAGGCATAAAAGCGAATTCAGAAGTTAGATTTCAGATTGCAGAATGAAAACCGAACAGCCCTATGTGTACGATCTGAATCTGCATTCTGAGGGGTTCAATCCAGCTTTAGATTCTCCCGCAGAATCCCCACATCCTTGTCGCCGCGGCCCGAAACATTCACAATCACCACATCCGATTTCTTCATCTTCGGCGCGCGTTTCAGCGCTTCCGCAACCGCATGCGCTGACTCCAGCGCCGGAATAATTCCCTCCGTCCGCGCCAGCAAAGTTGTAGCCTCCAGCGCCTCCGCGTCCGACGCCGGAACATATTCCGCCCGCCCCGAGTCCCACAACGCCGCGTGCTCCGGACCAATCGAGGGATAGTCCAGTCCCGCCGAAACGGAATGCGTCGTCGCAATCTGTCCCGCTCCATCCTGCAGCACGTAGGAATACGTCCCCTGCAGCACGCCGGGCATTCCTCCGCGAAACCGCGCCGCATGATCGCCCAGTTTCTCGCCGCGTCCCCCCGCCTCGACTCCAATCAGCTGAACTTTCTTATCTTTAAGGAAATCGTAGAAAATCCCGATCGAGTTCGACCCGCCCCCGACGCACGCGATAATCGCCGCTGGTAATTTGCTCTCCGCTTTCAGAATCTGCGCCCGCGCCTCGCGTCCAATCACGCGATGAAAATCGCGCACCATCGTCGGATACGGATGCGCCCCCAGCACGCTCCCCAACAAATAATGCGTGGTCCGCACATTCGTGACCCAGTCGCGCATGGCCTCGTTGATCGCATCTTTCAACGTCCGCGACCCCGACTCGACTCCGCGCACTTCTGCCCCCAGCAAGCGCATGCGGAACACATTCAACTCCTGCCGCCGCATGTCCTCCGTTCCCATATACACGACGCATTCAAATCCCAGCAACGCGCACACGGTTGCCGTCGCCACGCCGTGCTGTCCCGCACCCGTCTCCGCGATCACGCGATGCTTGCCCATCCGCTCCACCAGCAGCGCCTGCCCCAGGCAGTTATTAATTTTGTGCGCCCCGGTGTGCAGCAGATCTTCGCGCTTCAAATAAATCTTCGCCCCACCCAGCTTCTTCGTCAGCCGCTGCGCAAAAAACAACGGCGTCGGACGCCCCGCGTAAGTCGTTAGCAACTCCGTGAGCCGCGCCTGAAATTTCCGGTCCCGCTTCGCCCGCTCATACTCGCGCTCCAATTCCTCAAGCGCCGCCATCAAAGTTTCCGGCACATAGCGCCCGCCATAAACCCCAAACCGCCCAGGGACGCTCGCCCGAGCAGGAGCGGGGAGCGAAGAATACACGCGAGGGTGCCCCATTTCTCGCGCGGCTTTTGCGCGAGAAGTGGGGATTTTGACGTTGGTAGTTCGCGGAACCGTCGCCATGTCTAACTCGTCTTCCGATCGATTTCCCGCACCGTCCGCACAAACGCTCGCACCTTCTCCGGATCTTTCTTCCCTGGCCTGGCCTCGACTCCGGAAGTCACATCGACGCCAAATGGCTGAAACATTTTCATTGCGTCTCCGACATTCAATGCTGTCAATCCGCCCGCAACGATCACCGGCACGGTCAGACTCATCGCCTGCACGATTTCGCGGGTTGCTTCCCAATCAAACGTCACACCAGTGCCGCCCGCCGCTCCGTTGGTTCGCGAATCCAGCAAAATTGCAAAAACGTCGTCCTGAGCGCGCTGGCTCACAAAGAAGCCGCCATCTTTCAGGGCATCCCCGTATACCATCGGGATAAGTTTCGCAACACCGACGCATTCCACGACCGTCCGCTGGTCCTTCCACAGGCTTTCCATCGACGGCTTGCCATGCAACTGCACCGCGGTCAGTCCCGCAGTCAAGACGACCTTGCGAATCCGCTCGGATTCGAGGTCCACAAACACTCCCACCTTCTCCACGCCCGCCGGCAGCTTCTTCACAATCTCGCGCGCCGTCTCCACGCTCACGCACCGCGGACTCTTCTCATAAAACACGAATCCCACCGCGTCCGCCCCGGCATCCACCGCCACGAGCGCGTCCTCTAGATTCGTCGTCCCGCAAATCTTCACCCAAGTCATGAATCAGTTGCCGGTTGTCAGCGCCCAGTAGCCAGTGAAGCCGAATTCATCATTGCTCACTGCTCACTTGGTACCCGCGAGTCGCTGCTCGCGAGCAACTCCCGCAGCGCGTCCCCGGGCCGTTCCGCCCGCATCAGGGACTCCCCAATCAAACACGCGTGGTAACCCACCGCCCGCAGCCGCGCCACATCCGCGCCGGAATGAATCCCGCTCTCCGCTACTCGCACCACATTCTTCGGAAGACTCTCCGCCAGCCCCAACGCCGTCTCCAAATCCACTTTAAATGTCCGCAGATCGCGCGAATTCACGCCAATCAGGTCGCAGCCCGCATCGAGCGCCCGCTGCAACTCGTCGCTATCGTGCACTTCACACAAAACATCCAGCCCGCGTTCGCGAGCCGCGGTTGCCAGCGTCACCAACTCCGCCTGCGGCAAGGCCGCCACAATCAGCAGCACCGCATCGGCAGCATTTGCCCGCGCCTCTAGCAACTGAAATTCATCCACGATGAAATCTTTGCGCAGGCACGGAATCTTTACCGCCGCCGAAGCCCCCTGCAGATTTCCGAGCGACCCCTGAAAAAACTCCGCATCTGTCAGCACCGAGAGCGCCGCCGCGCCCGCTGCTTCCAGTTCCCGCGCCAACTCCGCCGGATGAAACTCCGCCCGAATCAATCCCTTCGACGGCGAAGCCTTCTTCAACTCTGCGATAATCGCAATTCCATCCCGGCTCTTCGATTCCAGCGCCGACCGAAACCCGCGCGGCGCGTGCCGTTCCGCCCGCCGTTCCAGGTCGCGCACATCGGCCCCGCGCTTCGCCGCCGACACTCCTCCGCGCGTCGCCGCAACAATCTGATCAAGAAAGGCAGGCATAACGATCTCTGAATTATACGGGAACAAGTGATCGGCGAATCTCGACGTGCCAGGCGCCCCCGCCCCTCATTGGCAAACGCTCTGCACCTCTTTATAAGGCTTTTCAACGTGCTCCGGATACTTAATCTGCTTCAACTGCATCATCTGATCCAGCAGCGTGCCCGCATCGTGCAGGCCAATATCCGGGTCGCCCTGATATATCGGATCACTCTCCGCTTCTTCCAGCGTCACCAGCTTGAATCCTTTTTTCTTCAGCAAGTCCAGCGCATCTGGCATGATCGTGCTGCTGAACGCTCCCAGGTGCATCAGCAACACGTAATTGATTTCATGCCCATAGATCAGCTTGGCCTGCTCCCGCCCCAAGTCGAGAAAATCTGACGCTGTGGTCAAATAACTTGTTCGCAGCCACTCGATCGATTTCTTGTCGTTTTTCGCCGCGCAGCGCGCGTAGGCGCTGTTCCACATGTAATCTTCCCAATCCAGTGTGACTTGCGCGATTTTGTAGCCGTGCTTAGTCAGATACTCGCGCACCGCGCGCCGCTTCTCCACCGTGTCGCCCTCATGCAGATACGGATACCGTAACCAGTGCCAGTCGTTTCCCGATTTGCCGAGTCCCGGTTTGGCCAGTAGTTCCAGCGTCGGCTCGTTCTGCTCCATATCGCGCTCGAACGCCTCGGCGGTGTTGGCCTCGAGATCAATGTGGGTATACGTGTGATTTCCAAACGGCTCCGCGGCTGCCCACAGCTTCAGCGCCTCCGCGCCATCCACGCTGCCTTCCAGTTTCTTCGCGTTGATAAATCCATACACCGGAGGTACATGCCGCTTCTTGAGCACCGCAAGCGTGTCTCGTGTGATGTCGACTCGCGTCACGCCCGGCGGCAGCGCCCCGTTCTGCGGCAAATCATCAATGGTGATAGCCAGCTTCTGCGCCACGCCTGATCCCGCAAACGCTACGAGGAAAAGAAAAAGCATCACAGCCTTCGGCCACACCAGCGCCCAAGAAAAAGAGTGAACCGTCCCAACGAGGTTTTTCATTGTGAAAGTGTACTCGAATCAGCAAGTGTTCACCGCGCTGCGCGATCAAAGGGCTTGTCCGGTGCGGATTTGGCGGATTATTCACAATTCGAAAACGAATACAAAAACGCTATTCCTGTCATCGAATCTCAACTGGGAGCGCAAGAAGCTGCGGGTGAGCGGTCGCTGTGCGAAGGGACGCGCGGCAACTGCACCAAATACTGGCACGGGGCTGTGGATGGTGTGCACTTGATTGAAAACACTGCGGTTGCGGGCGGCGATTTTTGATTGACGAAAAAATTAGAAGGAGTAGAACAGTAATCGTTCTTTGACAGCTTCTTAAGTTTTTCCGGTTGGCGTGGCGTCCGGGGCTCAAGCGAAGTCACCTTTCTCATCGCAAGATGAAGAAGGAGGGCGAGCAAGGGTCTATAGCAAAGCGCTGGTCGAGGAGAACGGGAAGAAACGTCGAAGGCAGGATAGAGTTCCGAGGCGTCAGGCAGGTTTGTCCGGTTGGCGGTAAGCCCGGAGCCCGAACGAAGATCGCGCGCAGCGCCCCGCAAGGGAAGCAGCGAGAGCAGGTCGAGTGAGGGTCTAAAGCGAGCTACTGGCTGAGAGGAACGGGCCTAACACCACCTCGGAACTCTTATTTTTTGGGCAGCTCCCAGCTGAAGGTTTTAATTCTTCAATTTTCCGACCTCTGGCTTCTGATCTCGTGCGATTTCTTTCGGGACATGTCCATCACGTCTGTCAGGCTGGTCTTGCCTCCAAACAACCTGAGGCTTTTCGGCGGGTTCGCTCCCTGTTGAGCTGAGAAACTGACGATCGCGAACGGCTACGGCTTTTTTCGCGAGACGATGACCCACACTGTGCCGCGGCCTTCGCAGAAGCGGCAGCGCTCCTGGCCCATGGATTTTCCCGCTCCGCGGCACTCCAGGCAGTTGGCGACGAGGTGCAGTTCCTGCAGGGAAGCCTCCGGAAGCTTCGCGGGATCCTTGTACGTCTCGGCGTGATGGAAGTCGCGCAGCCAGAAGACCAGCTTGCCTTCGAGGGTTTCGCGCTCTTTGATGCCGAGTTGGGCGGCGCGTTCCGGCCACCATTCGTGAATGCAACCGTAGCAAACCAGTTCGCCTGCGTCGAAGAGAGCGCCGGGATCGGAGCGGCGAAGGAACTTCTTGCAGTGAGAACAGGCGTTGACGCCGAGCAGGGCGAGGGCGTCTTTCAGGCGGTCGAGATCGAGTTGATGGCGGGCTAGGACATCGCCTGGGTGTGGGTTGGATTCTTCGGGCATTGGTTTTCGCATTTCAAGGATACACAATCCCGAGGCGTGCGCGGGGTCGTGGTTTCGTGGTCGGCGTATTCAACAGCGTGTCTTGCGCGATCCGAGCAGGCCTAGTCCACGTGCTCGCCGACTTCGAAGCCTTCTTCGGCGTGGGGGAGGACGTCCCGCTCGGCGGCGACCCAGACATAGAGCGTCGGCAGCAGGAAGATGCTCATGATCAGGGCGGCGATGAGGCCTCCGACGATGACGATGGCGAAGGGGCGCTGCGAATCCGAACCGATGGCGTGCGAGAGAGCGGCGGGGAGCAATCCTAAAGTTGCTACCAGCATGGTCATCATGATGGGGCGGAGTCTCAGGACGGCGCCTTCCACGGCGGCGTCTTCCACGGTGAAGCGGCGGGCGCGCAGCTGGTTGATGTATTCCAGCATGATGACTCCGGTTTGCACGGACACGCCGAACAGCGCGAGGAAACCCACGCCGGAGGAAACGCTGAAATTTGTGCCCGTGAACCAGAGGGCAAGCAGGCCGCCGATGGGCGCGATGGCGATGTTCGCCATGATCAGCAGCGC
>Ga0224564_1000034_pt1 | contig 12410 bp, 9 predicted proteins | sample CSU5metagenome_FD_182889 | JGI IMG/M metagenome (GOLD analysis project Ga0224564, IMG submission 182889) | Soil microbial communities from Bohemian Forest, Czech Republic - CSU5 | ecosystem: Environmental > Terrestrial > Soil > Temperate forest | place: Czech Republic: South Bohemian Region... | reverse complement strand
CCAAATCAGGCTGCGCAAATTGTTTCGGACTTATGTTGACACTGAGCGAGAGCGGCGGGTCCGAAGGGAACAGTTGCTGCCAAGAGCGCAACTGCCGGCAAGCCTCGATCAGCAATTGGCGATTGATGGACAAGATGATGCCGGTCTCGTTGGCGACCGGGATGAAATCATTCGGCATCACCAAGCCTTTGGGACTATGCCAACGAGTCAACGCCTCGAATCCCACGATCAGTCCGTCTTGCATGGACACGATAGGCTGGTAGTAGACGTGAAACTCGCCGAGGCTGACGCCCCTGCGCATGTCGGTTTCGAGCTGCAATCGCTTGAGGGCCCCGGCGTGCATGGCGTTGTCGAATACTTCGCAGCGGGCTTTGCCGGTATGTTTGGCACGATACATGGCGATCTCGGCATCACGGAGCACGTCCTCGGCTTCGGCGCTGGGATTGCTGAAGGCGATACCGATGCTGGCGGTGATTACGATTTCGTGACCATCAACATCGAAGGGCAGGGCCAGTTTCTGCTGAATGCGTTCGGCGACGCGAATGGCATCGCTGGGGTCGCGCAGCTCTTCGGCCAGCACAGCAAATTCGTCTCCTCCGGGCCGGGCCAACGTGTTGTCGTCGAGGACGGGTTCGTCACCTTCGCCCAGGCGCTGCCGCGAAATAGTGTCGACGCGACGGAGACAAGCCGAGAGACGCCGGGCGATCTGGATGAGCAGGGCATCTCCGGCGGTGTGTCCCAAGCTGTCATTGAAAACCTTGAATCCATCGATGTCGATGAAAAGCACCGCGAACTTGAACTCGGCGTGACGCTTGGAAGTGGCCAGCGCGCGCCCCAGGCGATCGAGAAGAAGCGCGCGATTCGCAAGGTTCGTCAAACCGTCGTGGAAAGAGTTGTGCGCTAACATTTCCTCGGCGCGCTTGCGTTGGGTGATGTCACGGTTCACGACTACGAGTCCCTCGGTTTCACCTTTCATTCCGCGAATGACGCTGGCGGTGGACTCAAGAACTCGCCACGAACCATCTTTGTGGCGAATACGATATTCGAGCTGTTCTCCACGGCCCGTGATGCGGGTTTTTTCGGCGGCTCCGAGCACACGAGTGCGGTCATCGGGATGGATCTGCTCCATGGGGGACGAGTTGGCTAAGTCATCCTGGCTATAGCCAAGGATCTTCTGATACGCCGGGCTGTTGTAGAGACGAGCTCCGTTCTTATCGACGACGGCAATCATATCTGCGGCGTTTTCACTGATGAGCTGAAAAAGCCGATCACGCTGTGCCAGGCGGCGGCGCATGCGCTGGAGTTGCAGGTGTTGATACACCGTATAGATGTCGAACAACAGAACGAGAGCGGCAAGCCCGCGAACCCATTCTTTCAGGCTTAGCACATAAACCCGGTCGTTGCCCATGTGGAAGCCGGGGAACGTCAACGAAAGGATTCCGAAGGTCAACACTAATGTGACGGCAACGGCAAATCCCCACAACCACCATTCACGCCACTCGACTTCGCGCACGCGGGGTAAGGTGGTCTCGACGTCATTCCCAGGTTGGGATTGGTGGTACACGTGGTCTCCTAACTTATCTTTGCGGAAGAAGATATTCCGAGCAGGAAGGCGAAGCGTCGATCGCTCACAAGCGCCCCCCTTTCGTCATATCTCAACCACTGGTTTCTTGATCTGGTTCTTGCTTATGAGCCAATCATGCAGACGGCTAAGGTCAGCCGGCGGAATGCCGAGAAACTCACAGCCCACAGCGCCGTACCGTCGGGCCCACCGAACACGAGCTTGAATGTAAACGGATCTATTGGCACCGGGCAGTAGCAAATGGAAAGACAATGTATCGCCGAGCTGCAGCTCTTGCTTGATACTAAGGCCGACTCCTCCATGGCCGATGTTGGTGATGGTCACATCCGACGACCGGTTCTTGTCATCCGTAGCGTTGACCACACTCATCAGGGGATACCGTGCATGTCGGCGATGGTCATAGATCATCCTGGAATAAGCAGCCTTCAAAGACTTGGCGCCCGACTCGGCAGTCACGGGCTTGCGGAGGAACACGTCTGAGCCAGACACCTGAGAGTCCTCTGAAGATACCGCAACCACGGTCGGCTTCTGCCATCCGTGAGATTTCCGAATTCTCCTTAGGAATTCTGCGGAGTCGCCTTCCCAGTCAATGATGACGAGATCAGTGCTGCCTTCCGAAAGCCGTTCGAAGGCTTCTAAGGAACTCAAACAGACACTTACGGAAATGGACAGGTTGGTCAGCAATCTGCTCATCACGCACACGACGCCGGGGTCCCTGGAAACCAGCAAGGACTCAAAAGCCATGTCCGGGGTCATTCTTCGATTTCTCGGGCCAAGGGCGAACCGACGCCCGCTGGCAAGACTTGTGTTCGCTCCATACATTTGCGGGCTGCAACTGCACCACGATGAACTAACGACAGCCCAGAAGCACGGAACCGGTAGTGCGCGGAGCCCCCGGGACACGCCACGTCCGAGTTCCGATCGTGAGTCGAAGAAACCCGCTTGCCTTCCACCGGACCTCCGGACTTCGGGGCTGTCGCGCTAGCCTTGGTGCATTTTAATGCCCAGAGTCTCTTCTAGCAGGCCGTGCGCACACAAAACAGTTGGGACCAGCAGCTAAATGACCGGTGTCTGGAATCTGTATTAGGTCTTGCATCTGGGCGCGAAGATTGATTCCGACCATTTTCTACGCCTGGGAGACCGAAGCTCCTTCGGAGAATGTAATGAGGGACCTTCTGCTCCCTCGCGGAGGCCAAATTGCAGGTCATGCGTCGTAGATATAGCGGCCGGAAATTGAACACTAGTCCAGAACTCATACGAGAGGGTCGGGCGAGAGGGGCCGTGTCCCAAGGGTATCGCGCCATCGCATCTGGCTCGTAACGTGCTAATGCCCGATGAGGTGTCATGAAAGAGCATGTTCAACTCGACGGCCTTCTCTTCACGAGTGACGCGCAAGTTCTGTGCGTCATGAATCAAATCCTGGAGAGCTTTGCGATCAAAACGGAAGTTTGCCGCGAGGTGAATCCCGCTTTGGACGCGGTCACTCACCGCAGGCTTGACGCAGTGATTGTCGACTGGGATGGTGTGTCTGACCCCACGCGCATTGTGAGAGCTACGCGCAAGTCATCTCCGAATAGCAACTCAACGATTGTGGCACTGGTCAGCGGACAAGCAGAAACGCACGCCCTCCTGGTTGGCGCCAACTTTATGATTCACAAACCCGCAAACGTTGACCATGCCAGGCGTTGTATGCGGGCTGCCTACGGAACCATGTTGCAAAATCGCAGACGCGCAGCGCGCGTTCCTGTCGATATTGCGGTAGTGGCGAGAGTCGCCGACGTAGGAGAAATCCGAGCCAGAATTAGCGACCTCAGCATTGGCGGGTTAGCGTTGCAGTGCGGCCAGCTGCTGCCAACTAATCGAGAGGTGCTGACACAATTCTTGCTTCCGGGTGCCGCCATGGTTCATGCAACCGGCAGAGTGGTAAACGCCGATAGCAAAGGGCGGGCCGGAGTGCGCTTTTCGTTCGTTCCTGAGGAGGATCGCAACCTGCTGGAAAGTTGGTTAGCGGTCGAATTGGCCAAGTTGGAGAAAGCCGAGATGCCCACAGACGATGAAGAAAAAGAAGGAAACTGAAAAAGAAGAGGCGTCTCCCTCCGAAAAGTGCGCTCGTTCGATTCTAGTTGCTGAGGACTCCGCAATCTACCGGCACTTGATTGGCGCCCACCTGAAAGAATGGGGCTTCGATTTCGCGTGCGCAAAAGACGGCAAAGAAGCCTGGGGACTGCTCACGAAGCGAGACTCACCAAGGCTGGCGCTGCTCGACTGGGTACTTCCTGAAATCGATGGCGTCGAGATTTGCCGTCGGCTTCGGAGCCGCTCGGCGGGTGAACCCTACACCTACACAATTTTGCTGACGGCGAAGACCCGTAAGCACGAAATGCTGGAGGCGATGGACGCTGGAGCCGATGATTTCCTCGGGAAGCCATTCGATCCGCTCGAATTGAAAGCTCGCCTCTTAGTGGGCCAGAGAATCGTCGATCTGCAGCAGAGCCTTGTTGCCGCAAATACCGCACTCCAGTTTGTCGCGAGCCATGATTTCCTTACAGGCGTTTGGAATCGCGGCGAAATTCTGACATTTATGCAACGCGAACTCGCCCGCGCACGCCGCGACGGCACGTCCGTGGGGATTGTTCTGGTGGACGTGGATCACTTCAAGAAAGTAAACGACCAATTCGGGCACGAGACAGGAGACCTTGTTCTCAAAGAGGTTACGAAACACTTTTCCTCCAGTCTGCGCGAGTACGACGGCATCGGACGTCAGGGCGGAGAAGAGTTCCTGCTGGTGATACCGGGCTGCGATCTGGCAACGACAATGCGACGAGCCAATCAGATCAGGGAACTGATTGCAGGCCACCCAATCCCCACGCCTAGCGGAGCAACGAACGTCACCGTGAGTATGGGAGTCACGGTAGCCGAATCGTCAACCAATTCGGAGGCGCTGTTGCGCAGTGCAGACGCGGCGCTGTATCAGGCCAAGCGCAACGGTCGAAACCGTGTGGAACAGGCGATCAGCCCTGGAGTCGCAATCGGGGTGGGTGTTTAGCGCGGTTGCCGAGGACGAGAAGTCGCGGCGGCGGCGTGTCCGGGAGCAAGACGATATTCTAGAAAATGAACGAGCGTCCCAAACGCTGCAACCCACCCGCACTCAACGCTCCCTTCAAGCCAGCGCATGCGCGTGAAGTGCGGGCAATGTTGGATTTCGTTTCTCTTCCCGCAAAGGCCACATTCGGCACTCATCGTGCAATGGAAGTTCCCGAGTTCTTTCGAAGATAGCCACTCACCTGCTCGGCTCGACGCGACAAGCACAGACGCGTTGCCTGCAATAGCTTTTTTGGCGCGAGCGGAAGACGTCATATCTGGTCTCGTCTCAGCGGGGCATCTGAACTCGGGGGGTGGAAATGCAATGCAAAAACCTGGTCTGGGTAGTTCTTTCGCTGACTGCAATAGGGTCCTGGGCGCAGCAGTCCCCGACATCGGTGGTGCCGCAGAGCGGCCTGGCGCGAGGGACACGACCGCCTTGGAACGCTCAGATGCCGCTGACCTTTGAAGCGAACCATGGTCAGACCGACCCCCAGGTTGAGTTCCTTTCCCACGGCAAAGGATACACAGCATTCCTAACCGCGGGAGAATTGGTTCTATCTTTACGGCCGACCGGCTCTGCAACTACGCCGGGGATCGGTGGGGCGCCGATCGCCAAGAACGCTAAGCAGATCCAAAACACAACGTTGCAGTTCAGATTAGTGGGAGCAGCGCAGACTCCGCTGGCAGTGGGGGAAGATCCACAGCCCGGCAAAGTCAATTACTTCATTGGAAATGACCCCGCGAAGTGGCATACGAATGTGCAGTCGTATGCGAGGGTGCGCTACAAGAACGTGTATCCAGGAATTGATCTGGTTTACTACGGCAACCATCGGCAGCTAGAGTACGACTTTGCGATCTCGGCTGGGGCCGACCCCAGCCGAATCCAATTCGAAATCAAAGGCGCCAAACAGATTCATGTAGATGAGAAAGGCGACCTGGTCGTGCAGACGGCCGGTGGCGACCTCCATTTCCAGAGCCCCGCTGTCTACCAGGAGTCTACCGCGCAGCGGGTGCCCGTCCAGGGCGCCTACGTCATGAATGATTCGACACACATTGCCTTCCAAGTGGCTCACTACGATTCCAATAAGGCGCTTGTGATTGATCCAGTGCTGGTGTATGCGACTTACCTGGGCGGAAGTGGCGCCGACCAGCCCACCGGAATCGCCGTCGATAACAGCGGCAGCGTTTACATCGCCGGATACACGGATTCGGTAGACTTTCCCCTGGCTACATTAGGCTCGCTGCCAACGGGTGTAGACCACGTCTTCATCGCCAAGCTAGATCCCTCCGGATCGAATTTGGTGTATGCAGACTATATCGGCGGCAACAGCCAAGATTACGGATTCGCGTTGGTGTTGGACAATGCGAATGAGGTGTACGTAACCGGCGGTACCACCTCGAGCGATTTTCCTGTGGTCAATCCGTATCAGGGCTCGCTAACCGGAGCGTACAATGGTTTCTTGTCGAAGCTATCTGCTGACGGTTCTGCTCTCCTGTACTCAACATATCTTGGCGGAAGCAGTGCAGATGTGCCATCCACCATCGCGATCGACAGTGTGGGGAGCGTCCTCGTTGCCGGGTATACATTCTCAACGGACTTTCCGGTGGTCAATGCCTACCAGGCTACGGTAAGCCCCAATCAGGGAGGCTTGTGGGGCAACTACGGCTTTCTTACCAAGTTCAGTCCCGACGGCTCGTTTTTGATCTACTCGACCTACATCGCTGGTAATTCCAACGTCCCTTACAACTGTGGCTTTGCCTTTCCCTGCTGGGGTTCACCCACGGGTGCAATTACTGGGATTGCGTTGGACTCCAATGGGAGCGCTTATGCCGTGGGTAACACTAATACTTACAACTTCCCAACCACGCAAGGCGCTTATCTTCCGACGGACGTGACCCCACAAAACAACTCAGTCGGGTTCGTGAGCAAATTCAGCACCGCCGGGAACCTCGACTACTCCACATACCTCTACGAATCCAGCGGCGCCGATACGAACCTCACCGCCATCGCAGTGGATAGTTCCGGCTCAGCCTATGTCACCGGCCAGGCTTTCAGCGACGGCACATTTCCCATCACTTCCACCAGCATCTGTAATCCGAGCGTTTTGGGATGGGGATGCAACTTCGCCTTTGTTACTAAATTCGATCCCACAGGCTCGACGTTGGCATACTCAACGTTTCTCGGCCCAAACAATCAGGCCACCCCACAGGCGATTGCCCTCGACACTAAGGACAACGCTTATATCTTAAGTTCTTCGGTTAGCAGCTCGTTCAGCATGGTCGACGGCATCGAGCCTTACACGAACGAGAGCGACCTTCTGCTGGTGGAAATTGATCCGCTGGCAAGTAACCAGCTATTTGCAACGTTCCTGGGTGGAAGCGCAAATGAGTATCCGGCTGGAATGGTTCTCGATTCGACCGGCAACATCTACATTGCCGGCTCCACGGATTCAGTTGATCTTCCGGTCACGCAGGGGGCTTTGCAGAATGTGTTGGCGGGAAACACGAATGCCTTCGTGTTCAAGATCGGATCGAACTCGGCCCCAGCGACGGCCCTGAGTCCAAGCCTGCTGCAGTATGCTCTGCAAGCCGTTGGTTCGACCAGCGCGGCACAGACCGTTCTGCTGCGAAACATGGGCAATTCTCCGCTGTTGATTTCATCGATCACGACCAGCGTAAACTTTGCGGAGGGGGACGACTGTGGAAGCAGCGTTCCCGCCGCTGGCAACTGCGCATTTTCCGTGACTTTTATTCCCACCGCCGCGGGGTCCCTTAGCGGTTCGATCGTGATTCAGGATGATAGTGCCGGATCACCCCACCTCATCGACCTGAGCGGCGACAGCTTTGGACCGGTCGTCTCCCTCGCTCCCAGCAGCTTGACCTTTTCAGGTCAGCAGGTCGGAACCACCGGCGCAGAGCAAATGGTGACCCTTACCAACACCGGAAACACAGTGCTAAGCGTCAGTGGTGCTCAGGTGACGGGAGACTTCGCCCAGACCAACAATTGTTCAGCTCCCTTGGAGGCAGGTTCCAGTTGCGCGATCCACATTACTTTCACCCCTACGGCGTCTGGCACACGCAGTGGAACTTTGACCGTGAGCGACAGCGCGGCGAACAGCCCGCAAACTGACAACCTTACTGGGAACGGATCGGATTTTATCTTGGCTAGCTCCTCGGGCAGCGACACAATCAAAGCTGGTTCCGCGGCAAGCTATGACCTGACGGTGTCGCCAGTTGGCGGATCGTTTGCCAACGCCGTTGAATTGAGCTGCAGCGGGCTCCCGGCGCAAACATCCTGTAGCCTTTCACCCAATGCCGTGACTCCGGGTGGGAGCACAGCCACCTCTATGTTGTCGATCACCACGACGGCATCTGTTGCGGAGGCTCCGCCGATTCGCCAGTCACGAAGCGCCCCATTGTATGCGGTTTGGGTTCAGCTGCAGTCAATTGGTCTACTCGGAATAATGTTTGCCATGCCCAAGCGCCTGAGCAAGAAAGCGCGAGCGCTCGTTCTTTTGTCACTCGTATCTGGCGCTTTGGTCTTTATGATCGGATGCGGCGGAACCGGTATCGTGCCCACGCCACATGCTGGAACCACACCCGGAACGTACACCATCACGGTCACGGGAACTTCAGGTCACATGCAGCACTCGCTGCCTCTGACCCTCGTCGTTGATTAGTGTCTCGGATGAGTAGAGTCTCGCGAACTCCAACCCCTTAGTCAGTTGCACATGATCATATTCTGGGTGACGCCCCCAAGGCTCACCATTGAGTTCGTGACCAGAGGCAGGCTCCAGAACTTGCTGTGATGCCTGCGCAGGTAGTAGGCCATCAAGATCGCGCCGGCGCTCTTTGCCGAAGCTACGGCGTAGGCACGCCCCACCGTTGGGTGAGTCCCATACAGAAAGGCCGAATCGACTTCCGCGTTGCAGACGCCCTTCTTGCCGGCGAGCCAATTCTGCCGGGCAAATAATGTGGTGTAGGAATCGGCGAAGGTGCTGGTCGTAGAGATAAATGCCAAGCCGACGAATTTCTTATCGATGGTGCTCGTTTCTGCGATCCGTGGCATCGACACCGATACCGGAACCTCAATCACGGGCGCATTCATGCGGATGACGCTGCTGGGAGCCACAGGGGGCTCAGCAGCTGGTGAGATCGTTACCAGCGTGATCACAGCTGTTGCGGTGAACATGATTGACTTCAGGAGCGTTCGCGTGAGTCCATGCGGCGCCGAGAGTTTCTTGGGGGTACGGTAGGCCATGCACTGAAGTTACGCGATGCCCCCACCTCGCACAATTGCAAGACCGTAATGGACCGTAATAGTAGTTAGTAATGGATAGTAACCACCCGTTCGTGCCATTAGCCAAATCATGGCGCGCACTGCTCGGCCAGAAGTTCTCAGAGGTGCCGCCGTGACCATCAAGCGATCAGGCAGACACTCCTATTAACCCATCGGCGGCCCGTCTCGAATCACTTCTTCTCTCCATAAGAAAAGCGATTTCCAAGAACAATCCAGAAAAGATACATTTCTCTGGTTTTGCCACTCCCGACGAGCGCGGTGGTTTAGTCGTTTCAGTACCTTACGCAGCCCCAGCCTCGGAACCTTAAATGCAAGGGATATAAGGGGTGTCCTGCGCGAAGTCAGCATCTGTGGTCGAGGACAGCCCCTTTTGCGTTTAGCGAATGCACGAGCATTCGTCAAAGCTCGGGCCAGAACGTGGTTGTGGCCAGCGAGGGCCGACGAACCGCAGGGAGAGCCTGGCGGCAGGTTCCGGACGTTGCTTGGCTTGACCTGCCCTTAACGACACTCCGAAAGCACAAAACTTGGAACTGGAGAGTCGCTCGGATTCGCTTGTTCACGTCGTGCGGAGAATGCCGGGAAAATGGCGATCTCGTTCGAGTCCGTAAGAGCTAACTAAGAGCCAATATGACACCTGATATGGCATTTGAGGGCTTGCTTGTATCCGGCAACCCGGAAGTAGTGCGCAGCATGAGCCGCGCGCTCCGGGACCTTTCCATTTGCACGAATCTCTGCCTGAATTCCTCGAAAGCGGTTGACATGTTGCAGGAAGGGAGCCCTGATCTGGTCGTGATTGACTGGGAGGGCGACACTTCCTCTGAACTGTTGCAGAAGATTTGGAAATCGCCCCTGCGGCAAAAGCCCACTATCGTCGCACTTTCTCTGCTGGATCAGCCCATAAGGGGCGCTCATGCAACGCTCCAGAAGCCTCTCACCACCGAGTCAGCAACCAAGTCGATGAAGGATGCTTATTCCAGGATGCTGTTCGACCACCGTCGGAATGCGCGGTACACCGTTGTACGCCCTGTTCGTGCAACTGACGAAAGCGATCGGAGTATTGAGGTTACGGTTACCGACATCGGTGACGGCGGAATAGGCCTCAGTAGCGATCAGAAGCTCGCTATCGGAGAGACCCTAGCGTTGCGCTTGCCGTTGCCCGGAGCAGAAAGAGAGATCTACATCGAGGCCCGTGTGCTCTGGACAATGCGATACGGTGCCGCTGGTTGTGAATTCGTCCGTATTCCGCCCGTCGATCTAAGCATCCTGCACGATTGGCTCAAGGCCAAGTGCCGGGTTAAGAAACCGCTGATCCAGGTGTGACACATGGGTGCAACAGTTGTTTCCAGTTGGGCATTGGTCGAGTAGTTACTGCTGCCACTTTTGAGGAGAGCGTATGTCCGCAGGCGCCAAACCAGGTTGGGCGATGGGTATTCGCAGGGAGCCGCGCATACCGGGGTGCAAACCTGTCACTGTTTTGGGCAAAGATATCTTCGGAAGCCCTTTCTCGCAAAATACCTTTACTGTAGAGATCGCCGCCTGTGGGGCACGACTTCGGGGCCTGCCCCCTCTGGCTGTGGGAACGATACTCCTCTTGGACCATGGAGGTGATCAAGCGCGCTACCGAGTTGTTTGGATAGGAGAAAAAGACACTGGGTACGAAGGACACGTTGGTCTGGAATGCCTCGATCGGAACAAATCCATCTTTGGCATCGAACTTCCTCCGCCCGGTCTTTTCTACGATGAATACAAGCGCGTGGAAGCCGAATTGCATCGGAGTCAGAATCGGTACCGAAGCATAGTCGAGAATAGCCTTGGCCTGATCTGCACCCACGATATGTATGGCGTTTTGCTGTCGGTTAACCCGGCGGCCGCACGCGCACTCGGTTGGGAACGCGACGCCTGCACCGGCAAGAATATGGTCGAATTCTTGGCTCCTTCTGTGCGTCATGTCTTCCCGGAATATCTGCGCCGCGCGAGAGAGCAGGGGCAAGATTCCGGCTACGTTCGAGTGGTCACTCAAGACAGAAAACTACGGGTGTGGCTATATCGCAACCTGATGGTAACTGAAAAAGGCGATCCACCCTACATGGTGGGCCATGCGCTGGATGTGACGGAGCAGAAGAATGCCGAGAGGGAGTGTCAATCCGCACTCGGCCAGCTGCAAAAAACACTCGCGGAGGTAAAAACGCTGAGAGGTCTTCTTCCAATCTGTGCTTGGTGTAGGAAGATCCGCTCGGAAGATGGAGGCTGGAATGATCTGGAATCTTTTGTTACGGAGCATTCTGACGCCAGCTTCAGCCACGGCATTTGTCCCGACTGCACGTCCAAATACAAATCTGGGAACACGTTGCTCGCGGTGGAATCGACTTCGATCGATGCTAGAAACAAGAATCGACTTCAAGAATGAGGCGCAATGCTCCCATGAGAACCGGACGAATAGTTTGGTTCGGCTGCCAGAGGGCGAAAGGGCAGCCAAGCCGTGCTCTCTGGATGTGTTTCCATTCGGTTTTCTCATTATCCTTCCAGACTCTCTACTGCCCAGCCTAATAAATCGGCACTCACGGGCATCTTGAGCGGGAGCGCCAATCGGCAACACATTTTAACCAGCTACGTGGATAGCAAAACCTTAATCTGAGATGGGCGTGCGGCGCTCCACGCAGTACGCACGAATTCTCAAAGAAGTTCGAGAATCGTTGCCCCATGATTGCGAACTAATCCTGCCTATTGCAACTTCTGCCGTGTTCACCAGACGTCGTGAAGCACTCCCGTATTGGAGGCCCGCATTACGGATCACGTTTGGGAGTTTGGAGGGATTAGTGGGCGGCAGGAGAAGTGATCTGCCTGCCTGACGTGCAGTATGAAAGGCGTCGGCGGTATGGCGCGATCTCGTGAAAAAGGCTCCTTCCCATCCATCGATCAGATGCCGGAACAACGACGACGCGTTCCGGAACTGACCGCTGAAATCGTAGCCACATTTGATCAGCAAGGCAGATGGCTAGCTGACAACTTTTGGGACCGATCGCATCTCAGGGACGGCCCTTGCATTCATAGCAACGTACGCTTGGGGGGGACACTATCTGTTTTTCGACTAAAGCACACCATTTCCCGCTGGACTGCCGATATTTCGGCAAGGCTGCCGACATGTCGGCAGGTCCATCTTTCTACACGAGGCTATTCTTGTTTGCTTCCAACGACTTCCGAACAGTCAACTCGGCGGCCCGACGCTTGCTTGATGCAAAGTAATAGAAACCCAATGAACGAGCAGCCCGAAATCCCAAATCGGGGGCGCGTCAATTCCAAACTCGCAGTTCTTCGAGCCGGTCGTGAACGACTTGGCTTAATTTTGTATGACTGCCGTGGAATTAACGAGCTTGAGGCCTGTTACGGGCAGACCCGGACGAGCGGCCGCAAAAACCTGAGTTACCAAAACGGGAATCTCGACCA
>Ga0224564_1000029_pt1 | contig 13221 bp, 7 predicted proteins | sample CSU5metagenome_FD_182889 | JGI IMG/M metagenome (GOLD analysis project Ga0224564, IMG submission 182889) | Soil microbial communities from Bohemian Forest, Czech Republic - CSU5 | ecosystem: Environmental > Terrestrial > Soil > Temperate forest | place: Czech Republic: South Bohemian Region... | reverse complement strand
TGCTCTGGAAGCAGACTCAGGCCCTGACGGTTTCAGGAATTGCGCTTTCCTTGATTCTGGGCGGGGCGGCGGGAAATTTCTGGGATCGCGTGAGCAGCGGCCACGTCGTGGACTTCCTGCTGTTCTACGTGAAGCAGTACCAGTGGCCGGTTTTCAACCTGGCCGACAGTTCAATCGTCGTTGGCGCGGCATTGCTGGTACTGGAGATTTTATTCTCCAAGTCTCACCCCGGATAGTCACAAGTTTGCTTCCTAGCGGGGATCGCTCCAATCGTCTTGTCATCCTGAGGCCCGCGCCATTTGCCCAACGAAGGATCTATGCAACTTGCCGCCGCTGAGGCTCTGCCCGCAAATTACATAGGTCCTTCGCTTCGCGAAGGATGAAAAGCTGTATTTAGGAAACCGTGACGCGCTTACGGCGTCCCGTAGAGCTGCTTGTACAGACTCGCATTCCGCAAGATCGCCTGCACATATTCCCGCGTCTCGGTGAACGGAATCGACTCCACAAATTCCTGCGGATCGCGATACGTTCCCTGCCCCACCCAATCCGTCACGCGTTCCGTGCCCGCGTTGTAGGCGGCGAGCGCATATTCGAGCGCGCCGGCGTAGCGATCGACCATGCCGCGGAAATAGCGCGTGCCCAGTTCAAGATTTACCGCGGGTGTATAGAGCTGGCTGGGGTTGTAGCGTTTGAGTTTTTCCTGCTTGGCAACCAGTTTTCCGGTCTTCGGCAGCAACTGCATCAGTCCGATCGCGTTAGCCCGCGAAACCGCGGCGGGATTAAATTCTGACTCCTGCCGGATCAGCGACGCCACCAGGTAAGGGTCCAGCCCATTACCTGCGGCGTAGCGCTTTAAGTCGGTCCAATACGGTTTGGGAAATAACGCTTCCCAATACGCACGCGGCAGGTCGGGCAGGTCGACCGCGAAATAACTCGGTGCCGTATGTTTCATCAGCTCAATGGCGCGATCAAATTGGCCGTTGTCCGCGTAGAGTTTTGCGCTCTCCGCCGGAGCCCACGAGCTTCCTGCAGCACCGGGTGCGGCTTGCAACTCGCGCACCGCGAAATCGACCAGACCGCCGTTGCCCAGCAATTCCGCTTTTTGCCAATGCAGATCGTCGGTGGGCGGGTCGGATTCCTCAACTTTTTCTTTGCCGTCGAGCGCGGGCACATGATCGAGCAAGGTGTAGTGTTGGGTTACGTCCGCCGACGGAGGCAGCGCCTTCAGCCGCTGCCGGCCCAAGTCCGCGTAATAGTAATTGAGATAGCGCTGGGAAAGTTTCTGGTAGATGGCGCGGGCCAAACCCAGTTGCTGATCCTCTTCGGCCAGGCGCGCGCGCCAATACAAAGCTGCCGAAGTTTCCCCGCCCGCCGCGTAAAGAGCGATCTGCTCTTCGAATAATTTTTCTGCATCGGCGTTGCGGCCCTGGCGCAGGGTCAACCACGCGGCTCTCCAGTGCACGTAGGAAGCATGCGCGCCGGTGGGATAGCGCTGCTGCAATTCGCGATAGGTGTCGAGCGCCTGATCGTACTCATGGTGCACCAGATGCAAATTTGCGGCCGAGAGCAAAGCCTGCTCCAGCCAGGGATTCTGCGGTGCTTCGCGCAGTTCGTTGACGGCCTGATAGAAGGCGTCGTTGTTGCCGGAGGACCACTCGATTTCGCTGAGGATAAACAAGCGATGCTCACGCAGCGGATCGCCACTTGCGGCCAGCAGCGCCAGTTCGGCGCGGGCGTCTCGGTCCCGGCTGGCATGATGCAGAGCGTCTGCCAGAGCGATCTGCGCCGCGGGACGGTCTGCGGGGCTGGCAGCATTCAGCAACTCGCGATAGGCGTCGGCGGCATCGCTGTAGCGATGCGCTTTCATCAGCAGATCGGCGCGCGTCTTTCGTTGCTGCGCTGTCGCTGCTGGCAACGACGGCAGCTTTTTGAGTTCTGCGTAAGCCGCGTCGGAGTCGACGCTGATGGGCATGTTGTAGTAGACATTGGCCAGCGCTTGGGCAGCCTTCGTTGGTTCTCCCGCAGCGGCGTAGGCCTTGCCAATGGCAAGCTCAATATCGGACCGCGCGGGCAGCCGATCTTTTTCGAGCAGCGCGGCTGCCTCGGCCGCGCGGCCTTCGCGCGCCAGGGTTTCCGCGTAGGCCAGGTGTGCATCCCGAACCAACAGCGAATCAGGATGCAAGTGATCGAAATCCCCAAGCGTGGCCAGGGCTTCCGCATCGTGTGCAGTTTGCAGATAGGAAGTGCCGAGGTAATAATCCACGTAGTCGCCGAGGTCGCCGGCCAGAGGCTTGGCGCGGTTCAGGGGATCGATGGCTTTCGCGTAGTCGTGGTCGAGCACGTGCGCGTAGCCCGCAACCAGCCAGGCCAGCGCTCCGGCGTCTTCTTTGGCGTGCGCCCGGGCGAAGGCTTCCACTCCGGCGTAGGCGGCGAGGGTGCGATCCTGCTCCAGTTGCTGGGCCATGGGACGCAAGGTTGCCGAAGCCACGAAGGCTTGCCGCATGCGCTGCACCCGCGGTGAAACCGGGCCCCGGCGCCGGGCAGCGGCTGCGTGACGGCGTGCGGCGCTCGAATGAGCGGGGCTTGAATGAGTAGGGCCACCAGTTTTTTTGGCGGCAGCTGGACTCGCGTTCGCAGGCTTGGCCGGTTTCGCTTGAGGCTTTGTCGGAGCTGGAGTTGAGGGCTTGTCGACAGGCGCAGCGTGAGGCGAGGGCTGCTGCTCAGTGGTAGGGGCCGCTGGATTTGGCGCAGAAGATTGCTGCCCGGATGGTTGGGCCGTGGATGCTTGCAACGAAATCGCTGAGCTGAACGAACGCGCCCCGCCCAGGAGCCCGCACACCACGCCGACCGCGATCACCCACCACAACTTGAGACCTAATCGAACCACTTTATGTTTTGCCGCGCGGAGCCGCGCCCGAGACCCTGCTGAAATCATTCTACCGCTTGAAGTTCGCACCCATGATCGAAATGTCGTCTTCGGCCAGGCTGCGAACTAGTTCCTGCTGAAAATAATTGCCAGAGTTGGCGACGGTCGAGCCGTAGCGCTTCTGAAATGTAGAACGGCTTTTCTCAATATCGTCTTTCATCCGGTCGTAGAGGTCTTTGTGCTTGCGGCCTTCCGCGACCTTGGCCTGGTTGTAGAGCTTGATCTCATCGACCAGAAGGCGGGCGAAACGCTGCGCCTTGCGATGCGTGTCCGCATCCTCGGCCGAAAGTCCGGCGAAGGGATCGGCTGCAGCTGCAGGCGCTGCGGCAGCGGACGGCGAATGCGCGGCCGACGCCACTTCCACGAGTTCGGCTACGGGCTCGGGTTCTGGAACCGCGGCCGGAATGTGCTTGGGAGCGTGCGAGGCGAAAGGGTCGGCAAACGAACTTACAGTCTGCACCGGAGCCGTGGCGATCCGCTCCGGCGCCGGCTCAGCGACTTCCCGCGGCTGCATCTGCTTGCGCAGAGAAACTACTTCCAGCCACGCGCTGGTAGCCATCACCAGCACTTCCAGCGAAGTACCGTCGAGCACGCCCGTTGCGCCCCCATCGGCGTAGACCAGTGCCGCAACTTTATCTTTGAGTACCAGGGGCAACACAAGCACTTGTTCATTCGCGGGTGCGCCAAAATGTTCCACGAAGTGGGCGCCCATCTCGGCGATGTTGGCGGGGGCCACCACGCGGTTCTGATAGGCGTGAGCCACCGGCCCGGCGTGCATATCAAGAGCAAAATCTTTCAGCGATTCGTCATCGGCAAAGCCGCGGCCTTGCCATCCCATCGCCGTTCCAGCCTTCACCACAAACAACGCGGCTCGTGCACAGTGCGCGCTTCCACCTTCTACCAGCGCCCGGAGAATCTCTTTTTGCGTGGTGCCGGTCTGAACCCCGGCCACTGCCTGGAGCAGCAGTTTGGCAGCTTCTCCGCCCGCCGCGCTGCTGGGCGCAGGCATTGCATCGAGCACACGCTGCACGATCTCCGCCTGCAGGCGGGGAACCTGCGCCGCCAGAACCTGCGCGACGGCCTGTTCCACCGCTTGCTGCACTTGATTATCTTCTGCCATCGTCAGAATTCCGTCTCTAGTTTCGCCTGTGCGTACTCAATCCGCGCCACAAACTCTGAGCGTTCGCCACGCTGAATTTCTGCGTCTTCATCTTGCATCGGCAATCTTGCGTCGCCCTCCCCGCACCCCGGCGCACTCCCCCGAAACACGGTTCCTTAAGCGCTGATTATACGGCACTTGTGCGGCGGCCTCACGGTACTAACGTAACGCCCCACCGGATCCGGAAGGCATCTTTGCACTTTATCGTAAACTTTTCTTTCCGCCTACGTCTAAGCCATTGGGCAAACACCTAGGTTACCAAGTAGAATAACAGTTCGGATTTTTCGCGCACCCCGTTGCCCGAAAATACTGCATCGCCAACACTATGAGCGCCATCGAAAACAAATTAGTAGGGCCTGTCAGTGAAGAGCTGGCGCTGGTGCAGGCGGCCAAGCGGGGCGACGACTCGGCTTTCGAAGAGCTGGTTCGGCGGTACGACCGCAATGTTTTCCGCATCGCGCAACATATCACGCAAAACCGCGAAGACGCGGAAGACGTGGTACAGGAAGCTTTCCTGAAAGCCTACGGAAATCTGGCTCAGTTCCAAGAGCAGTCGAAGTTTTATACCTGGCTGGTCCGGATCGCCGTGAATGAAGCGCTGATGAAGTTACGGCGCCGGCGGCCGGAACGTACGGTTTCTCTGGATGAGGAGATCAAGACCGAAGATGATTCTCTTCCCCGCGAGATCGCGGACTGGAGTCCGAATCCAGAGCAGCAGTATAACCAGTCGGAGTTGCGTGAAATTTTGAGTAAGACCATCCAGGGCCTGCCGCCAGGCTTCCGGACGGTGTTTGTGTTAAGGGATGTGGAAGGGCTGTCGACCGAGGAAACCGCTGCCGCGCTCGAGTTGAGCGTGCCGGCGGTCAAGTCGCGGTTGCTGAGGGCTCGCCTGCAGTTGCGCGAACGGCTCGGACGCTACTTCCAGAAACGCGAGAGTGGAGATGGCAACCAGTGAAATGCTCTGACTTCCTGCAGGAGCTGACCAACTATTTGGACGGCGTCCTCGATGAGAACACAAAGATCGAACTGGAGAATCATCTCTCCTGGTGCCACAACTGCTACGTGGTTTGCGACACAACCAAGAAGACCATCCAGATCTACCGCGATTCTCTTCCTTACGAACTTCCCGACGACCTCCGCACCCGCCTCCGCTCCGCCATCATGACCAAGTGCCAGCAACAGAAGAAGCGGGGCCCGCAGAGTGTATAGTGGCTAGCTCTCAGCTCTTAGCCTCTGGCTCAATCTCTAACTCTCTTATCATCCTGAGAGCCGCGTTTCGCTTCGCGGGCCGAGGGATCTCAGTCTCCTCCGTCGCCGCGGTCAGCCTCTAACCCTCAGCTGTGCCGTGGAGCCCACACACCGCGTTTGAGCCTTAATCCCCAGTTTGCTGAAGCCACCTTCGGCGAAATGGCTTTGTGATCGCCCTTTTCCAGCCGGACGGCCACGCCGGTACCCTGGTACTTCTTGAGGAATTACGGATCTCCTTTGGATGGGCTAGCAACGCGAGAAAAAAAGGTGCGCAACAAAGCTTCATACCATCCTCCAAAGGTTGCTGCATTCTCCTCTGAAAACGGCCAATCCATGGGTGAGAGAAGCACCTCCGGGAACTTGGGTTTCCCCGCCCCCCCGCTGTGAAACGTTTTTCACCCTACCGTAACTATATCTAGTGCAAAGGCTTGCGGCTTTTTCCCACTCCGGAATCTGCCGCCCTGCGAAATTCGAAACCCTTTGCCGCAGATCGGAATCTAAAGTGTATGTTTAATGTTGCTGCCGCTTACGCCTGATGGCCGTTAGATTGCACTAACAGGGCTTGAGCCGACACAACGGGGCGTGATTCAAATTACAGAAGGTGTAGGTCAATCGCCCTAGTTCAGGTGCACGCGTCGTAGGTTGAAGAGTATCCAGGTCTGAGTATCCAGGTCTGAAAGGTAGGGTCATGATCGCAAAATTGGTAGATGTGTTTTTCGGCTGCCGCCATTCCCGCTACAGTTTTCCCGTGACCGTTCGCGGAGCGGCGCGCCGTCCCCAGGCAGCGGCTTTGACCGGCACCTACGTGGCGTGTCTGGATTGCGGCCACGAGTTCCCGTACGACTGGCAGGAAATGAAAGTGGTCACTTCTCCCGAGCGGCATCGCGAGCGCGCCGCGCAGCTGGCCAAGCACGCTGCCTGAGTAAGCTGCAGTGCTTTCAGTGCAGCCGTCGAGGCGCATGTGTCTCGCGGATGCATGCCGAGTCGCAGTCTCGAACGATGCTGCCTCGCCTCTGGTTGCACGCGGCGCTCTGCGCACCCATCAGTTTGCGCTCGAGGGTTTAAACGCGTAATACCCTCGCCGGGCCTGCACCTCGAACTTCTCCGCAGCATTCAACGTGACCTTCAATTTGTGGAACTTCCCGTCTAGCTTCTGCGGAGAGAACCCTAGCACGTAAAGAAATTCGGGAACGCCGCCGGTGCGTCGGAAGCCTTCATCGAGATTGTTGTTGTTGTGGAAAAAGACTCCGCCCGTGCTGCTGGCGAACTCCGCCATCACGTCGCTTCGCGCTTGCGCGTCCGCGGTGTCGATCTGAAACTTGTCCGAGTCTGTCTGACGATCGATGCCGGTAAATCCCACCGTGTAGAGCCCGCGCGCGTCCAAAGCGTTGATCACGATCCCAGACTCCACGGCGCGATTGATGATTTCCGTCACCTGCTCTTCCTCGTCCTGGCTAATCGCAAGAAACCCCGGCGAGACCAGCACGATGCTGCGTCGGCCCGGCAGCCTCCCGCATCTGCGGATGACGTTTCGCAGGACCGCCATCACATTCTGGTTTTCGATGCCTTCGGCGTTCAGCACTTCGTGCGCCTTGGACATAGCCAAAGGTACCGCCTGCCGAACTGTGCCCATTCCATGAAGCACGCAGATGAGGACCTCGGCAACGGCGACGTCCAGAGCCGCTGAATCCTGCTTGTTCACGATCAGGTCCGCCATGTAATAGCTGATCGAGGGACAATCGTTCGGAACAACCAGTCCGCGAGGCCTCAGCGCCCGTAAAGCGGCCAGCAGTTTCGCACGATCATCCGTGAAGTCGACCATCACAGCGCCCGAAGTCGTAAAGACGGCAGCGTGTTCTCTCGCCGTCAACGCCCTGAAATGTCTCTCTGCTGCGCTGCTCGCGCTCGATAGATCTTGTGGGGTGGAGTGCACATCATCGAAAAGGTACGCCGTGTTGCGTTCCGCCGCCTGGGTATTTGTGACTGGCTGTGCCGCACTCGGACCTGGGCTCGCCTGAGCGGTCTTGTTCTCTTTTTCCGGCCCTGCCGTCGCCGTCTCCAACGAAAAATGCGTGATGACTTGCGGCTTCCCCTCGTCAAACAATCGGAAAGCATCCTGGTTCAGGTTCCCGATTGCGTGCCCATTCGCGTCCCGCAAGACCACGCTCACCAGCACCATCCTCCCGCTGGCCCGGAAGGCGATGCGCGATTCGCTTTCGCCCCCAGCATTCACGCTCGCACGCATGCTCTTGGCGATGGCTTGCTCTTGCGCCCGAATCTGCCGCTGCTGCTTCCCTAAGGCCACAATCCTTTCCACCGTTGAAGCCGTTGCTGCATTCAGCAGCTGCTTCCGGTCCCCCTCCTGCCGCGCTTCATCCTCCTGCAATGCCTGATCGCGAATGGCCGCGAAGATCGCTTCCTGCTCCTCCCTATCCTTCTCGATTGCCCCCGCACTGGGAGGAACCTGCGCCGTTGGGGCCGACCCCAAAGCGCTCGATGATCTGCTCGATTCGGCTTCCAGAGCGAGATGGCCCTGGGCCCTGAATTTATGGCAATCCGTGAGCCGCACAACATTGCGCGTCGCTTCTCCGCCCTCAAATGTCGTGGAAGCGTTAAAGTTGGTGGGCAATACGAAAACCGAGCCATCGGCGAACCCTATGTTTTCGTAGTCGATCTCTAGGCCCGCCCTGGTCAGGGGGAAGTTCTTGGGGAATTCTTTCGCGGTCGATTCAAAACGAAGCACCTCGCCGGTCTTCTGATCCACCCACAACTGGCCCTCATAAGGCGGAGCCACTACCTGATCCGCGGCGTGCAGCCTCCACAGCGGCTCGTTCTGCTTCGCGATGTTGTAGGTAAAGACCCATGCGGCGTGCGTGCCCGACATGCTCTCCCGGGCAAACTGGAACACCGCCCGATTCCGCAGGTTGAAGATGGAACGGAGATTGCTGCTCCCGAATTCCCCCGTGGACCAAAAGCCAGTGCTCTGCGCGCTCTCGATCGTTGCTGGCCTGCCGTTTACCTTGATATCGCCGTAGGATTCCTTGCCGTCTTCGTACCTCACCGATGCGGTTATCAGATCATTGGGCGCCTGGCTCTTCCCGCGGTAGCGCGATGCCTCCTGATGGCAGATGAAGTTCGGCATCTTCTCCGCCAGGCTCATGAGGTACTCGCAGACGCCCGGTAATGCATCGGCATGCGGAATGCCGTCCGGCAGCCAGGCGCAGGGGTTGGGAACAATCCTCGCTGCTCCGTCCTGCTCCGGACCGGACTTTTCGGCCCGACTCTCGACTGTTCGGGATTCTCCAGGCGACATACTGCCAGCCTTCGCGATGTCAGCCATCGCCTTGCCTGCAACCTGTGCGATGGCGTCCCACACCACCGCTTGCAGCGACGTCGTGTCCTGCCCCTTCACCGATCCAATTGCGAACGTTGCTCCGTCGACCGCGCGGGCCAGCCGGTACTCTACCGTGACATCGAACATCGGAATCGTGTCGAGATTGGACATGTTGGGTCTTTGAATCGACGACGTATCCACGCGCGTCAGTTGCGCGGAGAGAACGAACTGGCATTCCTTTTCCTTCGCCTCCGCAATCGCCTTGCCGCCCCACTCGCTTGCCAGGGCAACGGCCTCTACGGAAAAGCGAATCCTCTTGTCGAGCTTCTGACGCTCGATCTTCTGACGAATGAGCGCCTTTACCAATCGATCTTGCGTCTCGGTTGCCGATACCGTTTTGTCCACGCCGAGCGGCACGGTCACGCCGATCCGCACCACCGCAGCCTCTTGCGCGATCGACGAAATCGAGGAGGCGCAGAGCAAGCAGGCGCAGACGATGACCGTCAGCATCAATAAACGGAAGGCTCGCATAAACCCGGCTGCGAGCGACGCACAGAAGCGCCGCTGAATCGACCATCTTACCCCCGGCAAATACGGTTCTGGGACAGGCCGCTGTCCCGGCTTGTCGGACACCTCCTTGCCGCACACGATTGCCGCCGCAAAACAAAACCGGCAGCCGCAGCCACCGGTTTTTCGACCTATCCGTCGAAGCTCCACAAACTAGTCGGGAGACCGCTCACTCCTTCTACAGCACCATCGACGCATCCCGCGGATCACTTTGCGCTTGCAGCCTTGGGCGCGTAATACCCGAGCCGGGCCTGCACGTCGATCTTGCCCGCGCCATTCAATGTGACCTTCAGCTTGTGAAACTTGCCGTCCAGCTTCTGCGGCGAGAATCCGAGAACGTAGACAAACTCGGGCGCTGCTGCGGTACGCCGGAAACCCTCATCCAGATCATTATTATTGTTGTGAAAGAGAATTCCGCCTGTGCCACTGGAGAATTCTGCCATCACATCACCCAGTGCCTGAGCTTCGGCGCTGGCAAGCAGAAAACTGTTCTGCCCGCGGAGGCTGAACTTGCCGTAGACTCCGAGATCGTGGCGCCCGTGCGGATCGAGAAAGTTGATGACAATTCCAGCGCGTACGGCGCCCTCGACGAGGGCGGTCACGCCCTCAAGCAAATCCGGTGTGAGCGCAAGAAAACCCGGCGAAACCAGCACGATGGTGCGCTGTCCGGGCATGGCACCGGTCCTGCGGATCACGCCTTCGAGGGCCACCAGCGCATTCCCGCTTTCCACGCCTCCGGCATGCAGCACTTCGACGGCCTTGGCGTCCGCCAGATGTTGCGCTTGTTCAACCGTGCCGGTTCCGTGGAAAGCGCAGTCCATAACTTCAGCGACGGCAGCGACCTCAGCAGCCTGGTCTCTCTGGTTCGTCATGAGGTACGCCATGTAATAGCTGATCGACGGACAATCGGACTCGGAGACCAGCGCGTGCGGCTTAAGAGTGCGCAAACCGGCAAGCAGTTTTTCGCGGTCCTCCGTGAAATCGATGGTCACCGTGCCAGAGGTTGTAAAAATTGCGATACGCTCCCCCGCATTCAACAAGGCGACGCGCCGGCCCGCGGACGCGCTTGCGCCCGCCAGGTCTTCTGCGTTTAAGTGAATATCGTCAAAGAGATAAGCCATATCGCGTTCGAGAGTAGCAGGACCGCTTTGATTCATTGCCGGAAGACCCGCTTGCACAGGCACCGTTGCTGCGGCCTGATCCGCCGGATTGTTGGACGCGGCCGATTCCACCGAAAATTGCGTGATAACCTGCGGCCTTCCCTCGTCGAATAGCCGGAAGTTATCTTGGCCCATGCTCCCAACCGCGCGGCCGGCTCCATCCCGTAGAACCACGCTCACCGGCACCTGGCTCACGTTGACCCTGAATGTGGTCCGCGGCGTGTCGTCGGCAACGGCTACCGCGCGCAATTGCGATAATCTCTGTTGCGTCGCGGCCGTCACCGCATCCAGCATCTGTTCCTGCTCGGCTTCCCGTCGACTTTCGCTTTCCTGAAGAGTCTGCTCTCGAATCGCAAAGAAGGTCTGCTCACTTTCATCCAGGTCCGCCTGCACCGAGGCAACACTTGGCGGAATCTGCGCCGTCGAGGCTGCTCCCGGAGCACCCGACTCCGCGTGCAGAATAAGACGTCCCTTGCCCCTGAACTTATGGCAATCTGTGAGTCGGACCACGTTCCTGGTCTTTTCTCCGCCAACGATGGTAAGAACGTTAAAGTCAACGGGCAGCACGAACGACGACCCATCTGCAAACCCCAGGCTTTCGTAGTCAACCTGCTGCTCCGCCCGCGCGATCGGGAAGTTTTTTGGGACGTCCTTCGCAATCGATTCGAAACGAAGCACGCCACCCGTTTTCTGATCGACCCACAGCTCTCCACCGTACGGCGGAGCTACTACCTGGTCCGCGGCGTGGAGTATCCACAGCGGTTCGTTCTGCTTCGCGATTTTGTAGGTAAAGATCCATGCCGCATGCTCCCCCAATCTGCCCTCCCGGGCGAACTCGAACACCACCTGATTCCGTGGGTTGAAGATCGAGCGCAGATTGCTGCTCCCAAACTCCCCCGAGGACCAAAGGCCAGTGCTCTGCGCGGCTTCTATGGTTGCTGGCCTGCCGTTCACCTTGATTTCGCTATAGGATTCGTTTCCATCTTCATATCTCACCGAAAGGGCAATCAGATCGGTGGGCGCGCGGCCATTGCCGCGGTAGCGCGATGCCTCCTGATGGCAAATGAAGTTCGGCATCTTCTCCGCCAGGCTCGTGACGTACTCGCAGACGCCTGGTAGTGCATTGCCATGCGGAATGCCGTCCGGCAGCCAGCCGCAGAAATTGGAAACCGTCCTCGCTGCTTCGTCTTGCCCCGGAGTCAATTTTTTCGCTTGACTCTCCACGGTTCGGGATTCACCGGGTGACACACTGCCAGCCTTCGCGATGTCAGCGATCGCCTTGTCGGCAACCTGTGCGACGGTTTGCCACACCACCTCCTGAAGCGAGCTTCTGTCCTCGGCTTTTGCTGATCCGATCGCGAGCGCCGCTCCGTCCAGTGCACGACTTAGCTGGTACTCCACAGCGGCTTCGAACACCGGAACCGTGTCCAAAGCCGATCCGTTCGGTCGCACAATCGACGATGTCGTCTGCAAACGCGTCAATTGCGTCGAGAGCACGTACTCACAGTTCTTCTCTCGAGCCTCGGCGGTGGCCCTTGCCTGCGATGAAGCGTCCAGCGGGACGGCTTCCAGACTGAAGTGTGAATTCTTGTCGGGCTTCCGCTGATTCAGGACCTTCACCAGCCGATCCCGGGCCTCGGTGCCGGAAACCTTCCCTGGCTCGCTCTGCAGTATTGCAACTCCCACCCGTACCACGCGGTTTTCCTGCGCGAATAGAGGCAGGCAAGCGAGACAGAAATAAGCGAGGAGAACGCCACCAATCAGCGCCAATGACGGGAAACGATGCATAGCCGGCTCGGTTTGACCCACGGCCATCGGTACCCGCAATCCTACCACCGCCGGGTGCCCCATTTCCCGCGTCCTTCGCGAGAAAGTCTGCCCTGAGCGGAGTCGAAGGGTGGGGAGTTTGACTTTGCTTGGTTGGGCGGACACGATTGTCCGCCGCTTTTGACTTCCGTTGAGACGCGCGCGTCAGACTCGCGGCCGGATCTTTATGAAAACGATCTACATGAAAGCGATCTTTGTGAGAACGATCTCTGCGAAAGCATCGAGATGTGCCGCCTTACCCTCAATTCAATTCGCCCCCGCCGGTTTGAACGCGTAATACCCGCGCCGCGCCTGCACCTCGAACTTCTCCACGCTGGTCAACGTCACCTTCAGCTTGTGAAACCTTCCGTCGAGTTTCTGCGGAGAGAAGCCAAGAACGTAGACGAATGCGGGAGCATCCGCGGTACGCCGGAAACCCTCATCCAGATTATTGTTGTTGTGGAAGAAGACTCCGCCGGTGCCGCTGGCGAATTCCGCCATCACATCACCTAGCGCCTGAGCCTCGGCGTTGGCAAACAGGAATCCGTTCGGCCCCGGGAGGCTGCTCTTGCCGGAGACTCCGGCAGTGGAGAGCCCGTGGGCATCCAGCGCGTTGATGATAATCCCGGAGTGTACCGCGCCCTCGATCAGCGCCATCACGTCCTCGAGCAAATCCGGTGCGAGGGCCAGAAAGCCCGGCGAAACCAGGACGATGCTGCGCTGGCCCGGCATCGACGCAGTTCTGCGGATCACCCGGCTCAGGATCTCAATCGCATTCTTGCTTTCCGTGTTTCCGTTATCCAGCACTTCGACAGCCTTGGCTGTTGCCAGGCGTTGCGCAAGCGCCGAGGACCCGCCGGAACCCTGGAAAGCGCAGTCCATAACCTCGGCGACGGCGAGGCTGTTTGCATCGGAGTCACGCTTGTTGATCATGAGGTCCGCAATGTAAGGGCTGATGGGCGGACAATCAGACTCGAAATTGATTGCGCGCGGCTTAAGGCTGCGCAAACCTGAAAGCAGT
>Ga0224564_1000028_pt1 | contig 13345 bp, 9 predicted proteins | sample CSU5metagenome_FD_182889 | JGI IMG/M metagenome (GOLD analysis project Ga0224564, IMG submission 182889) | Soil microbial communities from Bohemian Forest, Czech Republic - CSU5 | ecosystem: Environmental > Terrestrial > Soil > Temperate forest | place: Czech Republic: South Bohemian Region... | reverse complement strand
CGCCATCAAAAGCGCAGAAATAGAATCCCGTTTGGGCGGCTTGCGCACTCGTTTTGAAAAAGAGCGTGATCTGGTGACGACGATTCGAGACTTGCGTTCCCAACTGGAAAGTGCGGCAACTACGCAAAACGGCAATGCCGTGGTTGCCCGGACTGAGATACCTGGAGTTGCTACCGATGCCAGCGCCCCCGCTCCAGCTGCCACAGCCGCAGCTCCAGCAGCAGCAACGTCGTCCGCGACAGCCACGGCGCTGGAAGAACCTCCTAAGCCCGTGGATGTGGCCGCCGTGCGCACCCAACTCGCGCAAGCCGAGGCGGAACTTGCGGCCCTGCAAGGCGAGACGCCGATGATTCGCGTCGCAGTCGATGCTCAGATTGTCGGCGAGGTGATCTCCGCCTGGACCGGAATCCCAGTCGGAAAAATGATGAAGGACGAAATCTCCACGGTCCTCTCTCTGCCGAAATTCCTTGGGCAACGCGTGATCGGTCAACTGCATGCCCTGGAAATCATCAGCCAGCGAATCTCCACGGCGCGCGCCCGTCTCGACGATCCCAACAAGCCGATCGGCGTGTTCATGTTGGTTGGGCCCAGCGGCGTCGGCAAGACCGAAACCGCGCTCGCGCTGTCAGATCTTCTCTACGGCGGTGAACGCAACCTGATCACCATCAACATGTCGGAGTTCCAGGAAGGCCACACGGTCTCCACCTTGAAGGGCTCGCCTCCGGGCTATGTCGGCTACGGCGAAGGCGGAGTGCTGACCGAAGCCGTCAGGCGACGCCCTTACTCCGTTGTCCTGCTCGATGAAGTCGAGAAAGCGCATCCCGACGTGCTCGAGCTTTTCTACCAGGTGTTCGACAAAGGAAACATGGAAGACGGAGAAGGTCGCGAGATCGACTTCAAGAACACCATCATCATTCTCACCAGCAACGCGGGCACAGACATTCTGGCAAAACTGTGTGCCGACCCGGAGACCATGCCCGGGCCAGAAGGTTTGATCAAGGCGCTGAAACCGGAACTCAACAAAATCTTCAAACCCGCATTTCTGGGGCGCATGGTGCTGATTCCTTACCTGCCCATACGCGATGAGAATCTGAAGCAAATCATCCGCCTGAAGCTGGGCAAGATTCAACGGCGCATCCACGAGAATCACAAGATCGAACTGACTTACGACACCGCGCTGGTCGACGAGGTGGCGAATCGCTGCACCGAGGTGGAGAGCGGCGCTCGCAACGTGGATAACATTCTCACCAACACGCTGCTTCCCGACATTTCGCGGCAGTTGTTGGGACGCATGGCGGCCAACGAACCCATGGAGCGAATCCACGTTGGCATCGGCACCGACGGCGCATTCGAATATCGATAGGGAACTGGGTGGCGCAAAGCGCTAATGCATTTCAAGCAGACCGCGGGAGTGCTCAGTTCGCAACCGCTTAGGGAAGGACAGTTTCGTGGCACAGGAAGAATACAGTCAAGATCACCGGCTGATCGCCGTGGACACTCCGCTGGGGAAGGACGTGCTCCTGTTGCAGGAGCTTACCGGGATTGAAGGAATTTCGAGTCTGTTCAGCTACGAACTGAATTTGCTGGCCTACGAGAACGAATCCATCGTTTTTAAGGACATCGTTGGCCAGAAAGTAACCATCACCCTTCATCTTCCTGATGGCACGCCGCGTTACATCAATGGCTACGTGAGCCGTTTTACGCAAGGGGAGACCGACAAACGGTCGTTCACCCACTACCACGCCCAAGTGGTGCCCTGGCTCTGGTTTCTGACGCGCCAGGCGGATTGCCGCATTTTCCAGAATCTGGCTGTGCCGGACATCCTCAGTCAAGTGTTTAATCTCTTCGAGTTCAAGGATTTCCGGCTCAGCCTGAAAAACAGTTATCCCCAGCTCGAATATTGCGTGCAATACCGCGAGACGTCGTTCAACTTTGTCTCGCGCCTCATGGAAGAGTTCGGCATCTTCTACTATTTCGATCATTCGACGCAGGGAAAGCACACTATGGTGCTGGCCGATCAGTCCAATACGCTGCCCGCTTGCCCCAGTTCTCCCGTAAGTTATGACACGCAGGTGGGGGGCCTCTATGAGCCTGAAGCGATCAGCAACTGGCACGTCGGACAAGAGGTTCGCACCGGAAAGTACACCGTAACCGACTACAATTTCACGACTCCATCCACCAGTTTGCTGGCCAACGATCCCACGGTGGTCGATCTCGCTGCCAGCCATCCTCTGGAGCTTTTTGACTACCCCGGATTGCACACCAACAAAGATCAGGGCGACACGGTGGCCAAGGTGCGCATGCAGGAGGAAGAAGCTGGTTACATGGTGGTGTCGGCTGAGGGCAACTGCCGTGGCCTGATGTCCGGCTACTCGTTTGAGTTGAAGAACCATTATCGTTCAGACCAGAACACGAACTACGTGGTCACTGAAGTACGCCACTTCGCTTCGGCGGGACAGAGTTATACGACTGCGGGCACGGAGGGGGGAGAGACTTACTCGAACCACCTCACCTGCATTCCCGCCTCGGTTACTTATCGCCCCCCACGCGTGACCCCGAAGCCTTTCGTTCAAGGTCCCCAGCCCGCATTGGTGGTCGGCAAAGCCAACGAAGAAATTTGGGTGGACAAGTACGGGCGTGTCATCGTGCAGTTTTACTGGGACCGGCTCGGGAAGAAAAACGAGAACAGCTCCTGCTGGATTCGCGCCTCCCAGCCCTGGGCTGGCGGAAACTGGGGCGCCATGTGGATTCCGCGCATCGGACAGGAGGTCCTCGTCAGCTTTCTGGAAGGCGATCCCGACCGGCCGGTGATCACGGGACGGGTCTACAACGCGAACCAGATGCCGCCTTATACTCTGCCCGATTATCAGACGCGAAGCACCTTCATGTCCCGCAGTTCCAAAGGTGGCGGCTCATCGAACTACAACGAACTTCGTTTCGAAGATCTGAAGGGACAGGAACAGATCTTCATGAATGCCGAAATGGATATGGATCTGCGCGTTGAGAAGGACTCACGCGAATTCATCGGCGCCAACCGCCATCTCATTGTGACCACAAACCAGGTGGAGCAAATCCAGACGGACAAGCACCTGCACGTAAAAGGGAACCATTTCGAAGCGGTCGACGGCAACATGTCATTGAATGTCACTGGAAACCAGATGGAGAGTGTCACCGGCAACAAGTCACTCGCCGTAACCGGCAACCAGAGCGAGAGCGTGACCGGTAATCTCTCATTGGCGGTCACCGGCCAGCAGCAGGACACTTCCATGTCCTATGCCATGAAGACCGACACCACCATTCATCTCAACGCGGGTGTAAGTGCCGTGATTGAGGCGGGCGTGGACCTCACCTTGAAAGTCGGGAGCAACTTCATCGACATCAACCCGGCGGGCGTGTTCATCACCGGGACCATGGTGTTCATCAACAGCGGCGGTGCAGCCGGAAGCGCTCCGGACGCGAGTCCACAGTCTCCCGACTCGCCGACCGCCCCGAATGATCCGGATACGGCCGACGACGGCAGCAAGGGAACGAAGCTGAAGTAGCTTTGTTTCAACAGCACTGGGAGCAACTCCATGAGTAACGAATCAGGCAGCTTTGGATGTGGATCCCTCGGGACCCCGACGAACTCCCCGGTAAGCGACGGCGGCACCATCGCATGTACCAGGCACTGACGGCAGGGCAAACACCCTAATGTTTCGCGTCCAAAGCAGGCGAGTCACGCCGCGACAAAGAGTGCCCCGCCCGTTGAGGAGAAGAGTGCCCAGCCCGTTGAAGGAAAGAAGAAACCCCAACTGCAATACACGCTGATTATTGCAATCAACCCGAGCGCCACTACCAAATCAGGGGCCGTAGATACCACCAAAAACCCAGGCCACACGATTGTTGCCTTAAAAGATTCGCAAGGCAAACTTGAAAAAGTGTTTAGCTTTGGGCCGCAGAGTCACTTCCCGATCTCATGTTCCTGTCCAGCCACCAGCAACTACCGGCTTGAAATGAAGGATACCTACACCACCTTCGAGTTCGCGATTACAGATGAGCAACATAAGAACGCCCTGGACAAAATCAAGCAAATCGAAGCTAGCCCGGGAACATTCGATGCTGAAGATCAATGTACGTCTAAGTCCCTGGATATCGTTCGCGCCGCGGGCCTCACGGTTCCCAACGGCGAGGGAAAGGTTTACGTCCCCTTCTGCTCCGTCCCTGGGAAAGTTCCCACCCCAGTCGATTTAGACCAAGCACTGTTGAAGGACTACCCAGACGCAGGAACAGTGCCTGCTCTTTACTTCAAGGGCTTCGTGCCGGTTAAATGAGGGGCGGTGCCGGAATCAGTCGTTTCGCCGCATCCTCGTCCTACGGCACCATCACCGTGAACTCTCCCGGGTCAACGAAGCTGATCACGCCGGCCCACATGCACATAAGCGTCGAAGTATTGTCGAGCGTAGGCATGTCGCCGAGCATCACGGTCGGAGCTCCCGGGACCCACGGCGCGACTGTCATGGGAATGCACGGCATAGGAGTCAGCACGCCCATCGCGGCGGCGGTTGCCGCGGCAACCATCGGGTTGGCCGGCGACATGCACATGCCAAACGGCATGATGTTCACCATAGGAATATTGTCCATGATGTTGGCATCCGGCATCTCGCTCGTGAAGACCATGTTCGTCGGCAGAACCACGAGTGAACTGGGCGCCACCCCCATGGTGCACATCATGGTCGCTCCCATGCAAACCTGCATCGCCATATGAGAACCCCCCGCCAGTTGGCTGCACGGCATTCTAGCAAAGCCGGAAACGAATGCAACCGCAGAGGCAGGGCAGAGATTGTGTGAAGTCGTGCCCGCGCCCCCTCTCGGTGGTAAGACAACCATCCGTGATAGGCCTTTTGGGCCGTGCCCTCCCTACAACTCCCGGGAGGTCCTGGAACCTTGCCACGCATACGGAAACTATTGAATCATAAAGCCTTAGAGGATACTGGAGGAAAAGGGGCGAACCCCTCCGGTTAACCCGCAGAACATTAGTAACCTTGAAGGACGGGAGGGCATCTTACATTATAGGAAGAGACTCCATCGGAGGACACGCTCTGAGGACTAAATTGAGTTCGGGGATGTGGCGGATCGATCCGCAGAAGTGGTCACGCGTGATTGATCGCTGCGGGCAGCCGGTGGCGTCCGTCGAAGCGGACGCGGACTCTAATGCCAGCGCCAGCCTCATCGCTGCCGCGCCGGACATGTTCGAGTTGCTCGAAATCCTGGTGAACGAAGGTTCCATTTCTGAAGAAGTGCATGAAGAGATTCAGTTGGTTCTCCGCCGCGCCCGCGGAGATTTTGGTCTTGCGGTCTTTTCCCGAAGTTTGTCCCGGCGCTTGCGTTCCAGAACTCAGGAATGGCTGAAGTTCATGGAAGGCCTGTGGCCTGGCCACGGCGCCCAGGAATAGCCCTCCGATAGGTCCTCGTTCCCACCCTCCTCAACGCGAAAGAATGCCTTCGCCACCGCCGTGTCATCCTTGCCAGATTTGCCCTTTGCTTCCTGGCTTGGGAATTGCTATTGTGGGCAGCCGTGTTGAAAATCGCCTGACGCGCGCTTCTAGCCAACGCTTCTAGCCAACAAAGATCGGCGGCGCCACGACCCTTATGAGGCAGTTAAAACCAGTTCTCTGGACCAAGGGCACGTTCCTGACTCCTCAGCATCTTCAGGTGCAGGATCGCTTCATTGAGGATGCGCTCAATTTCCGGCTGCAGGCGCTCAAGTTTTGTCCGTGGGGTTTCCGCGAACTGGCGATCAACGCAGAGCTGTTGGCCGAAGGGCAATTCGCTGTAACGCGTGCCGCAGGCATTTTCCCCGACGGGCTCCTGTTCGAAGTTCCGGACGCCGATCCGCCGCCGCCGTCCAAGTCGCTGGAGGAGCTTTTCGAGCCGGGGGCCAAGAGCCTGGACATTTACCTGGCGATTCCCGACTATCGGCAACGTGGCCTGAATGTCTCCACTGGAAAAGACGGAGGCACGCGGTATCTTGCGGAAGTGGCTGCCTTTCGCGACGAGAATACCGGCGTCAGCGAAAAACCGATTCAGGTCGCGCGAAAGAATATGCGCCTGCTCGCGGATTCGGAAAATCGCGAAGGTTCTTCCGTGCTGCGCATCGCTAATGTGGAGCGCACCCCTGCGGGAACTTATCAACTGAATCCCCGGTTCATCCCGCCGCTCATCGAGATTGGCGCGAGCGAGTATTTGGTGGGATTGCTGCGCGGCCTGGTGGAACTGCTATCCGCACGCAGCACGCAGCTTTCGGCGGGCCGGCGACAGAAAAATCAGAGCCTCGCGGATTTCACGGCCTCTGACATTGCCAATTTCTGGCTGCTTTATACCGTGAACTCGAACTTTCCCGGGTTTTCCCATCTCTACGAGAGCAAGATGGGTCATCCCGAGGAACTCTACGCAGCGATGGTTGCACTCGCCGGATCGCTCACGACGTTCTCGCAAAAAATGCGGCCGCGCGATATGCCGCTCTATGTGCATGATTCTCTCGGGCCGATTTTTTCCGAGCTTGATGAAAAGTTGCGGTCGCTTCTTGAAACCGTCGTGCCCACAAATCTGGTCTCGCTGCCCTTGAAGCTGGCGCAGAACTCGATTTATTCCACGGCGATTGACCACGACAAATATCTGGTGAACACGCGCATGTACCTGGCGGTGAATGCGGAAACCAGTGAAGAGAACATCATTCAAAAAGTGCCGCAACTGGTGAAGGTCTGTTCGGCAACCCACATTGAGCACCTGGTGAGGCAGGCGTTGCCAGGAATTCAACTCCGCCATCTGACCAATCCGCCGAGCGCGATCCCCGTCAAGCTGAAGTATCAATATTTTGCTTTGAACCAGTCCGGGCCAGCTTGGGAAGCGGTGAACCGGGCCCGCAATTTTGCCGCCTACGTTCCTGGCGAGCTTCCGAACCCTACTCTCGAATTGCTCATCCTTCTGCCGCAGTCGAGCTGAACCGGCATCGGGAATCCGCTCCAGCAGCTTGGAAAAAGCTGGTGCTTCACCACTAAGAGCTTGATGGAGGAGCGGACACCCTCGTCCGCCCAGATAGTGGCACCCCGGCGTGGGTTACAACGCTGAAGTGGCTCGAGATTCGCGGCAACGACCAACGGACCAAGCCTGCCCCTTCCGGAAAGCTCAGGGCGGGCTCAGTGCTTCAAAACGAAGTAAAGCACTAGCAGGACTGCGATAAAGAACAGAACCGTCAGCGTCAGGATTAGCGGCCAGTAAGAGACGGGCGGTGGCGGAAGACCCACTTCTTTCGGCGGCTTCGGCGCCGATGGAGGAATAGCAATCTTCGGTATCTTAGGGGCCGGCATCTTTGGTGCTGGCATTTTCGGCACGGGTGCTTTCGGCATCGCCGGCAACTTGGGCGCTTTCGGAAGCGCGGCCAGGGATGGTGGGGGAAACGCCGGAGGCTCTGCCGAATTGGCTGGAGTCATCTCTTCCGCGTCTGCGGGATCTGCCGCTGGACCTGCGTTTTTCAAAGAAATGATTTGCGTGTATGCGCTGGGCCCGCTTGGAATCGGGGGCGGGGCAGGGGTGGGCTTGCTGACCGGGGATGAGAACGCGCCAGTGGCCCCGTCGGAAGGCAGAGAGGACGGTCCTACCACTGGCGATGGCGGCATCGGTGGGTTCGGAGACGGTGGTGTCGGAAAAAGTTGCGGCGTTGCAAAAACCTGGGGTGCCGGGAAAATCTGCGGAGCCTGGAGAATAGGCGGCGTTGGCGCGCTCGTACTGGAATTCCGCGACGCAACATCGGGTTTGAAAAAGCCAGTGAATCCCGTGCCTGCAGATTCGTTTCCCGCTACTCCCGAGGCCGGTGGAGACTCTTCTTGCGCAGGCTTCACCGCGCCAAACATAGCTGTAAAATCTCCGACGGTTTTTCGCGGAGGCTCTATTTTCTGGGAAGAGAGTGCGGGCATATCGGACGGCGCGTCTCCGTGGAACGGTCCCTGGAAAACACTCGTAAACTCGCCGGGCTTGGGTTTGTCCATGACCGGTGGGGTGATTAGCTCGGTAGGAAGATTCTTAGTCGAGAGATTGGGGCGAATAGGGTTTACCAGCGCGCTCGCAGCTGGTTCAGTTCTTGGCGGGACCGAAGGCGGTGGAATAACTGGATCCCGGTCAGGAGCCGTAGGAACTGGGGCGGTGCGAACTGGGGAGCGTTCCGCCGCGGGGTTAATATTCGGCGGAGGCTGGGAAGGCTGCACCATTTCTTTCGCCGGAGCACTCGGGGCTCCCGGTTTGGGTGGCAGTTCGAAACTGCGTAACAATTGAGTGACCGGACCCGGGACGGGCGCAGATTGCTTGGGAGCAACGTCCGCCGGCGGAGCCGCACTCTCTGAAACGGGTTTTGGCACAGGCGCTGGAATCTCCTGAGTATCGCGGGGACGAGCTTCGTACTGCAGCACCCAAACTCGCAAGGCGCCGTCGTCTGGCAGTTTGGTGACGAGGTAGGCGTAGAGCGTCCCGCTGTAGGGGCCGGCTTCCAGCACAAGCCCGACGGGCTCCGGTGCGACGCGGCGAAACGCCTCGAGAACCCATTGCACCGTTGGCTGGTTGGGCTTTCGCGGGTCACAACGCAGAATATGCACCAGCACCCGTTCGCCTCTGACTTTGTCATTGGCGAAAAATGTTTCCACCGCACCGGTGGTGAGGGACTCCTGCAAGTCGTATTTTTCCGCGAATTTCATTCTCGCTGAGAATTCTCTTAGCAAGGACCGAAGATCTGCTCAACCGCCTCGGCCCCGTTACGTTCGTAGTCCCGACGAATCACTGGAGGCTATCTCATAAATCCCGGTGGGTGGCCACGAGCGAAACCTCAGCGGCTAAAGCCCGGATTTCCTGGCCGCTGGGCGGCATGGCTGAAAGCCGAGCCCTTCCCAAAGCCGTTTATGATATGACTTCCAGCTCCTCTTTGTACAACCGACGGCACAAGCACCGACCGGTCCTTGACGCAGGATTATACCGCGCACTTGTCAGGGAATCGCGAAGAATGCACAGCGAGGCAGCCGCATGTCCCAGCCGGGATTTGTCTTGACTTGCCCGGTCGCCGGTATCAGAATTGCTGCCAAGAGTCGGCGGTGTCGTGCCAGAGATTGAGCCAAGGGCCGAGCCGACCGATTGCGGAGTCCGACCGCTACCCCCCCAAGGTGTAAGGCGCCGTCGCCGCGATTGAGACCAGGTGTCCAGACAATCGAAAAATAGCCAGTGCCGCTGAAACGCCGCGCTTGCGGAAGTCACAATTGGATTTGATCGCCAGGAGTCGCGATGAATTTTGTGTCGAAGAGTGAAAACATTCTCAGGAATTCGTTCGTGCTTGTGCTGTTGCTCGCCATGGCTGCAGGAGTGGCTGTAGCTCAACATAAGCCGAGCGCACCCGCCCCGAAAGTAAGCGCGCCCAAAGCGAAAGCTCCGGCTGCGCGACCTTCGACCAGCCGTCCCTCGACCGCGACTCACTCGACCACCAACACTGCCAGACCTGGGACTGCAAGACCCGGCACAACTCCCGGAGGGGCCAGGGCTGGAACGGCCAGCCGGACTGGAAACGGAACAGCCGCCAGGAATGGCAATGCGAGAGGTCCTGCCGGGGGAACTCACACGCCCTCAGCGACAAATAGACCGGGCGGTGCCAAAGCGGGTGGAACCAGTGGTATGGCGAAAACCGGGAGCCGGGCCGCACCGGGAAGACAGGTGTCACTCAAAGGTGGCGGAACGGCGAGCATCCGGCCGAATGGGCAGATCCGTTCTATCAATCGGAATGGAATGCACATCGAGCACGGACTCAACGGCAGCCGCAGAATCGAGAGCACGCGTAACGGCGCTCACATCGTAACCACGGGCCGAGGCTCAGGGTACGTGCAACGCGCTTATGTCACCCGTGGCGGGCACAGTTATGTGTCGCGGACGACCATTGTCAATCACAGGGCCTATACCGGCGTGTATCGGTCGTACTCTTATCGTGGCCACGGCTATTACGGGTACCATCCCGCGTTCTATTACGGGCGCGCGTATTACGGGTGGGCCTACAATCCCTGGGCGGCCCCGGTCTACTACGGATGGGGCTGGGGTGGGGCGCCGTGGTACGGATTTTACGGCGCGTATTTCGCGCCGTATCCCGTCTATCCCTCGGCTGCATTTTGGCTCACGGATTATTTGATCGCTGCGAACCTGCAAGCGGCTTACGCGGCGCAGGCGGCTGCGAGCGCTGGCGCTGCGAATGGCGCTGCTGCAGACCAATCGCAGGACAGCGCGAACAACAGCGCACCCGCTGACAATTCTGGCTCTGTGGCCTTAAGTCCCGAAGTCAAGGCAGCGATTGCGGAAGAGGTGAAGGCGCAGCTCGCTGCAGAACAAGCCGCAGCCCAGCCAGCGTCCTCTGGCGGGCAGCCAGCAGCTACACAGGCCAGTGCTGCACCCGCCGGTGACGAGGTTCCACCCGCTCTTGATCCTGCAAGGCGCACGTTCGTGGTGGCTTCCGATTTGGCAGTGGTGGGCGATGGCCAGGAATGCCAGCTGACCTCGGGCGACGTGATCACGCGGATCACCGACACTCCCGATGACGACAACAAAGTGACGGCGAGTGTCTCCGCTGGAAAGAAGGCGGATTGCGCCGCTGGCAAACAAGTGGCCGTTTCCGTTGACGATTTGCAGGAGATGCAGAATCACTTCCAGGAGCAACTCGACAGCGGCATGAAGGATCTCGCCTCGAAACAGGGGACGGGTGGCTTACCGAAGGCTCCCGATACCTCCACGGTCGCTTCGGATGTTCCGCCGCCACCGCCGGATGCGAGTGCCGAGAAGACCTTGCAGGATCAGCAGGCAGCTGCCGACCAAACGGAAGCGCAGGTCGTGAAAGAGGCGTTCAGTCAGGGGTCGTGAACGCGACGGGCGCTGCCAGCTGAAACCAAGCCGAGTTGCGCTCGGCGGACGGGCAAGAGTGCCCGTCCCCACACGTGAGGCCCGGTTGCGACGCAGTTTATCGATTTTAGCGTCGGTTTCTGAGTAACTCTTCTTCGGTTTTCTGGGCTCGCCGGGCTCGCTCCAACAACTCCTTTGCGCCTTTGTTGCTGGGGTCGGCTGACGCTTTCTGGAAACAATCAATGGCGGCGGCGTAATCGCCGGCGTCCAGGAATGCAGTGCCCTTGTTGACGAGGGACTCGGCGGATCCGGCTGGAAGCGTGGCCGGAACCACTGCCGGAACCACCGCCGCACCCACGGCCGGGAGCACCTGGACTCGATTGGTCACGCCAGTGACGCCGGGAACGGAAGCCGCCAGGGCCTCGGCTGCAGTCAAGTCCTCACTGCTCGAAACATTGCCGTCGAGGAACACTTCATGCGCGTCGGATACGAACACTCTTAGTGCGGCCTGGCGGAGCGTTTGCGAAGTATTCAACTTTTCATTAACCGCGCTCTCAATTCTCAGGCGCTGAAGCGATTGATATTTCACATATCCAATCCCCGCAACCAGCGCGGCTGCCAAAATCAGAGCTACGAGAGTCAGTAGCTGTCCGAGTCGAAACTTTTTCGGCTGGAGAAGCACATGCTGTGCGGCGCTCTTCACCAGCACTGAGTCTGCCGCCGGTGCGGTCCCCGCGCTACCTGCCAGCGATGGTTGGGCCACAACCGGCGACGCCGACGGTAGGGCTGCCGATGGGGCTGGTGTCGCCACATTCGCAGCTTGAGAAGCTTGGGATTTAGGAGGAGTCGGCACGGCTTGCGAAGGTTGATTTTGCGACGCCCGGCTCTGGGAGACCTCGCTCTTCGATGAACGGATCTGCGAAGCGCCAGCGGGCGCGGCGACGTTTGAGATCTGTTTTTTTACGAAATCGTCGTTCCGCGCCGGATCGTTCTCCACGACCGCGTTCGCCACTTGCGAATTTGTCACCTGATCGTTTTCTGCTTGATCCAGCCCAGCGATAAATTCTTCCGCGCTCTGAAATCGCTTGTCTCGCGACTTGTCGATCGCTTTCAGAATCACTCGAGAGAGCGATTCCGGAATATTTAGCTCGGGAACAAGTTCGTGCGGAGGCCGCGCGTTTCCTTCCATGTGCTGCATCATCAACGAATAGATGGTGTCACCCTCAAAGGGCAGCCGCGCCGTTACCATCTGATAGAGCACAACACCCAGCGAATAAATATCGGTCCGGCCGTCAATATCCTCTCCAGCCTTCTTTCCCATGAACTGCTCTGGGGACATATACAGAGGCGTGCCCACCATCATGCCAGTCATCGTCATTCCCGGCTTGACGTCTCCGGCGGTTTCAAGCAACTTCGCGATTCCGAAATCGAGGACCTTGGCGGTTTCCTGACCCTGCTCGTCCGTGGTGAGGATGATGTTGCCGGGCTTGATATCGCGATGCACGATGCCGAGCTTGTGGGCAACGCCCAGCGCCCGTGCCGCTTGCGTCGCAATACGAACTGCCCGCGGGGCGCGCAAGGGTCCTTCCTCATGGAGAATCTCGCTGATGTTCTTGCCCTCGACCAATTCCATGACAATAAAGGGGCGGCCGTCGTCGGTGTAGTCGAAGTCGTCTACTCGGACCGCGTTCGGATGACGGAGCTTGCGGGTGACCACGGCTTCGGTCTGGAAGCGCTGCAGGAAGTTCGCATCTCCAGCAATGGCGTCGTTGACGATTTTGATGGCGCACACCTCGTTGAAGGTGAGGTGCCGGCCGCGGTAGACCACGCCCATGCCGCCAATGCCGATCCGGCCCAGAATTTCATACTTATTGCGGATGATCATGCCGGGCTGAAGTTCGTGCGCGCTCTGCAGACCTGTTTGATCCGAAGGGCAGACGTAGTAATCGGCCGGATACGTTTTGTGACAGGCGGGGCAGTATTTCATGGCATCAGGTCAGGCCGCGAGGAAGCTGAAATCTAAGCAGGCCAGCCAAGTCGCATAGTAAGGAATGCTGAGGCAGAAATGGTCTACTGTCAAGGTCCTTTGCCGATTCTGCCCTTCGCGAGTCGGGCTCTGCATAACAGTGATGTTATCTTTGGTGCTTCGAGGGCGGCTCGAATTGACTTAGGCCCACGCCCTGCTTAGAATCTGCGGCCAGTGAGAGAGCTTTATCGATCCATGATTTTCCGATCGATGATTTGTCGGGTTTCTACGATTTGGCTGGTTGCGGCGTGCGCGATTTCTTTGTCCGTTGCAGCGCAGGATCAGGATCTCGCCGCCATCCGACGCAAAGCGGAGGCAGGAGATGCCATTGCCCAATTCGATATGGCCAAGGCATACATGAGCGGGGCTGGAGTTGCAAGGGATCCAAATATGGCTCTTGTGTGGTTACATAAATCCGCTGCACAGGAC
>Ga0224564_1000023_pt1 | contig 14680 bp, 16 predicted proteins | sample CSU5metagenome_FD_182889 | JGI IMG/M metagenome (GOLD analysis project Ga0224564, IMG submission 182889) | Soil microbial communities from Bohemian Forest, Czech Republic - CSU5 | ecosystem: Environmental > Terrestrial > Soil > Temperate forest | place: Czech Republic: South Bohemian Region... | reverse complement strand
AAGTCTGACCGTTCGTGTAGGGATAGCCGCCTCGGCTGTCCCGCCAAGCGCAGCGAGGCGCGTGCCACCACACAGCAGGTGTCACATCAGCAAAGACGGCCAGCGTCATTCGAAAACTTTCCCTGGCGCGGCGGTGTCCATCATTGTTAGAACAGCAATGTGAGGACCCTCCGCCGAGCTTTGGGAGCCGTCGTGTTTCTTGCGCTCGTACTGTTCGCAATATCGGCGTCCCATGTGCGCTGGTATTTCCGTGTGAATGGGGAGGTTTTGGTCAACGGTCGCACTACGCCCGGATACCTGCACGCCAACACGAAGAAAACCTTGTTGATGTTGACCAGAACAGATGACCCCGCGCCGGAGACTTACCTGGTCTCCTTAGAACGTGAGACTAAGGCGAAGGTTCTCGATTGCGGAGAGTTTCATCCCCCGCGCTTCCTGCCTTTTCCCGTCGGCCACCTGAATCCGCCTTGTTCCTTCTTCGACGGCGAGCCGGTGAAATTCCAAGACCCGCCGGTCTCTACGACCCTGACGATGGGACGAGACTACGTCGAGTTCTCTACGGCCTCGGGCAAGAAGATACGCGGACAGTGGTAGTAGGAGCGAATTCGCGGCCGAGAAACCTTTCGTGGCCCCTCCCGCCGTACAGGCTAGCGGTTTTACGATTTCGGCACGAAACGCAGCGAGGCGGAGTTCATGCAATAGCGGAGGTGGGTGGGCTCGGGGCCGTCGTCGAAGACGTGGCCGAGATGGGCGTCACACTGGGTGCAGGCGACCGCCGTGCGCACCATGCCGAAGGCCGTGTCGCGGATCTGGGTTACGTTTTCGGCGGCGAGTGGCGCCCAGAAACTGGGCCATCCGGTGCCGGAGTCGAATTTTGTCTCGGAACTGAACAGCGCGTTGTCGCAGCAGATGCAGCGGAAGATTCCTTTGTCGTGCAGATCCCAGTATTTGCCGGAAAAAGCGATTTCGGTGTCGGCGTGGCGCGTGATGTCGAACGCGTTGGAGGAAAGCTGCTTGCGCCATTCGGCTTCAGACTTCACTACTTTTGTGACGTGCACCATCTTCAGGCGCTCGCCGGAGTCGGAGAACTGAACAATCGTGACTTCCTGCGGAGCGCCGGCCGCAGCTGCCGCTTCCACCGTCCGGGACTTCATCCACGACCACAACGCCAAGCCTCCCAGGGTCGTGGCGGCACTGGCTAGGAACATGCGGCGGGTGCGGGGTGCGCCTTTCGCTTGCAGATCGGAATCGAACATTTTTTACCTCCAGGAATTCAAGAAAAAACATGCGCCTTTAACCGCGAAGTTCGAACGGAACGCCGTGAAGTCGCCAGGAAGAAATTCTACTTTCCGGTGTAGAGATCGGGAAACTCCTGGCGCAGGTGCTCCACTTTTGGCGCGTCGTTAAACACGATGTAGGGCTGGTTGGGATGCAGAGCCGCGTAATTCTGGTGATAGGCCTCGGCCTTGTAAAAGCCCTGCAGCGGCACAACTTGCGTGACAATCTTGCGAGGAAACGCTTGCGCATTGTCGAGCTGCGCGATGTAGGCCTCGGCAATGCGTTTCTGTTCGTCGCTGTTGTAGAAGATCGCGGAGCGGTATTGCGTGCCTTCATCGGGACCCTGGCGGTTGAGTTCCGTGGGATCGTGCGCAACTGAGAAGAACACGCGTAGCAACTCGCCGTGGTGATCTGCGAAGGATCGTAGAGGATCTGAACGGATTCGGCGTGGCCGGTCTCGCCGGTGCTGACCACTTCATATTCAGGGTTCTTGACCGATCCTCCCGAGTAACCGGAAGTGGCGCTGATCACTCCTTTAACATGTTGGAAAACCGCCTGGATGCCCCAGAAACAGCCGCCGGCTACAACCGCAGTTTGCTGGCCGGAAACCGGGGCCAGTTTGGCGTCTTGCGCGGGCGCGGGGACAGCCGCAGCAGCGCCGGCTTTGGCGTTGCAGGCGGTCGCGCCGACGAGCAATCCCAGGAAAATTAAGGTAGATCTAAGCAAAGCACCGGGCATGTTGTTATCCCCTTGTCTTAGTACGGGTGAAAAGAGCTGCTGGATTGGAGTTGCGGGGAGAGGAAAAGTTTCAAGGTCACGACCATAAGTCGGGGACCGGTGAGGTCACCCTTCGACTGCGCTCAGGGCGGGCTAAGGTACACGAACTAAAACCTTAGCCCGACACTTCCCGCTTGCTTTTTCGCCTTCTGTTCGCCAATAATGGCGACATGGCGATCACACGCAGGCAGCACGAAGTTTACGATTTTATTTCGCGATTCGTGGCCGAGCATGGCTATTCTCCGTCGTTTGAGGAGATTGGCAAGGGGCTTGACCTGAATTCTCTGGCCACCGTGCACAAGCACATCTCGAATCTGGAGAAGAAGGGCTTGCTCACGCGCGACTATAACCGCAGCCGCTCGATTGACCTGCTTCCCCCCAAGGGGCGGCTGAAGCAGGCCATGAGCGTGAACACCGGGCTGGTGCTGCCCCTGCTGGGGCGCATCGCCGCGGGGCAGCCGATTGAAGCGGTGGAGAATCCGGAGACCATTTCTTTGGCCGATTTCGTGCGCTCGAAAGATGTATTCGTGCTCGAGGTGCGCGGGGAATCTATGCAGGACGAGCACATTCTCGACGGCGATTACGTCCTGGTCGAGAAAGCCAAGACCGCGCACAACGGCGACATCGTGGTGGCGCTGGTCGATACCAGCGACGCCACGCTGAAGCGCTTTTACCGCGAGGGCGAAAACATCCGGCTGCAGCCTTCGAACGTGACCATGAAACCGATCATCGTGCCGGCAGCCTCGGTGGAAGTGCAGGGGCGGGTGATTGGAGTGCTGCGGAAGTATTAGAGTTGGCTAGTGGCGAGTTTCTAGCTCTTGGCTTTCGGCTTTTGGACGGGTAGTCAGCGATGAGAATCCGATTTCTATTCAGAATGCAATTGATCCGAGCTTGCGTGATTGTCGGGCTTTGTCTGTGCTCATGTCTGAGCATGTCCAACTCGGGGCAGGCGCAGAACCAGTCAGCCGGACAGGCTGCGACCACGCCCGGCGCGGTCACGAAGGAGAAAGTTTTGACGAGTCATGCTAGTGGGACGTTTGAGGTGAAGGTAGCGCCGCAGGCTCCTGACGACGGGGCTGATGCGGGACTGGGAAGAATGTCTCTCGATAAACAATTTCACGGCGACTTGGACGGAACCAGCAAAGGACAGATGCTGGCGGCCATGTCGAGCCTGCCGGGCTCAGGCGGCTACGTGGCCTTGGAGCGAGTGACGGGAACACTGAAAGGCAAGAGCGGCAGCTTCGTCCTGCAACACAGCGGCACCATGACGCGAGGCGTACCACAGATGACTGTCAGCGTGGTGCCGGATTCAGGGACGGAACAATTGGTGGGCCTGGCGGGCATGATGACCATCAAGATTGCAGATGGAAAGCATTCCTACGAGTTCGATTACACCATCACGGAAACACCGTGATGGGCTGGTCGCTTCCGGGAAGGTGCAATGAAAAAAGCCCGGGACGATTCCTGGGCTTTTCGCTGAGAGCTGAAAATCCAACTTACCCGACGTGCTTATCGAGAGCCTGGGCGATGGCGTCTTTTGGCTTGTAGCCAACGAGTTGCTCGACCACCTGCCCGCCCTTAAAAACCAGCAGCGTGGGGATGCCAGTAACTTTGTAACGCATGGGCGTAGCGCTGTTAGAGTCGACATCCATTTTGCCGACTTTGATCTTGCCCTGATAATCCTTGGCGAGCTCGTCCACGATAGGAGCGAGGGCGCGGCAGGGGCCGCACCATGTTGCCCAGAAGTCGACCAGCACCGGCTGATCGGATTTCAAAACGTCCTGGTCGAAATTCGCATCGGTAACTTCTACAATTCCATTGCCTGCCATGATCTTTCTCCTCGTTGTCACGTTGCGCTGTCCGCGAACGCTCCATCGAGCCGGCGTTGCTGGGCCTAGCGATCCGTAAAACGCCTCCCCGGAGGGAGGCCAATTGATTATTTTAACACCCCGGGTTTGATGCTGCAGGGGGGCAGAAGGTCGCAAAAGCCACCAAAGTCATATCCCGGGTGCCGAAATGGAGTTTTAGGCCTAAAAGACTAGCTTGATGGCGGCCTGCATCAGCCGCGGGGAGGCCGCGCTCACCACCTGACCGAATGTGGAGCTGTTAATGTTACCGTTGACCGCGGAGGGGCCGAAAAACTGGGCATGGTTGAACATGTTGAACGCCTCCATGCGGAACTGCAGCGACTTGGACTCGGTGAACGGCACGTTCTTCATGAACGCCAGGTCGTAGTTGTCCAGCCCGGGACCATAAAAAAAGCGGCGCTTGGCGTTGCCCGGGGTGCCCAGGGCCTGCAGGCTAAATAATGCTGGGTTGAAATATGAGTGGCCGTTGCGCGGATTGGAATCCAGGTTTAGGGGCCCCGGCGTGTACTGTGGCTCATCGACTCCATAGTTGTTGATGCCGTTGGGCTCCGCTCCCAGCAGAGAATTGTCGCCGTAGTTGAGCAGCGTCACCGGAAAGCCGCTGCTGAAATGAGTGATGCCTGAAACCGTCCAGCCTTTTGACCAACGGTTGGAGGCGCCGAACAAATGCTCCAACGGAAGTTCGTAGGCGTAGCTCACCACGAAGTTGTGCTTCACGTCGAACGCGGACAGGGCATAGCTGAGCGCGGGACTGACCGGGTTCACTTCTTCTCCTACGTTGGAGGATTGATCGATCGATTTGCTGAAGGTGTAGCTGGCGGACAATTGCAGGCGTTTGCTGGTGTGGCGCAGACTGAATTCCAAGGCTTTGAAGTTGGAATTACCAATCGTGGACTGGTTGGTACTGCTGCCAAAATTCGGGCCCAGCGGTCCGCGGGTGCCGTTCACGGTTTGTCCTGCGGCTGTGGTGAAGACGTTGCTTTCGCCGAACGGTCCGCAAGTCGCCGATCCCGGGGCGACCTGGCGGGCCTGGCTCAGGCTCAGGCACAGCGCGGGGTTGCCGGGGTTCGATTCCACAAGAACCAACAGGCGATGTGACTGATTGCCCACGTAACTGGCGCTGAACAGGGTGTTGTCTCCGAACTGCCGCTCCAGAGAGAACATATATTGCTCAGTGTAAGGAATGCGATTGCTGACGGGGTACGCCGGAATGCCGCTGATGGGGACATACTGCGACCAGTCCACATTCGGGTCGGGGTGGCTGCTGGAGGAGTCCAAGGGGGCGAACGTAACGGGAAAGTACTGACCCAGATTTTGTCCATTGGAAGCGGTCACGAAGGGGTCAGAAAACAGCGGCGGAGCAGGGCTGCTATATGTGGTTCCGTAAGGGGCGTTGGCCGCAAGGACGCTGATGGTGAGGGCCTCGATGGACGTGTCATACAAGCCGAAACCGGCGCGAATGCTGGTTTTGCCGGGACCGCCCAACACCTTGCCGAGCAAGTCGTCTGTGGTTCGGTCCGGTGAGAAAGCCAGGCCGATGCGCGGCGAAAACTCATCGCCGGGCGGCGCAAGCGTGCGCCGCACTCCGGGATCGGTGGGATACAGGATTCCCAAAGGCGCGCCCGGAAAAACTACCGATTGCTTGCCCGGTTCTGTGGTTGAAATCTGGTTGTACTTTTCGTACCAGGGCTCGATACGGTCCCAGCGCAGGCCGTAATTGAGCGTTAGGTTCGATCTCGCGCGCCAACTGTCCTGCGCGAAGGCACCGGCGTATTTATTTCGTCCATAGAAGGGATTCAGCTGGCTCTGGTTGTACTGGCTGGGAATCCCGAGCAGGAAATCGGCGAAATCGAGACCAGTCTCGCTGCCGGTAAACAGAAAGTTACCGTTGAACTGCGCGATCGGATTTACGTTGACCTGATCGTAGTGAAACTCGCCACCGAATTTGAACGTGTGAGGCCCGATTACCTTCGAGAAATTGTCCAGCCACTGCACCGTATTGTTGGCCTGCTTCAGTTCGTTGGTGTTGGTTCCGATCGAAAAATTATTGAAGACAACATTTTCCACTCCTTCGTTTTGCGGGGCAAGAACCACGATCGTAGGTGTCCCCGAGGGCGTCACGAAGCCTTGCGACGCCAGGCTGACGCCCAGTCCACCCTGCGGTTTGCCCAGGTCGTTGTAAGCCCGCATAAAGCTGAAGTGGAGTTCGTTGACCGTGGTCACGTTCAGCGTCTTGGTGTCGCCTAAACTCAGCAGTTGCGCCCGGCCCTGATACAGCGCGTTGAAACCCGGCACGCTTGCCCCTCCCTGCGCAACCGGATAAGGATTGTTCAGGGAATACCCGTCGAGGAAATAATAGCCGGAAATCAGTCCCCCGTTTGCATTGGCGTCGAGACGCAGAGCGCCCTTGTCGTCGCGGAGTGCCTGGTTGCTGGCGGAGGTGGCGAATTCATCCCCGGAAGTATTCGGCGTCGGAATGTACTGCAGTAAGTGCTGCGCCGGGTCGGACCACGCAGTCTGCGGAATCGCGGCATTGGGAAAAACGCATTGCGAGGAACTTGTACAGGGGGCAGAGTAGGTACCGCTGAGGTCGGGCTTCATTTCGCCCTGCGTAAAGTAATACGGCTCCGCGGCCGCAACCGTATATTTGAAATTGTTCGAGAGAGTAGTCGCCCACGAGGGGCCGTTCACCGTGGTAGGCACTGTGACCGGCTGGCCGTTCACGGTATGACTCGTCGAGAAAGAAGCGGCCAGGTCTGAAAGATCGCCCGACCGGTCACCTGTGGAAGGCACCGGAATCAGTCCGGTGTCTACTCCCTGCCGCTGGCGGGTGCCTTGATAATCGGCGAAAAAGAAAATCCGGTTGCGCCTGATGGGACCCCCAAAAGTTCCACCGAACTGGTTCTGAAGGAAAGTTCCCCGAGTTGGGGAAAAGTAGTTGCGCGCGTCCAGATCGGTGTTTCGCAGGAACTCGAACAGGTCGCCGTGAAACGCGTTGCCTCCCGACTTGGTGACGACGTTAACCTGACCGCCGCTGAATTCGCCATACTCGGCGTCAAAGTTGCTGGTGAGAATGCGGAATTCGGCGATGGAGTCGAGGTTAGGGATGATCGCGGTCCCCATATTCACATCTTCTTCGGAATCGCTTCCGTTCACGATGAAGGCGTTGGCGAATTCGCGCTGGCCGTGGATGGAAACAGTGCCGGGATTCAGATCGCCGGAAGGCGAGAGAGCGCTGGCGCCCACGTCCTGGACCGTGTTGGAGGTGATGGATGTGGAAGGAGTGACTCCAGCCTGCATCGACAAAAGATCGGTATAGCTACGGTCGTTCAAGGGCACATTAGTCATCCGGTCGCCGTTGATGACTTCGCCCATCTGGCTGCTATAGGTCTCGACGTGAACAGCGCTGTCACTCACGATGACTGCATCACTGCGTTGGCCAACCTGGAGCACGGCATCGACGACGACAAGACTGTTCGCATCGACGACGACGCTGGTACGGCGGTAAGGCTTGAAACCTGAACAAGATACTTCGACGTCAAAGTGGCCGACCAGCAGGACCGGAAAAGTGTAGAAGCCTTTGTCGTCAGATTTCGTGGTCTGGCGGACTCCGTTGTCCAGGTTGATGACAGTCACTTCGGCACGGGGAATGACGGCGCCGCTCGAATCTTTTACCGTGCCGGAAATACTTCCTCCTACGCCCGCCCAGCAACAGGGCGTGAACAGGATGAATGATGCGATCAGGAGGAGGGTTTTCATTGCCCGCTGCGCAGCGCACTGCGTAGCTGCGCGGTCACGGTCCGCGATCCCGGGCTTCGCAACTTCAGATACTCCGACGTCAAGGCCCAACCCCTCTCCGCACGAACCTCTTTCGATTCGCCAATGAATTTTCTGTCGCCTAGCCGCCAGTTGTGCTGAGAAACGCGATACAATCATTCAGTTGCAACTAAGTCGCAACTAACCCTCAAACGGAGAACGGCGATTGAGGCTCTTTTCCTTATTTGCAACTGAGTCGCATCTAGGACTACAGTGACAATCATGCCGGAAGCGCTCCGGCAGGTCAAGCACCGCCGGACGATTTCGTCGCAGACCGGTTGCGACTACTTGCCACAATAGGAGTCGTTGCACATGCCGCTACCTCAAACCGAAATTCCTGGCCGGCTGCAATCGCATTTCGCGGAACGCGGAATCCGCATGACCGAGCAACGCCGTGCCATTCTGAGCGTAATGGAAACCGCCAGCAAACATCTGGACGCCGCCCAGATCCTGCGCAAGGCTAAGCGAATTGATGCAAGCGTCGACCGCAGCACCGTCTACCGCACTCTGAGGCTGCTGAAGCGCCAGGGGCTGATTGACGAACTCGATCTGATGCACATTCACGGCGAAGGACACTACTACGAGCGCAAGCTGGGTCGCGATCACATCCACATGGCCTGCCTGCGTTGCGGCAAGATCATGGAATTCGTCAGCGATGTTTTCGAGAAACTGAAGCAACAGGTGGAGAAAGATTGCCGCTTTCGCGTTCTGATTTCGCGGTTGGAGATAGGCGGGTATTGCGCGGCGTGCCGGGGAGCGAAATAGCGGTCCGGGAAGCGGGGCAAAATAAAAAGCGCCCTGGACTTTTCAGTCAAGGACGCCTCGGCAGCCCTCCCCCAGAACTGCCAAACCACGAGATGGATACTATCGGCACCACCATTTCGTGTAAACGTCACTTTGGTAACGGGGTTTGCCCAGAGCTAATACAGGATCTGACTCAGGTAACCGGAAACGTGCTGAAAACGCGGGTCGGCACGAAGTCTGCCCGACATTCCTTAGCCCTGCGCTAAGGTCTCGCGATTCAGGCGACGTCCACCTTCTCGTCGATCAGTTGCTTATCGCCTTCATCACTCCCGCGGAGTTCAAACGAGTTCGTCAACTTAGCCTTGCCCTTTTCCACGCTGGTGATTACGTAGGAGCAGCCAAACCAGTGGGCTTCGACCAGATCGGTTTGCGACCACTGCGCGGGATGGTCAGGATGGGAGTGATAGAAGCCGATGATATCTTCGCCACGCTCGCGCCCCTCGCGCTGGATGCGCACCAACTCGCGTGGGTCGATGTTGTAGCGATTCTGGGGCGAGTCCGTGCGCGTATTGCCGCAGCGCGCCGTCGAGGACACAACACGAGCGCCATCGTCGTCCACGCGACCCAGCAGCACGCCGCAGCATTCGTACGGATAGGTCTCTTCCCCGTGCCGGCGCAGAGCTTCGTAATGTGTGGGTGTAAGCTTCAGCATGCGGGGGCGAAATGCAGAATTAAGAACTCAGAATGCAGAAGTAACAACGGACCGGTCCTGGCTTTACTTCTTCATTCTGATTTCTGACTTCTCACCTCACTCGCCTTCCGTCCAAAATCTCTCGCTCAAATACTTGTCGCCGGAGTCGCACAACACGGTCACGATTACGGCTTGCTGCTCTTTTTTTAATTGCAACTGTTGGGCGATTTTCAAACTCGCGACTACGGCGGCGGCGGCGGAAACGCCAAGCAGCAATCCCGCTGTACGAGACAAGCGGCGGGCCATGGCGTAGGCGTCTTCGGTGGCAACCTCCAGATTCCGATCCGCCAGCGTAGCATCGTAAATCCTCGGCACCAGCGCGCTGGCCATGTGCTTAGCGCCTTCAATGCCGTGGAAAGCGGAGTCGGGTTGCAGCGAGATGCACTGAATCTTAGGATTGAGCTCTTTCAGGCGGCGCGTCGTGCCCACGAACGTGCCGCTGGTGCCCAGCATGGAGACGAAATGTGTGATGCTTCCCTGGGTCTGCTGCCAGATTTCGTTGGCAGTACCGTGATAGTGGGCCTGCCAGTTGGCATCGTTGGAATACTGGTCGGCATAAAAATACTTGTCTGCATGTTTCGCGGCCAACTCGCGCGCCATGCGGATTGCGCCGTCGGATCCGTCTGCCGGGTCGGTGTACACAATCTCTGCGCCGTAGGACTGCAGAATCTGCTTGCGCTCGAGAGAAACATTTTCCGGCATGCACAGGGTTACGGGAAATCCCTCGGCCGCTCCCAGCATGGCATAAGCGATGCCGGTGTTGCCGCTGGTGGCGTCGAGCAGCGTCTTGCCGGCGGGGAACCGCCCGCTCCGGCGGCCTTGGGTGACGATATTCCCGGCAGCGCGGTCTTTCACGGAACCGCCGGGATTGTACCACTCGGCCTTGCCCAACAGTGCTACGCCCGGCAGGTCGGCGGTGACGGCATCCAGGCGCAACAAGGGAGTGTTGCCAATGCTCTCCAGCATGCTCTGGCCGAGGCTGGCAGCGCCGTTTCCCGCGTCCTTGGCGACTGGCGGATCGTAGGCCTGCGCGAGCTGGGAGGAACTCTGAACCATGGTTGAAACTAAATCCCCGTGACTATCGTAATGTGCTACTGAGCCCAAAACACGGTATGTAGTATGGTGTTTGGATGAATCAGGGTTGCACAGCGATGCAAGCGATGTAAAGTTACGTTCTTTCCAAGCGCCTTCATCTCAGTGAACCGCATCATAAGTAGATCGGATTTAGTCAGACAAGGAAAGGCGAAAGCAGAGAGCAATTATGAAAAGCATCGAAGCGAAAACGTATGACGAGGCGCTGACCTGGCTGCGCGACAACGGATTCGATATCACCGAGGCGCCGGGCATGAGCGGGCGCGTGTTTCTTCGAAAGTACAACGTGTCGGCCGCCATCCAGAAGACGCCGGAAGACGGCGTTAAGATCTTTGCCTACCCGGGCTGCTTGATCGGCAGTGAGATTTCGAAGCTGGTGAATCGTGGGTATCAACAATTCCTGAAGACGTCAAAGACGGAAGTTCCGGCTTCGGCCGATCACCTTAAGGCGCTGCATTCCTTTGCGGAAGAACTCAAGATCGCGCTCGGGTTGCCCAGCCTTTACAACGAGTCGCTGGGAACCGTGAGCGATTCTTATCAGTACGATCGCGTCCGGGACCGCGACGAAGCGGTGGTCGATCGCCCCAAGCGACCTTGGGAAACTGCGGGCAAGCAGGCCGCCGTCGCGGCGAAGAAAGGCCGGGCGTAAACGCGAGTCCGCCAGTCTTTGCAGACAGTCTTAGCTCGACAGTCCTAGCTCGACAAGCTTAGTTAGCGCCAGTCCGCGATTCGGTTCTTCTCCGCGGTTGCATCTCGTGCGAAACTAGCCGCTCACGGAGGTTCCGATGCGCAGCGGTTTCGCAGCCACCTTTTTCTTCTGCCAACTACTTCTTTTCCCACTATTCATGCCGGTCTCTCCACCTCCGCCGCAGAAGGCGGCAGAGGCGTTGCCGTCAACTGAAACCGCCATCGAGACCGTGCTGCGCACGCAGCAGGATGCATGGAACCGCCACGATCTCGACGCCTTCATGGCTGGTTACTGGAATTCGCCGGAGCTGACTTTTTTCTCCGGCGCGAACGAGCACAACGGATGGCAGGCCACGCTCGACCGTTACCGCGCCGCCTATGCGAGTCCCGGGCATGAAATGGGGAAGCTGGAGTTCTCCGGGTTGCGCAGCGAAACGCTGGGCCCCGATGCCGCCTTCGTGCGCGGATCCTGGCATCTCACCATGCCGGATGGAAAAACTCCGCATGGACTATTCACGCTGGTGTTTCGGAAGTTTCCTGACGGTTGGAGGATTGTGCACGATCATACATCGGCGGCAGAGTGATTTTGGGGCGGCCCAACGCTTCCCTCGCAACAATTTGGCTACACTCCCTTCTTCACGCGGACTTGAACTCGCGTCCCTTCGGGAAGTTTGCCGCTCGTCAACTCCACAACGCCGTTGCGGATGATGCCTTCGAATTCCTGGGGACCCTGGGGTGAAGATCGCGTGGCCGAGGCGGCCGCGGCCACATGGTCCTTGCCTGGAGCGGGATTCGCGGGCAGGAGCGTCCGTGCCACGCGATCTGCCCCTATACGTCCCATGCCTTTGTCCATGGCTTCGTTGGCTAGGCCGTCGGCTTCCTGATTGTGTTCGCGCAGGGCGTGGCCGATGGAGAACCAGTCCAGTTGCGCGATTAATTCCTGGGCGCGGGCGTGCAGGTCGCGCAGCGTGGGATTCTTTACTTTGTAGATGCCTTTGATCTGGCGGACCAGCAGTTCGGAATCGCTGATCAGTTTGAGCGCCTTGGGGCCGTGCTCGAGAGCGTATTCGAGGGCGCCGATCAGTCCTTGATATTCGGCGAAGTTGTTGGTCTGGTGGCCGAGATATTCGCTGAGAGCCGCGACTTGGCGTCCGGACTGATCCTGGATGACCACTCCGTAGCCCGCGGGGCCGGGGTTTCCGCGGGCGCCGCCGTCGCTATGAGCGACGAGATAGTGGTCGGGAGCTTTGTCGCGAGAAACTTCGCGTTGGGAGAAAACAGGCTTGGTTGCCGCGTTGCGAGGCGAATCAGAGGGCATGCGGTTGAGTTTACAACGAGGACCGGATTTGGAGAGCGGTGGAGACACACTTAAGGCCAGGAATCTAGACGAGTTCAGCGCCCTGCGGCGAGGCGCGTTGCCAGGCGGGCGGGGAGGTTGGCGGCGAAGATGCGATCCTGGGCCGATTTCAGGTTGTAGGGAGAACGATGAAAATGGACGACCTGGGCCTCGGTGTCGAAGAGGGCGAAGGCGGCGCGCCAGTCGCCATCGCGGGGTTGTCCGACGCTGCCGGGATTGATCAGGTAACGGGTTTCCGGTTTCAATTGCAGCGAAATCGATTCTGCTTGCCCGACGGTGCGGTATTCGGGACGGAAACCGTCGACTCCGGTCTCGCTGGCAAAAAATCCACCCTGCAGATGAGTGTGCCCAAAAAAAGTCAAGGGTACGGACGAAGCGATCAGCGGAGCGAAGGCATCGCCCATCGAAACTACGTATTCATCTTCATCGTTGGGTGAACCATGGACCAGTTGCACTGGAGGAAGATCCTGCAGTTGTTGCGGACCTTGCGGCAGGGAGCGGAGCCAGTTGAGATTGTCGGCAGTGAGCTGGTCGCGCGTCCAGACCGCGGCGGCCGCAGCCATGGGGTTGAAATCATCAAGGGCGATCAGGCCGGTCGCGGCTTTGTCGTGGTTGCCGCGGACGAAAATCTTCCCCAGCTTACGGGAGCGCTCGGTAACTTCGTTGGGACTGGCGCCGTAGCCGACAACATCGCCGAGATTTGCCACCAGGTCGAACGAGGGAGCCGTGGCCAGGCAGGCTTCAAGCGCTTCGAGGTTGGCGTGAATGTCGCTCAGCAACAGTATGCGCACGGATCACCAGACAAACTCGCGATTATAGACTAGCGGGCGGATTCGGGCGCCGGGTCTGCGGGTCGGACTTTAGATTCATTACTACAGTGGGTGATTGCTAGGTGTCTCGGCTCGGGTTGACCACGGGGCAGCGCGCCCAGTGTCGGGCGGCTATTTCGACCAGCGACGGCATCGCGCGCGCGCACTCCGCCACGCGAAACTCACAGCGCGGTTCGAAGGCGCAGCCTGGAGGCATCGCCTGCAGCGGCGGCACGGCTCCTTCGATCGTGGAAAGTGGGTGAGCGCGGTCTGTCTTTAGGTCGGGGACGGCGTGGAGCAGGCCGCGAGTATAGGGATGGGCGGGCGACTGGAAGATGTCGCTCTTCGCTCCGAGTTCGACCAGGTTGCCGGCATACATGACTGCGACGCGGTCCGCAACTTGCGAGACGACCGCAAGATCGTGCGAGATGAACAGCATGGCCAAGCCGAACCTGGCGCGCAGTTCCGCGAGTAATTCGAGGATCTGCGCCTGGATGGTGACGTCGAGCGCGGTGGTGGGTTCGTCGGCAATAAGCAGTTGCGGGCGATTGACGATGGCCATTGCGATCATGACGCGCTGGCGCATGCCTCCGGAAAGCTGGTGAGGATAATCGCGGGCGCGGCGGACAGAGTCGGGGATGGCTACATCGTTCATGGCGACCACTGCCCGCTGCCAGGCTTCGCTTTTCGAAATGGAGTTGTGCGCGAGCACGGCTTCGGCAATCTGTTCGCCGACGCGCATCACGGGATTCAGCGCCGTCATCGGCTCCTGAAAGATCATGGCGATGCGCGAGCCGCGAAGTGGGCGCATGGAGTCGTCGGACAAAGCGGCAAGGTTGCGCGGCGCGGAGCTTTCGCGGACGTCGGCAAACAGAATCTCGCCTGAAACACGAGCTTGCGGCGGGAGCAGCCGCATGATAGCCAGGGATGTGATCGATTTGCCGGAGCCCGATTCGCCGACCAGCCCGAGGACTTCGCCGGGGGCGATCGAGAAAGTGAGGTCGCGAACTGCGGGCAGGGTTTTTGCGGAGACGGCTCGTGTGGAGACGGGCACTCCCGCGAGCCTGCCCTGAGCGGAGTCGAAGGATCCGGCCCGCAGGGCCGTGGTCTTGGCTGGGAATTCGATGCATAGCTTTCGGACTTCGAGCAGCAGGGGCACGGAGTCATGTTAGCAGTGGAGCGCAAGAAGTCGCCCTTCGGGCGACGGACGGGCGAAAGTGCCCGTCCCCACATAAGCCTTCCATCCCCGTCCCAAACAAGCCTTGCTGCTTGAATCTTCCACGAACCGGGGCGCATCTTGTAAATTGGATCTATGAGCAAGATTCACATTCCTACGCCTTTACGCCAGTATGTTGGGAAACAGGCCACGGTGGAAGTTTCGGCGGCCACGGTTGCCGAAGCCATGGATGCGCTGGTGGCGAAGCATCCCGATGTACGGCGTCATCTCTACACGGACGAAGGCAAGCTGCGCGCTTTCGTCAACTTGTATGTAAACGATGAG
>Ga0224564_1000019_pt1 | contig 15357 bp, 14 predicted proteins | sample CSU5metagenome_FD_182889 | JGI IMG/M metagenome (GOLD analysis project Ga0224564, IMG submission 182889) | Soil microbial communities from Bohemian Forest, Czech Republic - CSU5 | ecosystem: Environmental > Terrestrial > Soil > Temperate forest | place: Czech Republic: South Bohemian Region... | reverse complement strand
CTCTTCGTCGTAGAACAGCATCGCCGCGGCCAGCGCGAAGTCGCCGCGGCGGCGGGCGAATTCCTGAAACCCGAAACGGCGCTTTGCCGGCCATGCCGGCAGGCGAATTTCGGTGATGATCTCGTCGGGTTTTAACACGGTCATCAGCGGGCCCTGGAAAAAATTCGCCGCATCGATGACGCGCGCACCGGCTTTGCCAACGACGGCGATCTTCGCCTCGCAGGTCACGACGATGCCGGGCATCTCGGCCGCAGGATCGGCGTGGGCGATGCTGCCGCCGACGGTGCCGCGGTTGCGGATCTGATAATGCGCGACATGTTCGACGGCCGCGACCAGCAACGGATGCGCCTTGCGCAACCGCGCGTCGTCGAGGATGTCGCGCCAGCGCACCATGGCGCCGAGCGTGACGCCATCGTCCGCGATCTTGATCTGCCGTAACTCGGCGAGCTTGCGCAGATCGACCAGCAGCGACGGCGACGCGACGCGGAACGCCAGCATCGGCACCAGGCTCTGGCCGCCGGCCAGCGGCTTGGCTTCGCCATCATGGGATGCGAGCAGCGCGACCGCTTCGTTGATCGTGGTCGGGCAGGCGTATTCGAAGGGCGGTAATTTCATAACCCGGCACGCTTCCTTCGAACCGCAGGAATAGCTGCTTTTTCAGGCATTTTCTAACACCGCGGCACGAGGCGGGTCAACGTGCTGCGGCCATCGCGACGCCCACTGGGCATTACGAGTCGTCATCGTTGGATTTGTTCGCGTCGGACAGCACCTTCCACAGCGCTACCCCGTAGTTGACGATGTGCTCCTCTTGGCAGTGCTCGCAGCGATAGGTGCGCATGTCGTCGCCCGACATGGTGCTCTTATCTATCATGTCCATTTCCCTGCCGCATTTTGGACAATCCGTCAGCGACGGAGCCCGCGGCGGTTTGCGGCTGTATAGGCGCTTGATCCAAAACGGCAGCTTCATCGGGATTTCTTTCGAAGCCGGAATTAACGACGCTCCCCTACGTTTAATTGCCGGGCGGTCTGAATCATCTCCCATACCCGCGGCGGCGTCAGCGGCAATTCGTGCAGCTTCACGGCCAGCGAGCTCAGCGCCGCGGCGACGGCGTTGGCGATGACGCCGCCGACCGGGATGATGCCGCCCTCGCCGGCGCCCTTGGTGCCCATCGGATTCAACGGCGACGGTCTCTGCTCCAGCGCGACCGCGCGAATGCCCGGAAAATCGCTCGCCGTCGGCATCAGGTAGTCGGCAAAGGAGCCGGTGAGGAATTGGCCGTTCTCATCGTAGATGAAGTGTTCGAGCAAGGCGCCGCCCAGGCCTTGCACGACGGCGCCGACGCATTGGCCGTGCAAGGTCAGCGGATTGACGATGCGGCCAACGTCCTCGATGGCGACGTAGTCGAGCAGTGCGACCTGACCCGTTCTCGGATCGACCGTTACATAAGCGGCGTGCGCGCCATAGGAATAAGTTCGCTTGTTGCTGGCATGCGTGCCATCGGCAGCGAAGCCGGCGAACTCTTTGAAGTCGAGTGCGGCGCGGTTCGGCCCGACGACAGTCTCGTTGTCGAATGAAATTTCGTTCGCCGCGCAGCCGAGCCGTTGCGCCGCAGCGTCACGGATCAGCGCACGCAGCCGATTGGCGGCATCGACGATGGCGTTGCCGCCCATGACGATGGAGCGCGACGAGAACGAGCCGAATCCTTCGGTGACATAATCGGTCGAGCCGTGGAACACATTGTTGATGCGCTCCATCGGCAGTTCGAGCGCGTCGGCGGCGATCTGCGAAAACACCGTCTCGACGCCCTGGCCGACCGACGACGAGCCGACGAACACCGAGATCTTGCCATCGGCCTCGATCAGGAGCCGCACATTCTCCCGCGGCCCGGTGCCGCCGCCTTCGAGATAGCAGCCGATGGCGATGCCGTGGTAGCGGCCGTCGATCAGGTGACCTTGCAGCTTCAACCGCTCGGCCCAGTTGAATTCGGCGAGGCAGCGATCGAGCGTCATCTGATAATCGCCGCTGTCGCACTCGCTGACGATGTCGAGCACATGCACTTTCGCCAGCGCATAGGGCATGTCGGCTTCAGCGATCAGATTGCGGCGGCGGAATTCGACCCGGTCGATGCCGAGATCGGCCGCCGTCATGTCGAACAGCCGCTCGCGGCAAAAATCCGACTCGAAGCGTCCCGGCCCGCGATAGGTGCCCGATGGCGTCTTGTTGGTCACCACCATGGTCACGTCCATACGCACATGGGGAATGCGATAGGGCCCGGACATGGTCTGGGAAATATTGCGCGACGCGGTGGCGCCGTTGGTGCGCATATAGGCACCGAGATCCGTATAGGCGTGGCCGCGCAGCGCCAGGATGGCGCCGGCGCGGCTGCAGGCGATTTCGAGATCGCAGGCGGCGTCGCGCGCGTGGCTGAGCGACATCAAATTTTCGCGCCGGTCCTCGGTCCACTTCACCGGCCGGCCGACGACGCGGGCCGCAAACGGAATCAGAAAATCTTCCGGATAAAACTCGCCGCGCGCGCCGAAGCCGCCGCCGACGTCGTATTCCAGCATGCGCACCGACGCCTCGGGCAGTTTCATCATCTGCGCCAGCGCGCGCCGGTTGTTGAACGGCACTTTGCAGACGCCTGACACTGTCACGTGTTGTTTCGCAGCATCCCAGTCGGCGACCAGGCCGCGCGGCTCCATCGGCACGGCGCCGTGGCGCTGCACCTTGAAATGCTCGCGACGGACGTAAGGTGCGTTCTTGAACGCCGCATCGGTGTCGCCGCGCGTGGCGGTGATGGTGCCGGCGATGTTGCTTCCGGTTTCCTCGAACAGGAATACATCCGCCTCGCGTGCGGCATCGCGGTCGACCACCGCGGTAAGCGGCTCGATATCGACGACAATCGCCTCCAATGCGTCCTCAGCCAGCGCAACGCTTTCGGCGACCACGACGGCGATCGGCTCGCCGACAAAGCGGACCTTGTCGGCGGCGATAATCGGCTGCACGTAACGCTTGGACGACGGCAGCGGATCGTGCCGCAACGGAATCGTCGGTATCTCGCCGATGTCGGCGGCCGTGATGACCGCATGGACGCCGGGCCGCGCGCGGGCCGCCGCCGTATCGATCGTGCGGATGCGACCGTGCGCGACGGAGCTGCGCAGGATCACCGCATGCAGCATTTTTTCGTTCGTGAGATCGTCGGTGTATTGGCCGCGCCCGGTGAGAAAGCGCAAATCCTCGAGCCGCTCGATCGGGCTGCCGATAAAGGCGTTGGTGGCTCGGCGCGTCGGGGCGGTCATATGACGATTGTAGCATCCAGATTGATGAGCGCACGCGCGACGCTCAGCGCCGCCAGCGCCGAAGTTTTGGGGTTGCTGCGCGACGGCTTGCCTTGGAGCTGGATGGCAAACCGTCCGGCGGCGCCTTCGGCCTCGATCTCGTGCACATTGCCCGGCGCGTCGGGATCGGCGACCAGCTCGACTTCGGTCTTTTCGAAACCGAGACCGGCGAGTGCCACGGCGGCGGCAACGTTGGCGTTCTGCGGATAAAGCAGCGCCGCTTCACCGGCCGTGCCGCGATAAAGCACCGTGCGGCCGGTCAATTTGTCGAGGTCCGCGACCTTTTCCGCCGGCGAGCCGCGCCACGCGGCCGGCGGCTTGCGCGAGCGGTAGCGCACGGTCGTGAGCCCACCGACCCGCATTGCCGCAATGGCATCGATGCCGCCAATGGCGCCGGCCGGCAGCTGCATGCGGCTTTTGCCTTCGCGCGCCGCCGTCTTGAGGCGGTCGAACAGCGCGGGATCGGCCAGCGCACCGACTGAGATCACCAGGAGATCGAAGCCGCGCCGCAACACGTCCGGCCCATGCTCAGCCACCGCTTGCTGTCCGGCGACCTCGGCGACGATGTCGGGACGCAACGCCAGCAAATCGGCCAGCGATTCCACCACCACGATGTCGCCGAGCGCGGCACGCGCTTTCGCCGCGCGTCCGGGCCGGCACAACACGCCGACGATCTTCGTGCCGCCGCCGGCATTGCGCAGCGCCGCAACCACGTCCTGCGCAATGCCGCCATAGCCGATCAATCCGACCGAGGTCATGGCGTTTCGTTTCCGGCTTTGCGCATCAGTTCGCGTCGATATGCACGCCGGCCGCCTTGACCACGTCCCGCCACTTTGGCCGTTCGGCAGCGATGAAGGCAGCGAATGCGTCGGGAGTCATCGGCGCCGGCTCGCCGCCGACTTTGGTCAGCGTCGCGACCACGTCGGGTGCCTCGAAAACGTGCTTCACCTCGGCTGCGAGTTTATCCACGATCGGGCCCGGCGTGCCCGCCGGCGCGAACAGGCCCTGCCAGCCCGTGACCGAAAAACCCTTGATGGTCTCGCCGATGGTCGGCAGATCCGGTGCGCTGGCGAGGCGCGTCTCGCTGGTCACCGCCAGCGCCCGCACCGCGCCGGCCTGCGCCTGCGGCCACAGCGTCGTCATGCTGTCGATGGCGAGATCGACATTGCCGCTCATCATGGCGGTCAATTCGTCGGTGGTGCTGCGGAACGGCACGTGGGTCATATGCGTGCCGGTGGCGAGCGCGAACATCACGACGGAGAGCTGCGACGAGGTGCCGATGCCCGAGGAACCGTAGTTCAGCTTGCCGTCATTGGCTTTCAGATAGGCGATCAGTTCCGCCACCGTTTTCACTGGAACTTTTTGATTGACGACCAGAAGATTGGGCAGATGCACCAACAGCGAGATCGGCTGAAAATCGCGCTCCGGGTCGTACGGCAATTTGCTGAAGACGAATTCGTTGAGCACGTTGCCGCTGAGCGTACCGAGCAAAAGCATGTAGCCGTCGTTCGGCGCCTTGGCCACGTAAGCGGTGCCGACGCTGCCGCCGGCGCCGGAACGGTTCTCGACCACGAATGGCGAATGGAAATCCGCCTCCATGTGCTGCTGCAGGATGCGCGCTAGCAAATCCGCCGAGCCGCCGGCCTGGAACGGCACCACGATCGTCACCGGCCGCTGCGGCCACGCCTCCTCGGCCCGCGCCGGCGCCGCGAAGGCGAGCAAGATGGCCGTGACCAATGCCAATGCACAACGCATAAAACTTCTCATTTAGCGCGCGGCTTCGACTTCGGCCCCATCGGTTCGGGATGGAACGGACCATCGCGCGCTTCCAGATAGGCCTTCAGGCCGCCGGTCCGCTGCGCCTCGAACAGCCGCTGGCGGTCCTCGTTGTGCGAAGAATGCGCCAGCGCGCTCAGCGCCCCTTCGAGCAAGAGCGCTGCATGCACGCCGGAGGCCTGCAGTCCTTGCATGGCGATCGCCTTGTTGAGCCGGATCGATGGCTCCGGCACCAACGCGATGCGGTTGGCGAGCCCGCGGGCGCGCGGCATCAGCTCGTCGTGGGGCACCACTTCGTTGACCATGCCGATGCGCAGCGCCTCCTGGGCGTCGAAATGGTCGCCGGTCAGCGCCCAGCGGTTGGCAGCCTTCCAACCGCACAGTGCTGTCAACAGATAGCTGGTATTGGAAACCTGGCGCACTTCCGGCTGCGCGAATGTCGCCTTGTCGGACGCGATCGTGATGTCGGCGGCAAGCTGATACCAGAAGCCGCCGCCCATGGCCCAGCCGTTGACCGCGGCGATCACCGGCTTGCCCAGGCTCCACATATGCTCCCAATGATTTACGCGGCTGCCGTCGAGGCGCTGCCAATGCTCGATATATTCGGCGTGGCTCTTGCCCTGCGGATCGAGCGGCCGGACGCCCGAGGCCGGCGCCGCCTGCTGGTCGTAGCCGGCGGAAAACGCCGCGCCGGCGCCGGTGAGGATGATGGCCCGTACATTGCGGTCGGCATCGGCCTCGTCGAGCGCGCGGTGGATTTCCGCCTCGAGATTGCGCGACAGCGCGTTCATGCGGTCGGGCCGGTTCAGCGTGATGGTCGCGACCTTGCCGTCGACGCCGTAAAGCAAATCCTGGTAGCTCATAGTCCCTCCCGCGTTCTTGGCCGCAAAGCTACACTGCGGCGCGTGCCGATGGGAGGCTGCCTCCGAGCGTTTCGGCATGGCTGATCTTGGCAACCGGCGGTAGTTGGGAGCAAATTGCCATGTCCATCGCGGGCGAATGCTGCTAGCTTTCCGGCAGATTCCGACGGCCGTGTTTCACGGGCCCGATCACAAAAGCCGCTCCTAGGGTGGAGGACATCGATGCTGACCAAAACGCCGCGCAACGGAAAAAACGGCAAAGGCATTTCGCACGTCACCGAGCTGCCGAAGATCAGCACCACGACCGACACCCGCGAGATTCTCGCCCACGCCGCCAAGGAAGCGCGGCAAGATAATTATTTCATCGTCGACGTCGACGCCCACGTCACCGAGACCGCGTTCTGGTCGGACGTTGTCGATCGCATGGAAAGCGACGTCTACAAGCAGATGGCGCGCGCCTTCAAGGAGCGCGGCAGCTCGCCCGGCTTGATGAACTCGACGCCCGGCATGCTGTACCAAGACGTGTTCGGCCGCATTCCGCATCAGCAGCGCCTCGGCGAGGCGGTGCCCGGCGGCCGCACCCACGCCCAGGTGACGCTGGTGCAGCGCGCCATGGACTCCATGGGCATCGACTACATGGTGGTGTTCCCGACGCCGATGCTGGTGCTGGGCATGCATCCGCAAGTCGAGATGGAAGTGGTGATCGGCAACGCCTTCAACAAATGGCTGACCGAGGAAGTGTTGCCGCACGATCCGCGCATCAAGGCGATGCTGTACCTGCCGTTCAATCACCCCGAAGCGTCGCTGAAAGCCGTCGAGATGTATGCCGACAATCCGAGCGTTATCGGCTTCTCGGTCACCTCGACGCGTTTCCGCGCCGTCAATCACGACAGCTACATGCCGCTCTACTCCGCCATCCAGGCGACCGGCAAGCCGCTGGCGTTTCACTCCGGCTTCCACTGGGGCGACCAGTCGATGCAGCAGTGCAATAAGTTTATTTCCATGCATGCCATCTCGTTCGTCTATTACAACATCATCCACATGACGAACTGGATCATGAACGGCCTGCCGGAGCGCTTCCCGAAGCTCAAGGTGGTCTGGATCGAGAGCGGGCTCGCCTGGGTGCCGTTCCTGATGCAGCGGCTCGATTCCGAATACATGATGCGATCCTCGGAAGCGCCGCTGCTCAAGCGCAAGCCGAGCGAATACATGCGCGAGATGTTCTATTCGAGCCAGCCGCTGGAACGCTCCAATATCGAGCTGACCGAAGCGACCTTCAAGGCGATGAAGGCGGAGACGCAGCTCCTCTTCGCGTCGGATTGGCCGCACTGGGATTTCGACCTGCCGAACTCGATCACCACGCTGCCATTCCTCGACGAGAAGGCCAAGCGCAACATTTTGGGCTTCAATTCGGCGCGCCTGTTCAATCTCGAAGTGCCCAAGCACAAACAGCTCAAGACCAAGCCAAGCAGGGCGCCGGCGCGGCGCGAGCCGGTGACGGCCTGAGTGGAAATGCCGAAAGCGGTACAGCGCAAAGCGGCCAAGCGGGGCGGCAAGCCGAGCCGTCGCGTTGCGCGCAATGGCGTGAAGTCCGCGGATTTCTGCGCTGCCGCGCGCGACGCGCTCAAGCGCGGCGAGCCTGACGCGATCTCCGACAAGACGTTACAACAGGTGCTGACCGCCGCGGTGAAAGTCTATGCCGCGAAAGTGGAACGGCGCGGCCACGACGTCGTGCCGTTCCCCCAACACGCGGTGACGGCAACGGAAACGGTAGTGACGGCCTGCGCCATGATCCGCGCCGCCGATCTCAACATGTTCGACGTGGCGATCTGGTTTCATCGCCCGCCGGGGATTGAATAGCTAAGGGGCAAATACAATGGACGAAATCGCAGTAGGCAAGCTGACCGACATCGCCGATGGCGACTACCGCGTCTTTGCCGTGGAAGAGCTCGAAGTCGGCATCTTCCGCACCGGCAGCAAGGTGCTGGCCTACGAGAACGTCTGCCCGCATGCCGGCGGCCCGGTCTGCCAGGGCAAGATCTTCCATCAGGTCGAGGAAATCATCACGCCGGACAAAAAGAGCGCAGGCCTGCGCTTCGGCAAGCAGCGCCACATCGTCTGCCCCTGGCACGGCTACGAATTCGACCTCGCCACCGGCTGCCACCCCGGCGACGCTTCCGTCCGGCTGACCCCGGTGAAAGTCGCCGTGCGCGACGGGCAGATTTACGTCAGCGTGCCGCGCTAGCCGACATTTCGTCCAGCACCGCGTCGGCAAGTTTTTCCGCGACCATGATGGTCGGGATATTGGTGTTGCCGCGCGGTATCGTCGGCATGATCGAGGCGTCGATGACGCGTAGACCTTCGATGCCGTGTACGCGGCCGGCCGGATCGGTCACGGCGTCGCGATCGCCGGATGCGCCCATGCGGCAGGTGCCAACCGGGTGGAACGTGCCGCCGACATTGTCGCGAATGTAATCGGCCAGCGCGGCGTCGTCCTCGGCCAATGCCGCAAGATCGACGCGCCGGTCGGCCAGCGTGGCGAAGATCGGCGCCGCAAGCGGCGGCACCATGTCGATCAGCACCGCGATCGCCGCGCTCTTGATCCTGTTGGCCGGCGTGATGCGGTTGAGCCGCCGCAGCCGGTCGTTGAATTTGACCGGAAAGCTCAGCCGCGTCATCGCCCGCACCGCGTCGTGGGAGAGAATGTCGATGCAGAGGCGAAAGCCCTGCATGAAGCGTTTCAGGTCGAGCTCGTGGCCGGTGAAATTGAATTCGACGCGCGGATAGATCGCCGGATCGGCCGAGACCAACGACACGCGGCCCCGCGCCTTTGGCTTGAGCAGCGACGGCGCGAGATTGGCGACTTGGCGGCCGAGCGGACTCCATGAGGTCTTGCACTGCACGTTGAGATACATGTCGGCCGGCGGCGCGCCGGTCAGGCCCGAGGAATAGCGAAATGCCGACATCGGATGCGGCCGGATACTTTTCGCTTGCCGCCGGCCGGGCTTCTGCAGCAAGCCGATGAAGATGATGGCGTGATTTGAAAGATTTTCGCCGACGCCCGGCAGATCCGCGCGCACGGCGATGCCGAGGTCACGCAGCGCCGCTGCCGGTCCAAGCCCCGCACGCATCAGAAATGCCGGCGAATGGATGCCGCCGAGCGCGATGATGATCTCGCGCCCGTAGAACGTCGTCTCCTCGCCGGCGATGCGGGCCGTTACGCCGGTGGCGCGACGCCCTTCGAACACCAGGCCGGTCACCGGAGCGTCGGTGCGGATGCTGAGGTTGGCGCGGCGGCGCACATCGGCACCGAGATAGCAGATTGCCGCCGAGGCGCGTTTTTGCGGCCAGTTGCTCATCGGCACCGCGCCATAGCCGTCGCGGAAATCGGCATTCATGTCGGCGATGAACGGCATCTGCCGCTCTTGCGCAAAAGCATGCACCGCCTTCGCCAATGGCGCCCAATCGTCGGTCGTAGTGCGGCGGATCGGCACCGGCCCATCCTGGCCGTGCAGCGCGCCGTTGAAATCGAAATCGCTTTCGAGCTTGCGGTAATAGGGCAGCACGTCGTCCCAGCCCCAGCCCGCCGCGCCGAGCGCCTGCCATTCGGCATAATCGTCGGGCGTGCCGCGATAGGCGACCATGCCCATCACGGAGCCGCCGCCACCCATGATGCGGCCTTGGGAAAATCCGACCGCCGGCGAGTTGTCCTTGCGCCGCCAATGCACCTTCAGCTCGGGCCAGAAATAGGCGTCGTTGTAGTAGGACCGCGGATAGCTATCGAGCACGTCGGCCGGCTCCGCACCCGGCGGCGTATCGCGTCCGGCTTCGAGCAACAGCACGCGCAAGCCCGAGCGCGCCGACAGCCGGTTCGCCAGCACGCAACCCGCCGCGCCGGCGCCGACGATGATGACATCGAAGCTGGTGGTCATATCGATTGGATTTCGATGATCGGATCGAGAGAAACGCTAATGTGACGACGTTAGTACCACACGTGTCGCTTACACATCCACCTTCAGCGCCGCAATAAACGCCTCCTGCGGAATATCCACCTTGCCGAACTGGCGCATGCGCTTTTTGCCTTCTTTCTGCTTGTCCAAAAGCTTGCGCTTGCGTGACACGTCGCCGCCGTAGCATTTCGCGGTGACGTCCTTGCGGAAGGCGCGCACGGTTTCGCGGGCGATGATCTTGCCGCCGATCGCGGCCTGGATCGGCACCTGGAACATGTGCGGCGGGATCAGCTCCTTGAGCTTCTCCGCCATGGCGCGGCCGCGCTGCTCGGCGCGCGTTCTGTGCACCAGCATGGCTAGCGCATCAACCGGCTCGGCATTGACCAGCATCTGCAGCTTGACCAGGTCGGACGGCTTGTAATCGGTGAGGTGATAATCGAACGAGGCGTAGCCGCGCGACACCGATTTGAGCCGGTCGTAGAAATCGAACACCACTTCGTTGAGCGGCAGGTTGTATTTCACCAGCGCGCGGTTGCCCACATAGGTGAGCTCCTTCTGCTCGCCGCGGCGGTCCTGGCACAGCTTCAGCACGGCGCCGAGATATTCGTCGGGCGTGAGGATCGTCGCCTCGATCCACGGCTCCTGCATTTCCTCGATGTGGTTGGGGTCCGGCATGTCGACCGGATTGTGGATTTCCAGCTCCTGGCCGGTGCGCAGCTTGATCTTGTAGATCACCGACGGCGCGGTCGCGATCAGGTTGAGATTGAACTCGCGCTCCAGCCGCTCCTGGATGATTTCCAGATGCAACAGCCCGAGAAAGCCGCAGCGGAAGCCGAAGCCGAGCGCGGCTGAGGTTTCCATCTCGTAGGAGAAGCTCGCGTCGTTCAGGCGAAGCTTGCCCATGGCGGCGCGCAAATTCTCGAAGTCCGCGGCGTCGACCGGAAACAGGCCGCAGAACACCACCGGGATCGCCGGGCGGAAGCCGGGCAGCGGCGCGGCGACCGGCTTTTTTTCGTCGGTAATCGTGTCGCCGACCCTTGTGTCGGCCACTTCCTTGATCGAGGCGGTGAGAAAGCCGATCTCGCCGGGGCCGAGCTCGTTGAGCTCGACTCTCTTGGGCGTGAACACGCCGACCCGGTCGACCTCATAGGCCGCGTCGGTGCCCATCATGCGGATGCGCTGGCCCTTTTTCAGCACGCCGTCGACGACGCGAAACAGAACCACCACGCCGAGATAGCTGTCGTACCAGCTGTCGACCAGCAGCGCCTTGAGCGGCGCCGCGGCGTCGCCCTTGGGCGCCGGCAGGCGATGCACGATGGCTTCCAGCACTTCCGCAATGTTCTCGCCGGTCTTGGCCGAGATCAAAATCGCGTTCGAGGCATCGAGCCCGATCACATCCTCGATCTGCTGCTTGACCTTGTCGGGCTCGGCGGCCGGCAGGTCGACCTTGTTGAGCACCGGCACGATCTCGTGATTGTTGTCGAGCGCCTGGTAGACGTTGGCCAGCGTCTGCGCCTCGACGCCCTGGCTGGCATCGACCACCAGCAGCGAGCCCTCGCAGGCGGCGAGGCTGCGGTTGACTTCATAGGCGAAATCGACGTGGCCGGGCGTGTCGATCAGGTTGAGGATGTAATCCTTGCCGTCGCGGGCGCGGTAATTGAGCCGCACCGTCTGCGCCTTGATGGTGATGCCGCGCTCGCGCTCGATATCCATGGAATCGAGCACCTGCTCGACCATTTCGCGCGCTTCGAGCCCGCCGGTGAGCTGGATCAGCCGGTCGGCGAGCGTCGACTTGCCGTGGTCGATATGGGCGATGATCGCGAAATTGCGGATGTTGGCGATTGGAGTTGCGGCCATGCGGCGCAGATAACATCCGCGTCCCGTAGCGGCAAGCGGTCGTCATTCCGGGCCGACACGACTCCCTCTCCCTGCGTGCGGGGAGAGGGTGGGGTGAGGGGGCCTATCCGCTGGGCTTAGGGTCGAGGGCGAATCTTCAGCTCACCATACGACCCATTGCACTCAGAATCGCGGAGAGCCCCCTCACCCTCGTTCGCTCCGCTCACTCGACCTCTCCTCGCGCAGCGGGGAGAGGTGAAGATCAATACCGATATTGATCCGCCTTGAACGGCCCCTCGACGGGAATGCCGATATAGGTCGACTGCTTGTCGGAAAGTTTCGTCAGCCTGACGCCGATTTTTTCCAGATGCAGCCGCGCGACTTTTTCGTCGAGGTGTTTTGGCAGCGTGTAGACCATCTTGTCGTATTTGCCCGGATTGGTCCACAGCTCGATCTGCGCCAAGGTCTGGTTGGTGAACGACGACGACATGACGAAGCTCGGATGCCCCATGGCGTTGCCGAGATTCACCAAGCGGCCTTCCGACAGGAGAATGATCCTTTTGCCGTCGGGGAATTCGATCTCGTCGACCTGCGGCTTGACGTTGGTCCATTTCAGGTTCTTCAGCGCATGGACCTGAATCTCGCTGTCGAAGTGGCCGATATTGCAGACGATGGCGCGGTCCTTCATCTTGCGCATGTGCTCGATGGTGATGACGTCGACATTGCCGGTCGCGGTGCAGAAGATGTCCGCGCGCGAGGCGGCGTCCTCCATGGTCGTCACTTCGTAGCCTTCCATCGCCGCCTGCAGCGCGCAGATCGGATCGACCTCGGAGACCATGACGCGGCAGCCGGCCTGGCGCAGCGAGGCGGCTGAGCCTTTGCCGACGTCGCCGAAGCCTGCGACCATCGCCACCTTGCCGGCCATCATCACGTCGGTGCCGCGGCGGATGCCGTCGACCAGGGACTCGCGGCAGCCATAGAGATTATCGAACTTCGATTTGGTGACGCTGTCATTGACGTTGATGGCGGGAAACAACAGCCGGCCTTCCTTGGCCATCTGATAAAGCCGGTGCACGCCCGTCGTGGTTTCCTCGGTGACGCCTTTCACGGCCTTGGCGGTCTTGGTGTACCAGCCGGGTTGTTCTTTCAGCCGCTTCTTGATGGCGGCGAACAGCACTTCCTCTTCCTCATTGCCGGGATGATTGAGCACCGCCGCATTGCTCTCGGCCTGCATGCCGAGATGCAACAGCAGTGTGGCGTCACCGCCATCGTCGAGGATCATGTTCGGGCCGCCGCCGTCGGACCATTCGAAGATGCGGTGGGTGTAGTCCCAATATTCGGTCAGGCTCTCGCCCTTGACCGCGAACACCGGCGTGCCGCCGGCAGCGATCGCCGCGGCAGCATGATCCTGGGTCGAATAGATGTTGCAGGACGCCCAGCGCACGTCGGCGCCGAGCGCCGTCAACGTCTCGATCAGCACCGCGGTCTGGATGGTCATGTGCAAGGATCCGGCGATGCGGGCGCCGCGCAGCACCTGCTTGGCCCCGAACTCCTCGCGCGTCGCCATCAGGCCCGGCATCTCGGTTTCGGCGATGGAAATTTCCTTGCGGCCCCACTCGGCGAGACCGATGTCCTTGACGACGTAGTCGGCGGCAGGCGCGGTTTTGGGCTTGGTCGACGTGCTCATGGCGATCCTTGGTTGGTCTTGGGAGCGCGGCCTTGGGGCCGACGTTGGGGCAGGCCTATAGCAGGTCGGGCCGGCCGCGGCAATAAAGACATAAAGATACCTTTATGTCTCCTTTTTGAACACGGCTGCGCGCCACCCCGTGGCCGCGCATCAGCAATCCGCCGCCGGCCTTAAATCGGCAGCCAAGTCGTCCGGAGCAAGTCGCACAATCAAGAAAACGATTAAACGATTTATGTGCCCGACCGCGACGCAGGCTTTGCCGCGCCGGATTGCGCGAGCGCGGTCGCGACCTGCTGCATGCGGTTGATGAGATCGATCGCTGCCGCGGGCGACAGCGCGAGGCGGCATGCCGGATAGCGGCGGCCGCTGATCGGCATATTGGGCTTGATCTCGTCGAACCGCGTCACGGCGAATTCCATGCGCAAGGTCTGGCCGTCGTAGAGCAGGCCGGTCACGGCGTCGGCAAAAACCTCGTCGATTTCCGGACGATCGATATAGCGGATGGTCGCGGTGCGCTGCTCGTTCTGAGCCGACGCGGCCGGATTGGCTGCCGCCGTCGTTTTGTCGTCTGCCATTGGCCGGCTCCCTCAAATTGAAATATGCGAAACGCCGATCGATCAATCCTGCTCGCCGAAGCGCGATTCGATGAGCGCCGCCAGAGCCGCGATGACTTCGGCGGCTTCCTTGCCGGTCGCCTCGACGGTGATGGTGGTGCCGGGCGAGGCGGCGAGCATCATCAGGCCCATGATCGAGGTGCCGCCGACGATCTCGCCGCAACGCATGACGCGCACCTCGGCGTCGAATTTCTCGACCGTTTGCACGAAGCGGGCGGAGGCGCGCGCGTGCAGTCCTTTTTTGTTGCAGATGGTGAGCACGCGGACGACGGCGCCCTCGCGCAGCGGCGGCATATCGCCCGTGCATTGGTCGGCGCCGGGCGAAGCCTCGTTCATTTGCCGTTGAGCACCCGGCTGGCGATAGTGACGTATTTGCGCCCGGCCTCCTGGGCGGCGGCGACCGCTTCGGCCAGCGGACATTCGTCGCGGACTTTGGCGAGCTTGACCAGCATGGGCAGATTGATGCCGGCCAGCACCTCGACCTTGGGCCGGCTCATCACCGAGATGGCGAGATTGGACGGCGTGCCGCCGAACATGTCGGTCAGGATGGCGACGCCATCGCCGCTGTCGACCCGTTTGACCGCTTCGATGATGTCCTTGCGGCGCTCCTCGACGTCGTCGTCGGGGCCGATGGTGACGGCCTCGATCTGGCCCTGGGGGCCGACCACGTGCTCCAATGCCGAGCGGAACTCAACAGCCAGCCGCCCGTGGGTCACAAGCACAACGCCGATCATGAAACTCCCCGCGGGCGCGTCCCGGTTGCACCGCACGAAAGGGTGCTCATCTTGACCATCCAAAGCCCCAGTGCAAGGGGCATTCTCGCTGATTTTTGGCGATTGTTGCATTGCGGTAGCAAACGCCGAATCGGCCAAGAATCGACCATGAGACGCCGCATAGCGAAGCAGCAGCTGAGTGTAGCGGCGTTAAGGTTACCAATCTCCAACCAAATCCGGTGCCGGGTGGCCTGAAATACTCGGGAAACCGGCTTAAACGCCAAAACGGCACCTTGGACCGCCTGAAGTAAGGGCAGCCAGGACCGCCGGCAAGGCCTCTTCGCCGGCTGCGATAGCGAGTCGCGGTAAGCTTATGCCGGCGATAACCGCGTGTTGCCTCTCGGTTTCCGGCAGCCGCTCGGCATCGGCGGCGGCGAGATCGACCAGGAGGCCGACCACGGCACTCGGCTCGTGATCGAGCCGCCGGATGCCGACGCCGCGGACTTCAATCAGGCCGGCCAGCGCTTCCGCCGGGCGCACCAGCAACCGCCCGTTGACCCGCTCGAGATGAACGCGGTCGTC
>Ga0224564_1000013_pt1 | contig 17309 bp, 21 predicted proteins | sample CSU5metagenome_FD_182889 | JGI IMG/M metagenome (GOLD analysis project Ga0224564, IMG submission 182889) | Soil microbial communities from Bohemian Forest, Czech Republic - CSU5 | ecosystem: Environmental > Terrestrial > Soil > Temperate forest | place: Czech Republic: South Bohemian Region... | reverse complement strand
GCGGAAATCGGAACTCTGTAAGCTGCAAACCCACCCAAGGCGGTGACGGTTCTCAATTACGCCACCCCACTGGCGATCAGACATTTACTATAGAGAGTTGGGAAGGCAACCTTTTTCACCCTTGACCCGTTCCAACTGTCTGGATCTTGGGACTGTGGCACGTTTTCTTAACGGGAGTTGCTTGATGTTTTCTCGGCAGTTAACTTACGAATTTGCCATTGTGGCGATACTGTGTGCTGCTGCAGTCTTGTTCTTTCCGGCGGTGCGTGGCCCCTATTCCGCCGTGCATGGACCGGTGACGGCTCTGCGGTCTATGCAAACGAGACTCAAGATGTGGCTGGTGATGGCGCTTGCAGCCTTGCACATTCTAGGCTGCAGTTTGGCGGCCTGCCGTTCTGTGCTGTACGCTCTATCTGGCCGTGCCTTCTCACTTCGATCGTCTCCTCCTGAAAAAGTCTTCTGCCTTCGCTGCTGATTATCCGAGAGACTCTTTCCCCCGCCCTCATCCGAGAAGCCGCGTTCGATGCTGTGACGGCCATCGATAACGGCTCTGATGACTGTTTTGCGGCGACGGGGTTCTAGAGAGACACATACAACTAAGGTTCAGCCTGCAGGCGGCAATACACCCGTCGCTGGATGAGTAATTTGTTCTGCCGATGAAAGGGAGGATTGATCCATGTCTAAGCGTCATAGGAACAAAACAGAACAAGGAACAACTGCCGCAGTCGCATCTCAGATGGAGATAGTTTCCAACATTACGCCTATCAGGAGATCGTCAAATACAGATGCTCACCCGTCTTCCCTGACCTTGCACATCGAGAAGACCTTTCGTCGGCGTGGCTACGAGTTGTACGAACAGCGGGGACGCGAGGACGGCCATGCTCAGGAAGACTGGATGCGTGCTGAGGCAGAGATCGTGGGTACGGCTCTGAGGAGGGCAAAAGGCGGATAGCGTGGGCTTGCTGGACGAGCGCGTTAGGCGGCAGAACAGTACGACGACAGAATCGGCTTTGGTTCAAGGTGTTCTGGAGCGTGCGCCATCGCTCCTAGCTGTTCCCGACGAACTAATTGGAGAGACTATGAATAAAACAATTCTTTGCGTGGACGATGCTGACCCAGTCCTTCAGCTCTATGGACGACTTTTCGAAGAACATGGATACAAGGTGATCCTCGCCTCGAATGGATGGGAGGGCCTGGATGCACTCAAGCACCACAAGGTTGATTGCGTGATCCTCGACTACGATATGCCAGATATGAACGGGGCGGCCGTAGTCAAACAGTTAGCGCTCCTAGCCGCTGCCCCACCGGTGATCCTTGTTTCTGGCTCAGATCCCCCGCGGGAACTCCAAGCTGAGGTGGAGGCGTTCGTCGCAAAACCCATGCGAATCGCTCAATTGTTAGAGCGCGTTGCAGGTGTCATTGACGCCGAAGCGCAAGGGCGCGCAGGCCGTCAGGACGTCTTGCGCCGGGCATGGTGCGGCTGGTCTTCGCGCGACAAATGATTGGTGTGTAGGCGTACGTCAATGTGCTGAACAAGGAGAGATCCATATGAAGTTCCAGAAGGTTCCCACGCATTTCGCGTTGCTAATTGCCGTCACCTTCTCTCTGGTTGCATTGCCCCTATTTGCACAAGGCAACGAAAGCGATGGCAGGCTGAAAATACATGTTAACCCCAAACAGGCATACGTATTCGTGGATGGTAAGGCGGTCCGAGATGGCAGTCAGACGATCGATCTCCACCCCGGTTCTCACGAGGTCAGCGTTTACAACTACGGCTACATCCCGAACACACGACAGGTGCAAATCGATTCCAAGAAGACGACCGACGTCAGCGTAGCCCTGCAGGCGTCCGGCGACAAGGTGTCAGGTCCGTTCGGAGACATCGAATTCAAAGGCCACCCGCGCGCAGCAGTCCTGCTCAACGGTACGACGCCGGACTACTTCGTGGGCCATGTAGACGAATTCGACAACAACTGGATCTGGCACCAGCGTCTGCTGGTGAAGCCGGGCACCTACCAGGTGATGGTGACAAAGAAGGGAAACACGATCTGGTCAGGCCCTGTGCAGGTCAACGAGGGACAGAGAGTGATTATTCACCTCAACGACAATGGCGCGGTGAAGACCAAGGACTGGCCACAAGGGAACACCCTCGGCGCGCGGCCGCGTTTCGAAGCTGGCATTGCCAGCGCGGAAATACCTATCGCTCCGGTTACCGCACAGCTGACTGCGCAGTCCACTTCACTCGGGTGTGGGCAACCCACTCAGTTGGACTGGAAATCGACGGACGCTGTGGCAGTTTCCATAACAAATCTCGGAAATGTAATGGCAAGCGGGGATCGCACCGTCGACCCGACAAAGACAACAAGCTATGAACTCGTTGCGAAAGGTCCGGGCGGCGAAGCTACCCAGACGGCCACGGTTAACGTCAATGCACAACCCACGGCAACCCTAACCTTGACGCAGCCCGAAGTACACTTTCATAAGATCGGCGACAAGGTTGTGCAAGACGATTCGACCACATTGAACTGGTCAGCATCCAACGCCAACCACGTGACGATTACCCCGCTAGGCAGCGAGAGAACGAGCGGGACCCAAACCGTCGAAGCGCAACCGAAGCAAACGAGCTCGGGTCCAGTAAATGAGGTCATTGACTACACGCTGTCAGCTTCCAATGCTTGTGGCGGAACAACCACAAAAACCGCAGCTTTGCACATTGTCGGTTCGATCGACCCAGCACCGCCGGTAACGCTCGCCAGCATCTTCTATCCTACGAACTATCCGGGACCACGACATCCGAAGATTGGCCTCGTCGCCACTGAAAAGGCAGCGCTCTCAGACGCCGCCAGCCGCTTCGAGAAACACGAACAATACGCCAATGACCACGCTAGCCTCATGGTTGTTGGGCATGCGGATGTTCGTGGGTCGAAAAACTACAACCTGAAGCTCAGTATGAGGAGAGCCGAGCTCGTGAAGAGCTATCTCGTTTCACAGGGCATTTCCGCGGATAAGATCCAGACTCGTGCTGAGGGCAAACGGCAGGAGCTGAGTAAACAGGAAGTCTCGACGCTTCAAGCCGAAGACGCGCAAAAGCCAGAGAAGTGGATGATGCAGCACTCAGGCGCTACCTGGCTCGCATACAACCGTCGGGTCGACGTCGTCCTTGAACCCACGGGAAAGCAATCCAAGGAGACGTTTCCGAATGATGCGTCAGACGCCCGGATCCTTTGGCAGCGGGCTCGGGCGGGTTTGCGGATGGTGGAATCGGCGGCGAACTCTGCGACTAGCGACAAATCGTCGCACGCGGAAGCAAGAGTGAATTGACCATATTCCACAATTCAGAGACGGGAGGATGGTAATGCAGCGCGCTTTCGTGATTTCCCTGCTGCTCGGTGTTGTCGGCGGTTATGGATTCGCCCAGATCGGCGGCACCGCAAGCAGCAGAGCCCAAAACCTCCGCGATTGTATCGACGGATTCGAGACGTGCAATCGTTCACTTCTTACCAGCGTACAAGCCAGTCAGCTCGCCAATTTGCAGCATGGGCAGAATCTCTGGGTATGTCTCACGGGTATCGGCGAATGCGCTCATTCCATGCTCACTGCGAGGGAGTCCAAGGAGGTGGCTACTCTGGAGCAGCGGCGGAATGCTCTAGCTTGTGAGACAACGATCGGCACATGTGACCAATCACTGCTCACAACCGCTGAAGCCGGCGAGGTGGCGAGGATCCAGGCCGAACAGAACCGGCTGAATTGTCAGACTGGATTAAATTCCTGCGACTACTCTTTGCTGACTCCCTCCGAGGCTGTGGAGGCTAAGCGCCTGGCGCGCGAACACAATCTTCTTGGCTGTCAGACGGGCCCTGATCCGTGCGACACATCGTCACTAACACCTTCAGAGGCGCACGATATCGCCCGGTTAAATTATCAACGGAACCTGCTGGCGTGTAAGACGGGCAGCGGCTACTGTGACCAGTCCCAATTAAGTCCAGCCGATGATAAGGACGTGGCACTTGCCCAACGCCAACAGAACGCTCTGGAGTGCGAGGCCGAAGACATCACGTGCGACCGGTCTGCTCTGAGGGTTGCACAAGCCAAGCTGAGCGATGGCCGGGTTTTTCAGAGTAAGGGCCGTGCCCACCCCTGAAGGGTTCCATTGCCGGGCTTGAGCAAGTGACGTGCAAGCTATTGCAGGTGTTAGGGTTCAAGAGGCCAGGGGACCATGGACTTTTGTGCATCGAACTTGCCACCCCGCGGGGCCGATCGATGGTGCACACTGCATCGTGATGCGATACAATTTGTCTTAATGCTTTCTGGCCGCCATGGATGCGAAATTGCCGTGCTCACGGTTATCTGCGTCCTCATGATTTTCTTGTTTCCCCTGATGCATGGTCCGTATTCGGTCTTACATGGACCTGTTACTGCACTGCGGGCAGCACGCGCGGCGGTTCATTTGCGGCTCGCCATAGTGCAGGCCGCACTAAGCTCCCTAGCCAACAGCCTGATTTCGGCGCTCATGGTTTTCGCGCAGTTCTCATTTTCAAAAACAGAACTCCAGTCAGTTATCTTGCCCGAATGCAATACCGTCTTCCGCTGTTGATTCCCACCCGTTGTTGTCGTTCCAAAACCCAATAGCAATGCCAATCCCGGAGTAATGCCTCGTTCAGACTAGGCATTTCTTTGGCGACTCGGAAACGGTTGTCTAGCAGATCTTTACCCCGTTTGGCGAATTCAATATTTCTTCAGAGGGAGGAGAACTAAAATGACGCAAAGAAAACTGAAGGCATTTGCTTTACTCGCTACGCTGACGGTCGTGTTGCCTTTGGCGGGTTGCAACAAGAAGGTGGCCAAAGCGACACCACCCGCGCCACCCATACCACCTGCACCGACGGCCACTCTGGCCGCGAACCCGAATGTGGTCCAGCAGGGCCAAGTGACGGTGCTTACTTGGCAAACGACCAACGCCAGCGAAATTACCATCGCCGGGTTGGGCACGGTCCCCCCGTCCGGTTCTAGGTCGGTAACTCCTGGCGAATCCACCACCTACACACTGTTGGCAAGGGGATCGGGAGGAACGAAGGACGCTTCCGCTCGCGTCACAGTAAACGCCAGGATTGCTAGCATGGCGCCCTCGCCGACGGATGAAGACCTATTCGTCAGGAACGTGAAGGATGTCTTCTTCGACTACAACAAGCCCACCCTACGCCCTGACGAGGTGCCCGCTGCGCAAAATGACAGCGCCTTCCTCGCGCAACATCCCAGTCTGAACGTGGTTGTCGAAGGGCATTGTGACGACCGGGGGTCAGAGGACTACAACCTTGCTCTCGGAGCGAGTCGAGCGGATTCCGTCAAGCAAGCCCTTGTCCAGCGTGGGATCTCGCCGGACCGAATCAAAACTGTCAGCTTCGGTAAGGAGAAACCGTTTTGCACTCAAGACAACGAGCATTGCTGGCAACAGAACAGGGTTGATCACTTCGAACTACAACGCTGAATCGTGGTCCAAGGAAGGCGGCCTGATTGTCGGCCGCCTTCTGCTTCGCGACCTGTGGGCCATTTGAAAATTTCTCTGTTTTGCTCACGAAACCAACGACGGAGACTCATTAAGCATGTGTCGCACGGAGACAACATGACCGCGAGAACGCAAGGCCGATTTCTTCGGCCTTATCTGACCGAAGAACCAGTGATCCTGACGCTGCTCTCAGCATTGGCGCTGGTCCTTTTTCTGGCGGTGACAGGCTTGTCCCACGTTTATCATGCCCAGCAGGACTCTCTCGGGAACCGATGGTTTACCCGCGGGGCTGCAGACCTCAAAGAACGACGGTTTGAGAGTGCGGTGTCCGACTTTCAAGCCGCGCTACGTTACTCGCGCGACAACTACTCTTACCAGTTGAGCTTGGCTGAGGCACTCATTGGCCTGAATCGGACGAATGAAGCTTCGTCTTATTTAGTGAACCTCTGGGAGCGGGAGCCCGAGAATGGGTTTGTCAACCTCGAACTTGCACGCATCGCCGCGCAAAAAGGGGAAACGGAACAGACGCTTCGCTATTACCATAACGCCATTTACGCCACCTGGCCCGGCGACCAGCAAGTGGAAAGGCGAGACACTCGCCTGGAACTGATCGAATTCTTATTGAACAACAATGCCAAGGCACAGGCAGAGTCGGAGTTGATTGCGCTCGCGGCGAATTTGCCGACCGATCCTTCCCAGCAGGCACGCGTGGGAGATCTATTTCTCAAGGCACAGGACTACGAGAATGCTCTCGCCGAGTACCGGCTAAGCCTTAAGACGGACCGCCACAACTCGACAGCCACAACCGGAGCGGGAATAGCCGCATTCCAACTCGGTCGCTATGCGCTCGCTCAGCGCTACCTGCAATCCGCGGTTGCAACTGATCCCAGTGATGCACAAGACACCGCCCGACTGAAGACCGCGGAACTAGTACTGCAAATGGATCCCTTCCAGCGACAGCTCTCGGTCGCCCAACGCAATCGAGTTGTGATCGAAGCATTTGCGGCAGCAGGCCAGCGCCTCAAGTCCTGCTTCGGTACGGAGGGTTCGGCGGGAGCTACCTCATCCGGAGCATCGAACAGCTTGGCTGAGAGCTGGGCAAAGATGAAGCCGAGTATTACGGAGCTAGGTCTGCGGCGAGACCCGGACTTGATGGAGTCGGCGATGGATCTGGTATTTGATATCGAACACCAAACCAATGCCGCTTGTGGCGCTCCCTCGGGTACAGATATGGCACTGCTGTTGATCGCAAAAATGCACGAGGGGAACTAGCGTGGACACTTCGCCTAACTCGGAGACGGGGATCCTACTGGAGGACGGACAAGCGGAACCGACCGCCTCGCTCCCCGATCGATCTCCGGCAGCTCTTTTGCGGTCGGTTTTTCGTGAAGAACGATTCTTCCTAATTCTGTCGGTGTTCATCGGAGTTTTCTCGGGCCTCGCGGTTGTCTGCTTCCGTTTCGCCATCGACTGGTGCCGTATCTATCTTTTGGGATCAGGGTCTACCCTCTCACCGACGCGGCTTGTGCTGGCGCCCACCCTCGCGGGTTTGATTATCGCTGTGCTAGTAATTCATGTCTTCCCCATGGCACGTGGGAGCGGAGTCAATCAAACCAAAGCCGCCCTGTACATCTACAACGGCCATATTCCCATTCGCACCGCCGTCGGCAAGTTCATCACGGCAGCGCTGGCGATTGGCTCAGGACACTCCTTGGGCCCCGAAGACCCATCTCTGCAAATCGGTGCCAGCCTGGCTTCGGCGCTTGGCAGGAGATTGCACTTATCGAGAGATCGAATGCGTTTGATCGCTCCAGTCGGCGCCGCTGCTGGATTGGCAGCCGCCTTCAACGCGCCGATTTCGGCGGTACTTTTCGTGATCGAAGAAGTCATCGGACGTTGGACGGCCGGTATCCTCGGCTCCGTTGTTCTTTCCGCGGTCTCTAGCGTGGTGGTAATGCGGTGGTTTCTGGGCTCAGAGTCTCTGTTTCGCATCCCCGCCGTGCAATTGGAACGGCCGTCGGAACTCATCGCCTATTCCATCCTGGGAATTGTGGGCGGCCTTGCTTCAGTGGCATTCTCCAGTGGTATTGCGACGTTGCGTCCGCGCTTTAGGGCTCTACCGCCGTGGACGCAATATTTCCAGCCTGCGGTCGCAGGTTTGCTGATCGGTCTCATCGCGATCCTTGGTGCTCCGCAAGTGATGGGGGCAGGTTACGAGTACATTGACGAAGCCATGCATGGCCGATTCACCTGGCAAATGCTGGCCATCCTGGCAGGGCTCAAGATTATTGCGACCCTGCTTTCCTTCGTCAGCGGAACTCCAGGCGGCATGTTTGCCCCGACGCTGTTTATCGGAGCAATGCTGGGCGCTGCCGTAGGAGGTGCGGAGCATGTTTTTCTGCCGCACCTGAGCGGGTCGCCGGGGACTTATGCTCTGGTGGGCATGGGGGTCTTATTCGCTGGATTCCTGCGCGCCCCCATGACGTCCGTCTTCATGGTTCTCGAAGTCAGCGGAAACTACTCGATCATCGTGCCGGTTATTGTGGCTAACACGTTCGCTTACGTAATTTCACGTCGCCTGCAGCCCACGGGCATTTTTGACGCGCTCACGCGTCAGGATGGCTTGGACTTGCCTTCCATGGAAGAACAACGGGAAGAAGGAATCTTGCGTGTCGAGGATGCCATGCGACCGGCAACGAACCCAGTCTTGGACGCCAAGGAGTCAGTTGGCAGAGCGTTTCGGCAAACGGTCGATGTAGCAGGTGATGTCTTACTTGTTCGGTTGAATCCCAGCGGATGGAGCAGCGTTACAAGAGGAGAGCTTGAGACGATGGTGAAGGAAGACAAAGGCGATCTCACTCTCGCTTCCGTTCTGGTCAGTCGCCAGATTCCTTTTTTGCACCCTGATCATGCCCTGGATACAGCACTTCGGTACATCGATCGTTGGCCCCTCGTTCCCGTTGTGAGTCGTGCTGACTACCGCAAACTGGAAGGAGTGATTTCGCAGCAGGATGTGCTCAAGCGTTATCGAGACTTTGGAGAGGGATGAAGATGACGACGCAGGCTAAAGGTTTGCGAGTAAAACGGGGAGCTGTGGTGATGACGGAGCTTGTGACGGCCGCGGTAGCCTCGACAGCGATATCAACGCTCATTGCCGTCATCCTCCCGGTGAGGCTAGTAAGCCGCGATGTATCGCACGTATTGTTTGTTGTGGTAGTAGGCCTACTCGGTTTACTCATGGGGTTCACGAGACCTGACGCGCGTCGATTCAGCGTCGGTTCTGTCTTCGTGTTCTTTCTGTTGAACCAATTGGTCGGGTGCTACTTCGACAAGAGAAGCAGCCCACCTACCTCCTTCTAGCGTTCCCCTTAGCATTGGCCGCCGCTTATTTCTTCGCGCGAGAAGGCGGACCTGGAAAAAACAACAGTACCGTATCGAACAGCCATGTGGAGGGCGATCAATGAATTGGACAATCCTCTGTATCGCAGATGATCCCCATGCCCTATTGCTCTATCGGTCAGTCTTGGAGTTGAGCGGACTTCGAGTGCTGACTACATCAAGTAGGGAGTACGGTCTGGAAATCTGTGACTTCTGTTCCGTAAACTGCGTGGTGCTTGACGGTCCGCAAGATGGATCCATTCTCGCGGGTGAAATTGGACGAAGGCATCCGCACCTTCCCGTTGTTGTCGTTTCGGACGACACCGGAATATTTCTGGACATCTATCGAGAAGTCGAAATGTTCATCACCAAAACAGAAGTCGTAGAGGAACTCGTGGAGTGTGTCGAAGATGTGGCGCGGAGAAGCAAGTGCGAAGCCATCGGCGGAACAGATGGGATTGGACCTCGGCCAGCGAAACCTCATTATCGTTACCACAAACCGCACCGAGCATTCACGAGCTGGATCCTCCCTCGGTGACGAATCTTTTGCCAACAATCTGATCATGTTTACTGCTTTACCTTATATTCAGCGGATGCGGGACGCTATCGTGCCTAAACCGCGAGGATTCACTGTGATCGGAGTTTTCTTGTTCTTTGGCGCCGTCATGGCGGCTTTTGCCGCAACTACTCTGCTCCGGCGAGGCACCCCTCTTGATCGTCTGGTCTCTCAATCCGACTCCGTACAACCAGCTCGCGCCTCTGGGCGCTATTGTTGGGATATTCTTCCTGGCGCTTGCCGCGATTCTTATCACGGCAGGGATCGGGTGGTTCCGACGCCGTCTTTGGGGATGGAGACTAGCGGTCGTAATTATCTCGACACAGGTTCTAGGGGATGTCGTTAACTGCGTCAGAGGCGACTGGCTGCGCGGTGGAACCGGCGTCATCATCGCCGGTGCACTATTGCTGTTTCTGTTGCAGCCAAGAATCAGAGCTGCATTCTCCTAGAATTTCTTTCGAAGAAACTCAAAAAGACTGTAGCCGATGAGCGCCGCAACCATAGCAATTCCAAAATTGGCAGCGGTAAAAACATCGGCGAATGCCCAAGCCACGCCCCTCTTCTGCCCGATGCCTGAGCGCTCAAATTCTCCCATCAAAAGGTTGGAGTAAAAGAGGAAGATGATAAAACCTACCTCGATAACCGCTCTCCAGACATTTTTCTTCATAGCAAATACCGGCTCCTCGGCAGAGCCCTCGGCTGGGAGCACCACCGCTCGTTCTCGTGGGAATACTAACAAGCAACAGTGAACATGGCGATTTTTCAACAGTTAGGGCACGGGACGCTTTCCATACAGCCATTCCAGGAGAAACGCGACGCCGATACCGACGAGAAGGACCGGCCAGACCAAACGCGTGTCGATGTGGATCATGCGCACGCCTGAAAGGAGAAAGATAACGCCACCGTTAGAGGATGGCCATGCGCCTTCTTCGCCCAATATCCGCGCCCAGGCAGTGGCACCTGCAGTTTCCTGCATGTTTTTCCAATAGCCACAGCGGATACGCCATATTTCGCCACAAGCGAGGTTAGCGGCTTTTCCCAAACCTCTGCATAAAGCTCTTCGCGGTTCCAGATTTCCATCTAGTGCACCTCCATACGGACGTTCTCCCGGCGTGTCGCTCGTCGCATATCTTATACACGCGATGCACTAGTGGGGAATGCGAACATGGGCGGGGCGGCGGGGGATCCGACGGGATGTGTCCGTTTTGAGCTGGGTATCTAGGCATACACCGCCAACGCCGACTGGTTAGCAAAATTTTGTTCCTGTTCGTCCTCAGCTTCCCGCCCTCGCAGGTACGCCAGCGTTACATCCAGAGAGCAGTGACCCAACCGCTTCCGGATTGTGGACACGGGCAAGCCCTCATCCGCAAGAGTATCTGCGTAGGTTTTTCTGAACCTGTGAAGTTCTGGCTCCACAACACCCGCATGCTCAGCGATGGCGTGCAACTTGCGGAGGAAGTGCCCCTCCACACCGCCGATGGTGTTGGGGAAAATCAGGTCGCTTGGCTTGGCAGCTTTCGCAATCATGCGGTCCCGTAGCTTCTCCATTAGCGCCGTGGGAACGGGCAATTTGCGCCCTTTGTTCTGCCACCGCTTGCCCTTGAGTTTGAAACCACGGTGCGGCTTCGAGCGCACCCACACAACGTTTACATCCTCGAGCAAGTCGCAATATTCCGCATTCGCCACTTCCTTCCTGCTCACGGCAGCCTGTGTTCAAGAAACAGCTCATCCACAATTTTTCTTCGTCGTCTGCCGCCTGGAACAGCGCCTTGAGTTCATGGGGTTTGTAAGGCTTGACTTCCTTTTCTTCGTAGTCCAACTGCCCCAGGATCTCGCCAGCGAAGAGGATGCCGTTGGCACGCAGGAATGTGTTGCATGTCTGAAAGATCTTGTAAACATAGCGAGGTTCAAACAGAATGTCCCTGGTGGTCTTGCGCTGCCGAAGGAAGGAAACGTAAGGCAACAGGTCGTCGCCCTGCGTGAGTTGATCGAGCCACTTGATGCCGTTACGCTCGCACCAGTCCAAAAAATAGCCCAGCCGCTCGGTATACGTCTTCACGGTCTTGGGATCTTTGAGGAGGGATTTCTTGGCAAGGAACTTCTTGACCTCATCCACGACCCGCTTGCGATTTGGATCGCCGTCCTGTTTGACCGCTACGCCACTGCCCACAGCGTCAAGCGTAGCCTGCCTGCGTAGCATGGCTTCAACCGATGTTTTGAAATCCATGCCAACGGATTCGTATTTCACTCCGTACCGCAGATAGAAGGGACCCGTGACATCTTCCTTGGAGCGCCGCCCCCGCCGTCCCAAATCAATCGGAACGTAGCGCCGATCCTTACCCTTGCCGACCACCCTGTACAACTTCACCGACAACGCCATATTTCCTCCGCAGAACCTAATACCGAGGTTCGGAGGAAATACCTTAAAATCCGTAAGCAGAGCCTTTTAGCTTGGAATTACGCTGCAAGTGGTTGGAAAAAAAGCGTAGAAAATCTGGCGGAGAGGGAGGGATTCGAACCCCCGATACCCGTTAAGGTATGTCCGCTTTCGAGGCGGATCGTTTCAACCGCTCACGCACCTCTCCGGAGAACAGCTGTGGCTACTAGTGGACCGCGCCCGCCTTGGGATCGTCCGCGTCATAGACCAGACGCCTTGTTGCGGTCATGCAGCAAGGCGGCCGCATACGCGGTGCACGGTTCAATTGTAGCAAACAGTTTGCCGTCTTCCAGACGGTGCTTGCCGATGGCGGCCCCCTCCTCGCGCAGGGCGAGGACTTCGGGGTGCGCGGCGGGGTCGGAATCGTTGATGTTGCGGTTCCAGTCCAACTCATGATGGTCCTCAGCGACGAAGATTGCAGGGATAGAGATGATGATCGCGAGGGAGGACGATAGCGCCGGCCCGATTCGCCGCCTCGCACAACTTGCCATGCACATCTACGGAGAACCCACTAGGGTTCATCGGGTACGGCGAATTTCCCGGTCAGCGCGTCAATTGTTCATCGCATGCTGTTTCTCGAATGCGCGTCGGACGATTACTGCTACCCCTCGTAACGCTATGGCGCGATTGAAGATCGACCCCTCCACAGTAGTTTGGCAGGCCTGTTGCACCTTCCTGACGCGGCCATAATTTTTCATCAAGGAGGGCCAGGACTCGTGAGAAGACAAATCTTGCATCGCAGTTCTATGCTGACACTCTTGACGTTGGTGGTTATCTGGGCGACCGGACTCGCACATGCCCAGACCGGCCAGACCCCGACAATGACTCCGGCCAGCCCGGACGTCACCCGCCAGCAGCTCGCTGATTTCAACACGTTCTTGAATGATCACCCGGAGCTCGCGGGCCGGCTTAAAAAAGATCCTTCTTTAATGGATAACCGCGAATTCGTCGACAGTCGTCCGGAGCTTCAACAGTTTCTGCAGAGGCATCCCGAAATTCGTGCAGAAATTAACGAAAATCCCAACGAGTTTATGCGTCGCGAAGACCGCTATGAACAGCAATTGGGCGACCGCAACGTCACACGCGGCGAACTGGCGACCATGGATCGCTTCCTGGATAGCCACCCCGAAATCGCGGAGCAACTCCGGAAGGATCCTACACTCATCGACAAAGGGCAATTTGTTGACCGCCATCCCGAACTGAAGGAGTTCATGGCGCAACATCCGGAGCTTGCCGACCAGTTTAAAGAGCACCCCGACGCGTTTATGCATCGCGAAGACCGCTTCGACCAGCACGAGGGCGATCGCGATGGCACGCGTGCGCAGTTAGCGAGCATGGACCATTTTCTCGATAGCCATCCCGAAATCGCCGAGCAAGTGCGCAAGGATCCCTCGCTGTTAGACAACAAGAAATTCGTCACTGCACATCCCGCCCTGCAGGATTATCTGCAGCAGCATCCAGAAGTTCGTCAGGAAATCGACGCAAATCCTAACGCCTTCATGCGGGAGGAAGATCGTTACGATCACCAACAAGAAGGTCGTTACGATCACCAACAAGATGGTCGCAATCGTGATCTGAATCGCGGCGAGTTGGCGAGCTTCCACCAGTTTCTTGGCGAGCATTCGTCGATTGCGGATCAGCTCACAAAGAATCCCGAATTAGCCAAGAACGATGAGTATATGGAAGGTCACCCCGAACTGCAGCAGTACCTTCAGGCGCATCCCGGCGTGCGGACGGAATTGACCCAGAATCCAAAGGTCTATATGAATTCCGCGCAGCAGCTCGACGAGAACGGCGCCATGCCTGCAAAACAGATGACTCCTAAAGCCCCGGGTCTCGACCCGAAGCCGAAGCAGTAGTCTCGCAAACCGACCGCGGCTGGAGGGTGCATGCCCTTCAGCCGCCGGCTTGCGCGTTTTAGGGGCGGACGACGAAGCAAACGGCGCGCGCTGTGCGGGACTCACAGTCCCGTCAAGGTGTCGAGAACGTGCTGGGTGGTGCGGCGCATTCTTTCTTTTTTTGGCGGAGGTGCCATGAAGATCAAAAATTTTCTCGTCGTTGCGATAGTGCTGTTTTCGGTTTCATCCTTGAGCGCGGGTGACAAGAAGAAACATCCTGACAGAGGCATGCTGGAGAAAATGGAAGCCGTGCCTTGCGGCGCCAAGGAGAGGGGCCTTTCGGGCCTGGGCGCTCTTTACGGGTCGGTAGGAATCACGCACGTGAATTCAGACGAAAAACTTTGTCCTCAGTATCTGCTTCGAACCGACGAGATGGAGTATCACATTCGTCCAGTTGACGGCAAGCATCCAGTGATTCTCCCGATTGGCCATGAAGGCGAATTCAAGATCAAGAAAGATCATCTCTACCTGAAAGTGCCCGACGGCGATCACAAAACGCGCGCTTACCAGGTGGTGTCGATGAAACCGTTGAATTCGACTACTGAGGCTCAGAGCTCGGCGTATCAGCCACCTCCGGATAAGCCGGTTGGGCATCCCTCGACCCAACCCGCGGAGAGGCCCATTGCAAAAGGCTCTGGCACTCCGGTCGATCCGCCTCAGTGAGGCCGCTCCCGACCAACCGACACGTGACGACGGCTCTTAAAGAACGTCTGCAGCAACTCCGCGCAACGTCCTGCCAGGACGCCGCTGCGGACTTCGACGCGGTGGTTCATTGGGGGGTGACTCAATGCCTGCAAAACTGAGTGGACCGCCCCCGCCTTAGGATCATCCGCGCCGTATACCAGCCGCTTGATGCGGGCATGCAGCAGCGCACCCGCACACATGGCGCACGGTTCAATGGTTGCAAACAACTCGCACTCTCCAAGACGGTAGTTGCCCAAGGCGGCGCCCGCCTCGCGCAGGGCGAGGACTTCGGCGTGCGCGGTGGGGTCGGAATCGGTGATGTTGCGGTTCCAGCCGCGGCCCACGATGCGTCCGTCGCAGACGACGACGGCGCCTATCGGGACCTCGCCGGCTTCGAGGGCGCGCTGGGCCGCGCGCAGGGCTTCTTCCATCCACAGTTCGTCGGAGGTGGTGGGCGCGGGGCCGTGCTTTTTCGTCTTGGTTTTCAGGGTTGTGCTCACCATCGGCAGAATTTAAAAAGCGTTTTCACCACAGAGGCACCCTTCGGCTTCGGCCAGGCACAAGCTTCGCACGGAGAAGCCAAAGGCGAGTTCAGAGTAAAGATCAAGAACTATCCCGGTTTCTTCTCAGTGTCCTGGACAACATTTTAGCTGTTTGCTGCGGGAAGGGTGGGGATGGGCCACGTTACAGTTTGCAGGCCGCAGGGAACAAGCTAGTCTCGCTTCGCTTGACCGGACAGCCGAGGCGGCCGTCCCTACACGAGCATTGGTACTTCGGCATTAGTACTTCGGTTGCGGTTGCGGCGCCCGTTACAGCAAGCTTAAAACTGCGCGAACTGATTCCGGCAAGACTGCGTGAAGAACGGCGGGCACGACCAGCGTTACTACGGGATAGGCGAGCGCAACCAGAGGGATTGCCAGCAAGGCCCAGACCGTCGACGACCGACTGTTGAAATAGGTCTTCATGACTGCCTCACGGGTAAATGTACGAAACCAGCGGCGGAAAAGTTCCCTTGGGTCGCGATGGTGGCCTCGGCGCTGGATCAGTTGCGGACTGGGGTCTGCCTTCGGCTGCGGGTCTTGGAATCTCTGGTGGGATGCTGCGCGGCAAGTTGCATCAGGTCGCGGGCGACGCGGGCGGTGTTGTGGCGAGCGACTCCGTCTTCTTCGAGGTAGTCGCCGAGCACGGGAATGACGCCGAGTTTCTCGATGGCGTCAAGATCGTTGGTGATTTGGCACGCACCTTCCAGCTTGTACTTAGTCAGGAGTTCCGGGGAAACCGGCGTGCGGTTGATGAACGCGTAATCGAAAAGCTGTTGCTGGGCGTGGCGGTTGAGGGCGCGGATGTGATCGGCGGCAGTGAGATCCAGGCTTTCGTTGGCCTGGGTCATCAGGTTGCAGATGTAGACCTTGATCGCCTGGGACGCGACGATTGCCTCCGAAATGCCCCGCACCAGCAGGTTGGGAATCAGGCTGGTGAACAGCGAGCCCGGACCGATGGTGATGAGATCCGCGTGGGCGATGGCTTCGAGCGTTTGCGGCATGGGCTGGACGTCAGGAGGAACGAGGAACAGTTCGCGGATGCGTCCCTTGCTGGCAGTGATTTTTGTTTCGCCGCGCACGCGGGTGCCATCTTCCATGAGAGCTTCAAGTTCGATGTTGGAAGTCGTGGCGGGATGAATGTGTCCGCGGGTGAGCAGAATCTCGGAAGACAAGCGCACGGCTTCGGAGAAATCGGACGTGATGGAAGTAAGCGCGGCGAGAAACAGGTTTCCGAAGCTGTGGCCTTCGAGCCCGGAGCCTTTTTCAAAACGATGGCGGAAGAGTTTCGACAGCAGAGCTTCGTCTTCGCTGAGGGCTACGATGCAATTGCGGATGTCACCGGGCGGCAGCATGTTGAGCTCTTTGCGCAGGCGGCCGCTGGAGCCCCCGTCGTCGCTGACGGTGACTACGGCGCAAAGATCGCGGATCATGGCCGAGTCGGAGATTCCGCTGGGAACTTCGGCGGGGGAGAGAACAAATTTCTTCAGTCCCTTGAGCAAGGTGGAAAGGCCGGTCCCACCACCAATGGCGACTACGCGCAGACCACGCTCGCGCGCACCTTTCTCCGCGATCGGGGCAGTCCCGGTTTTAATTTCCATCAGAGTCGTCCATGCAGGCAGGAGCTAGACGGGTTCGTCTTCCGGGAAACCCGCGTCGGGCGAGTCTAGGTCGGCGCCGGGATCCGGATACAAGAGCTCGGTGAAACGGGGATCCTCGGCCAGGTTGTGGAAATCGGAGTCATTGCGGGCCTGATACCGCAGCTGCGGATTCAGTTTAAGGGATTCGTCCAGGCGGCGGAGCGAGTCCTCAACGTGGCCGGTGAGGCAGTCGAGGGCGGCAATGCCGTAAATCACGTAGTCCGCCTTGGGGGCCTGCTTGTGCAGCTTCTCCAAATGCTCGCGTGCGGTTACGTAATCGCCCACATTCATCAGCGACACCGCGTAATCGTAGTGTTCATCGGGCGTCTTGAACTGGTTGGCGGTGGAGCGTTCCAGCTGGTGGTTGCAGGTGTTGAGATGGACCGAGGCGCGGTCCGCGAGTTCTTTGCTGGGACCGGCGATTACCTTCTGAAAATGAGGCTTCGCCTTGTCAAACTTGTGCTCTTGCATGGCGCGCAAGCCCGACTCGTAGCTTTGCAATGCCTGCGTATAACGAGGGTCTTCCGGAGCCGCTTTCTTCGCCGTAGGTTTCTGAGCCATGTGCAAAACTCTTCCTGTACTTTTTGTAATAAGAGGCTCCTTGGAATCGAGCTTGAAACTAAGGACTATAAAGTATCACTCAAACGATGGGTCGAGGGCAATTCCGGGGGCGA
>Ga0224564_1000012_pt1 | contig 17352 bp, 17 predicted proteins | sample CSU5metagenome_FD_182889 | JGI IMG/M metagenome (GOLD analysis project Ga0224564, IMG submission 182889) | Soil microbial communities from Bohemian Forest, Czech Republic - CSU5 | ecosystem: Environmental > Terrestrial > Soil > Temperate forest | place: Czech Republic: South Bohemian Region... | reverse complement strand
GTCAGCAATATCTCCTCAGCCCACTTCAAGCTTGAACTAAATCTTACGGAACGGCTCTTCGGCAGCCTCATGGGAATCCGCACCACCCTGCTGCGGCCACCCTACGCGATCGACGAAGAGCCCGACACCGCAGACCAAGTGCGGCCGCTCGAGTTCGCACAGGACCTGGGATATACCACAGTGGGGAATCGCATTGATCCTGACGATTGGGAGAGCACGCCGCACCGGTCTGCCGAGCAGATCACCGCGTACGTGATGGCGCATCTGCCCCCCTGCCGTCCGGAAGATCTGCGTTGCGGCAACGTTGTGCTGCTGCATGATGGCGGCGGCAACCGCGCGGAAACCGTGCGCGCCCTGCCCATGATTATTGACGGCATTCGCGCCCGCGGATTAACTGTGGTGCCGGTCTACCAGTTGATTGGCAAGACCCGGGCGGACGTGATGCCTCCCTTGCCCACCGGCGAACTCTGGCTCGCTCGTCTCGACCGGCTGGGCTTTTGGATTTTTGACGCCGCGGTCACCGGAATCTCGTGGATATTTTTTCTCGGCGATTTGCTCATGACCGGACGCCTGATCTTCATCGGAACAGCGGCCGTCTACGATCGCGTGCGCGAAAAAATCCTGGGGCAAGCGGCGGTGGTTGCATCGTACAAGCCGAAAGTCGCGGTCCTGATCCCGGCTTACAACGAAGAGAAAGTGATTGAGCGGACGGTGCGAGCCGTGCTGAACTCGGACTATCCCAACCTGCGCGTGATTGTCATCGATGATGGATCGAAGGATCGCACGCTCGAGGTGGCACGCGCCGCATTTGCTGAGGAGGAAGCGCGAGGCACTGTGCTTATTCTTGGCAAGCTGAACTCGGGCAAAGCCTCGGCTCTCAACTACGGCATTGAGCACATTGGCGATGCCGAACTTTTCGTGGGCATCGACGCCGATACCATCATCGCGCCCGATGCGATTTCTCGGCTTGTGCCACACTTTATCAATCCCAAGGTCGGAGCCATGGCGGGCAACGCCAAAGTCGGCAACCGCGTGAACCTGTGGACGCGCTGGCAGGCGCTGGAATACATCACCAGCCAGAATTTTGAGCGGCGCGCGCTCGATGTGCTAGGCGCGGTGAGCGTGGTGCCGGGAGCCATCGGAGCATGGCGGGTTTCGGCGGTGCGCGAGGCGGGCGGCTATCACGTCGATACCGTCGCTGAGGATGCCGACCTCACCATGGCGCTGTTGCGACGCGGTTATCGCGTGGAATACGAAGACATGGCTTTGGCTTTTACCGAAGCCCCGACCAACGCCAATGGCCTGATGCGCCAGCGTTTCCGCTGGTCATTCGGCATTCTGCAGGCGGTGTACAAGCATCGCGCGGTGTTCGCGCGCAAAGGGGTGCTGGGGTTGGTGGCGCTGCCGAACATCGTCATCTTCCAGATTCTGCTGCCGCTGGTTTCGCCGCTCATCGACATTATGTTTGCGGTAGGCACGATCTGGTATTACATCCAGAAACATTTTCACCCCGACTCCACCGACCCGGCAGACTTCCACAAGCTGGTCGCGTTTTTCTTCGCCTTCCTGGTCATCGACTTTCTGGCGTCGGCCATCGCGTTCGCGCTGGAACGCAGGCGTCCCGACGACAAAGAAGATATCTGGCTGCTCAGCCAGGTCTGGCTGCAGCGCTTCGCCTACCGGCAGTTGTTCTCGATTGTCCTTTTCAAGACGCTGAAGCGCGCGCTGGAAGGACGCAAGTTCGCCTGGGACAAACTGGAGCGTACGGCGGCAGTGAATTACATTCCGGCGGAAACCCGGGATTCCGTCAACGTGCGTTAACCGCCATTCTTCGTCGCGGCAAGGCGAGATGCTGACCATCTTCTGTATAATTTGCCGACTCCACCTCATTACAAATTCGGAACTCAGGAATTCAATCTGCGTGCTGATCAAGGTATTCAAAACTCGAGATTCTCTGGGTCAAGCCGCGGCCGAACAGGCAGCGGCGGCCATTCGCCGCGCCATTGCAGCCAAGGGCCAGGCCCGGATCGTCGCCGCGACCGGCACGTCGCAGGCCGCATTTCTAAACGCGTTAACTAAAACCAACGACATCCTGTGGGCGAAGGTGGAAGCTTTTCATCTCGACGAATACATTGGATTGCCCATCACCCATCCGGCAAGTTTTCGCAAGATACTGTTGGAGCAACTGATGCGAAAAGCCGGCATCGTCAACTATCACTTGCTCGACGGCGACGCGCCTGACCCCGACGAAGTAGTGCGCCGCGTGGGGAAGCAACTCGCGTCGTCGCCCGTCGATGTCGCATTTCTGGGCATTGGGGAGAATGGTCACATCGCGTTCAATGATCCACCCGCTGATTTCGCAACGGAAGATCCCTACATCCTCGTGGAACTCGACGAGGTTTGCCGCCGCCAGCAAGTTGGAGAAGGCTGGTTTGCCGACATTTCGCAGGTGCCAAAGCAGGCCATCTCGATGTCGGTGCGGCAAATCCTCAAAGCGAAGGAACTTGTTGCAGTGGTGCCCGAAACGCGCAAGGCCCAGGCAGTGAAGGCGTGTCTCGAGGGTCCGGTCACTCCCATGGCGCCGGGGTCGATTTTGCGAACGCATCCCAACGCAACGGTCTACCTCGATCGGGATTCGGCGGCGCTGTTGAGCCCTGCGCTGCGGGATAAGCTCGACAATGAATCGCAGGTGATGGTCAACTCGTAGCGCGCTGTTGCGAAATCGACGCATGGCCACCAACGGAAAGCCGATCTCTTCATTACGCTGGTGGATCGCCGGTCTTCTGTTTGCTTCCACAGTAATCAATTACATCGACCGGCAGACGCTGTCGCTGCTTGCTCCGTTTCTTAAACTCGAATATCACTGGACGAACTCCGACTACGCGAACATCGCGATCGCTTTTCGGGTGGCGTATTCAATTGGACAGACCGTGTTTGGACGCCTCATGGACCGCATCGGCACGCGACGCGGACTGACGCTGACTGTGATTTGGTATTCGATTGTCTCCATGCTCACGTCGTTGGCCAACGGTTTTGTTAGCTTTGCCACGTTTCGATTTTTGCTGGGCGCGGGAGAGTCGGCGAATTGGCCGGCAGCCACCAAGGCGGTCGCGGAGTGGTTTCCGAAACGCGAGCGTGCGCTGGCTACGGCTTGTTTTGACACCGGCTCGTCGATCGGTGGCGCGATCGCGCCTTTCATCGTGCTATCAATTTATTTTCGTTGGGGATGGCGCCCCGCGTTCATGATCCCGGGCGCGCTGGGGTTCTTATGGCTGATCGCGTGGCGATGGCTTTACTATTCTCCCGAGCAGCATCCACGAATCAGTCACGGCGAGTTGGAGATGATCGTGGCCGACAAGCGGGAGTCGGATGCGGCGCCGCCGGGCAGGATTCGTCCTCGGTGGCGCGACCTGTTAAAACTTCCGCAGACTTGGGGAACCATTGTGGCAAAAGCGTTCACCGACCCGGTGTTCTTTTTCGTCACGGAATGGTTCCCGATCTACCTGGTCGCGAAGGGCATTGAGCTGAAGAGCGGACTGATCGCGGTGTGGATTCCGTTTATCGCGGCGGATGTGGGCAGCTTTATTGCCGGTGGCGTCTCTGGCGCGCTGATCAAGCGCGGATGGCCGCTGGGCAAGGCGCGCAAGGCGCTGATTGTTTTTGGCGCAATCGGCATGACCATGATCATCCCGACGATCTTCACCACCAATCTGTATTTGATCGCTTTGCTCTTCGCGATCACCACTTTCACATACGCGAGTTTCACGACCATGGCCAACGTGCTGCCCTCGGATCTTTTCAACAGCGAGTCGGTGGCCTCCGTTAGCGGATTGGGCGGCACGGGTACGGGGATTGGAACCATCATCGCCTTCAAGCTTATCGGCTACTTTTCCGACGCGCGCCAGGCCACGGGCACGCATTCCTTCGACCCGATCATCATCATCGCGGGCCTGCTTCCGCTGGTGGGGATGATTCTGGTGCTGCTGCTGGTGCGCAATACCGAGGCCACGAATCAAGGCCTGGTGCGCCGCATCTGAAACTTTCGGTACACTCGGCAGGATGGTATTTTGATTCGTTCGATCTGTATTTTGTTCGATCTAAATTTCGTTCGACTCGAGGAACGCATGGGTTACAAGGGCCTGGACCTTAGCGGCAAAGTAGCGGTGGTGATTGGAGGCAGTTCTGGAATCGGCCGCGCGCTCGCGATTGGATTGGCCGAGGCCGGGGCCGACGTAGTGCCCAGCGCGCGGCGTCTGGACCTTGTGAATGTGGTCGCGGATCACATCGAGTCTCTCGGACGGCGCTCGCTGCGCGTGAGTAGCGACGTAGCTGATCGCGGGTCGCTCGAAAAAGTGCTGGAGGCGACGGTCGAGAAATTCGGCAAGGTCGATATTATGGTCAGCGCGGCCGGCATCAGCAAAAAGGCTCCAACGCTCGATTTTCCCGAAGCTGACTGGAACCGCCTGATGGATACGAACCTGACGGGCACCCTGCGCGCCTGCCAGGTGTTTGGACGCCACATGATCGAGCGGCGCTACGGCCGCATCATCAATATCGCGTCCATGGGATCGTTCCTGGCGCTCTATGAAGTTGCGGCTTACAGCGCCAGCAAGGCTGGACTCGCGTCGCTGACGAAATCGCTGGCGATCGAGTGGGCGCGGCACGGGATTTGCGTCAACGCGATTGCGCCGGGATATTTTCGCACTCCGTTGAGCGAGAAGTTTCTGGTGGGCACGCCGCGCGGGGAAGAGGTGCTGATGCGGACCCCGATGAACCGTTTCGGAGAACTCGACGAGCTCGTGGGCGCGGCGATCTTCCTCGCGTCCGACGCCGCTAGCTTTGTCACCGGAACCGTGCTGGCCGTGGACGGCGGTGTTTTAGCCAGCGCCGTAAATCGGTGAGGGTGAAGACGAGTTGGCGAACTATTTTGCGCGTGCCGCAGCCACGGCTTGAACCAGTTCGCGAGCAGACTGCGTAATTTTCTCCGGATGGCCCGCGCGCAGCGCGGCGACATCGACCAGATCCGAGCCCACACCAAGGGCAAAGGCTCCGGCAGTAATAAACTCCGCGGCGTTTGAAGCGTTGACTCCGCCGGTCGGAATCAGCGCCACGTTGGGAAAAGGCCCGCGCAACGATTTCAAATATTTTGCTCCGCCTACGTTCCCGCAAGGGAAAATCTTGATCAGCGTCGCTCCGTGATCGAGGGCATTCATCAATTCTGTGGGAGTCAGCGCGCCCGGAATGGCCAGCGTCGCGCAGGACTGCGCGACCGACAGCACTGCGAGCGACAGCCCGGGACTCACCAGAAACTTTGCGCCCGCGCGAATGCACAACTCGGCCTGCTCCGCCGAGGTGACCGTGCCGGCTCCGATGAGCACATCGCCGCCAAGTTGCTGCGCCACGCTGCGAATCACCGAAACTGCGTTGGGAACGGTCATGGTGATTTCGACGACGGGAATGCCGCCCGCGCAAACGGCTTCGACGGCTGCCGTAGCCTCCTCGACCGTCGCGGCCCGCACAACGGGGATGATGCCAATTTCTCCGATTCTGCGAACTATCTCGTCCATGCTCGTCCCATAGTCTTTAACTTGTGTTCTTTCCCGGTGTCTTCTCGCGGCGCTCTTTTCTTAATGTTCGTTGTCCCAAAGTTCAATGTCTTAGCGTTCAATGCGCGCGGTTTGCGACTTCATCGCCTGCAACACTTCCGCCAGCGTCGCCATGGTCGTGTCGCCGGGCGTGGTCATAGCTAGAGCGCCGTGCGCGGCGCCACATTCCACCGACCATTGCGTATCCTTCGACGACAAAAACCCGTAAATCAATCCCGACGCAAAAGAGTCGCCGCCCCCGACGCGGTCGTAAATTTCCAGATTCTCGCGAACCGGAGCCTGGTAGAAGCGGCCATCGTAATGGCACATCGCTCCCCAATCGTTCAGCGTGGCTGTTTTCGCGTAGCGCAGAGTCGTAGCAATCACCGCCATATTTGGAAACGCTTTCACTACCTTGGTGATCATCTGCTGAAAGTTGGAGGGATCGAGCTTGGAGTGCTGCTCATCCAGTCCCGCAACCTCGAAGCCCAGCGCAGCGGTAAAGTCTTCTTCGTTTCCCAGCATCACATCCACCAGTGGAGCGAGGCGCCGGTTAACTTCCTGCGCGCGCGCTTTCCCGCCAATTGATTTCCACAACGAGGCGCGATAATTCAAGTCGTAGGAGATGATCGCGCCCGCCCGCTTCGCCGCTTCCATGGCCTCGAGCGCAACCAGGGGAGTGGATTCCGAAAGCGCGCAGAATATTCCGCCGGTGTGAAACCACCGCGCTCCGTCCTTCGAGAAAATCTGCGCCCAGTCGATGTCGCCGGGCTTCATCTGCGAGGCCGCCGTATGCCCGCGATCGGAGCAGCCGAGGGCGGCACGGATGCCGAAACCTCTTTCGGTAAAGTTAAGGCCGTTGCGCACGCTGCGGCCGACTCCGTCGAACGGCACCCAGCGCACATATTTCTGGCTGACGCCGCCCTGCAACATCAGGTCTTCCACCAGGCGTCCCACGGGGTTGTCGGCGAGAGCAGTGACCACCGCGGTATCCAATCCAAAGCAGCGCTTCAGGCCGCGGGCCACGTTGTATTCCCCGCCGCCTTCCCACACGCGAAAATTGCGGGTCGTGGAAATTCGCTGGTCGCCGGGATCGAGCCGCAGCATGACCTCGCCGAGGCTCACCAGATCCCACGCGCAACCTTGTTTCGGTTTGACGTTCAATTTCGCCATAGCTCAGAGATTAATTCCTTACAGGCTCAGAATCAAAACCTGATGTGGCTGGCGCTCCGCAGCCGCGAAGACTGAGATTCCTCCGCCGCGATGAAAAACGCGGACGCTCGGAATGACAACAAACTGAAAAGTTCTGCTCGCAACCGGCCGCGCGACGCCGAGCAGTTGTCCAGTGCGCCCTCCTCGCTGTATACATGTGCGCGGACTCTGCCACGGGTTTTTCACGCGTGGAACAGCCTACCACTCGATTGCATGTAAGGAGAACGAGAAATGAAAACGCGCTTCGGGATTTTTATCCTTTTTGTTTTGGCCGCTGGGCTGGCGCTCACCATTGTTCCGGCATGGCAAACTGGCTACGCGCAAGAGCGCAAGGCCATCAACCTCTCCCCCGCTCGGGGTCTGCCCTTCAGCGACGCGATTCTCGCGGGCAACACCCTCTACATTGCCGGCCAGGAGGGCACCGATGATTCCGACAAACTTGTCACCGGAGGAATCGGTCCGGAGACCAAGGCTGTGCTGGCGAATATCGAAAAGGTGGCTAAGGCCGCGGGCTTCGAGGTGAAGGATATTGTCAGCGTCACCGTCTACCTGGCGGATATTCATGAATTCGGCGACATGAACTCGGTTTACAAAGCCTTCATGCCGGATCCGAAACCGGCCCGTGCCACCATTCAAGCGGCTGCCCTGGTAAATAATGCGCGCGTGGAAATCTCGGCGATTGCGGTGAAGACGCAGAAGTAGAATGAGATGGTCAGCCGGCTGACTCTGCCGCCTCTCGTGACGATTCTCGAGAGGCGACGAGCGCTCCGTCTTCCACCTTCTCGATGTGTGCGCGCAGCCAGCGATTCGGCTCGTGGCGTCCTTTGAGATGCAGTTTCAGATAGTTGTCGGTGAGGGCTTCGGTGATCGCGCCGACTCCCTCGGGATTCGCTCGCTGGCAATCGTTCGTGCCGTCGCCTTCGCGAGCATAGCCTGCCCTGAGCTTGTCGAAGGGAGTGCCTGCGCCACACGACCTCAGAGTGACGGCCTCCATCGTCTGGCCGACGAAACTGTGCATGAAGGCTCGCTTCTTCTCGTCGGCAAGGTCGCGCAGAATGCGGCTGCGCTCGCGAGCCACGTGAACCGGGACCTGATTCGCCATCCCCGCAGCCGGCGTTCCGGGTCGAGCGGAGTAGGGGAAGACATGCAGGTAGGTAAAGGGCAAATCGTCGATCAGGCTGCGCGTGGCCTCGAATTCGGCATCGGTCTCGCCGGGGAATCCGACCATCACGTCGGCGCCGATGGCGGCTGCCGGCATGGCGGCGCGAATCTTCTCGATCTTCTCGCGATAATGCCAGGGACGATATTTGCGATGCATGCGACGCAGCACAGCGTCGCTGCCGGACTGCAAAGGCACGTGCGCGTGCTCGGCGATGCGCGGCGATTCAGCCACGAGCGCGATGAGTTCGTCAGTCCAGTCCATGGGCTCGACTGAGGAGATGCGCAGCTTCTCCAGAGAAGTTTCGGCAAGGATGGCGCGGAGCAAATCTTCAAAGGACCGTCGTTGGCCGTTCTCACCAATCGCCGATGCCTGATCACTGTCGGCCAAATCCCGTCCCCATCGGCCGAGGTTGATGCCACTGACCACGACCTCGCAATAGCCCGCTTCGACCAGGGCATTCACTTCATGCAGGATTTGTGGCAATGGCAATGACCGGCTCTGGCCCCGCACGTAGGGGATCACGCAGAAGGAACAGCGGTTGTCGCATCCGTCCTGAACTTTAAGGTTGGGGCGGGTGCGCTGGCTGTCACGCGCGTCGCCGAGGAGATCGAAGACGGGAGCGGCGACCAGTTCTGTGTGGGCGAAAATGTCGGAGACGAAGATGCGGGCGCCGGCTTCCGGCTCCCAGCCCTTGGATGCGAGGCTGGCGAGCGGGACGAAGGCTGCCATGTGGCCGCGCGGCGAACCCTCAGCGGCTGAAGCGGGCGAATGTGCGGCAGTTACGGCACGACTGAGGTCGTGACCTGCCCGTTCGCACCCTTCCTGAAGGTGCTTATTCCGAGCCGACCGGGCGAAAACGTTCGGCAGAGCAATCTCGGCAAGCTGGTGTTTGTGCGAGTTGCCAACCACGCAGGTTACGCCGGGCAGGGCTGCGATTTCTTCCGGAGCACGCTGGGCGTAGCATCCGGTGACGACGATCCTGGCGTTGGGATTCTGGCGCTGCACGCGGCGAATCGCGGCACGGGCATCCTGGTCGGCGGCGGCTGTCACGGTACAGGTGTTGAGGATGACCACGTCGGCATCGGCGGCGGAGGCGCGGTCCAACCCGCGCTCCTCGAACTGGCGCTCCAAGGCAGCGCCATCCGCCTGGGTGGCGCGGCAGCCGAAATTTTCTACACAGAAGGCGGGCACGTGGTCCATGGTAGCGCATTTCGCAGGAACCTTTTTCAACACGGAGACACCGGAGGCACAGAGAAACCCAAACTCTTAGTTAAATCCAGCGATCTTTGGCTTTTACAGGTAGTACCGGTTTCTCCGTATCTCCGTGGTGAATTGTCTCTCCCTGCTCCACTGCGAACGCCCGAAGCTTCCATGCGGCAAGGCACACCTCTGCGCACGCTGGAGACCTACGCCTTCAGCAACCCCCAAGGGGGTGCGATGGGATGTCAAGCCGACGCGGCGGTTCTCCGCGACTGGAAACACTCCCGGCAAAACACCGGGCGGCCCTGCGTGGGACGGAAGGGCACAGTGGTTTCCTTGCCGCACTGGGAGCAGGTGGCGCGAGTCTCGACCTTGGAGTAGTGGAAGTTCTGGCCCGGAGGTGAAGGCGCGCCGAGCACGGCCACGCGCTTGGACTTGCAGGCTTTGCAACGCTTGGGTTCGTTCTTGAATTGTTTATCGTGAAAAAAAAGCTGTTCCCCGGCGGTAAAAACGAAATCGGCGCCGCAGTCGATACACTTCAGTACCTTGTCCTGAAATTCCATCGAGGATGGCTCCCTTCAGCCCGCTCCCACCAGCCAGAGCATGGGAGGAAGCTGCCGTGGCAGAGAGATTGCAGGTTGTTACATCCCCCTCAATTACCCCTTGGACTCGGCCCACCGCTCACCGAGGAAAGTGCGCGGATACAAAACCACCGCTGGTACGCGGTGCCGTTTGCGGAAGAACAATTCTTGCGGCGACTCGATCTGGTGGGGGCCAAAATCGAGCAGAGCCGCCCCGGGGAAGGAGCGGCCCTTTCAACTGCTTCAGTCCTGTTCCTTGCGTGTTTTCTTGCGAGCCCGCTTACGAGCCAGCGCGGCTTTCACGCGCTTTTTCTCGCCGGGCTTCAGGTAAAAGGAGTGGCGCTTAACCTCCTTGATAATGTCTTCCTGCTGCACCTTGCGCTTAAAGCGACGTAGAGCGTTCTCTAGAGACTCGCCCTCCTGCAGTCGAACTTCCGCCAAACTGATACACCCCCAAACTCGTCCTGTGGGACCGGATAGTTATTACAAGGATTTGATCGTAAGTCAAGGGGATGATGATGAAATTCCTTGCATATAGGCCCTAAAACGATTCGAGTCGTGAAAAAGTGAGTCATTTTGAGACTGGCGTTTGTGATCGACGCAGTCGGCGCCGCCCTGGGAGCACGAGATATCCCCGCGCTCCCCCCGAACGATCAATCCGAGAAAAACGGTCTGGCACCCGGCGGTTGCCCAGGGGTCACTTTAGTGCGGCCCCATATACATGACGTGCACATAGGTGCCGAGCCTGACGTTGTAAGCCAGGTACCAGCCATCGTGGTCGGGATCTTCGTAAATCACGATATCGTCGCTATCCCAAAGCCAGTCGCCGCAATAACCGATGTCGAAGGCGGCTACGCTGAAACCAAAACCGCCGAACCAGAAACCGTTCGGGCCTCCGCCGCCGAGATGCCATACATGGCCACGGCCGAAGCCGCCGGTGAAGTGTCCATGCTCCCAGGGATGATCGAGATGATAGTTGACGTCGGCCCGGCCGGTGTCGTGGCCGATCCACTTGCCGTTGTTATGAACGTGGGGAGCATCGGGATGCCCCGTCTTGTCGTTGAAATGCTGGGCGGGTTGCGCCGGATGAGGCGTGCGCGCCGGAGCTGGACCATGCGCCGGGATGTGTGCCGCCCCACCCCCAACATCGTGAGCAGCAGCGTGTTGACCAAAGGCCGAGAGAGAAAATAGAACCCAGAACGCTAGTAATCCCACCAGCTGCTTCTTCTTCATCGTTTCCTCCAGACACCTCTTTTCCGTCTGTTTTACACCAGATGACGTGATTTTGTCTTGCGCTTGGGGTCCCTCAGGTTCCTCAGGTTCCTCATGCACCATCCCTTGGAGCTTGTGTGGGGACGGCACCATTGCCCGTCAGCCGAGCGCAGACCGGCTGGTTTTTGCCGGCAGCATTCAACGCCGCCGTTCTGCCACTTCCCGCACAACCAGCCGGGCTGCGCCCGGGCGACCGGGCAAGAGTGCCCGGTCCCACACAACCCCAATTTGCGAACATTCCCGCTGTGGGAATCGCGGGGCCCTCTAGAAGGGTCTGGCACCGTGGAGGAGCGGCGCTTCAGCGCCGCGTAAGCTGCAGAATCAGCGCGGGCTTCAGCCCCTGAGGCCTGGGTTCGCGTTCGGCCGCCAAGGACTTATACCAAAGGATTTATAAGACGCCTTCTAGTAAACTAAAAGCGGGGTTCTTACAAGCTATGTACCGGGTCGGATTCATCGGTTGGAGAGGGATGGTCGGCAGTGTACTCATGCAGCGCATGCGCGAAGAGGGTGACTTCGCCGGCCTGGAGCCGGCCTTCTTCACCACGTCAAACGTGGGCGGCGCAGCGCCGGACGAAGCCGGGCCGGACGCGATCTTGCATGATGCCCGCGACCTGAAACGCCTTGCAGCCTGCGATGTGCTCGTCAGCTGCCAGGGCGGCGACTACACCACGGAGGTCTTCGCTCCATTGCGAAAGAGCGGCTGGCGCGGCTACTGGATCGACGCGGCCTCCACGCTGCGCATGGCGAATGATGCAGTCATCATTCTCGATCCGGTCAACGCCGGCGTGATTGAGCAGGGCCTTGCACGCGGCTTGCGCAACTACATCGGCGGCAACTGCACCGTGAGCCTGATGCTGATGGCCGTGGCCGGACTTCTGCAGGCCGGACTGGTCGAGTGGATCAGCACCATGACGTATCAGGCAGCATCCGGCGGCGGCGCGGCGAAAATGCTGGAACTCGTCGCGCAGATGGGACGCCTCGTCGAACCGGTGAGCAAGTCTCCGTCCGAAAATGCGCTGGCCGTGGATCGCATGGTGATCGAAGCGCAGCGCTCGGCTTCCCTGCCCACCGAGGAGTTCGGCGCGCCGCTGGCCGGCAGTCTGCTGGCCTGGATCGACAAAGACATGCCTGGCGGCCAGACCCGCGAAGAATGGAAAGGCATGGCCGAAGCCAACAAGATCATGGCCCTCGATCCGCCGGTGGTCGTCGATGGAATCTGCGTCCGCGTCGGGACGATGCGCTGCCACAGCCAGGGCTTGGTTATTAAATTAAAGCGCGACGTGCCGCTGCCGGAAATCGAGAAGATTCTCGGGGGGGCCAACGACTGGGTGCGCGTTGTTCCAAACAATAAAGAAGCCACGCTGCGCGACCTTACGCCCACGGCAGTCTCGGGCACGTTGGATGTCGCGATCGGACGTCTGCATAAATTGAAGATGGGACCGGAATACCTGGGCGCGTTCACCGTCGGCGACCAACTGCTGTGGGGCGCAGCCGAGCCGTTGCGCCGCATGCTGAACATTTTGCGCCAGCATCTAGGCTTAGCGAATGAAGGGCAGTTGGTGGCGGCGCGGTCGCGAGAGTAGTTCTTCTCCGGCGCTTAAGCTCTCCTGACACAAGTTTCCCGGTCAATATGATTCGATCTTACAAAGGCATTACCCCAACCATCCCCGCCACCTGCTACGTCGACGCCTCGGCGCAAATCATCGGCGACGTGGTTCTGGGCGAGCACGCCTCGGTATGGATGAACGCCGTCGTGCGGGGCGATGTCCACGAAATCCGCATCGGCGCGCATTCCAACGTGCAGGACAACAGCGTGCTTCACGGCATGAAAGAAAAATGGGGCGTCTATCTCGGCGAATATGTCACCGTGGGACATTCGGTAACGCTGCACGGCTGCGTGATCGAAGATCGCTGCCTGATCGGCATGGGATCGATTATCCTGAACGGCGCAAAGATCGGCGCCGGATCGATCATCGCCGCCGGAACCCTGATTCCCGAGAAAACGGTAGTTGAGCCCGGATCGCTGTGGATGGGCTCCCCCGGAAAATTCCGCCGCAATCTGGACGAGCGGGATCAGGAAACGATCATGCGCTACGCGAGGAATTATTTAGGCTATAAAGAAGAGTATTTAAAAGAGAGCGGTCAGAAAGAAAGCTCGCAGCCGTCAGCTATCAGGCGTCAGTAAACGGACACCGCGCACTTTTGGCATGTTAGAGGCTGCATCCAGGCGTTCTCACACTGCTGTCGATAACGCACAAGAGGTGGAGCGAACTCCCCGACAAGCCGGCGGAGTTGATTAGGCTGCAAGGGATCATTCGACTACACATTTGCTTTCGCGTTGCGAAAGCAAATGCTCCGCTCAGAATGGCAGAGTGGCGTAGAGGGTCTAGCCGAGAGCTGAAAGCTGAGAGCGAATTTCCCATGATCAAAGCAGTTCGAGGAACGCGCGATCTGCTGCCGCCGGAAACGGCGCTGTGGAACCACGTGGAGTCGGTAGTGCGGGACGTCTTCCGCGCCTACAACTTCCAGGAAATCCGCACGCCGATTTTCGAGTCTACGGAATTATTCGCGCGCGGCGTGGGCGAAGAGACCGACATTGTTTCGAAAGAAATGTTCACGTGGGAGGATCGCGGACGCGCCGAAAGCGAGAAGGGACAATCCCTCACGCTGCGCCCCGAAAATACTGCCGGAACCGTCCGCGCATACATCGAACACAAGCTCTGGGATCGCGGCCTCAACAAGCTCTACTACATCGGCCCACAATTCCGCCGCGAGCGCCCGCAGAAAGGCCGCTACCGCCAGTTCTACCAGATTGGGGCGGAAGTACTCGGCCCAGCGTCGGCCGGAAGCGAGTCTCCCGCGCGGGATGCGGAAGTGCTCGAAATGCTGGCCACACTGCTCGACCGCCTCGGTATCACCGGCTGGAATCTCGAACTGAATTCAGTGGGCACGCCTGCCGACCGCGTGAAATTCAACGAGGCTCTGCGCGCAGCCCTTGATCCGGTGAAAGAAAAAATGTGCGCGGATTGCCAGCGCCGCGCGGTGACCAATCCGCTGCGCGTGTTCGACTGCAAAGTGCCCGAAGATCAACCGATCATCGAAACGCTGCCGCGCATCAACCAGTTTCTGGGCGAGGATTCGCGGAAACACTTCGACGCGGTGCAGCAAATTCTGAAATCTGTCGGTGTCGAGTTTCACCTAAACGACCGGCTAGTGCGCGGCCTCGACTACTACACCCGCACGGCCTTCGAATTCACGCACGGAGCGTTGGGAGCGCAGAACGCGATTCTCGGCGGCGGCCGTTATGACGGGCTTTCCGAAGCGTTGGGCGGACCGGCGGCTCCGGGCATCGGGTTCGCCATCGGCGAAGACCGACTGGTGATGACGCTGCAGGAAAAAACCGCAGCCGAGAGCGTGCTGCGCAAGCCCGATGTGTACATAGCCCCGCTAGGCGCAGGCATGAATGCCGAAGCAGCGCGCCTGGCGCGGGAGTTGCGGCGTCACGATCTGGTGGTGGAACTGGGAGATGAAACCTTCCGCCTGAAGAAATCGTTTGAGACCGCAACCAAGGCGGGAGCAAAATACATCCTGATCGTCGGCGAGAACGAAGTGAAGGCAGACGCATTCGCTTTGAAGAATCTCGCGACCGGCGAGCAGGTCTCTGTGCCGCGCGCCCAGTTGGCTCAGTGGATTCGTGAAGCGTTGCGCTTGCCCGGACCCGCGCCAAACGCTTAACGCTTTACGGCTCTAGCAGGTCTTGCCATCCTGAGAGTTTGTGACCTTTTTTCCGAGGATTTGGTCGTCGTAACCGCTTTGTTTGCAGCGTCGATTTTTGGCAACTTCGAAAAAGTCGCGAATTCTGAGCGTAGCGAGACAGTTCGCGAAGCGAACCGGCTCGCGCAGTCGAAGCACCCCGGGCATGCTGACTGCTTAGCAGATGCGTAAAGGTGTTCTCACGGTGCTCACGAAGTGCAGGACGAAGTTTGGCAGAACTCCCTGATCGGCCGGATCTGGTGTCGGTTTGCGCGGGCTCCTCGACTCCGCATCTACTTTCGCGTCGCGAAACACAAGCCTCCGCTCAGGATGACACGTTAAGATTGAACCTGCACTGGTTCTCATCGACCATGGCGAAAACTTACCCCGAACTCGACGACGCCCTGACCCACTTCATCCAGGCGCAATCCGTGTTCTTCGTCGCCACCGCACCGCTCGCCGCTGAAGGCCACGTAAACCTCTCGCCCAAAGGGCTGGACACGTTCCGAATCCTCGGGCCCAAGACCGTCGCCTACCTCGACATTTTTGGCAGCGGGGTTGAGACCATCGCGCACCTGCGAGAAAACGGGCGCATCGTGATCATGTTCTGCGCCTTTCAGGGCGCAACCAAGATCCTGCGGCTTCACGGCCACGGACGCGTCATCGAACCGCACCAACCCGGGTTCGGCGACCTGCAGGTTCACTTTGCGGCGCAGGAAGGCACGCGTGCGATCATCGTGGTCGAACTCACGCGCATCAGCGACTCCTGCGGCTACGGCGTGCCTCTTCTCAAGCTTGAGGCGGAGCGTCCGACTCTACCCGCCTGGTGCCGCAAGCGTGGAACCGAAGGACTGAAAATCTATCGGCAGGAGAAAAACCGGCAGAGCATCGACGGCTTGCCGGGAGTCGCCGAGCAGGAGTAGTCCTCGATAGAATACGGCAACCGGTCGAATCCAATATTCTCGATCAAGTATGGATAGGCGGGTGGAGGAACTGATGAAGCATAAGCACTCTTTATTGTTAAGCGTCGTAGCGTGTCTCGTAGTGCTATGCACAGCCGGCGCTGGCAGCGCGCAGGCCGCAACTACCCCTGCCAAGCCATTAACCCCGCTGGAGCAAGCCGTGCTTGGCGCCGAGAAAAACTTTCTCGCCGCGGCAAAGAAAGGCGATTCCGCCTTTCTGAAGCGCACCTTCACCGACGATTATTTCTTCGTCGGATTCGACGGCGAAGTCTCCGACCGCGAAGATACACTCGAAATGCTGGGCGATGGCGGCCTGGACATCCTGCCCTACAATTTCAAAGTGGTCGCCGAAGGCGACAACACCGCCATCGTCACCTATGACGTGGTCCTGCAAGTGCCGCCCACGGAAGACCAAGGCCCGCCGCCGCGCTACCAGCATTTCAGCTCGCTGTGGGTGAAGCGCGCCGGAGAGTGGAAACTGAAATTCCAGCAAGCCACGCCGTCACACTGGGGAGACTGGTAGCAAGCAGGGATTTGGGGCTAGGGGCTGGTAATCTGCAGGTCAATGGCCTGGTATACGTTTCTTTCGATAGGGACGTGGTCGATCCTGCCTTTGCCCCCCTGGCGTCTGCACCGCGAGCCCGGCGGCATGTCGCTGCGCGAGGCAATCGCCCATCTGCATGCGATCAAAGGAAGTATTGTCGGCGCCGACATCGTAGAGTACAACCCTGTGCAGGATGTTTCCGGACTCACCGCAACGGTCGCGGGAAGAATTCCGAAGGAGATTCTGGGCAAGATGATTGCGGGGTGAAATGGCATGTCACAGAAGAACGGTCTGATTCAGGTTCCCAGCCGCTATTCGGTCGACGAGACTGTGCAGCGGTTGCAATCCACCTTTGCCGCAACAGGCTTGCAGGTCTTCGCGCTTATCGACCACAGCGGAGAAGCTGCAAAAGTCGGTCTGCAAATGAGGCCGACCAAGGTCTTGATCTTTGGCAGCCCGAAGGGTGGAACGCCGCTGATGGTGGCCGCGCCCAGCCTCGCCATCGACTTGCCCATGAAAGCGCTGGTTGCCGAAGACGCGAGCGGCAAAGTCTGGCTCACCTACAACAGCCCGGAATATCTCAAAGAACGCCACACCGTGCCAGACGAACTGATCAAGAATCTTGCGGGAGCTGGACCTCTGATGGAAAAGGCTGTGGAATAATGGGCAGCGTCTGGAAGATCGAATGCACAATGCAGAATGAAAATTTCAGATTGTAGATTTCAGATTGCAGATTTAAGGGCGAAGCGTCCAGGGGTTTCAATCTGAAATCTAAAATCCGCAATCTGAAATCGCTGTGGAGGCGTTGTGGTAGAAAACTCCAACCTGGCCCGCGACCATCTGGCGAACGAGCGCACGTTCCTGGCATGGATTCGCACGGCCGCGGCGATCGTCGTCTTCGGCTTCGCGATTGGCCGTTTCTCGCTCGCCATGCACCAGTTGACCGCGCTCACGGGTCATGCAGTGCGCACCGCCGGGCTCTCGGTGTGGCTGGGCGCGATTTCTATCGTCGCGGGCGTGGCTATGGCAGTGGCCGGGCTGGTGCGCTATCGCAGAGTCCGGACCCAGCTGGACGCGGGGA
>Ga0224564_1000010_pt1 | contig 17728 bp, 17 predicted proteins | sample CSU5metagenome_FD_182889 | JGI IMG/M metagenome (GOLD analysis project Ga0224564, IMG submission 182889) | Soil microbial communities from Bohemian Forest, Czech Republic - CSU5 | ecosystem: Environmental > Terrestrial > Soil > Temperate forest | place: Czech Republic: South Bohemian Region... | reverse complement strand
GATCGATTTCGCAGTAGGTGTTTTCGTTGGGAATCATCTCTCCGAGTGCTTCCATGCCGATCGTAGCTCCATAAGAGCGGCGGCAGCGTTGCTTCAGGGAGGCGCCATAGCCTTCGACGTGGTCACACACGTCGTCGAACTGCTGCACCACCGGCAGGAAGCGGCCGCCGCCTGGCTCAATGTGATAGCCGCGTAGGAAGTCGTTCTTGCGATCGAATTTCCACCAAGGCATATACACATGAGGCAGATAATTGCCGCCACTGCCGTCGTGGTTGTGAGGCGGCATTTTCTCCAACTGAGGAAAGTAACCCGAACCCCAACTCCCAACACTATCCATCAAGTTTCGCCCCACCACTCCCGAGGAGTTGGCCAATCCCTGGGGGAACAATGGGGAGCGCGAATTCAGCAGCAGACGCGCAGATTCGCAGGTGCTGGCCGCGACTACAAAACTTCGGGCACGCACCTGCTTTTCCCCTTTTGTGGTCCGATCGACGTAGGAAACCGCCTCGGCCTTGCCGTCCTTGCCCACGATGATTTCCCGCGCCATCGCGTTGGTGATCACAGTCAGACGGCCGGTGGCTAGCGCTGGTGGAATCAGTACCTGACTGGAGCTGAAGTTCGATGCCGACTTGCATCCACGGCTGCATTGACCACAGTAGTGGCACGCCGGCCTTCCGTTCAGCGGCTGCGTGAGGATGGCCATGCGCGCTGCCACGCAAAGAACGTTCACCTTGGCGCAGGCTTTTTTGAGGATCGTTTCTGTGCAACGGGGCTTGGGCGGCGGCTGGAAAATACCGTCCGGAGCACTCGGAATGTTTTCCCTGGTTCCGAAAACCCCAATGTGGGACTCGACTTTGTCGTAGTAAGGAGCCAGTTCCTCATATGTAATCGGCCAGTCGTCGCCCATGCCGTCTCTGGAACGGGGTTTGAAATCCATCGGAGAGAAGCGCAACGCCACTCTGCCCCAGTGATTGGTGCGTCCACCTACGATCCGCGAACGGAACCAGCGAAATGTGGAGCCCGGCGCCAACACATAGGGTTCGCCGTCAATCTCCCAGGCACCGTTTGGCGCCATGAACTCGTCCGCCTCCTCGCCCCGCAGCTTACCGCCCACGCCACCACCACGGTGGGGAAGATCGTAAGGCCAAAGATGCTCCTTGAAGTCCTTCGCCGGGTCGAGCGGCGGGCCCGCTTCCAGCATCACCACGCTGACCCCGCCCTCAGTAAGCACCTTGGCCGCGGCGCCGCCGGCAGCGCCTGATCCGATGATGCAGACGTCATAGATCTTCGGCGAACGAATCACTTCTAGCATTGATGATCTCCTGGGCAACCGATTGGCGATTATATCTTGGGGTTGCTGCCGTAGTTCCACGGGTGCCGCTGAAAACTGATCATGCCGGAAGCGACGGGCGAAATTGTGGGCGTTTGTTTGCATGCTAAGTCCAGTGAGGAGCGCGTGGTGGGCGCGCGAGCAGCGGACATCGACCTCGAGCGCATGAAGGTCCTCGACGATTTGCGTCTAACTTATCCACACTTTTCTTTTGCAACTTGGGAATAGATCGGCCTTCTTGCCAGTTCTTCTTCAATGAGAAGGAGGCCTTTCGCGTTTCTTCAATCTTCGGCGGCAGAGGGCCGGTTCGCCGCAAACCGCGAACCGGTTAGCCTGTCGTGTGACCTTGTCCAGCGCACGAGTTCAGGTGACAACCTGCACTAGAGGAGTTTTCTTATGAAGCCCAGAAAAATCGCACCCTATGCCTGCCTGCTGGCGGGCACAGTTCTCACCGTAGCCGCAATCGCGCGGCAGTCCTTTGTGGAAGCGCCCGCCGCCTTCGCGACTCCATTGTTGGCGAATGACCCCGGCTCCCAGAGCGCCAGTAACGGAATCCCCGAACCGGTGATTGCTGGTTTCGTCCCCGACACGTTCGCCCTTGATCAGCAGAACTTTGAGGCAAGAGAAGGGAACGACACCGGGCTCGGCCCCGTTTACAATGCCACCTCTTGCGCCGATTGCCACCAGAATCCGGTGACCGGGGGGCCCAGCCAGATGACAGAAGTTCGCGCCGGACACAATGACGCCAACGGCAATTTTGTGAACCCGACGATCATCATTAACGAGGGGCAGAACACGATCACGGGCCGCTCCATCATCAATGATCGCGCCATCTGTCCGCAAGCCGAGGAACATCTGCCGCCGACGGAAAACATTCGAACTCTGCGGGCGGCGCTTAACACACTGGGAGACGGTTTTGTCGAAGCGGTCGACGACAGCACTTTGCGGGAGATCGCCAACCAGCAACCGGGAAAGAGCAACGGACTGATCCACGGTGAGACCGTGGAAGCGCCCATTTTTGAGGCGCCGGGCGTGACCCGCATCGGGCGCTTCGGCTGGAAGGACCAGCATGGCAGCGTGATGTCGTTCGCGGCCGATGCCTATTTGAACGAGATGGGTATTACCAATGCCCTGCGCCCGACAAATGTCACTCAGGTTTGTAACACCGACACTACCAGTCCTGAAGATACTGCCGATCAGACCGGCTTGACCGGCCTCCAACACTTCACTCAATTTATTCGCGGCACCCAGGTGCCACCGCGCGACCTGACGCTGGTGGGCACGCCCGACGTGATCGCGGGCGAAACCCTATTTGACAACGCGGGTTGCAGCACTTGCCACGTGAAGACGATGCGGACGGTGCCGCCGGGGACCGTTCTGAATGGTGGAACCTTTACTGTACCCGATGCCTTGGGTGACAAGATCATCCACCCCTACGGCGATTTCTTGCTGCACGACGTGGGAACGGGAGATGGCATCGTGCAGGTTGGTCCGCTCGACACAGCGCCAAAGCTGCGCACTCCGCCGCTGTGGGGCATGCGGGCGAAGTCACGCCTTATGCACGATCTGAAGTCGCTCTCCCCCGAGGGTGCGATTCTTCGTCACGGCGGGGAGGCGAGCACAGCCCAGGAAGCCTTTCGAGCAATGACTCCAGAGCAGAAAAGTCAGTTGCTGACATTCTTGAAGTCACTGTAATTCCAGAATGGCCGAGAACGGCGGGGATGGAGAATCGACAGACGCAGACGCGGCACTCCGAATGTACTCGGCGTGCCGCGTTCGTCCGATGATGCTCGCTTACCACGACACTCGTTCCATAGTGAAGTTATCTAGTAGACATTGGACCTACATTACGAACACGCGATCGCTCTGAAAGGGTCTCGCTAAGGAAACAAAGCGGGCAGCTTTCATCCTGGTAGGCCAACGCGGTGCAGAAGGTTTTGGAATCGCGGGTCGGAGCGGAGAGGATCGAGGCCTGGCCGCAGCAGGACGCCCGGGTTGAATCGTTCTTCGTAACCTTTTTCCAGCCAATTCATCGCTTGATCTCTGTCGCCGAGGGCTGCATATACGATGGCAATCTGCGAAGCAAGAGAAGCGCTGGGACTTGAGCGCTTCTTCAGATCGCTCAGCAGCATTTCCGCTTCGCTCCTCCTGCCGGATGCGGCGTAGGCGCGAGCAAGATTTGCTATACATGCGGGGCTGCCCCCGGAAAGCTGGACGGATTTTTCGAGTTCTGCGATGGCCGGCTCGTACATCTGTTTTTGGAAGTACGCCTGGCCGAGTTGGTTATGTGCGAGTGCAAAATTAGGATCCATTTCGATGGTCTTGCGGCTCTGTCGTATCGATTCGTCATAGGAGTGCGCAAGGACAAGTAGCTCTGCCAGCTCAGTCTTGATGATGAGCGACAGCGGATCCAGATCTTCCGCTTTCCTCATCTCTGCGATGGCTTCCTTGTTTCGCCCAATGTGACTCAAGTGCCAGGCATACCAGTGATGAGCGGTCGCGTAGCCAGGGTTAAGCTCAATGGCCCGCTGGAATTCCTTCTCCGCGGTGTCGAAATCCCAGTCGAAGCCGTCCAGGCAGACAGCCAGCGAGGTGTGAGCTTCGCCGAGCGCGCTGTCCAGTTCCAGAGCTTTCAGCGCCGCGGCCTTTGCTTTGGGGAGCGCCTCTTTGGGAGTCATCACCGCATACTGCCAGTCTCCCAACAACGCGTAAGTGTCGGCCAAGCCAGAATAGGCTTGAGCATATTTCGGGTCCTCTTCGATGGCCTGAGTGAAATAGGCCAGCGCGACCTTCAAGCCATCCGCCGTTCGCTTGTTCCAGAAGTAGCGCCCTTTAAGGTAGGACTCGTAAGCTTCTGGATTCACAGCTTTTACATTTTTCAGCGCAGCTTGTTCCCGCGGCGTCAAACTGATCCGAATTTGATCTGCAATCGCGCTAGCGACTCTGTTCTGGAGCGCCAAGGTATCCCGCAACTCACCCTCATAGCTCTGGGACCATAAGTGCTTGTCCGTAGAGGCCTCGATCAACTGCGCCGTGATACGGACCTGGTCGCCCGAACGGAGCACGGTGCCTTCGATCACGGCATCCACGTTCAGCTCGCGAGCGATCTGTGGCAGAGGCTTGCGTGCTCCTTTGTAAACCATTACCGAGGTGCGGGAGATTACTCGTAAAGCGCTGATCTGCGCCAAGTCCGTGATCAACTCATCGGTCATGCCGTCAGCGAAGTAATTCTGGGAATCATCGCCAGAAAGATTTTCCAGCGGAAGCACCGCTAGGGATCGGATGCCCGTAGGAGCAGGGGCCCGCGAACGAAATCGCGAAACGGAGAGAATCGATAAACTCACGATGAGCGCCAACGCGACGATGATCGAGCGCGTCGGCCACAGACGGTGTTTGGACGTGACCGCCAACCCTGCGTCTTGAAGCTTCTGCCCAGGCTCTGTCTTCTTTTCTTGTGACCCAGGCAGATCTCCAGCCGAAGATTCCGGTCTTTTTGGGCGGGCGCCTGCGTCGAGAACTGACACCTCCGCAATAAAACGATAGCCACGTTTTGGAAGCGTCTCGATGAATCGCGGATTCTCAGCCGAATCCCCCAAGGCATTACGCAGCTTCCCGATGGCGATATTGAGAGCCTGATCGAAATCACCAAAGCTCTCGTGGGGCCAGACTCGGCTGCGCAATTCCTCACGGGTGACGACTTCACCCGAGTGTTCCAGCAGGATCTCCAGCAGTTTCAGCGGCTGCTGCTGCACTCTGATTCTCAAACCCGCTTTTCGCACTTCCCCGGACTGGAGAGAGACCTCGTAGGTTCCGAAGCGCACGACCGAGTTGGGCAGCGGAGATTCCATGAGTGCACTTGGGCTTTGCACGGAAGTCTAGCACTCTACTTGCACTGTCCGACAGCGCCGGTACCTGGTAACGGAAACCGAAGCACAGCTTTCACCCTGGAAGGCCAATGCGGTGCACAAGGTTCTGGAAGCGCGGGTCGGAGCGCAGCGGATCAAAGCCGGGGCGCAAGAGGATCGACGGGATAAAGCGCTCGGAAAAGGCTTTCTCCAGCCAGGCCATTGCCTGATCCTTCTCACCCAGACCTGCATGGATCAAGGCAATCTCGGCCGCATCGGAAGAACCATTCGATCGGCTGGTCAGATCATTCAATATCTTTACTGCCTCGTTTCGCCGTTCGGAGACGGCATACGCGTAAGCCAGATTGGATGTGAATGTTGTGCTGCCTCCCGACAACTCAATGGCTCGTTGAAGTTCCGCGATGGCCTCGCTATACATGCGCTTTTGCAGGTATGTCTGGCTGAGCTCGAAGTGTGCAATGGCAAAGTTGGGGTCCATCTCCAGCGTCTTTCGGCTTTGCTGTATGGACTCGTCATATCGACGCGCCACGAAAAGGAGGTCTGCGGTATCAGCGCTAATGATGAGCGAAAGCGGATCCAAACTCTCTGCTTTTCTTATTTCAGCGATGGCCTCGCGCTGCCGTCCTAGCAGATTCAAATGCCAGGCATACCACTGGTGGGCCGTGGCGTAGCCGGGGTTAAGCTCGATGGCCCGCCTGAATTCCTTTCCAGCAGACTGCCAGTCCCAGTCGAACATACCCAGGGACGCAAGCGAGGTGTGGGCGTCGCTGAGGGTATTGTCCAGCTCTAGAGCCCTAGTCGCTGCCGCCTTGGCTTTGGGATATGCCTCTTTCGGGGCCATAACTCCGTACTCCCAGTCTCCCAACAAAACATACGTGTCGGCTAAGCCAGAATAGGCTTGTGCGTATTTCGGGTCCTCTTCAATTGCCTGATTGAAATAAGCCAGCGCGATCTTGAAACCATCCGCCGTTCGTTTGTTCCAGAAGTAGCGCCCTTTAAGGTAGGACTCGTAAGCTTCTGGATTCACAACCTTTGCGTTTTTCAGCGCAGTTTGTTCCTGCGGAGTCAAGCTGATCCGAATTTGATCTGCGATCGCGCCAGCGACTCTGTTCTGGAGCGCCAAGGTATCCCGCAACTCACCCTCGTAGCTCTGGGACCACAAGTGCTTGTCCGTGGAGGCCTCGATCAACTGCGCCGTGATGCGGACCTGGTCACCCGAACGGAGCACCGTGCCTTCTACCATGGCGTCCACGTTCAGCTCACGAGCGATCTGCGGCAGAGGCTTGCGCGCTCCTTTGTAAGCCATTACGGAGGTACGGGAGATTACCCGTAAAGCGCTGATCTGCGCCAAGTCCGTGATCAACTCATCGGTCATGCCGTCCGCGAAGTAATTCTGGGACGCGTCTCCAGAAAGGCTTTCCAGCGGAAGCACCGCCAAGGATCGGATGCCCGCTGGCGCACGGCCACCCGAACGGAATAGCCAAGCGAAGAAAATCAGCAAACTCAGGACGAGCGCCAACGCGACGGTGACCCGGCGCGTCAGCCACAGCCGGGGTTGGGGTGAAACCGCCAACCCGGCCCCTTGAAGCTTGTGCCCAGGCTCTGTCTTCTTTTCTTGTGGCTCAGCCAGATCTCCAGCCGAAGATGCTGGTCTTTTTGGGCGGGCGCCTGTGTCGAGAATTGACACGTCCGCAATAAAGCGATAGCCACGTTTTGGAAGCGTCTCGATGAATCGCGGATTCTCGGTCGAGTCCCCCAAGGCACTCCGCAGCTTCCCGATGGCGATGTTGAGAGCCTGATCGAAATCACCAAAGCTCTCGTTCGGCCAGACTCGGCTGCGCAATTCCTCGCGGGTGACGACTTCACCCGGGTGTTCCAGCAGGATCTCCAGCAGTTTCAGCGGCTGCCGCTGCACTCTGATTCTCAAACCCGCTTTCCGCACTTCCCCGGACTGGAGACAAACCTCGTAGGTTCCGAATCGCACGACCGAGTTGGGCGGCGGGGATTCCATTAGCGCACCTGGGCTTCGCACGGAAGTCTAGCACTTCGCGGCGCCGAGACTCCCGAACTCAGGATACAGGCGGAGCTAAGTGATTGCCTACCAATCATTTAACGGGTAATGGGCAGGATATGTGGAAAAAGTCCTCAGTTAATTGACGGCGGAAGATGAACCCGTCAAAGTGGGCTGCGACAGGGGTTGGGGCTGATTCAGGAGAAGGCAAATGAGTGGTGTTGGACTTGGCTCAGTAGGGGTCGCCCGGTTTGGGGCCTCGTCCTCCCATGACGATCAGCCGTTGGCAGGGTTCGAAGAGTTAGCCATGCCCCTGTTCGATCCCCTCTACAACTTCGCGCGCTGGCTGGTGCGCAATTCAAGCGATGCCGAAGATCTCGTACAAGAGACCTATCTCAAGGCTTTTCGCAGTTTCGCCTCGTTTCAGCCTGGCACCAATTTCCGGGCGTGGATGTTTCGAATCCTGAAAAACACGTTTCTGAGTTCGCGTTCAACACTGGAGCGGCGCATGAACGATGCGACGGTTTCAGAGGAGGACGGCCAGGAACTGGCGGTTGAGACGGAAACTCCCGAAACGATCCTAATGAATCGCTCCAATTCCGAATTGGTGCAGCGCGCCATTGGCGATCTGCCGATGCATTACCGGGAGGCCCTTCTTCTTTGTGAAGTGGAGGAAATGTCGTACCAGGAGATCGCGGAAATATTGTCGATCCCGATAGGAACTGTTATGTCGCGCCTGGCCAGAGCCCGGAAGTCAGTTCGCGAGTCGCTTCTCAGCGTTTCCGCGTGTGTAGCGCCGCGTCAGGGCATTTGAGAGGAAAAGAGACGTTGATGGGATTGTTGACGAACCTTTTGCGAAGTCTTGATGCTCTCATTATGTGTTCGGCCCTATGCTGTCATGCGACCGGCACAGGGGCAGTGGTGTCAATCAAGCGGCGATGCCGCAGAAAGAGGAACAGCTTATGGCAGCCACCTCCGTGGCAGCAACCCTGACCACTCCAATGTCCGAACTTCGACCGGCTCCTATGGAGCGGATTTTGGTGATCGAGCACGATGTTGCGCTCCGGAAGATTCTGCGGCGGCTCCTTTCCTCGGAAGGATATGAGGTCGAGGTGGTCCCCGATGGCGTTGCTGGCCTGGAGTCGCTTCTCCAAAGAATACCAGCCGCAGTGGTGCTCGACCTACCGCGCCCGGGATCTTCAGGGGGTGAACTCTGCAAGAAAATTGTGGATCTGATTCATGGTCTGCCTCTGGTGATTCTTAGCGCAAGTTCGAGCGTTGCGGACAAGGTTCTTCTCCTCGAAATGGGCGCCGACGATTACTTGACCGTACCGTTCAGCCCGAGGGAACTGGTTGCGCGTCTGCACGCGCTAATGAGACGTGCATCGCGAGTCAGTCCCGAAGAGGTTTACGCTTTCGAAGATGTGGTGGTGGATTTTTCCAAGGCTGAGATCACTCGTGGCGGCGCGAAGATCACGGTCACGGCAAAGGAATTCAAGATACTGGATTTCTTCACAAAGAACGCAGAACGTGCGATCTCGCGGGATGAACTTCTCGATAAGGTTTGGGGGTACGAGAACTACCCCTGCACGCGGACGGTGGACAACCACATCCTGAAGTTGCGACAGAAACTCGAAAGCGACCCCTCACGCCCGCTACACTTTCTCACAGTATACGGTTGGGGCTATAAGTTTTTGCCTTGAGTTACCTGAGTGGGGAGCCGAGCGAGTGCCCCCGCTGCAATTCCGATAGCCAGGCTACCGAGGCTCATCGGCACTTCGCACCTGGTCGGAGCCGTGATCGTGCCTCTGGGAATGGTTGTCACCGCATTCTCCAGCCCGGAGCATTCCGATCTATGACGCGACTTTAAACAATTTCGCCAGACTATCGATGTTCGCAGCACTAGCATCGCCGATCACGAAATAGCGAAGGCCGCCTTGAGTCCATGTTTCCATGTTGAACGTCAGTTGATTCGGCGAGACAGGATCTTTGTCCAACCTGGCTGGCAATGACCGTTCCTGGAATACGAACACGGAAATATGGTGTTTCCCCACGTCGTAAATAAGATGCGCTCCCGGCGTTTGATCGAGATAGGTCATCCGGCCGCCCAGCAGAGAGAATCCCGTGTTCTGGAGTTCCGGCAAATTGAACGCGAAGGGGATTTTTCCCTGGAACCAGGGCTTCACCGTGTGCCGATCGGTGGAGATCACATCCACCGGAGATGAACTGGCCAGTGTCGCCACGTGCAAGTCGGCAATCTCGCTGAAAACCTGATTTCTGCCGGATCGAGTTCCCAGATAGACTGAAGTCAACGTGCCGACCACGATAATGGCGGCTGCAGTCGCAGCCAACGTCCAACCCAGGCCAAGACTGCGCCGCGGTTTTGCAGCAATCTTCTGCTGCATCCGCTTCCGAAACTCAGCACTGGGAGTGTAGCGTTTTCCAGCGACTTGAATCGCGCGCTTCATCTGGACGCGCGTAAGGGCATCCGCCGAGCAAGAGAGGCAGTTGCGCACATGAGCGTCGAAGGTGCGCATCTGTTCCTCTGGAACCTCGCCGTCAAGGTAAGTGTCGAGTTTTGCCCGCCAGGACTCACAAACCATGGGTCACCATTCTTAGTTCATCCTTTTTGAAGCTGCAGTCGCAGGCCTTCGCCTAACGTTTTTCTGGCACGGGACAAGCGCGACATCACCGTACCCATCGGAATGGCGAGGGCATCTGAGATTTCCCGATACGACATTTCTTCGACTTCGCACAGCAATAAGATCTCGCGATAGGCGAGTGGGAGTTGCTCCAGGGCCAGCTGCACGCGTTCTCCATCCGAACGCCGCAACAGGATGCTCTCTGGCGTTTCCTCGACTGCGGGCAAGATTTCCTCTTCGTCCTCAAGATCGAGAGGCACCATAGCGGTCTGCTTCAGCCCGGTACGGGAGGACAGAAATGCATTGCGCAGGATCTTGTAGATCCAGGCCCGAAAATTCGTGCCCGGCCGGAACGACGCAAACCCCTTAAGCGCCTTGGCATACGTCTCCTGCACCAGATCCTCGGCTTCTTCCCGGTCATGCGTCAGCCAGCAGGCAAAGTTGTAGAGCCGCTCGAAGTGGGGCATGGCTAGCTGCTCGAACGACTCCGATGGCAGGCCTTCTCCGACATCCACACAATGGTAAACCCGCGGAGGACCGTTTTATTCCCTCAGCCCCCAAGAAAATATTTCGGAATAAAGACCGAGGGCGGTCAGTTCTGTACAACGAGTCAGGGAGCGAACTGGAGTCACGAGGAAATGCTGGAGCAGAAGAACCGAGCGCCCTTTAGCGGTATCCGGGGAGGAACAAAATGAAAAGCAATCTGATCATCTCGTGCTTGGCTTTGTGCGGGCTGCCGATGTACCTGCGCGCCGGAACAGGACAGGATCCGAAAACGTATCAACCCGCAGTCCAAGGGCAGAACGCACCAACTGCGGATCGGATTCCGGCGGGCACCATTCTTCCGGTCAGCTTGAATTCCGACCTACGCTCGGACAAGAGCCCAAACGGAGCAACGCTCACCGCAACGGTGATGCAGGATGTGCCTCTGGGCAAGGGAGAAAGGCTCCGCAAAGGAGCCAAGCTGACCGGCCATGTGGTCGAAGCCATCACTCCAGGACCAGGGGCTGACGAATCCAAGATCTCATTTCAATTTGACCAGGTCCGACTCGGCAGCCTGACCATCCCGATTACCACCACCCTGCGCGCGGTGGCTTCAAGGAGTGCGGTACTTGCTGCCACACCCGAGCTAACGTCGAGCGAGTATGCCGACGACCAGATTGAAATCGGAGGCGACCAGATTTCTTACGGCGAAGGTGGGCCCGTAATGGTGGGATCGCAGGTTGTGGGGAGATATACCAGCCAGGGCGTGCTGGCCAATGTGGACCAGAATTCGGGCACCCCGCGCGGGGCCACAAGCGATGACGACGCCCGCCCGCGGGCATTTTGGCTCTTCTCAGTCAATGCCCGCGGCACATACGGATTTGGAGACCTCAGAATCCTCCAATCCGGACGCACCGAGCCGCTTGGTGAAGTCACTTTGGCCTCCAACCGCAAAGTGGTGGAAGTCGACAAGGGCAGCGCGATGCTCTTGCGTGTGAATGGCACCGGGCCCGAGGAGGCACATGCGCATACGAGCCTTTCGCGAGGGACGTGGCAATAACAGGCTCGGGGTGCGGCGGGGTTGGCGTCGTCAAGCCAATATCCGCCGCAGCCAGCAATTCATTCCAGCTCAAGGGATACGGCAATGATAAATCCTTTCGACCCCAAGACAGTGTTCTTGGCCAAGCACGCGCAACATGTCGTGCTGATCCATTTTCCCATCGCGCTGTTCATTACGGCGGTGGCGTTCGACCTTGTCGCGCAGTGTACGAAACGGCGCGGCCTGGCGGACGCAGCCTACTACAACCTGCTGATGGCGGCGATTTCGACTATTCCGGTTCTCGCTACTGGGCTACTCGCGTGGCAGTTCCAACTCGAGGGACAGAAGCTGAAGGGCATCCTATTGCTGCACCTCGTTCTGGCGTGTATTTCGACGGCGATGATCTGGCTGGTGTGGTGGGCGCATTTCCGCGCTCGACGGAGGACCGTATTCCCACCTGGCTATCGCTTCGCTGTGGAGTTTCTGGCAGTCGGTCTGGTGGCGCTGACCGGACATTTGGGCGGCTTTCTAAGCGGGGTAAACGGACCCGGTTAATGCTCACGTATGCATTTCTGGCTGCAATTTAATTTTGCCAGGAATAAAAGCGGCTCGAGCCAGTTATCAATTCAGAACGTTGCAAATTACGGAGGGCAGATGCCAGACAAGAAGCAAGATTTGATCGATCAGAATTTGCAAGACCTCAACAACGACGGAGTCGATCGTCGCGGGTTCCTGAAGTGCATGGCGTGGGCCGGCACAGGCCTGGTCTGGACTTTGAGCGGCGGTATCCCGGTGTCTCGGGCCTTCGCCAAAGGTCACGGCAAAGATGCGGCTAAAGCCGGGGACTTCAGCTTTGTCCAGATCAGCGACAGCCACATCGGTTTCAGCAAGCCGGCCAATCCGGATGTCACCGCGACTCTGCAGACGGCGATCGACAAGATCAATGCCATGCCCCACAGGCCGGACTTCATCATTCACACCGGCGATCTCAGTCAACTCTCGAAGCCGAGTGAGTTCGACACTTTGGACCAGGCATTAAAAGGCGCCTCCGCAAAGCAGATTTATTTCGTACCGGGTGAGCACGACATGCTGACCGACAACGGCGAGCAATATCTCCAGCGCTATGGGAAGGGCACAAAAGGCACCGGATGGTACAGCTTCGATCACAAAGGGGTGCATTTTGTGGGTCTCGTGAATGTCGCCAATTTGAAAGCTGGTGGCATGGGATCGCTCGGTCACGAGCAACTGGAGTGGCTTGAGGACGATCTCAAGGGCCGCACCGCCAGCACTCCGATTGTGCTTTTCGCACACATCCCGTTGTGGACCATCTATCCCGATTGGGGTTGGGGAACCGACGACAGCGAACAAGCTTTGTCTTACGTCAAGCGTTTCGGTTCCGTAACCGTGTTGAACGGCCATATTCACCAGATCATGCAGAAAGTGGAGGGCAAGGTCTCGTTCCACACCGCCATGTCGACCGCTTTCCCTCAACCTGCGCCAGGAACCGCTCCCTCGGCCGGACCCATGAAAGTACCAGCGGACCAGTTGCAGCGAGTGTTGGGAATCACCGATGTGAACTATCTGGTCAGCGGTCGCAGTCTGGCAGTCGTCGATTCGCCGCTTGCCGATTCGGGCTCTTCGGCTGCAGAGAATGCACCCTCGCCCCAGGTGGCAGTTGGCTCAAGCCGCGGCTAGAGACCAGCAAGGGTCCGGCCAAAACGAAAATCAAGCAGGAACATCAAACTAGAAAGGAAACGAGACAATGAAAAGGAACAATGTGTGGGTCGCAAGCTTCACAGCCTCGGTAATTATTGCGATCGTACTGCTGATCGCGGGATCACCGAGCGTCACGGCGAATGACCAGCCTACCGCAGCAAGCGCAGTCGTGAACATCGACAATTTCGTTTTTGGCCCGCAGACAGTCACCGTACCCGTCGGAGCGACGGTCACATGGACAAACAAAGATGACATTCCCCATACCTCGGTCAGCACCGATGGTGTGTTCAAGTCGAAGGTGCTGGATACCGATGAAAAGTTCTCCTACACCTTTACCAAGGCGGGAACATATCCCTACTACTGCACGATCCACCCGAAAATGACCGGCAAAGTCGTGGTGCAGTGAGCTCAGACTGCTAGGTGGCGTGCAATGGAAACGGCTCTCCGCTCTCGGTGGCATCAGTTGCCGTTGCAACGCGATTGTTGTTCCAAACGCTGTACACGAATATGACTGAAACCTCGACACAATTCGCATCGATGGAAGTGGCAAGCGACGACCTGCATCTTGTCCACGCCAGCAAGGATGGAGATGTTGCGGCCTTCGAGCAACTCGTAAAGCGATACGATCGCAAACTTTACCGAATCGCTCAAAGCATTACGCATAACAGAGAAGATTCCCAAGATGCAGTCCAGGAAGCTCTCTTGAAGGCTTTTCAGAACCTGGGCGAATTCAGAGAGGAGTCCCAATTCTCAACCTGGCTGATTCGCATCACTGTGAATCAGTCGTTGATGAAGCTGCGGAAGCAACGCGCGACCAGAGAGGTGTCCCTGAATGAAGATTTTCAGACAGACAGTGACGCCCTTCCAATCGAAATCGCTGATTGGGCGCCCAATCCGGAGCAACTCTACCGGGAGTCTGAATTACGAGCCATCCTAATCAGGACCTTGAAAGAACTGCCCCTGATCCTGCGGGCGGTTTTCGTATTGCGGGATATTGAAGGGCTTTCGATAGATCAGACTGCCCAGGTGCTCAACGTGAGTCACACCGCGGTCAAGGCGAGACTATGGCGAAGTCGCCTGCAGCTTCGCGAACGCCTCAACAAGTACTTCAGCCAACGAACGGACTCTGCGGGAGCAGTCTCGTTTCTTTACAAATACCTGACACAAGCGGCGCCGCTTTCTCGTAATGTAGCTGCTGATCAATCAAGCGCGACATGGTCCAAGAGTGAACGTTTTCAACCCCAACCACAGTGACGGCGCAGCCGCGTATTTAAGAGAGCTCGACGAGTTGCAACCTTAGCGAGCGAAGCCTGGCAGCCGGAGGCCGCGCGGGGCCTCACGCTGTTCGATGGCCCGCGGCATTCTAAGGATGTCCGGAAACCGGAACTACGGCCTCAGAGATTTCAGGTCCCTCCCCCAGCACGGACAGGCGTCGGCGATGACAATTCTCGAATGGAATCGCCCCAAGCTGGCGGCCTGTCCGCCTCCCACAACAGTCCGCGGCCCCATAGAGTGTGTTTGGTTCACTCGACATCTCAGACGCGCCCTACTCTTCTCTGCCAGGTGCCGCCGGAGTATTGCCGTCAACGACACGCGCCACCAATTCTTATCGGCCGTAGACCAAAGACGAAGCTGAGAGCGTCGACCGGAGGGCTCGCCTACCGACGCGCTGCCTGTCGGGTTCCGCGGGTCACGACGGTATCGCTCAGGCTTGTTTACTAAACACTGACGTATAGTTAACAATCAATTGACATCCCGCCAGAGTCCAACCCCTCACTCGCCGCGTCTAACTCGCATACGTTGTTAAAAACAAGTTGATAAATGGCTGCGTCATATTGGTGGAATAACGCTTCAAGAGCGCAGTTATCAATGATGAACAATTCAAAACAGTTTTACTAAGGAGAAATCATGAAAAAGTATTACTTTGGAGCTGTACTAACGTTAGCGTGCGTGCTAGGGATTGGCGTAAGTGCCCGCGCACAGGATAGCGACGCAGTAGTTGTAACGGTCCCCTTCCAGTTCGTCGCCGGTGGCGCCACGCTCCCAGCAGGCGAATACAAGGTAAGCCGTCTCAGCCCTGGCGTAAATCGACAGTTAGCCATCCGCAGTTACGGCAATGGAAGTGCGTTTCTGCTTCCGTTGTCTTTCGACGGAGTCACTTCTGAGCAGCCAATACTTAGCTTCGAGCATGTGGGCGACAAGTACTTTCTGAGCAGCATTAAAACGCTCGGGGGCGTCTATACCTTGGCGCTGCCACGGAAACAGATCGCGCTAGCTCAGGCAACCGCTCACGACACTATGCAAATCTCCGGCAGCGGCACTAAGTAAGTCAACGATAGCATCGGAGGTTACACGGTTGCGACAGGGAGTTCAGACGCCAGGGAGTGTATCACTCACTGACTAGATTCTCTGTCCAACCGGCAAATTACGGGGTCGCGGCGGAAAAGCAATGGTTCGGATGTAGAGCTGTACAAATCATAACGCAAGATTATGGAGAACAACGTGAAGAAGACATTGTTACTATTCGGCCTACTCGTGACGGTGGCGATTCCGTCAGGGTTGTGGGCTCAGCAGGCCGGCTATTCCCAGACCAACCTGGTTTCCAATACTGCCGGCGTAGCCGCGACGACAGACTCTCAGCTCTTGAACCCTTGGGGGATTTCCGTTCTACCCGGGGAAGATTTCTGGATCTCCGACAATAATGCCGGCGTTTCCACGCTCTATGACCAGAATGGAAACAAAGATACCGGGCTGGTAGTGACCATACCCGGAGCCATGAGCAATCCAAACGGCAACTGTAGCCCTGGCTGCCCGACGGGAACTGTAGCGAACGCAAGTGGTTCCTACTTTGCTGGCGGATCGTTCATTTTTGATACCGAGGATGGACTCATCGTTTACTGGAACGGATCCAGCAACACCGCGATCGTCGGTAAAGACAATTCCGCCAGCGGTGCCGTGTACAAAGGTCTGGCCCTGCTTGGCACTAACCTGTTGGCGGCCAACTTCAACAGCGGCAAGGTAGACGTCTACGACTCGACCTACAACCTGGGGTCGTTGGGCGGCGCGTTCACTGACCCAAACCTCCCTGCCGGTTTCGCTCCTCACGGCATCCACGTGATCAATAACCAGGTCTACGTCGCCTACGCGATGCAGGATACTCCGAAACACGATGCCGTGCCTGGCGCTGGCGCGGGTCAGGTGGATATATTCGATAGCAACGGTAACTTCGTAAGCACCTTCGTCGCTGCGGGCGCCAACAACCACCTCAATGCGCCTTGGGGAGTGGTAGCGGCTCCGGCCAGCTTCGGCACGTTCGCGGGCGACATTCTGGTGGGAAACTTCGGCGATGGCACCATTAGCGCGTTCAACACGACCGGGAGCTTTATCGGGCAACTCACCAACTCTGCGGGCAACGTGCTGGTAAACGCAGGCTTGTGGGACATGGTGTTCGGTGGCGGGGGCGGTGCCAATAATGATCCCGGTACTCTTGGCACGCTTTATATCACCGCTGGGGGCAGCGCCGGCCAACCCAATTTTCCGACGGGTGGCAGCGCAACCGCCGTGTTCGCGGGCATTATCCCCGCGGCTGCGGTTGGCGCGCCGGGATTCTCTTTGAACCTCTCGGCTCCGAGCGCAACCGTCATGCCTGGAGGGTCGGCTAATCTTATGGTCAGCGCCGCCGCAGTTGGGGGATTCAATGGTCAAATCTCTCTTTCCTGCTCCGCGCCCGCTGGTCTGACTTGCGCTTTCAACCCTTCAACGATCTCGCCCGGGTCAAGCGCGTCGGCCTCCACATTGACCATCTCAGCGACAGCGACAGCGCCGCCGGGTGGCGGAGGCTACAGCGTGCCCGGTATGGCGGCTCTGCTGCCCGGTCTCGGGCTATTTGGAACGCTTCTCACGACTCGCAAAAGGAAACCTCTTACCCGCAAGAGCATTTTGGGGATGAGCGTACTGGGCTTGGTGTTGCTCGCCTCCTTGTTCACCCTCGCATGCGGCGGTGGCAAGTCGAACAACCAACCGGCGCCCACATCTCAAGTCACCCTTACAATAACTGGCACTTCTGGTTCAGTGAGCCAATCCGCAGCTGTAACTGTCACCGTTAACTAAGCAAAATCGCCCCCGCAAGGACGCACTGGGTGTGCGTCCTTGTCCGGGAGCGATGTCCGATGCATGTCAGTTCGAGTTGACCACCAACCGACGCCGACGCGGATATACGGGAGGCAGGCAAGAATGGTGGAGTTAGCGCCTTACGGACTGATAGGGTTGACCGCGGTGCTGGTCTTAGCATTCTTTTTTGCCTGCAGTGTTGAGCTTCCATCGATTCGAGAGAAGTCCTCGTGCGACCTAATCAACAAGGCATAAGTGATCCTTCAATGATCGAGACCGGGGCGAGAAGTCCTCGATTCCGGTTGGCAGAGCAAGTATCAAGAGCCCCGTTTTGTCGAAGACAATATTCGTCCGCAATTGGGGAATAAAGGTCGACCAGCTGAGTCGTACATCTGGCGAGAGCAAGGTCATCAGCAGAACGAATTGGAGAGGAAAGCGTCTCGTGCCAGTTGTCAACTCGTTCAGATTCAGCATCCGAGCACGATTGTCACGGGCATTGCAAAAGAATTGACAATCATATGACATCTTTGT
>Ga0224564_1000009_pt1 | contig 17977 bp, 12 predicted proteins | sample CSU5metagenome_FD_182889 | JGI IMG/M metagenome (GOLD analysis project Ga0224564, IMG submission 182889) | Soil microbial communities from Bohemian Forest, Czech Republic - CSU5 | ecosystem: Environmental > Terrestrial > Soil > Temperate forest | place: Czech Republic: South Bohemian Region... | reverse complement strand
TCTTCCGGCACTCCCCAACCCGGCGCTCAGCTCCAGGGCAATTGGCAGTTCACCATGGCCCCGCAAACAGACGGAAATCCTAACGATCCAACCTTCAGTGGAGGACTGCTCGGCGGGTTTCTGATCGAAAGCAACGGCTCAATCACGGGACAGATGGTCTACTCAGTCACATCATCGACTGCCACTCCACTCACGGGGGCGTGCAATGGCGGCTCGGCTCCGGTGAGTGCAGTGCTGAATGGCCAGAACGTCACGGTCACTGAAGTTGCTGGGGCTCAAACCTTCACACTGACCGGAACTCTCAGTTCTAACGGCTCGTCGATGATGGGAACCTATAATGCGACAGCCGGCACTACCTCCAACGGATCTGTCTGCGGATACGCCGTATCGGGATTGCCCTGGAGTGCGGTGATGGTGCCGCCCCTTACCGGATCGATCAGCGGTACCTTTCATAGCGGCGGCATTGCGGATAACTCGGGCTTGCTAAATCAGGATTTTCCGCTCACCGGCTCCCTTATTCAAGGTGCCAATATCGGCGGAAGCAACGCAACCGTTACGGGGACATTGAGCTTCATCGATCCATCGACAGGATTAAGCGACTATCCCTGCGTTCCTTTCGGCACTGTTTCCGTAAATGGCCAGATCAGCGGCAACACAGTGATTCTGCAGCTCGTTGATGTCAACGGCTCGACGGATGGCCAGATCGGTATCCCACTGAGCCAAGTCACTTCCGGCGGCGGTCTCAACGTCGTAACATTCGACTCCACCACTAACGGGTACGTTCTTCACTCGGCTGGACAGGCGTACGTCGTAAACACGAAATCCTGCCCCAACAGCGCCAGCGGCAATTTTGAAGACCAGGGCTTCGTTTGTCTCGCGTTGAACGGTTCCAGCGCCTGCCAGCAACCGATCTCCCTGTCCCCTGCACTTCTGACTTTTCCACAGCAACTGCTGGGATCAGCGGCGGCGCAGCAAACCGTCACGCTCACCAACAACAGCGCGGCTGCGCTTACGGGGCTGACAGTGTTGCTCCATGACAACAACACTTATTCATTCGGCGGTGCGAGCGACTTTAACGGCCTGCCTAGTTTCGCGGAAACCGATAATTGTGGGTCCGCTGGAACACCTTCAGCCGGACAAGCCTTCAACCTGAATGCCAGTCAATCCTGCTCCATCACGGTAACGTTTTCTCCCCAGGAAGGGTGCCCGTGGTTGCCGTTCGGGACTCCGCCGTCCACCAGCGGAGCTCCGCCAGAGTGGTGTCCGTTGCCATTTCAAGGTTGGCAGCTTGCGGTGACGAGTCCGGCAAGCGCCGATAATGACGACACGTTCGTTGTGCCTGTGACGGGGATCGGACAAAGCGCTATTCAGCCCTCTACGACGGAACTCGACTTCAGTGCGGAGGAACAGTTCAATCCACCGGAATCAAGTCTCCCACAAGCCCTATCATTTACGAACACGAGCACAATTCCGGTGCAAGTGCTCGGGGCTGCGCCCTGCCTGAACCCCAAAAAGGGGCCGCTTGTGCTGCCGGCTCCGAGACAAACAAGCCCGGTTGCCGGGCTGCTGGTAGTGGGCACACAACCCGGCGTGAACAATGGGATTGTCCCCTACTTCGGCGCCAACGCTCCGACGATCAGCTACAACTGCGACAGCGATCCGGGCACGTCACAGCCGAACTTTCAGATTTCATCGGACACCTGCACAGGAGCCTTGCTTGCTCCTCAACAAGGTTGCAGCCTGCAGATCAGTTATATCCCGCAGCCAAACACCGCTGTAACGGGCGGCGCTGATTATTTTCTGGAACTGAATACGCTGCAGTGCTGGCCTGCGGACACGCTTCCGTCAGCATCCAATCCCTGCGAAATCGATAGTGGCCGCTTTCCCGTGGAGTTGAGGTCGAATCCTGCAAGTCCTTTGCGGATGTCCCCCAGCGCAGGCTTGGATTTTGGAACTCAGGCAGTGAATACCAAGAGCTCTGCTCTGACCATTCAACTTACGAATGATCCATATCTGGCGAACCCCCAAACGGTAACGTTCGTCGGCCGGATTCTGGCCAGCGGCAACTATTCAGAATCCGACGATTGTCCGGCTTCCCTCGCTCCCGGCAGCAGTTGCACTCTGAGCGTAGCTTTCAAACCTGGCACCGCCGGATTTATCCCGGGGACTCTCACGATCAATTACACGCCGGAGCCGACCAGCGTTCCACAACTAGTCCGGCTGCGTGGGACCGGACAATAACCTGCTGGCAAATGGGTTTGGTTCAGCATCGGGTAGGAAGTTGGGATCCACGGCTTGAGAGGCAAGATGATGCATTCATATTTGCGGAGGCGGGCAGTGGCAACTCATCGATGGATTCTTACTCTTCTACCGGCAGCCGCTCTTGTGATTCTCGCCGGATGTGGAGGAGGAAGCACGGCGAACGTGCACAATCCTCCTCCGCCGCCACCGTCCACCATTACGATTACGTTTCAGTCCGAGCCCGCGCCCGCACTCAATATCAGTTTTTCGGAAAACTTGACTGCAGGTGTGAACAACGATCCCAACAATTACGGAGTAGATTGGTCCTTGACCTGCGGAACTCCGTCCAACTGCGGCACCCTCACCGTGAGTGGAAATAGTGTTACGCATACCGCGAGCGGCGCGCCCATCACATACACCGCGCCTTCAGCTCTTTCCACCAACACATTGGTTGTTGAAATTGTGGCTTACGCGACTGCGGATCACACCAAGAACGTCGTGGCCCCTATCACGATCTCCACCTTTGACAGCCTCTTCGCAGCGGGCACTTACGTTCTTCAGACTCATGGAACTGACTCCAGTTTCAACCCGTATCAGTTTGCCGCCGCGATCGTTCTGGATGGCAACGGGAACATCACCAGCGGAGAGCAAACCGCCAACTATGCGACGTCTGGGTCGCTCGCAGATCAGAACCTCACCGGAAACTATTTTATTGGCAATGACGGACGGGGAACGATCACCATCAATACGAACGACACCAGCATCGGCGGGAACGGTGTGGAAAGCTTTACTTTCGTTTATCTTTCAAGCTCCCAAGCTCTCGTCTCGCAGATGGATTTACCCGCCGTAAGTGCGGCTACCGGAGTTACAGCCAGCGGGACCTTGAATCTACAAACCTCCACAGTGGCTCCGACAGGTGGATATGCCTTTGTGCTTAGCGGTACAGACGTGCTTAAGACCTCACCCGTCGCCTTTGGAGGAATCCTCAACATTGATTCGCCGAACGCTATTTCAGGAAATGGCAGCGTGGTCGATGAGATGTTAGCCAAGAAGCTCAACGCCACCGCACTTAGCCTATCGGGAACCCTCACGGCTCCGGACGCCCTGGGCTCATTCACTCTGAGCTTAAGTGCCCCCTTTGGTTCAGCGAATAAAGTTATCCCGTTGCAGTTCGCTGGCTACATCGTTGACGCCACCCACATAAACTTGATCGAGACTGATACTGCCTCCGGCAGCGCCTCGCCTTTCGGCCAAACTGCCGGCCTCGCTATCGGCCAGGGAACCGCCACTGGTACGTTTACGACGAGCGCTTCGTTGTCGGGGACATACGTATTCGGCATTCCAGGAACTGACCTCAGCGAATTCGATGCCCTGTTCGGTTTCCTCTCCACGCCTGCCACGCTTACTTCCGCTGGCCTGTTTACAGCGGATGGCGCGGGCAATCTTACCAACGGCTTTGCAGATACTTTCTTAGCCCTAAATACGGTCCAGGGGACCGCACTAGTTCCGCAAACGGGTGCCCAGATCAGTGCTCCTTTTACCGGAACGTACTCGGTCGATTCGACCGGCACCGGTCGAGCCTCTTCCACTGCGATCAGTTTCAACCCCGAGCCAAAGGATAACTATCTGCCAACCTTCTTCTTCTATCTTACTGGCAACGGTGGACCGGCTCTGGTACTTGAAAGCGGAGATACCCATTACCCATCCATCGGAGCGGGAATCGCGTATCCGCAGGCAACAGGAACCGCTGCATTCAGCGGTGATTATGGGATTACGTTTACACAGGAGCTATCGGGTTCCAGCGAAAACGACGGCGAAGGACCTTTTAATGCAAACGCAACGTCCGCGCCACCCTCCCTGGCTGGCATAACAGATGTAAATATTGGATTTAGTGCCAATCAGGATCAACCGTTCGCCGGCACGTTTGCGACGCCGAGCGCAAGCGGTCCTTTCCCGGGAGTCCTTGTGGGGGCAAATACCACTCTTATAACGAGTGTCGCCTTTGTACCGCAAATTGCCGTCAATTATTACTTCGTTGATCCGACCCAGGGATTCTTCATCGAAACAGATTTGGTAAACGGAGCAACGCCAGAGCAGCCGGGCCAGGTCTCGATTGGCTATTATGAAGTGCGTACGCCAGTTTGCTCGAGCTGCCCGTAAGAACCAAACCAATCGTGCTGCGCGGGGGGCCAGTGGTCGCGCTTTCGTCAGAATTTTCTGGTGCCCCGCGCTCGCGTAGCGCTACTCGGATGACTAGGACGCTACGACATCGAACGGTCGCATCATCTCATTATCCTCGTGTTCGAGGATGTGGCAGTGCCAGACATACCTTCCCGTGAAACCGGCGAATCGAATAATGATTCGTGTCACCATGCGGGCATCGGCGCGCACTGTATCTTTCCAGCCAGTCTCACCGGGCTCCGGAGGCACGGCCGGCCCCGTGTATTTGACCTCACCCGTGGCCCAGTAGGCATTCACGTTGAAGGGTCGACGGTCCAGAATCTGGAATCGGACCAGGTGCAAGTGAATTGGATGAACATCATCGATCGTATTGACGAGATTCCAAATCTCCACTGAGTCGAGAACCGGATTCTCCGTGATTGGCTTGTGCCATTCGGTGTTGTTCAGCAGCATTTTGACCGGCCGCTGAACGAGATCATCGATCTCCACTAAACTCAGCCACCGAGTCTTCACGGCGGAAGATTCGGCAATCTTCGGAACTGGCCTGAGTATTTGCGGAATCGAGCTCGTATCGCGCCCTCCAGTTTGCGAGACGCGAAACTGCATGAGGTTTCGGTTGTCGTTCTTGAGAATCAGGCTGGCGCCCGCCATCCCTGAAAAATCAACGATCAGGTCGGCCCGCTCGCCCGGTGTAAGGGACACACGCTGCAACGGAACTGGCGCCGGGAGCAGACCCTGATCGGTGCCAATCTGGAGCAAAGTTTCAGCGGCCGCTTTTCCGTTAGCTAGACTCAAAAGAAAGCGTCGCTGATTCGCGGCGTTCAGTACTCGCAGGCGGTACTTGCGAGGTTCCACCTCCAAGTAAGGGTAAAGTTTACCGTTCACCAAAGTGGCGTCGCCAAAAACCTCCGCGGTCCATGGCGACTTCGGATCGTCGGACACCGGATAATAGAGTTGCGAATCGCGATCGAAGATACGGTCATAGAGTACCAGCGGAATCTCGTACTTCTCCCGTGGCAGATTTAGCGCATCTTCGAAATCATCGCGCACAAAAAATACGCCCACAAGCCCGGCAAAGACGTTCAGCCGGTTAATCCCCAGAGCGTGGTCGTGGTACCACAGCATGGCTGCGTCCTGGCGATTCGGATAGTGGTACAAAGCTGACTTTCCGGGCACGATCCAATTCTCAGGGTAGCCATCGCTTTCCGCGGGAGTCTTCCCCCCATGCAGGTGGACCACGGCTCGCACCTCGGGCTTGTCTGGCTCGGCCCCATGAATGCTGTGGTCCACAGGCAGAAAATGTTTCTCTGGAAGTTCATTGACCCACTCGACCAGCAAACCCTGACCGCTGCGCGCCTCGAAACTGGGTCCCGGCGAAGTCGACGCATAACCCCATAAGCGCGTAGGCTTCAAGTCGCGGTGCACTTTTTCTTCGAACTGCGCCATCGCTACGCGATAGTACGGAAGTTGCACCTTCGGATCATCGGGGCTGGGCCGATGCCCAATCGGTTTGGCGACCTCCAATCGAGGCAAGGGATCAACGAATTGTGCCAGGGAATATGTATTGAGTTGAATGCGAGGATTGGTCGAATCTGGCCTAGAGCTGCTGTGGGACACCCCTGGGCCCACGACCAACGCCATCGCCATTCCACTTTGCGCAACAAATGCGCGACGTGTGATCTCCAAAGTTGTCTCTCTCTTTCATGAGTTTAGCGCAACAGCGCTGATAGCCGGCCCAAAAACAACGGCGGGCATGCAATTCGTTCTTGCATGCCCGTCGAAGGTTAGGAGGTTTTGCTGCCTTACGGCAAACCACAGAGTGTTGGCCTCTGCCTCTCTCCAGTGAGAGGATTCAAGCACAGAGTTCCATTCGGTCTGGGGGCTTTCAACGTGAACTCGAACATTTGCGAAATCGAGTTGGCAATTCCATCGAACGAACCGTTCCCGATGCGTGTACTACCCAACCAGTTGTCTTCGATAAAGTGGATGATCGACGACTGATCGGTCACCGAGTGATCCACAAAGTTCTGTCTTGCCCAGGGCGAAATGACCAACAAAGGCAGTCTCGGACCGTAACCGCACCGGCCAAGAGCATTTGGATTTACGGCGGCGCCGAGATAGCCAGGGAGTGCGGTTGCAGAGTTGCCGCACAGCCCCGGTCCGGTCAGAACATCCGCCGTACCACTCGAGGTGTTGACGATCGGGCTCATCTGATGATCGTACCATCCGTCGGAGTCGTCATACGCAATCACAACTGCAGTGCTATCCCAATTGGGATTGTTCGCAGGATTCTGCAGGAAATTGATCGTATTGACGATGAACGTCTGTTCGTCGGTTGGGTCGGAATATCCAGCGTGCCCGTCCTGGTAGCCCGGAGCCTTCAGGAAACTTACTGTCGGCTGGGTGCCATTCAGAACCGAGGCAAAGAACTCGTTGATGTCGTACTGGTGGCTGGCTTGGCCATTGTTTCCAACTTCCGCGATGTTGGCAGGCAAGGTGTGATTCGGGTTGGCCCAATTGGCCCAGTATTGAAAGAACGAGTGGTGCGGGATGTAATCCGATTCGGTTACGCCCGTGATGTTGGACTTGGTGCTGCGTGCGCAACCGGTAGTCCCGTTGGGGTTCACGACAGTTAAATCGAACCCGCCCATGAACGCTCCCCAGGTTACTCCCGCCGTGTTCAGCAGATCGCCGATGGTCGTATTTCCCATCTGTACCTGATACCTGGTTGAGCCGGAACAAACATCGTTCAGCGGGTCGGGATCGCCGATTACCGTCAGAGAACCATCCGAACCACCGCTCGTTTCGTATCCGGACCCGGAGAGGCCATTGGTGTTGATGATGCCATTGGTTTGGCCAGAGACCAGGTTCATAACCCCGACGCTCGACGGACCAAAAGTTGTTCCGTAGGAGTTGTCACTCATGGCGAAATTCTGCGCATAGTTCCAATACGCTGTAACCGTATTCCCGTCGAAGTACCCCATAACCAAAGAGGTGTTGGTCAGGCCTGCGGGCGGAGGACCAGCGGTTCCAGTATTCAGCGGAAAGAGATCCATCGCGCCCATATCGAATGCAGCCTGCTCGGGCGTATAGTCATGGTCCTGATCGGCCGTGGCAGCCTGTGAGACGTCGAGGCGAAACGGGTTGGAGGCGCCGGCGCCGTTCGTAGGGTTCAAATTTGGGTTGTTGGTGAGAAGTGTGCTCGTCAACCCATTGACGGTCGGAGTTGTGGGCACCGCTGTGAACCTGTCCTCGCCGTTGGGATTCCTCGCGACCGGATAGGTTCCGAAGTAATGATCGAACGATACGTTCTCCTGGAAAATCACCACCAGATACTGAATCGGTGTTGCCGTTGTTGCGGATTTTCGGATTGTCTCCGGTTTAGAGGAAGCGGCGAAGGCGGGAACCACGGTCGGACCTAGAGTAACGGTCAACGCCAGCAACAACGCGACTGCCCGCCTCAAATTTGGAAGACATGGCTTCTCTTTAGTAATCATCCTGAACTCTCCGTTTCTTGATATTGCCCGGCGCAGGGCACAGACTTCCCCGTGACGGAATTATCGAGAAACAGTACGTCAGGGATGTTACGGGCAGATGTCGACAATATTAAGCGCAGATGAAATTATGCGCCGTGGGCCGCCAATCGCCGCGTTTCGCGGGGGCACGCATGGCAATTCAGAACTCGAGTGTTCAGACCGAAGCGGTTTATGAATAGCGGCGGACTTGAGCCATACACCAAGGTCGAAGTCGCGAAGGTTTTCGAGGGCGTGCGCAAGCTGGACGATTTGCCTCCGTCGCAACCTGACTGGCGAGCGCTGCTGACGGATAAGAATATTGGCGGAGGATTTGGACCGCCTACATGCTGGCCAAGTCACCAAGAGTGACCCTCTACACCGGAGGCTCCGACGGCTTTGTTGCCTCTACCGCCGCTCCGATTGCTTCCGAGTGGAACGAACCAGTTCTCGGGCGGGACTTTCACCCGCAGTGAACCAGCGCTTTTCACGGCGCACGAAATCACCAACTTAGAATTTACTCCTGGCAAAGTCTGCCGCTATTGATGTCAGTAGACAGCTCGCTGGGAGAAGCTGCCGAGAAAACTCGCCGTATATCAGAGAACGCGACCACGAGGCTGGTCCGCGCGCCTTCGTGCATGCTTTACGCGGGGCTGGAAGCGCCGCTCTTCCACGGTGCTCCACATCTCAAAACGTTTCACGTTGCCGAACATGGGCGTAAACCAGTACATTCTGATCGGAACCAATTTCCACGGCCAGCCGCGATTCGGACGCGACGAATTCAAGCGCGACGGATGCGCGACCGATTCAGGCGCGACAACGATGGAATGGTTTTCACATGGTTATGAGCCTTGCCACTCTTAACGATATTTTTTTCGCCGCGGTCGAGCGCAAGCTCGAACGGGCCATGCTTTATCGCCAAGGCGGCGAATGGCTGCCTGTGTCTTCTCAGGAGTTTGGCCGATCTGCCATCCGTACGGCTCGAGCCTTGCAGGAGTGGGGCATCGGCAAAGGCGATCGCGTCGCCATCCTCAGCGAGAACCGGCCCGAGTGGCCGATCGCGGACATGGCTACCTTGCTGCTCGGCGCGGTCACGGTCCCGCTCTACACCACACTCACGGCGGAGCAGACTGCGTTTGCTCTGAATGACTCCGGCTGTCGCGCGATTTTTGTTTCATCGGACATTCATCTCCGCAAGGTTCTTTCCATCGTTTCGCAGACGAAGCTTGAGAAAGTCGTGGTCATGGACCGCGTAGAAATGGATCGCGTAGGAATGGACAACGTCGAGCTCGCTGGCCGCGCATCCGGTTCGAGGGCGAGCGTTGTCATCATGGACGCGCTGGTGCGGGAAGGCGCGCCCAATTCTGCTGCGCAGCTTGGAACAGCGACCGGAACACAATCCCCAGCAAAGCTTGAGGCCGAGTTCGAAAAGAAGCTCGAAGCGCAGGCCCGCGCCATCGGCCCCGATGATCTGGCTACGATCGTCTACACCTCGGGCACCACGGGAGCGTCCAAGGGAGCGATGCTCACGCACGGCAACATCGCTTCCAACATTTCCTGCTCGCTGCTCGGGTTCGACATTGAGCCCGGGCAGATCAGCATTTCGTTTCTGCCGCTTTGCCACATCACCGCACGCCACGTTGATCTTTCCATGCTTTACCACGGCGTGACGCTGGCCTATGTTCCGTTCATGGAGCAACTAGCAACGGCCCTGCTGGAGGTGCGTCCGACTACGTTTGTCGCGGTGCCGCGCGTTTACGAAAAAATCTACGCGCAGGCCGAACGCAAGGCCGGCAGGTTTGCCCGGCGAGCCATCTTCGATTGGGCGCTTTCCGTTGGCGTCGAGAACAAGCCTGATATCTTGGCGGGGCGCACTCCCACGTCGAGTGCCTGGAGGCTGGCCAACAAGCTCGTCTTCTCTAAAATTCGCGAAGGCATGGGCGGACACGTAAAAACATTTATTTCCGGTGGCGCGCCCCTGGGACGCGAACTGGCCGAGTGGTACGCCACGGTGGGCATTCGCATTCACGAAGGGTACGGGCTTACTGAAACTTCGCCGGTGATCGCGGTAAACTCGCCGATTCATCATCGCATCGGCACGGTGGGCAAGATTCTTCCGAATCTCGACGTCCGCATCGCGGCAGACGGAGAAATTCTGGTGCGTGGACCGTCGATTTTCAAGGGCTATTGGAATCGGCCAGAAGAAACGCAGAACGCTTTTGTGGATGGCCAAATAGCGGACGGCTGGTTCAAAACCGGCGACATCGGGAACATCGACGCCGGTGGATTTCTTTCCGTCACCGACCGCAAGAAAGATCTGATCAAGACTTCCGGCGGAAAGTTCATCGCGCCCCAGCCCATCGAGAATTCCCTCAAGCTCAACGCGCTGATTGGAACCGCCGCGATCGTTGGCGACAAACGCAAGTTCGCCGCGGTCATCATCTCGCCCAACTTCGCGCTGCTGGAAGACTGGGCCCACACGAACGGAGTTGCGTTTTCGGCGCGCGCCGAGCTTGTCGCCGATCCGAAGGTGCAGGCGCTTTACGAGCAGATCATCGACGGCACGAATCGGAATCTGGCACGTTTTGAAAAATTGAAACGGGTGCTGCTGGTCGCTGACGAATTCACGGCTGACAACGGCGCGCTTACGCCGACACTGAAGCTGCGCCGCCGCGTGATCGAAGATCGCTACCGCGAAAAGATTGATGAGCTTTACGCCCAGGCCGAGGCGGCGGCTGCCCCGTAGCCGGCACCAAATGATTGTGGAGGACGGGCACTCTTGCCCGTCGGCCAGGGAGGCTCGGCGGTTTTCTGCGAGTGCCGTGGAGCTGCCGGCTAAGAAGGCGAGCTGCGCTCACCGATGGGCAGGAGTGCCCGTTCCCACACAATGCTGTCCACACTGCTCATCCACACACAAGCACATTCCCTTCCTGATTTTCATTACAATGTATCCATGTCGGACGCACTGGTTATCGCTGGACGGTCCTTTCGCTCGCGCCTGATTGTGGGCACGGGGAAATATAAGTCGTTTCAGGAAACGGCGCGCGCGCTCGAAGCCAGCGGCGCGGAGATGGTTACGGTCGCGGTGCGGCGCGTGAATCTTGATCGCAGCAAGGAATCGCTGCTCGACTACATCGACGCCAAGAAATATTTTTTGCTGCCGAACACCGCCGGATGCTACACGGCGGACGAAGCCATCCGCGCGGCGCGGCTGGGGCGCGAGGTGGGGCTCTCGGATTGGGTGAAGCTGGAAGTGATTGGCGACCCGGCTACGCTTTATCCGGACGTGCAGGCCACGCTGGAAGCCACGCGGGTGCTGGTGAAGGAAGGGTTCACGGTTCTTCCTTATACTTCCGATGACATTGTGTTTGCCAAGCGCTTGATTGAAGCCGGCGCGGCTACGGTGATGCCGCTGGGAGCGCCGATCGGCAGCGGCATGGGAATTCAGAATCAGGCGCACATTCGCATTCTGCGCGAGATCATTACTGGCGTGCCGCTGATTGTGGATGCGGGCGTGGGGACGGCTTCCGATGCGGCGCTGGCCATGGAACTTGGGGCGGATGCGGTGCTGATGAACACGGGCATCGCGAACGCGCAGGATCCGGTGCTGATGGCGGAGGCGATGCATCACGGAGTGATCGCGGGGCGGCAGGCTTATCGGGCGGGGCGGATGGCGAGGAAGTTGTACGCTACGGCGAGCTCGCCGGTTGAGGGGGTGGTGAGGTAGCTGGCGGGTTGGTGGGGACGGGCACTCTTGCCCGTCCGGCCGAGCGCAGCTCGGCCGCTTCCTGCCAGGGATGAGGAGCTGTCGGCAAAGAAGGCCAGGTGCGCTCGCCGGACGGGAAAGAGCACCCGTCCCCACACCAGCGCTCGTCCCCCACACAAAAACTAAAGGGCGACCTGTTGTGTTGGCCGCCCTGTTCGATCTGAATCAAAATTGCTCAGAGCATTTTGGCGCTGTCTACGTGGATGGAATCGCCTTTCACGGAGCCGGTTGCGGCGATGTGATGTCCGACATGATCTTTGAGAGCATCGGGGTTGTCGACGGCCAGCACTTTCTGGTCTTTGTCGGTGACGATGACCATCTTCGCACCCGCAGCCAGGCACTTCTTGGTGCAGGCCTCGGCTTTATCGTTGGCGCCTTTGGCTCCGCACTTGTCGTCGCTTACCCACCCGTTGACGGTTGCGCTCTTGCCCATGTCATCGAACGCCATCGCTGAAAGGGCGAGCACGAAACAGAACGCAAGACAGATCACGATAATCTTCTTCATAGCAGATATTCTCCTTTTTGTTCACGCTGCGGCTTTGGGCCGCAGATTACGACGGGAGTTTTCTCGCGGCTGTCTGCCGGCGACAAGATCGCTCCGGAGGGCAGCCCCGGTCACGGTAACCCCTCAGGGATCACACATCCCCGCCCGAATGTGATACGAGGCGAGAGAACTATACCACAGGGAAATGAGGAGATTGTCAGCACCGAGGACGCGGACCGTGGCGCCGCCGTCTCGGCGAGCCCCCATTCTCAGCGGAGACCTGGGGAAGACAGCGACTGCCATCGCGAGCCGAATAATTGTTCCCATCAAGGTCGCCGTATAACGGCGCACACGGCCCATGATGTGGTGGCCGTTTTGTTTATCTCGAGGTCTGATTTCGCCTGAGCATCAATCATGCACTGCAATGCAATCGACAGAAGCGTAAGAGGATGCTACTGAAGTAATCGCAAAATAATCGAAAACAATCGAGGCTGCGAGTTTGTGGCCAGACACGATAAAGGGAGCGCTCGGCGTTCCCGTAGGATTGGACCCGGTGCAGGTCACGCTATAGTTAGCGTCCTGGAATGCTACGGACCAGGTGACTATCACTGGAGAACTGCAGGAGCTCCCTGCTGTCGAACCAGTGGTGCAACCAGCCACATTTTTCTTGGACTGAATAAATCCGCTATCGTTGTGCGATCCGCCAGAATTTCCGGTTGCCGGGACAACGTAGCTTCCGCCATTTGCAGTTTCGATTACGTTCGTTCCGGTCGAAGGCAGGAGAACGAGATTTCCGTTCGTGTCATTGTAGATAGATCCAAAAAACGCTGTCCCGCCGCTATTATGCGACTCAAACTGGATTGGTTGCGAGACCGACGGGTTTGAATTTAATTTATCAGAAAGAGATAAGCCGACGTTACAGGATCCGCGATCGCAGATGAAGCCCGTTTGCAATTGATATGGAAGCGAAATCTCGTATCCTGTCGCACTGGATGGCAAAGTCCCACCTTGGTTGAGTCCAGTTAGTAGAAATCCTTTGAAGAAGGCCGGTGAGCCGAGCAGGTTCATGTCGTTTTCGTAGCCAGTCATATTGTGCCCGGTAAGGCCTGCGTCGTCGAAGATTACAGTGTTTAGCCCCCAACCCGCCGCGTTGTTCCCCTGCACACCCGTCAAACCGAACAATCCAGTGCAGTTTGCCACCGTGCGGCTCGATGAATTCGCTACCGTAGTGCAGTATCCGGCTACCCCGTCGTTGCCGATATTCGTAGCGCCGAGTGGAACGCCTACGCCTCCCGAGATAGCGTCGGTTTGGTGACCGCCCCCGAAGCTGCTCGCAAAAAGTCTGGCGATATTGATTCCGCCGATCGAAGACGTGTCGTATAGATTCGCCTGTGTATTCGTGAAGGTGCCAGTACTTGAAACAGCGAGCGGCACCGGGACGTTGACCTGGGCATTTGAACCATACGGATCAGCGACCACCAAAAGTGACGCAAGACAAATCAGCAGGATCTTCTTCATGGACGGCATTCTCCTTAAGTTTATTCACGCCGCGGACTCACGCGGCAGGGTTCGACGTCTGTTTTCTCGCGGCTTGCCTGGCCGACGTTGGAATCGTTTCGGAAGACCAAAGCGCCGCCGTCTCGCCGGTCCAGAGCTTAGGAGCGCGATCGAACGGACGGTGGCACACTACTTTACTTCTTCGCGGAGCGATTCACTGCCTGCGGCGGTTTGGCTGGAGTTGGAGCGACATACACGTATTCTCCCGGCTTGGCGTAGCCGAGTTGCTCGCGGGCTTCTTTTTCGATGGCCTTGTCGTCTTTCTTCAGGGCTTCGATTTCGCGCGCGTAGCGTTCGTTCTCTGCTTGCTCTGCGAGGAGTTGGAGATGTAGCGATTCGTACTCGGCGCGCTTCTGTTTGTAGACGATCATGCCGTTGGCGCCGAACACGACGTGGGCAAACAGCGAAACCGCGACCACTACCACGAAAATTGTGGCGATGCGGCGGCGCAGAACATAGACGCTCATGAACCACGGGCGGACACGGTCGGCCCACGAGGCGGCCAGCGCCTCGGCTTGCGGGGCACGCTCGACCACGGCGCGCAGGCCGTCTTCGGGGCGCGGGAACCTGCTCGGGAACCTGGGTAAATTTTTTACTCGAAAATCCATTGTTTGGCGGCCGCGCTTAATTTCTCAAGATCCAGTTCGCTGCGCGCTTCGGAATAGACGCGCACCACGGGCTCGGTTCCGGACAAGCGATAACAGATCCAGGAGCCGTCGTCGAGCACCAACTTTAATCCGTCGATGCGGACGACGCTGAGAACCTTGCGTCCGGAAAATTGTTTTGGATCAGAACCCAGCTTCTCAGTGAACTGCGCTTTCACCTCGGGCGTCAAGCGGAAGTTTTCGCGGCGCGGGTAGAACGAACCAACTTGGTTACACAGCGCGCGCAATTGTTCGCCCAACGTGCCGCGTTTGGCCACCATTTCGCAGCACAGGAGTCCGGCGAGGACGCCGTCTTTTTCTGGAACATGATGGCGGATGGAGAGGCCGGCACTCTCTTCGCCGCCGATGGCGATCTTATCCTGCATGATGAGTTCGCCGATGCGCTTGAATCCCACGGGCGTTTCATAGAGCGGCACCCCGCGCGCATCGGCAAGGGCGTTGATCAGGTTGGTGGTGGCTACGGATTTCGCCACGCCGTTTTTCCAGCCTCGGCTTTCCACCAAGTAATCGAAGAGAAGGGCGATCACGTAGTTGGGCTGCAGGAAAGTTCCGTCGGCATCGACGATTCCGAAGCGGTCGGCATCGCCATCGGTGGCAATGCCGATGCTGGCTCCGGTTTCGCGCATTTTCTTTCGCAGATCTTCGAGAAGCTGGTCGTCGGGCTCGGGGGCGTGGCCTCCGAATAAGACGTCGCGCTTGTCATGGACGGTGGCGACGTTTACTCCGGCTTCGCGCAGGAGCGTGTCCGAATATCCGCGCGCGGCTCCCCACATGGGATCGAACGCCACGCGGGTGCCGGCTTTGCGAATCACGTTTAGATCAACAGTTTCGGCCAGGCGCTTCAGGTACATGGGTTTCGGATCGAGAGTCTGCCTGGCTTTTTCGGGATGCTGGTTTGCTGACGGCGCTGCGTTGTCTGGAGCGTTGTCCGCGGAAGCGATTTCGGCCTCGATGCGTTTGGTGACTTCGGGCAGGGCTGGGCAACCGTCCGGAGTGGAAAACTTGATGCCGTTGTATTCCGGGGGATTGTGTGAGGCGGTGAAGTTGATCACGCCGTCGGCTTTAGTTTGAATCACGGCGTAAGCAAAGGCGGGAGTGGGCGCGGGTTCGGCGACTACGAGAGGAGTGATCGCGTGGGCTTCGAGAATTTCGGCTGCCAAGGCGCAGAATGTCTCGCCGAGAAAGCGCGGATCGCGGCCTACGATTACGCGGGCACCCTGCGGTTTCTGCGAGGCCACGTAGCGGGCGATGCCGGTCACGGCGCGGCGCACGTTGGCGAAGGTGAACTCTTCAGCCATCACCGCTTGCCAACCGGACGTTCCAAATTTTATTTGTGTCGGCACCTTTGAACCTCTTTGCAACCGCGGTTGCAACCGCGGTTGCAACCGCGAAGTGCTACTCTCTCATCAAGAAAACGGCCGGTGTCCTGGCCGTCAAGGGGCATGATTCTCGACGCATGATTCTATATGACTGATAAACGAATCGTCTTTACTACTTCGAGTTCCGAAGATGAAGCGCGCAAGATTGCCCGGCATCTGGTGGAACACAAGCTGGCCGCCTGCGTGAATATTCTGCCGCACGTTGAATCCATCTATCGATGGCAAGACAAGGTGGAGTCTTCCCGGGAGTGGCTGTTGGTGATCAAGACGACCGCGGAGGGATTTGTTGCGGTGCGCGATGCCATTCGCGAATTGCATTCCTACGAACTTCCCGAGTGCGTCGCGATTGCCGTAGATGATGGGAGTTCGGAGTATCTGGAGTGGGTGGCCGATTCGGTGAGGGCGGGCGAGGAGTAAACATCCGGCTGTCATCCTGAGCCGAGTGGGGAAATGCGCGAAGCGCATTCCCCGCGGAGTCGAAAGCCTGCCCTGCGCGAAGCCGAAGGGAACCCACCGCTGCCGAAGCGACCACGAACTCGTCAGGGAATTCTCAACTGCACTCTGACTCTCAGCGCCACACTTCCAGCAACAAGGTGCACGGGGAGAATTCCCTGACGCGCTTCTCCCTGCTCAGGAGTTACAGGGATCTTTCGACTGCGCGAGCCGATTCGCATTCGCGAATCGGCTCGCTTCGCTCAGGATGCCAGCGCAGATTTTTTGTGATGCTTTGCGGTTACTGCACGGGCTGCAGCTGCGTCGAAAGCTGGTTGACGGCGGTGACGTCGTAGAAGCCGGTTAGGTCGGCGTGGCCAGCGAGGGTTTCGCGCTCTTTGCCGTCGACCAGGATCTTCACTCTTAGAACTCCAGGAATATTGGCCGAGAGGGTGTGGATGAGCGAGGTGATGGTGAGATCTTCCACCAGGACGCCGGAGCGGTGGCCGTCGGCGAAGGCGGAGTTGAGATCGATGACGGCGACGCCGGGGTCGACCAGAAAAACGCTGCGGACATCGGCCCCGGGAGCCAGCGCGTGAGGAGAAGTTTTGTCGAGATAGATGGTGAGCAAGGCGCTTAGTAATTCCTCGGCGCGCTGCTGGCGTCCGCTGGGCAGAGGAATTTGCGCGGAGCGCGGGCGGAGGGAACCATCCTCGTCGAAGGCGACGAACAGGGTGGCGCGCTCGGTGGGACCGGAAAAAGTGGGAACCAGAGCGCGAGTGTCGGCGGCGGGTTGTGCGGGGATGGCGGCGACTCGTCCGCGCATATGCCAGGCGTAGATGCTCATGCCGAGGACGGCTACGAGCAACACCGCAACGCCGATGAACAGATGGCGGGGAATCATCGAGGCGCACCGAGTCTGTCACGATCGGCAGCGATAGCAGTGGCTACCGCGCTGGTGACGAGTTGCTGGTAATCGGGCGCGGTGAGCTGCATCAGGTCGGAACCTTGCGGAGCGACTTCGACCGCGAGGGCGGCGGTGGTCACGTTGTTCAGCGGGCGCAGAGGCGCGGTGAGAGCGCGGACGGGAATCTGGCGTTTCTGGAATTCGTTCGCAATGTCCGCGGCCGCGCTCTGACTCAGCGTGAGAAACGCCTGCTGCGATGTGGTCCAGGAATGGAACGGTCCGCGATCGTCACCGCCGTAGGGCATCAACGCGGTATAGATGCGAACTCCGTGGCCGCTGGCCGTGGCGTGCAGCGCGATGTAGACGGCGACGCGATTGGTGTTGGTGAGGTAAGCGCGCTGATCGAGGCTGAGAGTGGCGTCGGAATCGCGCAGATCGAGAACAGTGATGCCGCGGCTCTCCAGTTCCTGGCGGAGGCTGCGAGCGAGTGCGACCGTAACATCTTTTTCAAAGAGTGTGCTGGTAAGAGTTTCGCCGCGGTCATCGCCGCCGTGGCTGGCGTCGATCACGGCGAAATAGCGATGCGAGATTGGGGACGGCCCTGCTGCCACCGCAACGCCGGCAGGCGCTGGTGGATTGGGCGGAGCGACTACTGTCTGCGCGGTCGCAGGGGACGTGGGGGAGATGGTGACGGTGCGTCCGTCAGCGCTGAAACTGGCGATCAGAGGAACCGGAGAGCTGACGGTAATGGCTGCCCCGCCGTTGGTTTCGGCGTAGGTGGCCGAGGGAATCACTTTGCTGCCGAACGTCAACGTGGGCAGAGCGGGCGCCACCAGTGGCTCGCGGCTGAAGG
>Ga0224564_1000006_pt1 | contig 21404 bp, 26 predicted proteins | sample CSU5metagenome_FD_182889 | JGI IMG/M metagenome (GOLD analysis project Ga0224564, IMG submission 182889) | Soil microbial communities from Bohemian Forest, Czech Republic - CSU5 | ecosystem: Environmental > Terrestrial > Soil > Temperate forest | place: Czech Republic: South Bohemian Region... | reverse complement strand
CGACCGCGTAGACCACCGTGTAAAGCGGCTCGCCCCACTTCAGCCAGTCGATGACCGGGCCCAGGTACCGGTTGTTGGTAAACCCGAGTCCCGCGCCGATCATGGGCGGCAAACTAAGAATGGAAGAGGCGAAGATGACCGGCATCACGCCGCCTGCATTCACGCGCAGCGGCAAATGCGTGGACTGCCCGCCCATCACCTTGCGCCCGACCACGCGTTTGGCATACTGCACTGGAATTCGCCGTTCGCTGCGTTCTACATACACAATGAAGGCGACCACCGCGACCATGAAGATGATGAGCCCGATCATCAGCGGGAAGGTGAGTGCGCCCCAGGAGCCGTTCTTGGCTTTGTCAAACAGGTCGGCAACGCCGCGCGGCAAACCTACCACGATGCCGGAGAAGATCAGCAACGACATGCCATTGCCCACGCCGCGTTCCGTGATCTGCTCCCCCAGCCACATGATGAAGGCGCTGCCCGTGGTCAGGGTCAGCATCACCATCAGGCGAAAACCCCAGCCCGGATTGAGGGCGAAGCCGTTCTTTTCCAGCCCGATCGCGATTCCGAACGACTGCACCGAACTCAAGATCACGGTGATGTAGCGCGTCCACATGGTGATTTTCTTGCGCCCGAGCTCGCCTTCTTTCTGCAGCTTGGCCAGCGGCTCGTAGACCACTGTGAGCAATTGCAGAATGATGGACGCTGTGATGTAGGGCATGATGCCCAGGGCGAAGATGGTCATGCGGCGAACCTGGCCGCCGGAAAACAGATCGATGAAACCGAACAGGCCGCCCTGCTGGCCCTGAAAGTAGCTTTCGAGCGCTGCGGTGTTGATGCCGGGCGTGGGAATGTGGCCGCCCAGGCGATAGACGAACAGCAGGCCCAGCGTAAACAGGATGCGTTTGCGCAGGTCGGGAATTCGGAAGATGTTGAGCAGCTTCTCAACCATTACTGCAAGACCTCAACCTTGCCGCCTGCCTTGGTGATTTTTTCCTGGGCTGACTTCGAAAATTTGTGCGCGTGCACGATGATGGCGACGGTGAGTTCGCCGTCTCCGAGAATCTTGACGGGATGTTTAGTCTTGATGACTCCGGCTTTGCGGAGGACCGCGGGCGTGATGGGATCGCCGTGAAATTCCGCGCCCAGCGCGGCCAACCGATCGAGGCTGACGATATTGAATTCCTTGCGGAAGATGTTGGTAAAGCCGCGCTTGGGCATGCGGCGGTGCAGGGGCATCTGGCCGCCTTCAAACCCGCGGATCATGCGCGAGCCGGTGCGCGAGCGCTGGCCTTTGTGTCCGCGCGTGGAGGTCTTGCCCATGCCGGAGCCCATGCCGCGGCCGACGCGCTTGCGCTTTTCCGACGATTTCTTTGGTGCTCGAATATTGGATAGATTCATCAGTTCACTTCTTTCGTAGAGACGTTGCTGGCAACGTCTCGCTTGCAACGCCATGTCTAAGCCAGCGGAAATCTCGCCACCGGCAGAGACGTAGCAAGCTACGTCTCTACAAAAATGTTAGTTCACAAACTCCACCAGATGCGGAACCTTGGCCACCATGCCGCGGATGGCTTGCGTGTCCGGACGCTCGATGATTTGATTCAGCCGGGTAAAACCCAGGCCTTTGATCACAAGCTTTTGTTTTACCGGGGCACAAATGGCGGAGCGCACCCACTTCAGGTGAACTTTTCCGCTGCCCGAATTTGTTTTCTTCGCCGTCATTGGGACCTCTGAACCTCAGTCGCTAGTTACCAGTGGCTCGTTGCGAATCCTTTACAATTCCTGCGCGGTTTTTCCGCGCATCAGCGCGACGCTTTCGCGGCTTTTGAGCTGCTTCAGGGCATCGAACGTTGCTTTGATCACGTTGTGCGGGTTGGTGGTGCCGATGGATTTGGTCAGGACATTCTGCACGCCGACCGAGGTCATCACGGCGCGCACCGCGCCGCCTGCGATCACGCCAGTGCCTTCCGGCGCCGGCTTCAGCAGCACTTTGCCGGAACCATAGCGTCCCAGCACGAGGTGGGCAATGCTGGTCTGCGTGAGGTTCACCTTGATCAGATTCTTTTTGGCCGACTCGATTCCCTTGCGAATGGCCTGCGGAACTTCCTTGGCCTTGCCGGAACCATAGCCCACCACCGCAGCCGAGGGATCACCCACCACCACCAGCGCTGCGAAAGAAAGATTCTTGCCACCCTTGACCACCTTGGTCACGCGGTTGATGGCGACCACCTGGTCCTTGAGCTGAAACGAACCTGCATCGAGTTTCTTGATTACTGTTGGCATTCTTTAAACCCAGCTTTCAGCTATCAGCTTTCAGCTATCAGCCTGCCCGCTCTTAGCTGATGGCTGAGAGCTGACAGCTGAGAGCTGTCTTAGAACTGCAATCCTGCTTCGCGGGCTGCGTCGGCCAGCGCCTTGACCCGTCCGTGATAGATGTAGCCGCCACGGTCGAAGACCACTTTGCTGACGCCCTTGGCTTTGGCACGCTCGGCAATGGTTTTGCCGACGACTTTTGCCGCCGCCACGTTGCCGCCGGTGCGCCGGTCTTCCTTTTTGCCTTCGGCGGTGCTCGCCGAAACCAGCGTCTTGCCGTGCAGGTCGTCGACCAGCTGTACATAAATATGGTTGAGCGAACGGTACACGTTGAGCCGCGGACGTTCCGCTGTGCCCTGCATCTTTTTCCGGATGCGGTCATGCACGTGGCCGCGCTTATGATTTTTCGAGATTCTTGTCAGCATAAAATCTGTCCTTGGCCGTTCGTCGTTGGCCGTTCGCCAAAGACTCCGACGCCTTCCAAAACCTGCTGCCGCTTATACGCTTTGGTCAACCACCAACGACCCGCGGCGGTTACTTGGCTCCCGTCTTTCCGACCTTCTTCTTCAGCCGTTCCCCGGCATAGCGCACGCCTTTGTTTTTATATGGATCGGGGGGACGCAGCGCGCGCATCTCCGCGGCGACCTGTCCGACTTTCTGGCGGTCAATTCCGGTGAGTGAAATCTTGGTTTGCTTGGGATCGACCACCGCATCCACGCCCGTGGGCAGCGGATACTCAATGGGATGCGAATACCCCAGGCTGAATACGACCGTCTTGCCCTTCATCTCGGCGCGATAGCCAATGCCGACGATTTCCAGGTCGCGGGTCCACCCTTTGGTGACGCCCTCGACCGCGTTGTTGACCAGGGCGCGCGCCAGGCCATGGACAGCGGCCTGCGAGTCGTTCTCGCGGATGGCGACGATGTTCCCGTCTTTTTGCTCCACCTTGATTCCGGCCGGCAGCGCCGTGTCCAGTTTGCCCTTGGGACCCTGGACTAAAACGGTGTTGCCTTCAATTTTGACCGTCACCCCTTTGGGGATCGCAATCGGCTTTTTTCCAATTCTCGACATAAGCTTTCAGCTCTTTTATATAGAGACGTTGCTGGCAACGTCTCGCTCTCTCCGACGTCCGAAATGCTGTCCACTAAGACGTAGCAAGCTACGCCTCTACCATGGCTACCAAATCTCGCACAAAAGTTCGCCGCCTACGCCTTCGCGGCGGGCCTGGCGTCCGGTCATCACGCCGCGGGGCGTGGTGAGGATGTTGATGCCCATGCCGCCGAGCACGCGTGGAATCTCGCTGCGCCGCACGTAGACGCGGCAGCCGGGGCGCGACACACGATTGACGGTGGAGATCGCCGCCTCGTTGTTGGCGCCGTACTTGAGGTACACCCGGATGACCTTGTGGCCCTCTTCCTCTGCGGCCTTGAAATTCGAGATGTAGCCCTCTTCCTTCAGAATGCGGGCGATCTCCAGCTTCAGGCGCGAAGCCGGGATATCCACTTTCTGGTGCCGGGCCTGGAGTGCGTTCCGCACTCGCGTCAGCATGTCTGCGACCGGATCGGTCAACCTCATCGTTGGTTTCTCCTCTAGCCACCCGTTCGCTCCGCGTTCCGCGGAGAACCTGCGGCAGCTTGCTGCTAAAACAGCCTGCTTCTAAAACGTTCGTGCGGTTCCGCATCCTCATCCGTCATGCCCGCCAGCCGTCGGTGTTAGGGAACCGCCAACGACGAACGACCGGGCGACTGACTTCCTACCAGGACGACTTCGAAACGCCTGGAATCTCTCCGCGCAGCGCCAGCCCGCGGAAGCACAAGCGGCACACTCCGAACTTGCGCAGGAAAGCGCGCGGCCGTCCGCACAAGTTGCAGCGGTTGTGGCGCCGCGTCGAGAACTTGGGCCGCGGCTTCTTGGCGTCGCGCGCCACTTCAAACTTCTTCTGGATCTTCGCGTCCTTAACTCGTTTTGCTGTGGTTGCCAAACTTAGCTCCTAGCTACTAGCTTCTTAGCTGCTAGCGAAACCCTGAAACTCTGAAACGTTGAAACTTTGCCTTCAGGCCCGGAACGGCATGCCCAGGTGCTTCAATAGCGAGCGCGCCTGGTTGTCGTTCGCGGCCGTGGTCACAATGGTTACGTTCATGCCCTTTTGCTTGTCGACCTTCTCGTAAGAAATTTCCGGAAAGATCAACTGGTCGTGCAATCCAAGAGTGTAGTTACCGCGCCCGTCGAATGACTTGGTCGATACGCCGCGGAAATCGCGGACCCGCGGCAGCACAATGTTCACCAGCCGGTCGAAGAATTCGTACATGCGATCGCCGCGCAGCGTGACCATGGCTCCGATGGCCTGGCCTTCGCGCACCTTGAACGCCGCAATCGACTTCTTGGCCCGGGTCACGACCGGTTTCTGGCCGGTGATCTGGCCCAGTTCGTTCACCGCCGGATCGAGCACCTTGGCGTTCTGCGTGGCTTCTCCGACCCCCATGTTGACCACGATTTTGTGCAGGCGCGGAACCGCCATCTGATTGTGCAGTTCGAGCTCCTTCAGCAGAGCCGGCGCCACTTCTTTCTCAAAACGCGCGCGCAGACGTGGACGCTCTTTGGCGCCATGTCGCGCCTGGTCGGGAGCCTTCTGTTCCTGCGCCGAGTCTTTCGATGCTTTCTTGTCTTTTGCCATTTCTAGCTCTTCCGCTTCCGCTCACGGTTTCGGGATCAGCTCTCAGCTATGAGCGCTTACCTCTAGCCCTTACACTTCGGTCTGACCGTCCCGGTTCGTGAGACTCAATTTCCATTTTTGCCGTTTCGCATCTCCACCACGAGCTGAAAGCTGATGGCTGATAGCTGACAGCTTATTTATCCAGCGTGGTATCGCACTTCTTGCACACCCGCACCTTGCGATCGCCGCGCACTTCGTGTCCGATGCGGACCGGGCCGCAGGTGCCGCAGACCAACTGCACGTTCGAGATTGCGATGCGGCTTTCCTGTTCGGCGATCCCACCCTTGATGTTGCGCTGCGGGTTGGGGCGCACGTGCTTTTTCACCATCATCACGTGCTCGACCAGAACCTTGCTGTCATTCGGAAACACGCGCAGCACGCGCCCTTCCTTGCCCTTGTCGCGCCCCGTAATCACCTTCACGGTGTCGTTGCGCCGGATATCTACTCGCTTGTTTTCAGTGCTTAGAGTTCGCATTTCCAGTTCTCAATTCTTAGCTTCGTTTCCCGCTACGCAGCACTTTGGTACTCGCCACTCTGTCCTTAAATCACTTCCGGCGCCAGCGACACGATTTTCAAGAATTTCTTCTCGCGCAGTTCGCGGGCCACCGGACCGAACACACGCGTACCCACAGGCTCGCCCGCGTCGTTGATCAAAACCGCGGCATTCGAATCGAAGCGGATGTAGGTGCCATCGCGCCGTCGGTGTTCTTTTCTTGTCCGCACGATCACGGCCTTCACCACCGTTCCTTTTTTGGTCTGGCCTTCGGGCGCAGCCTCTTTCACCGCAGCCGTGATCACGTCGCCCAGACCGGCGTTCAATCCGGTCGAGCCGCCCAGCGGCAGAATCATCTGCAGCTTGCGGGCACCCGAGTTGTCGGCCACCTCCAGCATCGATCTCATCATCACAGCCATAACGTCGATCTCCCCTTGTGTGTCAGCGCGCGTTACTTCACCGCAACTTCAACCACAGCTTCCGGCACGATCGCGGCTTTGCGGACAATATCTTTCAGCTTCCAGCGCTTCAGTTTTGACAGCGGCCGCGTCTCTTCGAGACGCACCACGTCGCCCACATGCGCCTGGTTGGTTTCGTCGTGCGCATAAAACTTCTTGTTGCGCGCGATCACGCGTCCGTAGAAAGGATGCGCCTTCTTGCGCGTCACCTTCACCACGATGGTTTTGTGCATGCGGCTGGAGACGACTTCTCCCACGATTTCCTTGCGCCGTCCCTGCACCTGCTGGATCTGGCTTGCGGTTTCAGCCATTATCGTTTCTCCGTTGCGCTGGCCGTGGTTGCGCTGGCCGTGGTGCGCCCGCGCTCCCCGAGGATGGTCTTGACCCGGGCAATGTCTTTGCGCAAGCCGCGAATCTTTTTCAAGCTCTCGGTCTGGCCCATGTTCAGCTGAAACTTCAGCTTGAACAACTGGTCCGCCAGATCGCGCTCCTGATGGGCAAGCTCTTCTTCGGTCAGATTTCTGATTTTGTCTGCATTCATAAAATTGCTCTCAACCGTCAGCTTTCAGCTAAACCCTCAACCGTCCAGGCTGACGGTTGAAAGCTGATAACCGACATTTCCTTTAATGCACTACGCCTTCGCGCTTGACCATGGTCGTGCGCAGGGGCAGCTTGTGCGACGCCAGCCGCAACGCTTCCGATGCGTCGGCCAGGGTGACGCCTTCCATCTCGAACAGAATCTTTCCCGGGCGGACCACGGCAACCCAGTGATCGGGCGCGCCTTTGCCCTTGCCCATACGGGTTTCGGCCGGCTTCTTGGTGACCGGCTTGTCGGGAAACAGGCGGATCCAGATCTTGCCGCCGCGCTTCACGAAACGAGTCATAGCCACGCGACTGGCTTCAATCTGCCGGTCAGTAATCCATCCCGGCTCGAGCACCTTCAGCCCGAAATCGCCGAACGCGAGCGTCGATCCGCGCCAAGCCTTGCCGGTCATGCGGCCGCGTTGCTGCTTGCGATACTTCACTTTCTTTGGCATCAACATAAAAGTTTCCGTGGAGACGTTACTTGTAACATCTCGCTCTCATCACATGCCACGCCCGTTGCGCCGGCAGAGACGTTGCAAGCAACGTCTCTGCGAACTTAACTTTAGAATCCGCCAGCCACTGCCGCCTGCGGCTCGCGTTTCTTGGCCGGCAAAATTTCGCCTTTGTAGACCCAGCATTTCACTCCGATCACCCCATAGGTGGTGCGCGCCTCGGTGAAGCCGTAGTCGATGTCGGCGCGTAGGGTATGCAGCGGCAACCGGCCCTGCAGGTACCATTCCGAGCGCGCGATTTCGTTGCCGTTCAACCGTCCGCTTACGCGGACCTTGATTCCTTTGCAGCCAAAACGCAGCGCCGAATCCACCGCCTTGCGCATGGCGCGGCGGAAGCCCACGCGCTTTTCGAGCTGCAGCGCAATCGATTCTGAAACCAGCTGCGCGTCGAGTTCGGGCTTGTGCACTTCCTGGATATCGACAAACACTTCGCGCGAGGTGCGCTTCTGCAGCTCGCCCTTGAGCTTGTCGATTTCCGCGCCCTTGCGCCCGATAATGATGCCGGGGCGCGCCGTCTTGATAATGATGCGCAGCTTGTTGCCCGGCCGCTCGATTTCGATGGTGCTCACGCCGGCCGACTTGAGCTTGTCTTTCAGCTCCGTCTTGAGCTTTACGTCTTCATGGAGCAGCTTGTCGTAGTCGCGTTCCACAAACCAGCGCGACTTCCACGGCTTGGTGTAGCCGAGGCGAAAACCATAAGGATGGACTTTTTGTCCCATTGCTTCTCCTAAATCAAACCTTTCGCGAACCGAATCCCACGACCCTACCCCGCAACCGCAGTGCGGTTTATTTCGCAGCCACTTTCACTTTCTTCTTGCCCGCGGCCGCGGCCTTCCCCGCCGGCGTACGCCGCTTGGTCGGAGCCGGAGCCGACCGCTCCGCGCCGGATACATGAGTTACCGCGTCGCCAGTCTTGCCGCGCTCCGCCAATACCAGCTCGATGTGCGCGATGCGGCGCTGGTAACGGTAGGCGCGTCCTTGCGGCGCGGGACGAATGCGCTTCATGCGCGGCCCTTCATTGGCCACCGCGCGCTTCACGTAGAGGTTGTCGATCTCAACATCGATATTTTTTTCGCTGGCCAGAAAATTCGCGTTGTCGAGCGCCGACTGCAGCAGTTTGCCCACGTGCGCCGCCACGCGCTTCTTGGTGAACGCCAGCGTGTTGCGCGCGTCCTCCACCTTGCGGCCCTTAATCAGGTCCAGCACCAGGCGGGCTTTCTGCGGCGAAACCCGCAAGTAACGTAATTCAGCTCGAAATTCCATAGTCTTGTCTCAACTCTTCGTCTTCTGACCTCGTAGCCAGAAGCTAATAGCTAGAAGCTGCTGCTTACGCCTTCGGCGCCGCGGGCGCTGACGGAGCCGACGGCGTGATCGCTCCCGGACCGCCCGGAATGCCGGCCGGCTTGGCGGCCACTTCGGTCGCCGCCCGCATGGAGTGTCCCTTGAACTGGCGGGTGAAGCTGAACTCGCCGAGCTTGTGGCCCACCATGTTCTCGGTGACGTACACCGGGATGAATTTTTTGCCGTTGTGCACTGCGATGGTGTGTCCCACCATCTCCGGCACGACGGTAGACCGCCGCGACCAGGTGCGCAGAACCTTCTTCTCGCTGCGCGCATTCATGGCTTCGACCCTGGCGATCAGGAAGCCATCCACGAACGCGCCCTTCTTGGTTGAACGTGCCATAAAGTCCTTTGTAGAGACGTTGCTTCGAACGTCTCTTCTATTCACATGCTGTACTGCCTGCGCCGGCAAGACGTAGCCAGCTACGTCTCCACGAAATCTGCTTCTTCCTAGCCACGCTTCTTGCTGCGGCGGCTCACGATGAACTTATCCGTCCGCTTGTTGTTGCGTGTTTTGTAACCGCGCGTCGGCTGGCCCCATGGGGTGACTGGATGCCGTCCGCCCGAGGTCTTGCCCTCACCGCCGCCGTGCGGATGGTCGACTGGATTCATTGAAACGCCGCGATTGTGCGGACGCTTTCCCAGCCACCGCGACCGTCCCGCCTTGCCGATGGTGACGTTCTCGTGGTCGAGATTGCCGACCTGCCCGATGGTGGCCATGCAGTCCTGCGAAATCTTGCGGGTCTCGCCCGAAGGCAGTTTGACCAGCGCGTACTCTTCTTCTTTCGCGACCAGTTGCGCCGCGCCGCCCGCCGAGCGCACCATCTGCCCGCCCTTGCCCGGCTTCAGTTCCAGATTGTGAATCTGTGTGCCGGGGGGAATATTGCGCAGCGGCAACGCGTTGCCCACCAGAATGTCGGCCTCGGGACCGCTCACCACTTTCTGCCCCACCTTGAGCCCTTCCGGCTGAATGATGTAGCGCTTCTCGCCGTCCGCATACGCCAGCAAGGCAATGCGCGAGGAGCGGTTGGGATCGTACTCGATGGTAGTGACCGTGGCCGGGATGCCGGTCTTGTCGCGCTTGAAATCGATGATGCGCAGCTTGCGCTTGTGCCCGCCTCCGATAAAGCGCATGGTCGTATCGCCGGAGTTGCGGCGGCCGCCGGTGCGCGGCTTGGGCTCGACCAGCGGCTTGTGCGGATGCATGGTCGTAATGTCGTCATTGACGATCGTCGTGCGGTAGCGCAACGTCTGCGTCGTCGGTCGGTATGTTTTGATCGGCATAAATCGCTCTCGTAGAGACGTCGCTTGCAACGTCTCTTCTATCCACATGCTGCACTAATGCTGCCCTGCCTGCGCCGGCAAGACGTAGCCAGCTACGCCTCTACCACGGCTCCTACAAATTCTGCGCGTATTCCGGCATTTTTTCGCCGGCGCGCAAGCGGACGTAGGCTTTCTTCCAGTCCGGACGGTAGCCGGCAAACTTGCCGCGGCGCCGCTCTTTGCCCGGATAGGTGGCGGTGCGCACGGAATGCACCTTCACCTTGAAAATCGACTGCACGGCTTCCTTGATTTCCGTTTTCGTGGCCTTGGGCGCCACCTGGAACACCAGCGTGTTCTGGAGTTCCTTGATCGCGAGGCCTTTTTCGGTAATCACCGGACGGCGAATAATCTGATATGCAGATTTCATTTTCCTAGGCTACCTCCGCCGCTTTGTCAGGCCGCGCCCGCCGCCGCGGAGCCGACGCCGCTTTCTTCGCGCCTTCGTCTTCGTCTTTGCCGGTGCCGGCCTTGTGCTGCCGCTTCGAGACCGATTTCTTCAACGACACTTGCAGCTTCTCGATCGCCGGATGCGAAAAAATCACGCGGTCGTACTTCAGCAGGTGATAGGGATGCACTTCGGTGCCGCTCACCAGTTCGAGCCCGTGAATATTGCGCGCGCTCAATTCCAGGTTGCGGTTCTCGTGTTTCGCGGCCTCGACGATCAAAACTGTCTTGTCGACTTTGAGAGCGTTGAGGGCTTTGCGGAATTCCTTGGTCTTCGCTTCCTTCACGTCGAAGGCGTTGACGATGATCAGTTTTCCGTCGGCCAGCTTCGCGGCCAGTGCCGAGCGCAGCGCGCCCAGCAGCTTTTTGCGCGGGAAAGCGTAGTCATAGGAACGCGGCTGCGGACCATGCACGGTGTAGCCGTGCCGCCACAGCGGCGAGCGGATGGAGCCGATGCGGGCGCGTCCCGTGCCCTTCTGTTTCCAGAGCTTTTTGCCCGATCCGGAAACCTCCCAACGGCCCTTGGTCTTGTGCGTGCCCTTGTGCTGCCCGGCGCGGTAATGCTTGACCGCTTCCCAGAGCAGATCTTCGTTGACCGCGCCGAAAATCTCGTCGGCCAGATCGAACGTCCCCACTTTGGCTCCGCTTAAATTGTGTATGTCTATGGTTGCCATATAGCTTTTGCCCGGTACTCAGAACTCGCTACTCACGACTACGCTTTCTTCGCTGCCCTCTTCGCCGCCTTCAACGGATCCACCGTCGCCGAACCCGCGAATCCACGGCGCTCTCGCGGCGGCTTCTTGGCCTTGGTGATCACGATGTATCCGCCCTGCGGCCCGGGCACGCTGCCCTCGACCACTAGCAGGTTCTCGTCCTTATCGAGGCCCAGAACGCGCAGGTTGCGCTGCGTGACGCGGGCATCGCCCATGTGTCCTGACATGCGCATGCCCTTAAACACACGCGAGGGAAACGCCGAAGAGCCGATCGACCCGGTAATCTGAAACATCGAACCGTGGGACTTCGGCCCTCCCGCAAAATGATGCCGCTTGACCACGCCCTGAAAACCCTTGCCCTTGCTGACTCCCACGACGTCGACAAATCTTTCGCCATCAAAAATCTCAACCAGGATGCGGTCGCCGACTTTCACCGTAACCTCGGCGTCAGCCACGCCGTCGGTCTCGAGCGGAACTTCCCGCATGAACTTTACCGGCGGAAGATTGTTCTTCGCCAGGTGTCCCTGGGCCGGCTTGGTCAGGCGCGACTGCTTCACGAATTCCACCAGTCCAATCTGCGCCGACTCGTACCCGTCGCGGACGGCCGACTTATGCTGCGTGACTACGCACGGACCCGCCTGCAGCACCGTGACCGGGCGCACATCGCCCTTCGAGTCAAACAGTTGCGTCATGCCGACCTTCTTGCCCAGAATGCCTGTAACTCTCGTTGCCATTTCCTTTTTCCTTCTCCATGCCCAGCGTAGCTTTTAGCCATTGGCTGGGGGTTTCGGGCTCAAGTTGCCGCCGTCACCAGACAATCTCACAAGTTTCGAATCCAGATTTCTGCCGCTTCTGGAACTCTCCCAAAGCTGCACCAAACTGAACAGCACCATGGCGCCAAGGGCAATCAACCTGAATCTCCTTGACGCTCCCAGAATCAACGCCACGCAAAGTCCATAAAAAACTAAACCGCGTAGAATGGTCGGCCAATCACGCCGCTCGCGATATCCACATTTCGGACATTTTTGCATGTCCAGTCTCGCTTGACGGTAGCCAGCAACTCGAAGCGGAGGCTACTTATGTTCTTTGCCGAAGGCCTTAATCTCCACATCCACGCCCGCCGGCAGATCGAGCTTCATCAAGGCGTCGACCGTCTGCTGCGTCGGCTCGAGAATATCGAGCAGGCGCTTGTGGGTGCGGATTTCGAACTGCTCCCGCGACTTCTTATCCACGTGCGGCGAACGCAGCACGCAGTACTTATTCTTCATCGTGGGCAGCGGAATCGGCCCGGCAATCTGCGCTCCGGTGCGCCGCGCGGTTTCCACGATCTCGCCCGTCGACTGGTCCAGGATGCGGTAGTCGTAAGCCTTCAACCGGATGCGAATTCTTTCTTTTCCAATCACAGTGTCATCTCTCTAACCCCTCCCGGCCAGCTTCTCTAGGAAGCCCGGGAAGAAAGAACTGGCGGCAGGATGCAAGCCGCGTTTCTGAAACGCAGAAGTAAGAATTCAAAATGCAGAAGTTGATTTTGTTCTTACTTATGCATTCTTACTTCTGACTTCTGCCTCGCTACTGAATAATCTCCGAAATCGTTCCTGCACCAACCGTGTGCCCGCCTTCGCGAATGGCGAAGCGCAGACCTTTTTCCATGGCTACCGGGGTGATCAGTTCAATCACCAGGCTGACGTTGTCGCCGGGCATCACCATCTCCGTGCCGGCGGGAAGTTCCGCTACCCCCGTCACGTCGGTCGTGCGCAGATAAAACTGCGGACGGTATCCCTTGAAGAAGGGCGTGTGCCGTCCACCTTCTTCTTTCGTCAGGATGTAGACCTCGGCCTTGAACTTGGTGTGCGGGGTGATCGACCCACCCTTGGCGAGCACCATGCCGCGCTCGACATCTTCTTTCGCGATGCCGCGCAGCAGCAGGCCTGCATTGTCTCCGGCCATACCTTCGTCCAGTTGTTTCTTGAACATCTCGACGCCGGTCACAACCGTCTTGCGCGTCTCGCGGAAGCCGACGATTTCCACTTCTTCGCCGACTTTCACTTTGCCGCGCTCGATACGCCCGGTCACCACGGTGCCGCGGCCCTGAATCGAAAAAATATCTTCAATCGGCATCAGGAACGGCTTGTCCAGTTCGCGCGCCGGTTGCGGAATGTATTTGTCCACCGCCGCCATCAACTCGTCAACCTGCGCCTCCGCCTTGGCTTCGCCGTTCAGCGCGCCCAGTGCCGAAACTCGCACGACCGGTACATCGTCGCCGGGAAACTTGTAGCTCTTCAGCAGCTCGCGCACTTCAAGCTCGACGAGTTCGAGCAGTTCAGGATCGTCCACCGCATCGACTTTATTCAGCGCGACTACGAGATAGGGCACGCCCACCTGCCGCGCCAGCAGCACGTGCTCGCGCGTCTGCGGCATCGGGCCATCCGTCGCCGCAACCACCAGAATCCCGCCATCCATCTGGGCCGCGCCGGTGATCATGTTCTTGATGTAGTCGGCGTGGCCGGGGCAGTCGACGTGCGCGTAGTGCCGGTTCGCGGTTTCGTATTCGACGTGCGCCGTCGCGATGGTGATTCCGCGAGCCTTTTCTTCGGGCGCGTTGTCGATCGAATCAAACGACCGGAACGTGTTCTTCGGATTATGCTTCGACAAAACTTTCGTGATAGCCGCCGTCAACGTGGTCTTGCCATGGTCGATGTGACCAATCGTCCCTACGTTGCAGTGCGGCTTATTGCGATCAAATTTCTCTTTCGCCATCTTTCTATCTCCTCGGCTTCCAATTACGCCGAAACCAAATCGTCCCCGTCGGCTTCGTAATACGCGCCGACGAATTCCTGTTTTTCCACCAGTTCGTCGACAATCTGTCGGTCGAACTCCGCGAAACCTTCCGCAAACCGCTCGCGGAAAATTTCAAAACCGCGATGCCCGCCCCAGAAATCCAAAACCCGGTACCGCTCATCGGCCGGCAGTTCGCGCTTCACTTGGGTAGCGACGTAACTTTCAGCCTGCCGCAGAAACCGCGCCCAGACTCCGTCCCGGCCAAAAACAATTTCAAACTCGGCCCGCTTACTTTCTCTGACCCAGAACCTGCGGTCGACGACGAACCGCGGCGCTGCCAGTCATTTCGTCGTGCCCTGCACCTTGGCGATGATTTCCTCCGCGACCGAACGCGGAGCCTCCTCATAGCGGGCAAAGTGCATGGAATATTCCGCGCGGCCCTGGGTCGACGAACGCATGTGGGTCGCATAACCAAACATTTCCGCCAGCGGAACGATGGCCTTGATCACCTGCGAACCGGCGCGATGTTCCATGCCTTCGATGCGTCCGCGGCGCGAACTCAGGTCGCCCATGATCGTGCCGGCGTAATCTTCCGGCGTGACGACTTCGACCGCCATCACCGGCTCGAGCAGCACCGGAGAAGCCTTGCGGGCAGCCTCTTTGAACGCCATGGAGCCGGCAATCTTGAACGCCATTTCGTTCGAATCGACGTCGTGATAGCTGCCGTCGTAAAGCGTGGCCTTCACATCAACCATGGGATAGCCGGCCAGAATACCGCCTTCGAGCGCTTCCTGAATGCCCTGATCGATAGGCTTGATAAATTCTTTCGGCACCGATCCGCCAACAACGTCGTTGACGAATTCGTAACCCGTGCCCGGTGGTTGCGGGTCGAGATAAATTTTGGCGTGACCGTACTGCCCGCGGCCGCCGGTCTGGCGAATGTATTTGCCTTCCGCTTCGGCGTGCCGGCGAATGGTCTCGCGATACGCCACCTGCGGCTTGCCCACGTTGGCTTCGACTTTGTACTCGCGCATCATGCGGTCGACGATGATTTCGAGGTGCAGTTCGCCCATGCCGCTGATGATGGTCTGTCCGCTGTCGGGATCGGTGTGAACCTTGAAAGTGGGATCTTCCTGGGCCAGACGCGACAGCGCCATACCCATTTTTTCCTGGTCGGCTTTGGTCTTCGGTTCGACGGCGACGGAAATTACCGGAACCGCAAACGTAATGGATTCGAGCGCGATGGGATGATCTTCGTCGCAGATGGTGTCACCGGTGCCCACGTTCTTCAAACCGACCGCGGCACAAATGTCGCCGGCAAGGATTTCGCTGATTTCTTCGCGCTTGTTGGCGTGCATCTTGAGCAAACGCCCGATGCGCTCGGTCTTGGTGGTGCGGACGTTCTGCACCGAATCGCCGGTCTTGAGCTGGCCGGAGTAGACGCGAATGAAGGTGAGCTGCCCGACGAACGGGTCGGCCATGATCTTGAACGCCAGCGCCGCGAAGGGCTCTTTGTCGTCGGCATGGCGGAAAATCTTTTCCCCATTGTCGGGATTGATGCCATGCGTTTCCGGAACGTCGAGCGGCGAAGGCAGATAGTCGACGACGGCATCGAGCAGCGGCTGCACGCCCTTGTTCTTGAAGGCCGTTCCCACCACCACCGGAAACACTTTCAGCGCGATGGTCGATTTGCGCAGCGAGGCGCGCAGCGCGTCTGCGCTGATCTCTTCGCCTTCCAGAAATTTGTGCAGAATTTCGTCGTCGTTTTCGGCGATGCTCTCGACCAGTTGCGCGTGGAAGGCTTCGGCTTTCTTCTTCAACTCCGCAGGAATTTCTTCGGTGAGGTATTCCGCGCCGATGGTGTCATCCGCCCACACGATCGCCTTCATGTTGATCAGATCAACCACGCCCTTGAACTTATCTTCCTGGCCGATAGGGAATTGAATGGCGACGGGCTTGGCGCTCAGGCGCTTGCGGATGGTATCGACGGCATGCTCGAAATCAGCACCCATCTTGTCAATCTTGTTGATGAAGCAAATTCTGGGGACGCCGTATTTATCGGCCTGCCGCCAGACTTTTTCCGACTGCGGCTGCACACCGTGCACCGCGTCAAACACGGCGACCGCACCGTCGAGCACGCGCAGCGATCGCTCCACTTCCGCCGTGAAATCAACGTGGCCGGGAGTATCGATGATGTTGATGCGAATATCGCGCCAGGTGCAGGTCGTCGCGGCGGACGTGATGGTAATGCCGCGCTCCTGCTCCTGCTCCATCCAGTCCATGGTGGCAGTACCTTCGTGCACTTCTCCGATGCGATGCGTCTTTCCCGTATAAAACAGGATGCGCTCCGTCGTAGTGGTCTTACCGGCATCGATGTGGGCCATGATGCCGATGTTTCTACACCGTTCTAATGGGACTGTTCTGGGCACGACGTTCTAACTCTTTCTGGGCTCCGAAATCTAAAATTCAGATTCTAGTTACTAGCTTCTAGTCAAACCCAACTGCCAGCCTCGTGTTCTAGCTAGCAGCTAGAAGCTTCCTTACCACCGGTAATGCGCGAAGGCCTTATTGGCTTCCGCCATGCGGTGTACGTCTTCTTTCTTCTTGATGGCCGCGCCTTTTCCGTTGGCGGCGTCCAGCAACTCGTTGCTGAGCTTGTCGATCATTCCTTTTTCGCCGCGCGACCGGGCATACGTAATCAGCCACCGAATCCCGAGCGACGTCCGGCGGTCCGCATTCACTTCCACCGGAACCTGATAGTTGGCGCCGCCTACGCGGCGGGTCTTCACTTCGAGCAGCGGCTTGGCATTCTCCACCGCTTTCTTGAACAGCTTCAGAGCCTCGTCGCCGCCCTTCGATTCCAGGCGCGTCAAGGCTTCATAGAAGATGCCCTCGGCGGTTGAGCGCTTGCCCTGCCACATCATCGAATTAATGAACTTCGTCACCAGATCCGAGCCATAAATGGCGTCGGCCGGGACGGTCCGCTTGGCGATATGTCCTTTACGAGGCATTCAGCTTCTAGCTCCTAGCTCATAGCTTCTAGCTTGAGCGTACTGGCCACTAATCCCTGACCCCTGGCTCCTGTTTCTCAACCCTTCTTCGGGCGCTTGGCGCCGTACTTCGAACGTCCCTGCATGCGGCCGGCGACGCCTACTGCGTCCAGCGTGCCGCGGATTACGTGATAACGCACACCCGGCAGATCTTTCACGCGGCCCCCGCGGATCAGCACAATCGAGTGCTCCTGCAGGTTGTGGCCGACGCCGGGGATATAGGTGGTCACTTCAATGCCGTTGGTCAGGCGCACGCGCGCCACCTTCCGCAAAGCCGAGTTCGGCTTCTTGGGGGTCTGCGTGTACACGCGAGTGCATACTCCGCGCTTCTGCGGACATCCCTGCAGCGCTGGGCTGGCCGTCTTGTAACGGGGCCGCTTGCGGCCGTCACGCACCAATTGATTGAAGGTAGGCACTCTTCACCACTCCTTAGCCGCGCACAGCCTCGCTTTCACGAAGGCAGCGCACAGGCTTATCTCCTGCTTCCATCCTGCTGTTCTAGAACGCGCATCGTGGGCATGGCCGGCTCATGTTTAGCAAAACAGGGCCAACCATTACTTCTCGCCGCGCTACTTCGTTAGTCCAAACTAACGCCGGAGAGATTCTGGATTCCCATTCAGACTTACGCTGCCGACGGTGGCACCCGGCCAAACTCCGGGGGCGCTCCGTTTCGTCAGCCTTCCCCTGCATATCCTTCCACAAAAGGGCGGAAGGCACCGCAGGAGCATTTCAGCGAGGAAAAATTTCCGGAATTACTGGACTTACTGTTCAATCCGGAAACGCATTTCTCGAAAGCTCATCTGTGAATTGCACACACACAAAAGCGACAACGCACAGCCAGCCTGGGTGATCTCGCGGAACCAATCTACTATAGCAAGTGGATCCGAACATCGTCAACCCGTGTTTTTGCATCCCAGAACTGGGGCACCAGAAGTGGAGCGATCCTGCGCGATTCTTGAACTGGGAACTGCTGCGGAGATGGAATTCGCTCGCGGCGCTTGCCGATTCTGCGTTGAGCCTCTAGACTACAGGTTTCCCAATTCATTGGGTTTCCCAATTCATTCAGGTTTCGCCGTTGCTTGGGGTTCGCAATCGTTTTTGTAGTTCAGGTTCTCGTAATTCTGGTTCTCGCAACTCTAGTTCTCGCAGTTTTAGCTCTCGCAACTCTGGTTTTTCCAATTTACAAGAGCGGCTCGTCCCCAGCCTGATGCAAGAGATCGTGGTTCAAATGGCACAGGGCGAGGAGAAAGGGTTCATGGGCAGGTTGAGGACGGGTCGTCTGGTGTGCGCAATCGCGTTGTGCGGTGTAAGCGTGGGATTGTTGTCCGTTCTCGGGGGCTGCGGCGGACACTCGTCCGTGTCCAGGTCTCCCTTCCCGGCGAAAATTACCCTTACCCCTGGGGGCACCACTTCCCTGCAACTGGGCGGCACGCTGAGGTTCTCCGCCAGCGCGACGAACAGCGCCAACACCAGCATCAACGTGACCATTACCTTCCAGTCGAACGATACCAGCCTGCTCAACTTCGCGCCCGGCGGTACGGCCTGCGCAGGCGTGTGGACCACCAGTTTCACGGTCTGCGTTCCCGGGCCCTCGGGCGTAGTTCAAGTTACGGCCACGGCGGACGGAGTGGTCAGCTCACCCACTCTGGTCTTCGTCCACCCGCCCGTTGACAACATCGTGGTAAACCAGGTGCCGCCCTCCCCGCCGTACGAGAACCCGGTGCCATGTCTTTCGCAGAATCAGACCATCACCCTCGAAGCAACCGCCTACAGCCAGGGCATTGACGTCACTTCTTCGGTGGGTCAGTTCACTTTTTCCGCGGTCAACCCGGGCGTCGTCACCATCACTCCGATCATCACGTCCTCCTATAACGTCGTCACCAACGAGGCCACGGCCACGGCGGCCGCGCCCGGCTTCACCCAGATTTTCGCCTCGGCCAGCGGCGTCGTCAGCACACCGTTTCAGCAGTTCAACAATAACGGTCCGGCCTGGAACTTTTTTGAGACCTGTCCAGTCCAGCAGATTGTCCTGCAACTGGGCCCAGCTGGTTCCCAGAAAAGTGGCGTTACCACTTTCGTTTCCAGCAAGGGAACGACCCAGACCGTGAACGCGACGGTCTACGACGTTCTGGGAAACCTCATGGACAAGCCGCCTTTGACCTGGAGCTCGACCGAACCCGGCGCCGTCTCCGTGCCAGCGACTTGTACAAACCAGCTTACCTGTGCCGCGTCTACCGCCGGCCCGGGCGCAGGAATCGTGACCGCTTCCTGCACTCCGCCCAGCTGTAATATCGGTTTCCCGTTGATCCCCGAGAACCTTTCTCAATTGCCTAACCCCCAGCTGTACGTTCCCGTGCCGGTGTATGCCGCCACGGCTATCTCCGGCGTCGTCACTGGGACTGCCACCACCACCGGGGTGGTCGCTTCCAGTCTGGATTGCACCACTACTTTCGAGTGTTCCGTTTCCCTCTACGACGTATCGACGTCCACCAATATCCCCGGCAGTCCCGTGGCCATGCCGACGCCGCCCAATTCTCTGCTCTTCGATGCTGGCGGCGATAAGGCCTATATGGGCAGCAATTTTGGCGCGTTTAGCGTCAATCCGGCCAATTTCGGCAGCGCCAGCAACCCCTTCGGCGGGCTCGGAACTTTTACCGGGCAGATCCTGGCGGTTTCCTCCAACGGACAGCTCGCGGTTTTTTCCGACACCGTACATATTCCCAACCAGGTTTTCATCACTAACGCGGCCAACGCCTCTTCCCCCACGGTCAGCAGCTTCACGATTTCCGGGGCGGTTGCCGCCGCCTTTTCACCCGACGCCTTGAAGGCCTATATCGTGGCCTGCGTCCCCGGCACCGTGCCCTGCAGTGGTTCCACCGGAAATACAATTTTTGTCTACTCCACGCTGCAGTCCATGCAGACCATCCCGCTGACGGCACCCGCCAGTGGGGTCGCGTTCTCCTCCAGCGGAGCCTTCGTCTTCGTTACCGGCGGGAGCACGGCGTCTTTGGTGACGACGTTCAACACTTGCAACAATGCGCTCTCTACGGGTCCCGCGCTCAACCCTCTGCTCATCAACAACGTGCCTCCACCTCTGTTTCTGCGCGTGCTGCCGGCAGCCAGCGCCCCGCCGCCTGTGGTAGCCGCGCTGATTACCCCCGACGAGAATGCCCCGGGATTGGACGTGCTCGTCGCTCTGGACAAAACAGGCATCGACCTCATCGCCACCGACACAATCGTCCCGGGTTTCGGCTATCCGCCAACTTCGACCCCGCCTTGCCCGCAGTTCATCGAGCAGGCCGTGAACCCAGAGCCGCCTAACACCACTTTCCCTCCGCAGCACTTTGATTTCGGAGTCGGGACATTTAATCCCATCAGCTTTTTCGTGTCCCCCGACGGCACCAGAGCCTACGTGGTCACCACCAACTTCAGCAGCATTCTGGTTTTCGATTTCAACACCGGATCGCTCAGCGGCAGCATTCCGCTCGCGAACAATGCCATTCCCGTCAGCGCGTCCTTCACCGAGGATGGAACTTTGATCTATGTCGCGGCCAACGATGGCACCCTGCACGAAATCAACACAGTATCCGCCACGGACGTGCAGGAGATTTCTTTCCCCGATCTGCCCAACGTGAACAATCCCTTCTGCGGATTCGGAGCCACCACGATCACCTGCACGCTGGATTTGGTGAGTGTGAAACCGTAGGACCACGGCTTGGCGTGCTTCAGAATAAGCGGGCAATATTGAGGAAAGAGAGCAAGTCTTGCTGCAATCGGCCGAATCGCCTACGCAGGTTTTTCCAGTTCTTTCCCGATGCTATCCAGCACTCCATTCAGAAAGTGCACGGATTCAGGCGTGGAAAATTTGCGCGCAATCTCCAGCGCTTCATTGATCACCACCGCTCGCGGAGTTTCCCGGTAGGCTAGCAATTCCGCCACCGCGGCCCGCAACAGATTACGGTCGACCGCGGCCATGCGCTCCATGCGCCAGTGCTCGGCGTGGCGTTCGATGAGCCCGTCAATTTCGCCGCCGCGGTCGGTGGCCACGCGGAAAAGGTCGTCGGCAAACCCGCGCACGTCGGCGCCGGTCCCGTCATGCTCGCCCCAGAAGGTGCGGCGTACGTGATCAGCATCCTGCTTTCCCATGTCAGCCTGGAAAAGCATCTGCAATGCCATTTCGCGGGATTTTCTGCGAGTACCCATTGGGGGAAGTTGTCTGTGGTCAGTCTATCGGAAAAGCGCTTCGCCGCTGCGCACTTATTGACCACAGTAACTTTGGCTTAGCAACCGCTCCCAGTAGGATTAGCCGGTGAACAGGCTGTTACGCGTCGGCTTGAAAGTCACGGGCGTAGGTGTTCTATCAGTCGTTGGAATGCTATTCTCCGGTCCATGGGGCCCGTGCGGGCCCAGCAGTGCAACGGGCTTGATTTTTATGCTTACCGCGCTGTTCTGTCTACCCATCGGAGCCCTGGTCTTGATCGCCGGCCTGGTGGTCTTTGCTTTCGAGAGGAGGGCAGTTGCGCAGGCTGACCTGCAGTCTCGTTAGCGCCTACGCTTCAGAGATCGCCGGTGCCGTGCGCTCTTGCTCACGGCTGATGGCGGAGAACTGAGCGCTGATTTCAGCGATGCCATCTCCACCGCCGCCAGCGCCGCATCGAATCCCTTATTCCCCATCTTCAGCCCA
>Ga0224564_1000005_pt1 | contig 22047 bp, 14 predicted proteins | sample CSU5metagenome_FD_182889 | JGI IMG/M metagenome (GOLD analysis project Ga0224564, IMG submission 182889) | Soil microbial communities from Bohemian Forest, Czech Republic - CSU5 | ecosystem: Environmental > Terrestrial > Soil > Temperate forest | place: Czech Republic: South Bohemian Region... | reverse complement strand
ACCGTCATCAATTGTCGGGGCACGTGGACCTATCTGAGCGGATCCCTCGAATTTCCCGAAGTTCGCCAGGCGCAACTGGAAGCGTCGGAATATTTTGTCAACATGCTGGACCTGCAGCGCGCGGTGGGCAGGCGTTTGTCGGAACTGACTGGCGCCGAGTCGGGCATCATCACTTCCGGTTCGGCAGGTGCAATGGCAGCAGCCACGGCGGGATGTATGGCTGGCACCGATGACAAATATATCTGGCAACTTCCCGATACCACCGGACTGAAACATGAAGTCGCCATGGTAGGAGGCCGCAGCGCTTTCGACAGCGCCATCCGGCTCACGGGCGCCAAGCTGGTTCTCACCTATTCTCCCGAAGAACTCAGCAACGCCATCAACGAAAACACCGCGATGATCTACACCACGGATCTGGGTGAAAAACTGCAAAAAGTATTGACGATCGCCAAAGACCGCAAGATTCCCATGTTGCTGGATGACGCCGCGGGCATACCGCCCGCCGACAACGCCAGGCTCTATGCCCGGATGGGGATCGACCTTTATTGCTTCTCGGGCGGCAAGGGCCTCTGCGGGCCGCAATGCAGCGGTTTGCTTCTGGGTCGCAAGGATCTGATCGAAGCGGCGCTGCTGAATTCCAGTCCGCGCGAGGGAGCGGTTTGCCGCCCAATGAAAGTTGGGAAAGAAGAAGTCATCGGCTGCCTCACGGCGCTCGAAACCTGGCTAAATCTGGACGAGAAAAAACTCTACGACGAATGGAACGGCCGCGTGGATCGCATTCGCAAGCTGGTGGAGACGGTCCCCGGCGTAAAGACGGACACCTACGTTCCCGACGATGGAAACCGCTATCCCACGCTAAAGATCTCATGGGATCAGCAGGCCTGGCGATACAGCATTTCCGATTGCGTGCAGGAGTTGCGCGCGGGCGATCCCGTCATCGAGGTGCTTGGAGCAGACAATCCCAGCCTGGTTCGGGCGGTTCGCGAGGGTCAGCCGAATCGAAAGGAGCACAAGGGGCCCAACCACATCGAGTTGGTTTCCATGACCATCAAGCCCGGAGAAGAAATCATCGTCGGACAGAGATTGCGCGCCATTCTGGGCGCTGCCCAGAAGAAGTCTGCGGCGTAGAAGGGAGCCTGCCGTTTTGAAAACGATTCATCGAAAGGTACATGTGCGCTTGCTGGTTGGGTTCGCACTCTCGTTAGCGCTCGTAGCTCAGAACGTTGCAGCGCAGGCGCCCGCGGCTCAGGCGCAGGTGCGAGCCGTCGCGCCCGTGTCGGCGTCCGCTCAAGCGAATCATTTCTACTCGCCCGGTGTGGATGCCGGAGACTATCTCTATATCTCCGGACAGGGCTCACGTCGGCCGGACGGCAGTTCCCCGGCCACCTTTGAGGCTCAGGTTCGCCAGGCGCTAGATAACGTCAAGGCGATCGTCGAATCCGCCGGCTTGACCAAGGAGCACGTGGTCTACACCCAGGTCTATCTGCAGGACATCAGCAAGTACGCTGAAATGAATAAAGTCTTCGCCGAATATTTCGCGAAGACTCCGCCGGCCCGCGCGGTGCTGGGCATTGCCGGCATTCCCGACCCGCCCGTACAGATCAGCGCTGTCGCGGTGCGCAGTTTAGCGGACAAGCGTGCCATCTACCCCCCGAACCAAAAATCAGAGGACCCTGCGGCGCCGGGCATTCTCACTCACGACCGGCTTTTTATTTCCAGTATGCCGGGCAGCGATCCGGTGAGCGGCAAGGTTCCGGATGATCCGGCTGCGCAAGTCGATCTGGCGCTCGACCGTGTGGAGGCAGTCGCGAAGGCCGCCGGCCTCGAGCTGAGCAACATAGTCTTCGTCAATCCTTACCTGACGGGCGAGATTCCGATGCGGATCATGAATCAGCATTACGCCCGGCGGTTCGAGTTCGGCAACACCCCGGCGCGAGCCACGATCGATGTGACCAGTCTGCCGGGTGGTGCCCACATCGAGTACACCGGCGTGGCCGTGCGTGATCTCAAGCAGCGCAGAGCCGTGCGTCCCAAGAACATGCCGCCCAGCCCCACTGCCAGCCCCTGCGTTTTTGCCGGCGACACTTTATATTGCTCCGCCAAGAGCGGCTTTATTCCGGGACCGCACGGCGGAGTCTATGCCGCGACCACGCAACATCAGCTCCGGCAGACCATGCGGAATCTTCTCGACAACCTCGAAGAAGCTGAGATGAACTTCACCCAGGTCGTGGACACCAATGTCTACCTTGACGATATGTCGGACCTGGCAGCGTTTGACGAGGTCTACGCGCAGTATTTTGGCTCGATCCTGCCGGCACGAGCCACCATTCAACAAATCGCACCCACCGAGCGCAAAGCGGATAACGAAGACCACTACCCCGACCTGGAACAGGTATCGCTGATCGCCGTGCGAAGCCCAGCCAGTCACTGAAACTGAGCAAGACGGAAACAGAAGGCCCCGAGATCGTTCGCGCTCAATGTTTACCCCAACTGCTGCTGGGGGTTATACCTGCTCCTTCCCAGACTGAGATCGGCTTGTCGCAAGATAGAATCAATGTCATTGAGATTGATTACGCGGCGATTGCGAGGACGATGCGCGCCTTGCATTCGGGCTGAGGCCTCCGAAATAGGCCAGAGATTCTTCGATCACAATTGTGCGGAGGGAGTCCCTGTCCATACCCATTGAAGATTACGCGATGATCGGTGACTGCCACACAGCCGCCTTGGTCTCGCGACAGGGTTCGATCGATTGGCTGTGTCTTCCGCACTTCGATTCGGGCGCCTGTTTCGCGGCACTGCTCGGAACCGCCGCACACGGGTATTGGTCGATCGCACCGGACGGGCCGATCCGAAGCATTCGCCGCCGGTATAGAGACGGAACTCTGATTCTGGAGACGGAATTTGAAAGCGAAAGCGGATCGGCAAAGCTCATCGATTGCATGATGCCGCGCCAGGAGATGCCGGAACTTCTGCGCGTCGTCGTTGGCACAAGAGGGCAGGTCCGGATGAAGTTGGAACTGGTGATTCGATTCGACTACGGGTCGGTAGTGCCCTGGGTTCGGCGGATTGAAAATGGGATTTCCGCCATTGCTGGTCCAGACATGCTTCGGCTGCGGGCGGATGTACCGCTTCACAGTGAAAACATGAAGACCGAGGCGGAGTTCACCATTGCGGAAGGACAAAAAGTTGCGTTTGATCTCACCTGGTATCCGTCGCATCAGCACGAACCTGCGCCGGTGAACATTGACGACGCGATTCGGAACACGGAAAAGTGGTGGCGAGAGTGGTCCGATCGCTGTGCTTATCAGGGGGAATGGCGGGACGCAGTGCTACGCTCGCTGATCACGCTGAAGGCCCTGACATTTCTGCCCACGGGCGGGATCGTAGCATCGCCGACAACTTCATTGCCTGAGCTGTTGGGGGGCGTGCGGAATTGGGATTACCGTTTTTGCTGGGTGCGAGATGCGACTCTGACCCTGCAAGCGCTGCTCAATGCTGGATACTTAGAAGAAGCGCGAGAGTGGCGCGAATGGCTATTGCGCGCCGTCGCCGGCAGCCCTTCTGAACTTAGTATTCTTTATGGCATTCGGGGCGAACGCAGGCTCACGGAACTGGAACTGCCGTGGTTGCCGGGATATGAAAAATCTGTCCCCGTCCGAACCGGGAATGCTGCTTACCAGCAATATCAACTGGATATCTTTGGAGAGGTGGCCAACACCCTTTTTCAGGCGCACGAAGCCGGGCTGGGACCGCCACGGCATGCGCGACAGGAAGTCGCCCTGGCGATGCTGGAATTCCTGGAGACGGGCTGGAAGCAGCCCGATGAGGGCATTTGGGAGATGCGCGGTCCGCGGCGGCATTTCGTCCACTCCAAGGTGATGGCATGGGTCGCGGTCGATCGCCTGATGAAAATGGCGGAACTGGGCCGGTTCACCGTAGATATTCCCAGATGGAAAAAACTTCGTGATGCCATCCACGAGCAGGTTTGCCGCCAGGGTTTCGATGCCAACATGAATTCCTTTGTGCAGTATTACGGAGGCAAACACCTCGACGCCAGCATCCTGATGATGCCGCTGGTCGGCTTTCTTCCGCCCGACGATACACGTGTAATCGGCACGGTGAAAGCCGTCGAAACCCATCTCGTGGAAAATGGCTTTGTCGGGCGCTACACGCAAGATCCCGCCGTAGACGGCATGCCCCATGGTGAAGGAACGTTTCTGGCCTGCTCCTTCTGGCTGGCGGACAATTACGAGTTACAGGGCCGCCACGCAGAGGCCGTGGCGCTTTTCGAACGACTGTTGGACGTTCGCAATGATGTCGGTCTTCTATCCGAAGAATATGATGCCCTGGCAAAACGCCAACTCGGTAATTTTCCTCAGGCGTTCTCCCACGTTGGTTTGGTAAACACAGCCTTCAATCTGATAGCCGACGAAACCCACCTGATGGAAAAGTGAACTTGTGATTTACACGTACTCCCGCTCCATCCTCCGAATCGCTCGATACCGCGCAAACACTTTCTTGTCGTTTTCCAGTCCGAGCGCCGAGCGGATCGAGCTTCCGCGGAAGGTGTGAGCAAGCATCTTCCATCCCTGGAACATCACGAATCCGGGGTCATGCATGAGCGCAGCCGGGATGTGGTGCACCTTCATCCAGCGCTCGGCCTTCCACCGCATGAACTCCACTTCCTCGGCCGGCATATGCTCAGTTCGCACCACCGCCGTGGTGCCGTCGTATTCCTCCAAGCGCTCATTCATGATCAACCCCTGATCCCGAAAATCTTTCGTCATGGGCGTGCGCGGATAAGGCGTCGGGTGTTGAATGTAAGGCCAGTCCACATAGCGGCGGGCAAATTCCAGGTTCGCTTCGATCGACTCGCGCGTGTCGCCAGGACTACCAACGATTAATCCGCCGACCACAAACATCTGGTTGCGGTGAACGTAATCGATGGCTTTGAGCGTAGCGTTTCCGGTGTTTTGGCCGTTGGTACGCTCGGTATTCTTGGCGGAGGCCTTCAGGAATTCCAGGTCGCTTTCGAGGATGTTCTCAATCCCCAGAAAAACATAGCGGAATCCGGCTCGCCGCATGAGCGGGGCGAGGGTTTCGCCGTGATTCGCGATCGCCGAGGTCATGGCCTGCACGAAGTAATCAAGCTTGTGCAGTCCGGCCGCGATAATGGCCTCGCACAAGGCCTCGAAGCGCCGCACGTTCAGCGTAATGTTGTCGTCGACCAGAAAAATGGTTCGCGCGCCGTGGTCGCGGGCGTCGCGAATGTCCGCCAGCACTCGATCGAACGAGTAAGTGTGGAAATTGCGCCCTCTCATCTCGATGATGGAACAGAAGCTGCAATCGTAGGTGCAGCCGCGCGAGGTCTCGATTACGTCCACCTGCCGGCCGAGCAACGTGTATCCCTGGAGCACGCGCGCATCGCGGTTCGGCGGGCGGATTTCGCTGTCTTCGAGCCGGTGCGGCAAGCGGTCGAGGTTGTGCACCCAACGCTCGCCGTTTCGGTAGGAGAGGCCGCCGATCTGGTCGACACCGCATCTCTGCTCGATGGCGCGCAGCAATTCGCGGAACGTGACTTCCCCCTCGCTGCGCACAAGATAGTCGACGCCCATCTCCGCGTAAGCTTCCGGAGCAAGGCTGGGATCGTATCCTCCCACCACGATCTTCACTCCCGGCCGGAGATGGCGCACCAGGTCGATAATGCGGCCGGCAGTGCGGCGCTGAAACGTCATGATGGAGAGTCCGACAACTTCCGGATCGAGTTCGCGAACCAGCCGGGTGACAGTCTCGCGAACCTGGCGATGAACCAGGATTAAATCAGCCACCGCCACGCGGTGCTGCGGATCAATGTTGCCCGCCAGTGAAGTGAGCGCCCCATTGGGCATACGAATCCCGACCGGTGGCATATGCTCGAAGGAATCCGGCATGGAAAGTAACAGGACGTTCATTAGGAACCTGTCCCTTTCGCTTCGATGTAACCGCGCGGGTACCAGCCAACCAAGAGGGAAGCGACTGGCGGAATTGTACCGTGCTGGCAAACAAAATGCCGACCGAATCTACAGAACGCCGACTACATCAAAGAGCTAGGACCCGGATAACTTACTCGGATAACTTCCTTGGAGAACTTCTAAAGCCCGGAGAAATATGCGTTTGTAGAGTGGAGCGTGCCGGCCAGCCCGTAGAGGACGACGAAGCGGGCTGCCGCCGGCTGCAATTTCAAGTATCATTTCAGCAGATTGGCACCGTACCGCCGGCCAGTGGCCGCGAACCGTGACGAATCCTTTGGGGGCAGCATGGCCATCAAGTTTTTGCAAACAGCGGATCGAAGCGACGATTCCTTGCGCTTCCAACTGATCGAGCGCTTGAAAGTTTATCTATTCGGGACGATCGTGCTATTCGCCTCCTTTGGGATGGGGGAAGCGGTCTACCGAGTTTTGTTCTCGGAATTTGACGGCGCCAAGGATCGCATTCCGATCGAAGCTTTGTTCGGCCTGGTTTTTGCCTGGCTGGCCACCAAGTTCGTCGGGGATGTTTACCGAAACCGCAAGGAGAGGCGCGCCCGGCTTAACTTCATTTGGGACCGCAATCATCAGATCCGCGGCGCCCTGGAAGGAATTGCTCCCACCGCCCACCCCGCGAAAAATCAGCAGTCGATTCGAGTCATCCGTGAAGAGGTGGACCGGATCGAGTGGGCATTGAAGGAGATCTTGCCGCGCTAAAACTGCAACTTTCCAGCTCTTTGATCCCTGCCTGAACTTCATCCAGCCAGCGTGGGATGTATCGGTCCCTCGGCTGTGCTCGGCCCCAATGCTCCGGCAATTCCTGCGCGCCTTGAAAGTTCGCGCGCCCGCTCGGGGCGATAAGATCGGTTTCAATTCTCCCGTACATCATGAGAGCCCGGTCGTGCGAAGCGCCATTTTCGAGGGAGTCCGGATTGTGCGCAGTCGCGTCACTGTACAGCCAGTTGGCCCGCCGCTCAAACGCCACGGCCGCTTGTGACGCACGCATAAAGTAAAGCAAGAACCCCCTCGCATCGTAAGAAGAAGCTACATCCTCCGCTGGCTGCGCTTTCTCTATTCCAAATAGAGCCGGGTGTGGCGCGGGGATGAAGTGAAAACTCTAGAGACCCATGAGAACGGCGGCGAAAGTCCGCAGCCCCACCGGAGCAAAATTTTCTTTCTGGACCATGAGCTGGTTACTCGCGGTTTTGCGGTTTGTAGGCAGAAGCAGATTTGCTTCACTCGAAACCTAGACTTCGAAGGGATGCCTACTATGAACTACCAGAGAACGATTTTCCTTTATCGCACCATGCGCCAGATGATGGCGCTGATGATTGTGTTGCTGCTGATTCCGGCGGCACAATTGGATCTGTACGCGCAAGCGCCGGCGCGGGCTGCGTACGTCGAGTTGGATGCGACCCAGCTGGATCAACTCGTCGCTCCAATTGCGCTTGATCCGGACTCGCTGGTTGCGCAAGTATTGACTGCTGCCACATATCCGGACCAGGTTGCCGAGGCCGACGTCTGGCTGAACCAGAACATGGCATTGCCCCCCGACCAGCGCGCAGCCGGGGCGAACGCGATGGCATGGGACCCGGCCGTGAAGGGTCTCACCGAGTTCCCCTTCGTCCTCGACAATCTCGCGAAGAACAATTTCTGGGCATCGCAGTTAGGCAATGCCTATTACAACCAGCCCGGTGACGTCATGAACGCGATCCAGGCCATGAGGTTGCAGGCGCAGCAGTCGAACGCTCTCGTCACCACAGCGCAGCAGCGTGTAGTGGTGGACGCCGGCGTCATCGACATTGTGCCCGTGAATCCGGCTATCGTTTACGTTCCCTATTACAACCCCTGGAGCCTTTGGGGCACGATGTTTGTTGCCTACCCTGGCTTTGTTGTCCTGCCGCCTCCTCCCGGCATCGTGGTGGACGTCGGGCTGGCCTTCGCACCGGGAATCCTGGTTGATTTCTATGCCGGCTTCGGCTGGGGTTTCGCGGCGTGGGCGCCAGGATGGTGGGGTGGGACCGTATTTTTCAATCACAGCGCTTACATTTCGAACAGCCTGACCGTGGTCAACCATGGTTCTTTTGGCGGTCACGACAGAGGCGCGTTCGAGCATGGCGGTCGCGGCGTCCCTGGAGGCTTTCATGCCGCTGCTCATGCGGGAATCGCTCGAGCGTCTGCCGGTCATTCGGTGGCTGCCGGTCGTTCGGCATCGGCTGGTCGTTCGGTATCAGCTGGCCGGTCTTCGTTTGCTAGTCGTTCTGCGTCGGCTGGTCGCGCGGCGTCCGCTGGCCGTGCTTCGTCTCCTGCCCGTTCCTCGTCACCTGCTCGTGCGGCGGCTACCAACCGTGCGACGTCCGCTGGTCGCTCGGGATCGGTCAGCCGTTCCTCGTTCTCAGGCCGTTCTGCCTCTGCGAGTCGTTCCGCGTCGGCGAGTCGTTCCTCGTTCGCGGCTCGCTCGGCGGCTACCGGCCGTTCGGCCTCGGCTGGGCATTCCTTCGCCGGCGGTTCCGCGTCGGCTGGCCGCTCGTCGTTCGGTGGAGGTGGGGGGTCGCGGAGACGGTGAGCATGGCCATGTCTGTCGCCAGTCGTTTTGCAACGCCTGACTCAGCGTATTGTGGCTGGAAGCAGCCGAGGGACTTTCCAACCAGAAAGGTCCGCGATGCTTCCAGCTCGCCGTCAAACGCAACGAGTAGCATCACCAGGTGTTAGAACTTCCGCTCGCTGCCAAGCGCGGCCAATGCGGCCTTGGAACGAGTAAGCTGACGCTCCGCTTCCTGAGGATTTCCGCAATCGAATCCGTTAGGACTGACGGCAGCGGGGTGGCGGATCTGCCGCCACGCATCGGAGCTGCGCTGATACCAGGAATTCGCCTCATTCCATTTTGCCTTCTGCTCATTGCGCGACTGGGACGGTCGCTCGGCTCTCAGAGCCGCGATCTGTCCCATGCCGAAGGAGGCGCTGGCAAGGGGATAGCGAGGTCCCTGCTGATCGGGGTGTGATGCGAGGACGGGCTCGACAATCGCCGCTGCTCGATGGTAATTCTCAGCCGCGCGGTCGAGTTGGGAGTGCTTTCGAAAAAAGTCGCCGAGGTTGACGCGAACCTCCGCTTCGTTCTCTTGCCAATTCGAGGTCCCGGTATCGACCCGCGACAGCCTCTGATCAATGGCCAGCGCTTTGTCGTAGTAGTCGAGGGCTCGATTCGCATCTGGCGTAACCGGTGCTGTCCAGACGTAGGCCACTGTGAGATCCCAGTTCACGCCTTCCTGCTTCGGATCAGCCGCAGCAATCCCCTCAAAAATTGCCATCGCCCGCGACAGATAGCTGAGGGCGTCGCTAGCCTTCCAAGCTTCTCCAGCGAAATACCAACGTTAAGATTGGCTTCGCCCACGGCAGAACGGGCATCCCCGTTGTTGGGATCGGCGGCGGATACTTCCCCGAACGAGTCCAGAATCTTCCGGTAGTTTGCCAGAGCATGAGTTGCGTCGCCATTCATCAGAAACGTGTCCCCCAGACTCACGGTGACGGCCGACACGTCGCGCAACGTCTGTGTACTATTCGAACCCTTTGCAAGACCCTCGAGAATGCCAAGAGATTTGTTGAAAGCCTCGATTGCTTCGGTCCGGTAGCCTGCATCCCGCAGATGCTGGCCGATGTGAAACTCGCCGGTGGCCAGGCTTCGGAGTCGTACTGGATCCGTCGAGTTTTCGGAAAGCTTGTCGTCAATTTCCAGAGCCTTTCGGTAATTCTCTCCGGCATTGTCTTCTCCGTTGGTGGAGCCGGGATGGGTCTCTTCAAAGACGTACCCAAGGGCTGAGTAGTCGCTCCCCAGCTCCGCCAAAGCTTCGCGATTGGCGGGATCAGCTTTGAGCAACGACTGCGTGATCGAAACCGACTCTTGCGACGTACGGATGGCGTCGGCGGCATCGCTGCTCAGCACTTGCAAGGATGCAACCGCACGGCAGTTGGCAGCGTATTTGATTTGGTCCGGAGCCGCGCCTACGGTCGCAATGGTCTTGCGGATGGCCTGAGCTTTGAGGTAACTCGCAAGAGCTCCCGGCGTGTCGCCTAAACTCGCGGTAAAGGGCTGACCTTGCACAGCGCCCACCCGCTCGTAAGCATCTGCCAGTTCCCGCTGCAGGGAAAGGTCGCCGCGGGCTTCTCCGGCCAGGCTATCGAGATACTTCAGAGCATTCGTCACTAGCAATTGACGGGCACGCGTGGAACCCGGCAAGTCGCGTATGGCGTCGTGGATGTCGAACATGAGCGCGTTCGCCAGCTTCCGCACATCGTTGAAGCGTCGTTCGGCGCGGCCCCGTTGGTCGCGGGCGATGCGCGCTTCGCGAACAGTGGCGGCCATGCCGCCAATCAGGCTGAGAGCCAGCAGCGCCGCGGCCGCCAAGCCAGCCGCGTGCCGCCGAATGAACTTTGAACTGCGATAGGCAAAAGTGTCAGTGCGGGCGATTACAGGAAGCCCTTCCAGGTGACGCCGCAAATCCTCCGACAGTTGCTCAACCGAAGCGTAGCGGCGGCGCGGCTCCGGTCTCAGCGCCATCAGGACGATGTTATCCAGGTCTCCGGCGAGGCGCCGGCGCAGCTTTTCAGGGCTTCCTTCCCGCGTGGCGCTGACGATTTCGGGAGTAGGCGTCAGCGGGTCCAGGCCGTTTGCATCATTGCCTCCCCGCGAAACCGCCGTGCTCGGTTTTTCTGGCTCAATTTCCGCCGGGCTGCGCACGCCATTCTCGCCCGCGCGATTCTCCCGGAGGCGAGGACGGCGACCGGTCAGAATTTCATAAAGCACCACACCGAGAGAGTAGATGTCACTTGCGGTGGTGATCGTCTCGCCACGCAATTGCTCGGGGCTGGCATATTCCGGAGTGAGCAGCCGCACCATCGTCACGGTTTGAACCGGCTGGGCACTCTCTGAATCAGGGGCGAGAAGCTTGGCAATCCCGAAGTCGAGCAGCTTGGGACTGCCGTCGTCGGTCACCAGGATATTGCTGGGCTTGATGTCGCGATGGATGACCAGATTCTGATGAGCGCACTGGACCGCGGAACACACAATGCGGAACAGTCGCAGCCGTTCCGTAACCGTCAGCTTGCACTCGTCGCAATATCGGTCTAACGGTCGTCCTCGAATATATTCCATCACAAGGTAGGGCCGGGCGTCCTCGGTGCTCCCGCCGTCCAGCAAGCGCGCGATATTGGGATGGTCCAGGTTCGCCAGAATCTGCCGCTCGTTCTTGAACCGGCTGACGAAGAATTCCGAATCCTGGCCGGCGCGCATCACCTTGAGTGCGACTTCCTTGCGGTACTGATCGTCAGCGCGAAACGCGCGATACACTTCGCCCATGCCACCCGCGCCAATTTGTTCGACGATTTTGTAAGGACCCACTCGCCGGCCCATCCAGACATCGGCCGGTTCGGCGGAACTTCCGTCTGTATTGGGGGACGTGTGCGGAGCGAGACCGGGGGATTTGTTCAGGAACTCAGTACTCACCGCTTCATCGCTGGCGAGAAGCAGTTCTACCTCCCTGCGCAGGGAAGCATCAGCCGAACAGGAGCGATCCAAAAATGCAGCCCGTTCCACGGGCTTGAACTCAAGCGCCTGGGCGAGCACGTTCTTTATTTCCTGCCAGCGCTCGGGAGTCATGTGGCAGGAGTCTCACTCATGGCGTTATGTAACCAAAGCCTTGCCGTTGCCCACTCGCGCTTCACCGTGGCCGGGGAGATCCCGAGCATGTGCGCTACCTCTTCGATGGAGAGCCCGCCGAAGAATCGGAGTTCGACAATCTGGCCCTGCCGCGCGTCAAGGCTGGCCAGCCGGGTCAAGGCCTCGTCCAACGCGACCACGTTCAGTTCCTTCTTGTTGGGCAACATGACCGCTTCGTCCAACACCAGGGTGACGGCCTCGCCGCCGCGCTTGGCGGCGCCGTGCTTGCGGGCGTGATCCACCAGAATTCCCCGCATCATGCGCGAAGCTACGGCAAAAAAGTGAACCCGGTCCTGCCAGTGCACCGAAGTGCGCCCCACCAGCCGCAGATAGGCCTCGTGCACCAGAGCGGTGCTTTGCAAGGTGTGGTCTCTACGCTGCAGGGCAAGACACTTCCGGGCGACACGCCGCAGTTCTTCATACACCAGCGGAACTAAGGCTTCGCGCGCCGCCTCCTCCCCCTGGTTCCAGCGGGCCAGCAGAACAGTCACTTGGTTGGGCGAATCAGAAGACAAGAACCCCCCAGAGTGAGACGGGCGTTTATTGGCCGTAAAAGTACCCCGGTTTCGACCGAAAGTCAAAATTATTGAACGAAGGATTGAAGCCAGTTCCGACAACGACGGATGGAGGAAGCCGATTGCTAACAGGCCGGACGCCCAGCGGCGGGAGTCATAAGGGTCGCTCGGTCGAGTGACGGCAATCACAATTTTGGAATCACAAGCGCGTGGGGTCAGGATGTCGCTCGGTTGAAAATCACGCCCTGGCTGCTGCGGCTGTTCATCACCACGCGGAACGAAGAACCCCGAAAGCTCGACGGCGGCTCCGCCTCCGCCGCGGCCAAGGCAGCAGAAACTGCTGTGCTGCTCGCTCTCAGAAATGCCCCGCGGAAGTTCCAGAGGCCTCACGAGCGATGTGAGCTACCGGCCGAGGCCCTCAGAGTGGATATGTGAATTCACCGGAGAATGGCTATTGTGAACTACCGGGACTTCGCTTTAGTCTTTTTCGATCTGAAACCACACTCCTCGCTGTGCCGAAACGCCGCGCACTTAGGACGAAATGACACGAATCTATCTGGGACGTCACGTGTATGGCGCGGCTGCCATCGCTTTTGGTGTCATCACCTTCGTGTGGCATGACTTCAACACCTGGCAGCAGATTCGCGCCCTCGGGAACGTTCCTCATCGCGAGATTCTTGTATACGTTGCGGCTGCGATCGAACTCTCAGGGGGCATAGCGATTCAGTGGCCCAGAACGGCGCGAGCCGGCGCTGTCGCGCTGGGCGCCATCTATCTTATGTTTGCGTTGCTCTGGGTGCCCTACATCGTAGCCACGCCGCAGATTTATGATCCGTGGGGCAACTTTTTTGAGCAATTTTCTCTGGTCTCGGGGGCTCTGATCGTCTATGGGTCGGTCGTCCATGGGGCGATCGACTACGCGCCGGTTGGTCAGCACAATTCGGCACGATCGGCAAGCGCGGCCCGGATCGGGTACTTCTGTTTTGGAGTCTGTGTCGTTTCGTTCACACTCGAGCAATTCATCTATCTTTCTGGAACGGCAGCGTTCGTTCCCATGTGGATTCCTCCGGGACAGATGTTCTGGGCGATAGCCACCACGGTTGCGCTGGCGCTCGCGGCCATTGCACTATTTTCCGGACGTTCTGCTCTTCTTGCGTCGCGATTACTCACGGCCATGCTCGTCGGCTTCGGGTTGCTGGTGTGGCTGCCAGCGCTTTTCGCCGATCCCCATAAGCTGATCAATTGGGCCGGCAACGCTCAGAATCTGGCGATAACCGGAGCGGCGTGGATTGTGTCTGATTTTCTCAGCCCAAATCGCTCCGCCTCGACTGCCACTTCCTAGAGGCGCCCAGTCGTCATCGCATAGAACCTCGGCGATCTTTGGCGGTTTACAGAGAGTAACGCCTGCGTATGATTCTCTAAACGCCCTTATGATCAGCGACTCGTGCGATTTTCATTTTATGATGCACTGGCGTTTGGGACGCCTGCGGATTCGAGTACACTTGCAAATCGAACCCTCATCAACCAGGAGACCACCACATGCCGGAGGATAAAGAATTGAAAGATGTTTCGAGGCGAAGTTTCATCCAGCGCACTGCGATAGGCGGTGCGGGACTTCTGATTGCCAAGGACGTTTTGGGTTCTGGACTTTCCTCTGAACTCTCCTCCGAACTCTCCGCCAGCACGCCCAAGAGTGCGAACAAGAGCGCGAACGCTGCCATGACGATGATGGGCGTCCCGTTCGAAGCCAGAGAACGCGTGCGGCTGGGAATCATCGGGGTCGGAGGACGCGGCACCAACTTGCTGGAGGATTTGCTGGCCATCGAGAAGGTCGAGGTGAAGGCGATCTGCGATCTGGTGCCGGAAAAAGTGGCGCGCGCGCAGCAGGCAGTGACCAAGGCAGGCCAGCCGCAGCCCGCTGGATTCAGCAAGGGCGAATTGGATTTCAAGAATCTGACTGAACTCGATCTCGATATTGTCTATATCGCGACTCCGTGGAACTGGCACGTTCCGATGGCCGTCGCCGCCATGAAGAATGGCAAGCATGCCGCCGTCGAAGTGCCCGCCTGCACGACGTTGCAGGAGTGCTGGGAAATCGTCGATACCTCCGAGGCTACTCGCAAGCATTGCGTTATCCTCGAGAACTGCTGTTACGGCTCGAACGAGATGATGGTCCTCGGCATGGTGCGGGACGGTCTCTTCGGCGAAATCACGCATGGCGAAGCGGCTTACCTGCACGACTTGCGCACTATTTTGACCTCGAGTGAAGGCGAGGGCCAGTGGCGCCGCTTTCCCCATGTGCAGCGCAATGGCAATCTGTATCCCACGCACGGATTGGGCCCGGTGGCCCATTACATGGACATCCATCACGGCGACCGGTTCGACTATATGGTTTCCGTGAGTTCGTCCGAGGCCTCGCTGAGCGCTTACGTGAAAGCGAACTTCCCTGACGGAGATCCAAAACGCTCCGAAAAGTACATCTGCGGCGACATGAATACCAGCATCATAAAAACTGCGAAGGGCCGCACCATTCTTCTGCAGCATGACGTGGTGAACCCACGACCTTACAGCCGCATCAACTCGATCGCAGGGACGAAGGGTATCTTCGCCGACTACCCGCCGCGCGTTTTTGTCGATGGCGAAAAAAAGGCCGATGGTTCCGGCCATGAGGATTGGCAGAACATCGACGCCTTTCGCGACAAGTACGAGCATCCACTCTGGAAGACAACGGGCGAAATGGCGCGTAAGATGGGCGGCCATGGCGGAATGGACTACGTCATGAATTACCGGCTGATGGATTGCCTGAAAAAAGGTCTGGTACCCGATATCAATTGCTACGATGCCGCCGCATGGAGCGCGCCGGTTCCCTTGAGTGAGGCATCGGTAGCGCAGAATGGCGCGCCGCAGAAATTTCCCGACTTCACCCGCGGGAAGTGGAACGCCAACGCGGACGCTCCCGGTTTTGCGGTTCAGACTTAAGCATGCTTCGCAGAGTTGGTCATAGGAGCCTTTTATGATCGAAAGCCCGCAGGTGCGAAGTCCCGAAGAAAGTCCCGCTTTAGAGCTGCCCGTTACCGAGCCTGTCCGCAAGCCGGAAGGCGCGACCCGCGTGGTTTCGCTGGATGTGCTCCGCGGAACTGTGATGTTCCTGATGCTCGCCGAGGCGATGCATTTGCATGCGGTGGCGAGCGGGTTCCCGCACAGTTTGTTCTGGAGGGTCATCGGCTTCAATACCGATCACGTGGACTGGCAGGGTTGCTCGCTGCATGACCTGATCCAGCCTGCCTTTTCTTTTCTGGTGGGCGCGGCGCTGCCGTTTTCGATCGCCAGCCGGAAATTGAAGGGACAAACCTTCGGTCCCATGCTGGGGCATGCCATCCGGCGCGCATTCATTCTGATCTTTTTGGGAATTTTTCTTCGGTCCCTGTTGTCACATCAGACCTACTGGACCTTTGAAGACACGCTCACTCAGATTGGTTTGGGATACGTATTCCTGTTCCTGCTGGGATTCGCGCGGGTACGGACCCAGGTGGTGACGCTGGTGCTCATCCTGATCTTTTTTTGGGTAGCGTTCGCGCTTTATCCAGCGCCAGGTCCGGGGTTCGACTACGCCAGGGTCGGAGTTCCAGCGGATTGGACTCACAACTACACGGGATTTCTTTCTCACTGGAACAAGAACTCCAATCTGTCGTGGGCCTTCGACGTCTGGTTCCTGAACCTATTTCCGCGCGAGCACCCGTTTGTGTTCAATGAAGGTGGTTGGTCCACGCTGAGTTTCATTCCAACGCTGGGAACCATGATTATGGGGCTGCTGACGGGAGAATGGCTCAAGGGCAAAGGATCGAAGCAACAGAAATTGCGCGGACTGGTAATCGCCGGAGCAGGCCTGGTGCTGCTCGGACTGCTGTGTCAATGGGCCGGCATTTGCCCCATCGTGAAAAGGGTCTGGACCTCGTCGTACACCCTGTACAGCGGAGGCCTGGTGATCCTGATGCTCGCCGGCTTCTACGCGCTGGTGGAATGGAAAGGCTGGCAGCGCTGGGCGTTCCCGCTGCTGGTGATTGGAATGAACTCGATTGCCGTTTACGTGATGAGTTGGACCATGGAGCCCTTCGTCCGCGGCGCCGTCGACCGCCACTTGGGATGGCTGCTCTCGCATTTGACCGGACCGACCTTCCAGCCAGTAGTTCAGGGTTTTGCCGTGGTCTTCGTGTTTTGGCTCATCCTGTTCTGGATGTACCGCCGCAAGATTTTCTTAAGGATCTGAGCGAGCAGAAGCAAAACTGCGAGCAACAATTCTCACGATAGAAAGCGCCCGGCTCGCCTTGCCTCGACCCAGCCTCTTCTGTGTCCTGCGATATGAGGAGGATCTGTGCCGCATTTGACAGGTCTTGGTGGTTGGCCTCCTGTCATCCGACAAAAAACGCCTATTCGCAGCGGAGCGCCACCATGGGATCGACCTTCGATGCGCGGCGAGCTGGCAGGTAGTTCGCGAGGAACGCCACAGTCCCGAGCAGGGCGGCAACGCCTGCGAAAGTCAGAGGATCGGTTGCCGTAATCCCAAACAACATTCCCGAGATCAGCCGCGTTATTGCGAGGGAAAGCACGGCGCCTGCGGCGATCCCCATCAGGGCGAGTACCATTCCCTGCTTTACTACGAGCGCGAGCACATCAGGACGACGAGCTCCCAAGGCCATGCGGATGCCGATTTCGTGAGTGCGTTGTGCGACTGAATAAGACATGACACCGTAGAGTCCGATGGCCGCAAGCAGCATGGCCGCCCCTGCAAACATGGTGAGCAGTAACATGCTGAACTTCCTCCGCTGAACGGAGTTGGCGATCAGATCCAGCATGGTACGAACGTTGGCGAGAGGAACATCTTTATTCACGCTCCAGACCACATTCTGCGCCGCCGAAGTCACGCTCGTGGGGTCAGAGGTTGCGCTACGTATCGCCACGGACATCGACGGCCATTGCGCCTGGCCGAGTAACTGGTAAATCTCAGAGTGGGGAGCAGCATCGAGCCCGACGTGCCGGACATTACCCACAACACCGATGATCTGCAGCGTCAAATCATCCGGGCCGAAATGGGTGATCTGTTTGCCAATTGGGTCCTGTCCAGGAAAAACATTATGCGCAAGGGCATCGTTGACGATGGCTATATTAAGCGAGCTGCCGAGGTCGCTGTCGCTGAAGTTGCGGCCTCTCAGCAATGGGATCCGCATGGTACGGAAGTAGTCAGGAGTGCTGACGCGAATGTCCGCATCGAAGCTCTTTTCGATTCCGGGAACGTAGAAGCTGCGTGAACTGTTGCCTCCAGAGAGCGGCAGCCTGCTGACAGCGCCAACGGCCTGCACGCCTGGCAACCCCTGAAGCCGTTGCACAACTTGTTGGTAAAACGCGAGTTGGCGAACACGATCGGCGGAGGACGGAAGTGCAAGGTTGAAGGTTAAGAGATGATCCGGATCGAAGCCGGGATTAACATCCATCAGTCGTGCAAAACTTTTGGCCAGCAGACCGGCTGCAACCAGCAGAACCAGTGAGAGTCCAACTTCGGCGATCACCAGAGTGGAACGGGTTCGCCCCCGGTTCGCTGTGCTCCCGCGTTCGCCTTCCTTGAGGAATTCGTTGGGGTTTGATCGCGATGATTGCAGGGCGGGGATGAGGCCAAACCCAACTCCGGAGACAACGGAAGCCAGGAAACTGAAGGCCAACACTTCCCCGTTGATTCCAATGTGATTGAACTCACGGATATCCGGTGGACTCAGTGCCAATAGCGCCGGAACGGCTAGGACTGCCAGCAAAAACCCGAGGACTCCTGCCACCAACGCGAGCAGAACACTTTCGGTAAGCAACTGGCGAAGCAAACGCCGGCGGCTCGCTCCCAGAGCCGTTCGTATCGAGATTTCTTTGGCGCGCGCTGTGGCCCTTGCCAGGAGAAGGTTGGCAACGTTCGCGCACCCGATCAGAAGCACGATGACCACCGCAGCTAGCAGAACCAGCAGGACTGGACGGATGTCACCGACGATATACTCATGTAACGGTAGAAAGCTCACGCCAACATCTCCGTTCGAATCCGGATATTGGCTCTCCAGGCGTCGGCCGATGGTCTCGAGCTCCGCGCGGGCCTGCTGCGCAGTCACTCCCGGCTTCAACCGCGCCCAGACGTCAAGATAGTTTCTGCCCCTGAATTGGCGTGGATCTTTGTCGGGCACCAGCGGATGAGTGGGCACTCCCCATGGCGAGGTCAGCCACAGATCGCCGTACTCATCCGGAGAAAAATTAGGCGGCATCACGCCGACAACGGTGAACTGCTCCCCATTGAGCCGGATGTCCCGGCCAACGATCGCGCGATCTGCGGCAAAATAGCGCTGCCACAAGCCGTAGCCGAGCACCACAACGTGATCGTTACCGGGCTGTGCGTCGCTCGCCTCCAAACCACGCCCGAGAATCGGATCCACTCCGAACAGAGGAAAGAAGCTTGGAGTGGTCATCGTGCCTTTTACCAGCTCCGGACGATCTCCCGTCGACAGGCTTCCTTGCCATCCGCGAGACGCTGCCATCTCGGCGAAGGCCTGATTTTCGGAGAGCTGGTTTTGTGAGACCCAATCCAGATAGTTGGCAGGAGAGGCGTCGTTGGTCGATAGGCCCTCGAACGTCTGCGAGACTTTTACAATTCGATCCGAATCGGGAAAGGGAAGGGGATGCAACAACACTTGATCGACCACGCTGAACACAGCGGTGTTGGCACCGATGGCGAGGGCCAAAGTTACGACCGCGACAACCGTGAACCCCGGACTCTTGCGCAACTGGCGCAGAGCGTAGCGAAGGTCATGCAGCAGGCTGTTCATGGCCCGATCCCTCGGATCATCGCCTAAGAGGAGTTGCGACTTAAGGCAAGACACGCAAACTTCCAACCATACTTCTGTCTATGCTAAGTCTATGACTCCAATGGGGAAAGCTGCTCTTTCGTTCGGAAACTCGTGTCCGCATTGTGTCCACCCGTGAATTTCGACGTCCGAAAGTGAACAGCGCAGCCCGGCCCGCTATGATTCCGCGGATTACGGGGTAAAACCGGAAGGGATCTTACAGCAGCCCGAGCGTACCGCTTTCGGGACCAAAATCGCCGTTGGCGTTGGCGGAGAGTACATTTTCGGTGCTCAGCGCTTCGTTGTCCGTTTCATGGCTGTTCAGATCCCACCACGGCGACTTTGTTCACTCCGCTGCATGCCAGATACAGCCGCCGATCGGGAGTTGCCACCATGTTGCGGACCACTCCGCCGCCGGATGGGATCGGCTTCGTACGGAAGCTCTCCGACTTGGGATCAAACCGGACCAGAGTATTGGGCTTCACCCCCGATTCGCTATACCAGACCTCGCCGTCGCTGGTGATCGCAATTCCATACGGCTCCGATTCCGGGCCGCCGGGTGACGACCATTCTTTCAGCAGCCTTCCTGCGGAAGGATCGAAATGTCCCAAATAGCCGCGCGCGAAGTCCGTGTAATAGATGGAGCCGTCCGGTGCCAGCGCAATCCGCCGCGGGCGGGCGCCTGCCGCCGGCAAGCTGTATTCGTGGATTTTCATGGTGCGCGGGTCAATCGTGCCCAGCTTGTTGTCGCCAAACTCGCAAAAGATGGGGGTGTTATTCGGCAGGATCACGATGCCGTAGGGCACAGCGTGCGGGGTAGGCAATTTCGTCAGGATCATCTTGCCGCTTTTTGGATCGAGACGCCCGATGTAGTCGGTCTCTTCGTTGGTGAACCACAGAATGCCATCGTGGTCGAATACGGGCGTGTGCGGGTCGATTTTGGTGCCATCGGCCGGGCGATATTCGGCGATCTCGCCGGTCTTCGGATCGAGCTTGCCGACGTAACCCGCGGAGATCGCGGTGAACCAGATGTTGCCCTGTTTATCGGCAACCAGCCCGTGCGGACCGGAGTTGGGCGTCTTCAAGGAATACTCCTTAAATCCTCCGGTCTTCGGATCGAGTCGCCCGAGCTTGTTCGCCCCCTGCCCGGTATACCAAAGCAGGCCGTCGGGCGAGAGTGCCGGATCGTGCGGCCGCGACTTCGGGGTCGGCACCTCGTATTCCTGGATCCGTACGTTCAGCACTCCCACCGTTGTGGAGCCAGCAAGCGTGGCGGCTAGCGTAAAAGTGCACAGCTTGAGTAAATACATGGCGGCTCTCCTTCGCCGGAATTGTAGTCCTTGGTTGCAGTCCTTTCCCACTTCGCATCACCGTTCGCACGGTCCTGAAGAGCTGTAGTCGATGAACAGGGATAAGTGAAATTGCCAATCGTAGGCCAACGGAGAACGCGCTGCTATCATTCCCTCAGGGAATGCCATGGGAAGACTTTTTGTTGTCCTTGGGATCTCCATCGCCTTGGTTCTGTTTTTCCCTTCGCAGTTGTGTCATTCATGGAATCTGACCTCACCGCTCTTGGAATTGCTCCGACTCGATGATTTCTCCGGCTGGGCGAAGGTGGCGAGCCGAGGCGATTGAACACGGTCGTTTTACAATGATCCAAGTCTGGCAGGCGGAGCACTCGGCGACGATCGTTTGGCCTGACGCTCGGTTTGCCCACGACAACGGCCTCCAGCGCCGCAGCAGTCGGAATAACGGTAAGCTCGGCTCGCGTGCAAGCTCGAATCACACGGGGGCGGCAGCATTTTTGGAGTTCCAAGCCAGCAAACGTCGGAGTAAGACCATGGGCATCAGCAATCCCGAGATTCAAAAGAAGGTGTTCGGACCGAGATGGGAACACGAGATTGAAAAGCAAAGCTGGCCGTTCTGGAAAAGGCTCATGCACCGACTGCAGCACTGTCCTATATGCAAGCCCAAATCACAAACTCGAAAACTTCGATGAGCGCTTCTATGGCTTGTTGACAGTTAGGGGTGATGTTCGACTGCAGAATGGTCTACTCGCCTGTGCACTTTCCTGACGATGGATTCGTCAGACGGAATCTCTTTGCTCAGCCTCGTCGCGCACCCTCAGGCTGCAGAATGTGCAATGAGGAACGTAGGAGTGATTTGCTGCTTGTTCCAGGACCGGTTAAGGGTTTAATTCGGTCCCGACGGAACGCTTTGCGGTTCCTGATGATCGTAGGCCACGTCATGGTGACGGTATTCATCTGTGCTCGTCTTCTGAGTGGGCCGATAGACGGTGCTCAGGATCAGCCTGTTTTTGTCTTGATCAAATGATCCGGAATAGTCGCTGTCTCCGAGGCTGAAGGTGATCGTCCCGTTTACAAACGTGTACTTTCCATATTCACGGTCCTTCTCGCGCGCATCGCATGATTTGCTGTATCGCGACAGGGCCTCATCATCCAGTTCAGTGGAAACATTCACGCTGCAGACTTGCCCATCCTTTCCAAAGCGCAAGATCGAATAGAAGTCGACGTCGTGGCCGCCCGAGGAAGTTGCTATGTCCTTGTGCACGAACACACCGGATGGTGCCGGAGAAGGCGCTGCCGGGGCTGCTGCGGGCGGCGCCGCCGCAGACATTCCAGACTCCGCAGGTTTTTCTTTGCGGCAGCCCGCGATAGGCACGGAAACCGCCAGCAGGGCGACGGACACCGTCAAGTGGAGCCGATGTGCTCTAAACGACTCGCTCCAGATCATTCACATTCACCTTCTGATGGTTTCCAAGTATAGCTGTGGCTACAATCCTATGGCGAGGCGGAACTCATGGCAATCCTAAAAGGTCTGAAGGTATCCAGCCTGAACACGGGGCGCTTGCCTTTGCGGTGTTAGGTCTGGTCTATCTGTCCATCGCAAAGTGGTGCCTCAGAATAAGGGGCCGTAGGACGCCG
>Ga0224564_1000004_pt1 | contig 22119 bp, 25 predicted proteins | sample CSU5metagenome_FD_182889 | JGI IMG/M metagenome (GOLD analysis project Ga0224564, IMG submission 182889) | Soil microbial communities from Bohemian Forest, Czech Republic - CSU5 | ecosystem: Environmental > Terrestrial > Soil > Temperate forest | place: Czech Republic: South Bohemian Region... | reverse complement strand
TGTACGACCCGGTAGCGATCAAGAATCTGATCGAGGACATGCAGCGGGCGCCCACCATCAATCATGTAATTCTCTGAGATGATCTCGAACCAACTCACAACCGGTTTCTCAGCGAGAATATGCCGATAGTGAGGCACGCGAAGACCTATCCCAACTCCAAAATCGGTGAATCCGTTGAAAGGATTTGCTGGCATGTCATTTTTCCAAGAAAAAAGAGGGCCGGGACACTCAACCCCGACCCATTGGGGTTGAAGTGCGTTAGTTCTGCTGCGTCTTGGGTTGATCACCCTTGGATTTATCATCCTTTGGTGGTTTCGAACCATCGGTCGCGCAGCCGCCCTTGCCCTTGCAATCGTTCTTGCCAGCATGCTTCTTGTCGCCGCCGCCCTGCCCCTTACAGTCGTTCTGCCCCTTACAAGCATGCTTTGGCAGTTTGTCTTTGTCCGTCTTCTTGTCCATGCCACCACTATCTTGCATGCTCACAGCTCTGATGCCGGCGTTGTTCTGGTTTTGGTCCGTCGTCTGTGCCTGAAGCTTCGCACTGGTGCCTGTTAGCAAGCCCGCCAGCGCCGCTCCAGCCAACATCGCCTTCATTGAATTACTCATCTTTTTTTGCTCCTTTTGCGAATTGATTTTGCATCTCGGTACGCAACACTCGTCTCAGGAGAAGCCCAAATCCTCTGCTTGGAGAGGATTAAAGTGAATGGTCGCGAGTCATCCTCAGGTTGGAGGAAATCTCGCTGTTTTGCTCCCGATCAGTCTGAGTGTCGCTTTCTGGCCATACGATGTGGGATCGGACAAGAAAGTTACAATCGGGGAAAGAATGTGAGCCGCGGGACTTGACCTGGATTTCGGCCTGCACCTGTCAACTCGACGGAGCGGCGAGCAAAACCTTATGCGGGTTTACACCGGACTTCATTGATTGGGCGAATTACCCTGAAAAATGACTCCTCTGAAGCATCGCGCGTGACCAGTTTGTGCTGATGTAACTTCTGACGATCTGTGGACATCGAACCGTTGATTTCGGGGGTACCTTCACGAATGCGATGCTCTGCTGATTTCTCAGGCCGGCAAGAACCGCGCTGCACGGGCACCGCCGAATCGTGGAAGAAAGAGTGAACGTCCCCATGAATGACTTTCACGTGACTGAGAAGGCCATGGCGGAGACTGGGAGAACCACCGACGCCTGGAATATTGATCTCCCGTACCCCCCATCGGCTGACCAACCTCCAACCAGGGTGGATCCTGATGAAGACTCAGGCCATCGGAAGTTCCATACCGGAGGGGAGCGCTGGAAGACCGGGAATCAACGAACCGTCCTCTATGTTGACGACAACCCAAAGGCTCTGCGAATGCTGAAGCTCGTGATTGAAGGGAGCGGATATGAGGTTGTAACCGCCCGTGACGCAGGTGAAAGCGTTGGAGGGGATGCAGCGAAGCGGGTGTGACCTGGTCCTGGTGAACTATCGAATGCTCAAAATGATTGGATCCGATCCGATACTGGCCATTAGGCGCATCAGTCCTGGTACTCCTGTGGTCCTAATTTCTGGTTATGCTCTCTTGCCGCCGCAGCAATTGAGCCGCGTAGATGCTCATGTAGGCAAAGACGCGACCCTAGACATCTTGCTGGACAAAATACGAGCACTTGTTGTGGCACATGAGTCCAGCCTCGCTGCTGCAAGCGGCTCACTCGCGAAGCGAAATGAGACCAAACTTTCAGCGTAGCGGCTAGGTCCGACGCTCTATCGTCCTTCCTGACCGCACGTTGCCGCATCTTTTTATGAAACAGGAACGTGGAGTTAGGAATGAGGGGAACTACAGGTTCGTCTCTGCTAAAGATCAACGCGCTTTCGAGAGTTGGGCTTCTGAGCTGTGCGCTCGCATTTTCTGGAGGTACCGGCAGCACAGCGACAACGATCATGGCCCCTGGCGGTCGCATCGATGTCTTTGTCTCCGGCGAGGGAGGCGCTGTGACCCGAGAAGACTTGAATGGCTGGGTCAGCGCTGCCTCGAAGTCGGTCTCCAGCTATTTTGGTCGCTACCCTGTACCTCACGTGGAGGTACAAATTACTACAACCGAGGGCAGAGGCATTCGCCATGGTAGAACCTTTGGTTCGCCAACTCGAATCACGGTTTCAATTGGCCGCGAAACCACGGTGGCTGATCTCAAGCGGGATTGGATTATGACACACGAAATGGTCCATTTGGCGTTCCCATCGGTGCCCGAAAGGCATCACTGGATTGAGGAGGGAACTGCCACATACGTGGAACCAATAGCTCGGGTACAGGCGGGGATTCTCTCACCTTCGCAGATGTGGAGCGACCTGATCCGCGATCTCCCTCAAGGACTGCCTGGCCCAGGAGATCAAGGGCTCGATCGCACCCACACGTGGGGGCGCACCTACTGGGGAGGAGCCCTATTTTGCTTTCTTGCAGACGTACGGATCCACCAGAAAACTCAGAATCAAAAAGGTTTCGAGAGTGCTTTGCGAGGAATTCTCGCTGCCGGCGGCAACATTTCCGACGACTGGCCACTGGAGCGTGCGCTCAGAGTCGGAGACGAAGCCAGTGGAACCCGTGTGCTGGAGGACCTCTATGGGGAAATGGCAGACAAACCTGTAACCGTTGATCTGCCAAATCTGTGGAGACAGTTGGGAGTTCAACGATCTCAGGACGGCGACGTTTCTTTCGTCGATGACGCCCCACTGGCTTCGGTGCGCAAGTCTATTACCGCCGGTCCAGATTTACGATAAAAGTCCGGTTAGCAGGAGTGTGTTGCGTTAGGGGCTGTGTCTCGCCATGTGGAATCCGTTATCCCGACTTCTCAATTGTCGGGCTCAATTGTCGGCGCGACGCCTCATTTTATTCGCGGTCCACTGCGGCAAACGCCTTGTGATCCACAGACAGGCTATTGTAGCGAAGGGCGGCGATTAGCGCTGCATAGACAGCCGAGTAGAGGAGTTGAACCCCGGCAACATCCCAGTCCTGACGAAGCGCAGTCCCGAAGGTCAATGCCAACATTAGAAGGGAACCGGCGACCAGAGCCTCTCGGGTACGAAAGCCAACGATAATGAGAAAGCCGAGCCCCGCTTCCAGCCAGGGCAAAGCGTATCCGAATGGCACAACAACGGCCGTCGGAAGCACAGTGCTTTGAAACAATTTGATCATCCCGCTGACGAAATTGCCAACGCCAGCCAGCAGACGGCTTGTACCGTGCATGAAAATGTTAAGTCCCAAGGTAATACGCAGCAGTGCGTAGGCAAGCGACGAATCGTCGGGGCGCCGCGGTGTCACAACCATAAGGTTTCAATCTCCAAAGACCTGCCTGTTTGTAGAGTGCACGGTCTAAACGGTTGCTCTTTTTGCGTCCGAATACTCGTTAGATTCGCCGGATCAAGAGGAGTTTCGGGCTGTTCCACCCGGAGCACTGTAACTTCTGCACCCATGTACCACTCTAAAAGCCTGAACAGGGGTGCATGACTAAAGAAGAGATCAGACTGGTTGAGTGCCAGCGGCGCGAGAAGCACTGGAAACGCTGGGGTCCCTACTTAAGCGAGCGGGCCTGGGGCACCGTTCGTGAGGACTACAGTCCTTACGGCAATGCCTGGCAGTATCTACCGCACGACCATGCTCGCTCGCGCGCTTACCGCTGGAATGAGGAGGGCTTGGCGGGCATCTGCGATCGTCACCAGTTAGTCTGCTCCGCGCTGTCTCTCTGGAACGAACGTGATCCCATCTGAAGGAGCGTCTGTTCGGGCTGACCGGCAATGAGGGGAATCACGGCGAGGACGTCAAGGAATATTACTTCTATCTCGATAGCACACCTACGCACTCCTACATGAAGTACTTGTACAAGTATCCGCATGCCGCGTTTCCGTATTCGCAATTATTGGACGAGAATCGCCACCGCGGTAAGGACCAGCCAGAATTCGAACTGCTCGATACGGGCGTGTTCGAACAAGATCGCTACTTCGACGTATTCGTCGAATACGCGAAAGGGGATGTGGAAGACATCCTTATGAAGATCACCGTTGCCAATCGTGGGCCTGAAACAGCGCGTCTACGTCTGTTGCCAACCATCTGGTTTCGCAACACCTGGGGTGGAGGTTCGGTCCGCCCGCACCTGCGCCAAGTTCCCGGCGCGATTGAACTCGATCACCCTGGCTTGGGCAAACGCTGGCTCTATTATGACGGCTCGCCGGAACTGTCTTCACCGAAAACGAAACCAATGTCAAACGCCTGTTCCGACTGGAAAACCGCTACCCGTGCGTGAAGGACGGCATAAACGACTATATCGTTCAAGGGATTACAGAGGCAGTCGCTGCCGAATCGATGGGCACCAAGGCCGCCGCGCATTACCAACTGGAGATAGGGGCCGGCCAGACCGCGACCGTGCGACTTCGCCTCAACGATATCGACTTATCGGGTGTAGCCGAAGCTGCGTTCGATGGTTTCGATCGTCTCTTGTCGATGCGCAACAGTGAAGCAAATGAGTTCTACGCCACCGTGATTCCGCAGGATCTCTCCTCGGACGCACAAAACGTCATGCACCAGGGATTCGCCGGCATGCTCTGGTCCAAACAGTTTTATCACTACGTAGTGAAGGAGTGGCTCGCAGGCGATCCCGGCAGCCCTTCCCCGCCGGCCGAGCGTCTGAACGGCCGCAACAAGGAATGGCCGCACCTGTACAACGCCGATGTCATCTCGATGCCCGACAAATGGGAGTATCCATGGTATGCGGCGTGGGACCTGGCGTTCCACTGCGTGGCGCTGGCGCTGGTTGATCCTGATTTCGCAAAAGAACAGCTCGTGCTCCTTTTGCGCGAATGGTACATGCACCCGAACGGACAACTCCCCGCCTACGAGTGGGCCTTGGGAGATGTGAACCCTCCGGTTCATGCCTGGGCCGCATGGCGCGTCTACAAGATCGACAAAAAGCGCACGGGGAAGGGTGATCGCGCATTTCTAGAGCGCATTTTTCACAAGCTGCTTCTGAATTTCACTTGGTGGGTAAATCGCAAAGATGCGGAAGGCATGAACATTTTCCAGGGCGGATTCCTCGGACTTGACAACATCGGCGTATTCGACCGGGGCGCGCCACTGCCGACCGGTGGCTACATCGAGCAATCCGACGGCACGAGTTGGATGGCAATGTACACGCTGAACCTGCTCGCCATCGCGCTGGAATTGGCCGGAGAAGATCCGGCTTACGAGGATGTGGCAAGCAAGTTCTGGGAGCATTTCATGTACATCGCCAACGCGATGAACCATCGTGACAATGACGGCATGGGTCTGTGGGACGAGAGGGACGGTTTTTTCTACGACGTCCTTAAGTTCCCGGACGGCAGCAAGTACCCGATGCGGGTTCGCTCCATGGTGGGCCTGATCCCGCTTTTTGCCGTCGAGACGCTGGAAACGGAGATGCTGGACCGGCTGCCGGGTTTCAAGCGACGGCTCGAATGGTTCATTGACAACAGGCCAGACTTGGTGAAAAACATAGCCTGCATGCGCACACGCGGGATTTCGGAAAGGCGATTGCTTGCAATTGTCTGCCCTGACCAGTTGCGCCGGGTGTTGCAAACTATGCTGGACGAGCAGGAATTCCTGTCGCCATACGGAATCCGCGCGCTGTCTCAATATCACCGCGAGCATCCTTACACGCTGTCTGTGAATGGCATGGAGTACCGGGTTGACTATCAACCTGCGGAATCCACTACTGGCCTATTCGGGGGAAACTCGAATTGGCGCGGACCGATCTGGTTCCCGGTGAACTATCTCCTGATCGAAGCGCTGCAAAAGCTCCATTACTACTTCGGAGACGATTTCAAGGTGGAGTTCCCCTCCGGTTCGGGCAACGCGCTCACGCTCTGGGAGGTGGCCGCAGAATTGTCGCGGCGGCTAACCAGAATTTTCTTGCGCGATGAGCAAGGCCGGCGGCCAACGCATGGCGATGTAGAGAAATTCCAGACCGACCCTAACTGGCGCGATCTGTTGCTTTTCCAAGAGTACTTCCACGGGGATACTGGCGCGGGACTCGGAGCCAGCCATCAGACGGGTTGGACCGGTCTCGTCACAAAACTGCTGCAGCAGAGCGGAGAATCTTCTAGACGCAAAAAACCTCGACCATCGACAGCGGTTACGTTCGCCAAGTAACGATCGAAAGGGTACGCCTGCGGAAAATGAACCGGCTGGTCCCTTGCAAGAGCATGTCATGATCCGTTTTGGACAAGACGTTTGTGGCGATTTGGATGCGGCTTTGCGTCGCGAATGGCTTGAGACCAATGGCTTGGGCGGATTCGCTTCCTCTACTATTGTTGGCCTGAATACGCGCCGGTACCACGGTTTGCTAGTGGCAGCGACGCAACCCCCGGTTGGCCGCTATGTTCTTCTGTCCAAGTTAGAAGAGACTCTTCTACTAGACGGACGTGCATTCGATCTCTCCGCGAACCGTTATCCATCGGTTGTGCATCCTCAGGGTTTTCGCTATCTCAAGCAATTTCGGCTCGATCCCTTCCCGATCTTCACCTACGAGATCGACGGTGTTGAGATCGAGAAGACCGTCTTCATGGTGCAGGGCGAGAACTCAACGATAGTTCAATATCGACTTGGGAACAAAAGCGGTTCCCAGTCACTCGCACAGAAGATCGAACTTGAACTCAGGCCCTTGATCGCCTTCCGCGATTATCACGGCACCACCCACGAGAACGCTACTCTGAATTTCACCGTGGAGTCCGGGCCAGGACTCGCGAGTATAACTCCGTACCCAGGCCTCCCTTGCCTGCATCTCGCGCACAACGCCGGGCAACTTGGAAGCGGCGGCAATTGGTATCGCGACTTCGAATATGATGCCGAGCGCGAACGTGGCCTTGAGTTCGTTGAGGACCTCTTCAACCCCTTCGTCCTGCACTTTGATCTGCGTCCGAGCTCCGATGCGACGGTGATCGCCTCAACGGAGCGGTACGATGCCGCAAAGGCAGGCGGATATCGTCAAGCCGAAATCTCCCGACGACGTTCGAACGTCAGGCGCGCTCCCGTGGAGGACGATTTCGTCAAAACCCTTACTGCCGCCGCAGATCAGTTCATCGTCGCGCGAGGCGAACAGAAGACCATCATTGCCGGTTATCACTGGTTCAGCGACTGGGGCCGGGACACTATGATTGCCCTGCCCGGCCTCACTCTCCCCCTGAAGCGATATGACCTCGCGCAAAGTATTCTGGGTACTTTTTCGCAATACGTGGACCGCGGAATGTTGCCCAACCGTTTTCCCGATGCCGGAGAGCTGCCTGAATACAATACTGTCGATGCTACTCTCTGGTTCTTCGAGGCCATACGAGCATATCTCGCCTACACCGGCGACCTGGAATTTGTTCGCAACAATCTCCACAGCGTTCTTACCGACATCGTTTCCTGGCATGTGCGAGGCACGCGGTTCGGAATCAAGGTTGACTCAGACGGACTACTCAGCTCCGGAGAGCCGGGCGTGGCGCTGACGTGGATGGACGCCAAGGTGGGCGATTGGGTCGTCACTCCGCGTCGTGGAAAGCCCGTCGAAATTCAAGCTCTCTGGTATAACACCCTCTGCATTCTGGAGGATCTAGCACATCGACTTGGAGACGAAACCAGCCGCCAGCTGTATGAAAGCATGGCGGCACTCACCAAATGGAGCTTCAATCGACTCTTTTGGAACGAAAAACCGGGGTGCCTTTACGACGTTGTGAATGGCGGCCTACCGGACGCTAGCATCAGACCGAACCAGATCTTGGCCGTTAGTCTTCCCCACACAATGCTCAATCCGGAACGGGCAAAACGCGTGGTAGACGCGGTCCAACAGCATCTGCTCACGCCCCTCGGCCTACGCACTCTTGCCCCAAGCGATCCTCAATATCGTGGCCGATACACCGGAGGGCCCGCTAGCCGGGATGGCGCTTATCACCAGGGCACCGTGTGGCCATGGTTAATAGGGCCATTCCTCACTGCGTTTATAAAGGTTCACGGTGGCGGCAAGCCGGCCCGGCGACAGGCACAGTCTTGGCTCTCCGCATTCAAAGATCACTGGGCAGACTCCGGACTTGGTCAAGTCTCTGAAATCTTTGAAGGCGATGCGCCCCATCGTCCGGTTGGCTGTATTGCGCAGGCATGGAGTGTGGCAGAAATACTGCGCGCCACGGTGGAAGATATTCACGGCGTCCGCCGAGGGTAGATAGAATCCGGCAAAGACATGCGCTGCCGGGAATCGAAACTGCCTCTCCTAAGCGGGTAGCTTACGAAGGAACGAAAGGCCAATGGCACTTAGAAATCCGCCATGTAACTTCTGCGCCTATGTTTCATCTAACGCTCGGGTATCGACGACAAAATGAAGAGATCAGACTGGGCGAATACCAGCGGACCGGGAAGCTCTGGAAACGCTTGGGGTGTGCCTAACTACAGCCCCAAGTGGCTTCGGGAAAGAAGTGAGGACTGAAATGTCAACTCCAGTGTATGTCTCCAACGTTCGGATCGAACGGCGGTCGGGGCCGCTTCGAGTAGCGCGCTTGCCGGGGGAATCGCAGCCAGTAGTCTTCAGCGTCCATGGAGCCATTGCCGAGCATTATGGCCTGGATCCAACAAGACTACCCGAATCGCACGCGGCAACTCTTGATTATGTTGTTGCGGCCCTTGGGGGTTGAATGATCGGAACCTTCGGGGGCGCGCTGGAAGCGCGCAAAATAGATGCGAGCAATGGCCGGTTGCGGGCTGAAGTGAGAGGGGAAATCGAATCCGATCAGGGGGTTCTGGTAATTCGCAGAGTTCACGTTCAATACTTACTTGATGGAGCCGAGCAGACCAGGGAAACCGTGGAACGCGTCCACCGCGTATACGCGGACAAGTGTCCAGTCTACAAGACTCTGAGGCCGGCTTTCGAAATTACGTCAGATTTTGAACTTACAGGAGCGACCGCGACGGAAAGCACTCGATGACTCTCGAGCAAAAGATGGATGACTTTAAAGCACAGTTCGAATCTGGGGGCCCACCTTACAACGCTCCCAAGGCGGTAATCGAAGTCTTTCATCGAGCTACGGAGGATCTGCGCCGGTCGGGATTGGCGGAACGTGCTTTGAAGACGGGCGAACGGGCGCCGGCATTCACCCTGAACAACCAGGACGGAAACTCGATCTCTTCTGCTGAACTCCTTGCGAAAGGCCCGCTGGTAATCACTTTCTTCCGTGGTCACTGGTGACCCTACTGCAACATGGAGCTGGAGGCTCTACAGACAGCTTTACCTGATATCCAGCGGCTAGGAGCTAATCTGGTCGCGATTTCGCCGCAATTGGGGAGGTACGGGCGCTCGGTCCATCGTCGCCTGAACTTGGGTTTTGATGTACTGACGGATCTCGGGTTGCAACTGGCAGCTCAATTCGGCTTGGTCTTCGTGCTTCCCGATTACCTCGAGACGGTTTATCGGCAGTTCGGAAACAAGCTGGATGAGTTCCACGGCGAAAACGCCTTCCGCTTGCCCATGCCCGCACGATATGTCGTTGATCAACAGAGCGTGATTCGCAGCGCCAATGTGAGCCCGGACTACACCATGCGTCCCGAACCCAGTGAAACCGTTGCCACTCTGGAGGAACTCACGAAGGGCAGAGGCTAACTCGACACGCAAAATAGCGCTTTTGCAGATGGCTTCGGGTTGGCGCGGGTGGCGCTGCGCAATCTCGTTCGTTCCGGGACTTGGCGTCTAAGCGGCGTGCTTATCGCGGGGTTTGGCCACGGACAAACCGTCGATGGCGCGTCCGGCCAACGAACGACATGAAACTGCGATTCGTGGGGTGACGAGTTTAGCTGAACGGGTTGCAGCTCGAGCTGCAAGCCGCTCACGAGTGAATCAGTTGCCGCAATGCCGTTGTATCCTGCGTTTTGCGGTGAGCCCGCTCGCTTCGCCTGGCTAGTAAGAGTTCGGTCTTGATTGATTGCGAACATCCCGACCGTACCACTTCCCGAATTCAGGGTGTAGAGGAACCGGCTGTCCGAACTGACTGCGGTGTCCAAATTCGAGCTCGCGGTTGGCAACGAGTACAGGACGTACCGGCGATGGGAGTTAGCGCTCCCTGCAAGCTGATGGAGAATCCAGAGTTTGAGCCTGACGGTGGATTCGACGTGTATACAAAGCGGCCATCAGGCGCGATGGCGTGCCAACAAGTGGCGTTGGTGTCGGCGGGAACGTTCGGGCTGATCGCAGTCAGGGTTTCGTTGCGCTTAGCCGCGTAGGAAGAGACCACGGAGGCGTTTTGGGCTCCGGCAGGTCCGGTTTGCGTGGTCACTGCAACTCCATTCAGGGCAGACAACCCGCCGAACAGGCCGGGGCCGATGAAGGAAATTCGCGGGAAGCGAAAGGAGCGCCCATCGCCCTTAATTGATTCGGGCGGAGGGAGGAAGTTACATGGGCGCTTGAGCTCTGCTATTCCTCTATTCCTAGGCGCGTAACCTCTGCCACCGCGAGTGGAGACGCCAGAGGGATTCACGGCCCGATAACGACCCGCATCGGTGTAACTTTTGGCTGCCTCGCTCATCAGTTGCTATGACAACAGCTCGGAGGCACGAACTCCTCTGGAGGCAATTTTGAAGAGTTTCGCGTTGGTTCTGGTGGTGAGCTCAGTTTTTTCTGTGTTCTTGTTTGCTCGTGCTTCCGACTCGGCGGCCATGCAGGGTTTCGTGACCGATAGTTCCTGCGCCGATCGCGGCAAAAAGACCTGTTCTGACAGGACTCATATCACTAACGACAATCCGATGGTCTTCGTGTCCGACTCAGACGCCACAATCTATACGCTGGTTCGTCCAGGCAAACTAACTGAGCATCAAGGTCAGCACGTTGAAGTCCGAGGTGTCGTGAATCGTGCGCTGAAAACGATCGAGGTCAAGGACTTCAGGACTCTCAACTAGGAGATGGTTGCTTTGTGCGGCCAAGCGAGGGACTATGCGTGGTGAGGACTAAACATCTGTTGGCCGTACCCGGAGCAACGTGATGTCCACGTGCCCGGCCCACACCGCCCTATCGCTCATGGTCGTCGGAATGGCCATCAAGCTCCGACAGGTTCGCTTGTAACTTTCAACACGCTGAGTCATCCACTTGGCTGCTTGTGCCGCCTATTCGGCATCCGCCTCGTGCGGCGCAATAGCGTCGCGCGAAAGTCGGGTTGAGGTTCAGCGGTGGAAGAATTGCTCTATACGGCCACAAGGCCGCCGGAGGCAGGCATTCACAGGCAAATCTCTCCTGGTTCCTAGCAATTTAGATTACTGAAGTTTCGCGGCACACGGGCCAGGAACGTCCTCTTGACAAATCATCGCGATGAACGCCCGAAAGGCCGGCTTTGAACCCAAGGGCGAGCTGGGCGCTAAATGGAGTGTCGATTGCGCAACACTTGCTCCGCGGGCGCTCGGCTCTGCCGCCAATGCCATCTCCCACATGAAACCGCATTCTGCCGCTCGCAACCTTAGCTGGCGGTTACTCTAGTCATCCTGCAGGATGTGGACGAGTTGTTCCCCTCGCCCGTAACTTACGCGATTGTTTGCGCATCTAGGAAGGGTCAGGCAATGCCATGAGAACCTCACTCCTTTCCACTCTTGCGATTTTTGCTGTTGCCGCATGGGTTTGGGTGCGTGCGGCGGAAACTCCACGTTACTTGGTCAGCCATAACCCGGTACTTGTGGAACTGTTCACCTCCGAAGGGTGCTCAAGTTGCCCGCCGGCTGATGCTTTGCTTTCGAAATTCGATCGGCAATCGAGGACAGGTGCAGAAATTGTCGTCCTCAGCGAACACGTTGACTACTGGAACGATCTTGGATGGAAGGATCCGTACTCTTCGCACGTCTACAGCGATCGACAAAACATCTATGCTGGCCGGCTCGGCCTAAGCAGCGTTTACACTCCGCAGATGGTCGTGGACGGAACCATCGAGTTTGTTGGCAGTAGCGCGCGGTCTGCCAATGATGCGTTCGCTTGGGCTTTTAGCGCGCCTAAGATACCCATCCAACTTTCTTCCATCACTTTAGAGCATCCAGATATTTTGCGTGCCCATATCGAAACCGAGGCCCTGACTGATTCGTTCGGGGGGCTCGACCCGGAGGTCTACGTCGCTGTCGCCCTGGACCATGCCGAATCGGAGGTTTCGAGGGGCGAAAATGGCGGGCACCGGCTGGCACACACCGCCGTGGTCAGAACACTTTTCAAAATTGGCTCTGTACAACACGGGCAGAGCTTCGCCCAGGACGTCCAGTTGAAACTGGAGCCTGGGACCGACCCTCACAACTTGCGGTTGATTGCGTTTCTACAGCAACCACATCAGGGCAGAGTTATAGGAGCGGCTGTGCAATCCGTGGGCATGAACTAGGACTATAAGGACGCAAACGTCAACTCTTCCTCTTCCGATCGCGGCTTTTTTGGCGGGGCTGGTTTCATTCCTATCGCCTTGCGTGTTGCCCTTGGTTCCTGGATACGTGTCGCTGGTGGTTTGTCGAGCTGCAGAATCGGTATGGAGCGGAGGGACTGCAGGTGGTGGGAGTTGCAATGGATGATGCCGGTCGCAACGATATTGAAAAGTTTGACCAACGACCTCGGTGTTAACTACCCCATTCTTGTCGGCGCCAGCAGGGGGTCCCAAGCCATACCGCCGCGAGGAGACCGTGGCCAACGCATTCGGCGGCGTGCAGTTCCTGCCTTCCACGTTTTACCTTGGTCGCGACGGCAAGGTGGTGGATAAGGTGTTCGGTTTGAAGAAAAGGAATGAGATCGAAGAGGACATCAAGAGAGCACTCGCACAGGGAGCACTCGCACAGGGTCAAGTGACGCAAGCTCGGAACTGAATCGGTCAAGGTTCTTGAAGGTCTCGTTACTCACTGCCCAGAGATCTCTTGAAGAGGTCTTCAATGATTCCCGAGTCCACCTCGCCGGCTTGGTTGTAGAGGGGCTCGCCATGCGCGTCCAGTACGAGGACATGGGGGATGTAGCCCCTGTAGTACTTCTTTACCAGCTCCTGCTGTTCGGGCGAGCGCTGAACGTCAAGATCGACGACCACAAAGTGAACCTGGGAGCGGTACTTGTTGTACAGTTCGACGGTCCGCCGTGCCTGCCTCTTTGAGTTAAAGCATCCCTCGCCGTATATGATGACGTAGTTGGTCTTGCCCGAAACGAATCCCGACTGAGCGTCCGATCCAGTGATGAGTGGACCGTCGGCGCTGTCGCTTCCGTAGTCGAGATGCGGGTTGAGCCTCAGGTTATCAATTGCGAACAAAGGGGGCGCTGCCAGCAGCAACAGAAACAAAAGGCGGACAATCTTTTTCATGGTCACTTCGTAATCTCCAATGGAAAGGATTCTTCTTCGATTTTGCCTTTATCGGCAAAGAGCCTCAGAGCTTCTTCCGCTGCTTCTCGAAAGGACGGTTTACCGGCCTTGCGATCAACCGGTAGATATCCCGCACCAAAATAGAGCTTTCCGTCTGGCGTGATGAAAGATGTGAGAGGCAACCCAGCAGGCAGGTTTAGCACAGCCTGGGCGCGTTGCAACTGTGCCACCAACTCCGGAGCAACGTCGAAGTCAACTTTTACCGAGAAGAAGTGCTGATTGATGTAGTCTGCGGTTGCGGTGTTGGTGTAGGTATCGCGGTCCATGAGGCTACACCACGGACACCAAACGGCCCCCAGGTCCAATAGAATCGGGCGGTTCAGCTGTTTTGCCCGTTGAAAAGCGCGGCCACCCCAGGGATACCAGTCCGCGGGTTGGGAAACTGCCCGCTTCAGGTACAGTGAAGTCTGCCCGCTCAGGTGATTGGAGTTTCCCTGCGCCTGACTGGCAGCCACTGTGCCTGCCAAAACCAGCGTTAGCAGGAACATATTCTTGCCCATGCCGATCAGATTCAGCTGTGCAAAAGAAGTTACATGTCCCACTCAAAGCGAGGAACTCGTTCAGTCCCGGTTCGCGCGCTAAAATGGAAGAAGAAGGAAAAAGCGGCAAAATGAGCGGCGATGACAGTTCCAACTCCTTACGCGAGTCACGAGGAACGGTTCGAAGAGTTCGTACTTAATAAAAAATGATCTCACATCCAGACGTGAGCTCATATCACCCTGCTTAGGCTCGGGGTGCTTTTACAGCCAGTATTTCCGGCTGGTCGATCAGAGGCGGTTTCGCGAACAGGTCCTCGGCCTTTGCGAAGAGGGCTTTCGCGACGTCGCCACCAAGGTGTGCATTGCGCCCGTTTTCATCGGGGAACGTGTCGAAGATGCCGAACTTCGATGGACCCATCTTCAATGCGTACCAGCTTGTGGTTCCGGTTTCAGCCTGCACCAATGGTAGTGCCGACTTTAGGAACTGTTCAACTTCATGCTCCTTGCCGGGCTTTGCTTCGCGTTGTACCAGAATTGACAACTTATCCATGTTTTCTCCAGGCACTCAGCTTTTTCGTTCAGCCGATGGCCAATTACTACTTATCCAACGTCAGAAAAACTTAGCCGCGTGCCCGATAGCCGATTAGTGTTGCCTCCGGACCGCTATGTACGCGCGGCTTGTTCTGATTTCGTTTCGAACGTGAACACATCGGGTCGCGAGTAATGCCCGGAAGCATCGAAGGTCATGAACTCCTGGTCAATTTCGTTCAGGTTGAGATCGGCAACGATTAGCTCTTCGCGATCAAATGCGGGTTCGACAACATAGCGAGTGTCGGGCCCGATTATCGCGCTGCCTCCACGCTCCGGCCAATCTCCGGTTAGCCTCTGTATCTCGCCGTCATTCTTCAACTCCGTCGGGAGATCCCGAGCGGGCATCATTAAGCCAACGGCCAAAACGAAGCAACGCCCTTCGAAGGCATAGTGCCGGCTGCACAATTGATGAAGGTCGTGCACCGTGGGCCACACTGCGACGTGGATATGTTCGCCGGAATTGTGCATGGCCATTCGGGCGAGCGGCATCCAGTGCTCCCAGCAGATCAATCCTCCGATGCGGGCGCTTTTCGTCTTCACCGCGCTCAGTCCACGGCCGTCGCCATGACCCCATACCAGGCGTTCGGTATAGGTGGGCACCAGCTTGCGATGATGATTCGCCAATTTTGCCTCGGATGAGATCGTCAGCAAACTGTTGTAGAGTGTTCCGTTTCCCGGGCCCGCTTCAACCCGCTCGTTTACTCCCATCACGATGTCAATTTTCAGATCGCCGGCTGCTTCACACAAAGCTGCGATTTCGGGCCCGGGAACAGTTACGCTGTTCTGCCGTAAGCGCGCGAACACCTGCTTGGTGGCCGGATGCTCCCATAACGCAATGTTCGGACATACATCGAGCCAAGCGGGATAGCCTGGTAGCCACGTCTCACCGAATGCTACCAGTTCGGCCCCTCGCTTCTTCGCATCTTGAATGATTTGAATCGCGCGGAGCACGCTGGCGGCTTTGTCCAGATAAACCGGAGCGAACTGCGCAATTGCAACCCTGAAATCTCGTGTCTCGGTCCGGTCGCTCTGACTTCCGTTCTTAGCTTTGAGCTTGCGGGATTTTGTCATCTTTCGATTCTCCAGGAAACTAGAGCGCAGCCTTACCGACTTACGTTTTTGTACCTTAAGACACCACTTCCAATACTTCAGGCAAGGCCTTCTTTATGATTCGAGGCACCGCAGCATCAGCCGGACGGGTGCCCGGCAGGAATCAATAGGTACGGCTTCCCATCCTTGGGTCGGTTCAGAATCTTGCCCAGAAATCCCATGGGGCTGGGCGTGTGAGTTAACGTGGCCAGGCCAGCCATGCGTAAAGCGGTAAGCCGTATACCCGCTGCAATTCCCACAGACTCCATCACGTAATAATGCTTAGTCTTGATCTCCTGCCCCTCTGCACCTCGACTCAAACCATAATCAATCCGAAAAATGACAATCAGGTACGGCGCGATCTCGAGAAACGGCTTGTGCCAGTCTGTGCCTAGTGGCTGCAGTGCCTCAAGCCACTCGCGAGGAGCGCGCCGGTGGTTCTTACTTATGCTGAATCGGTTCCGGAGAACGCTCTCGATCGAGCGGTATTACTCGCACATCCCAAGAGAGTTCAGATTTCTGGGGTAAATAGCATTTCACGCTATCGCAGGCCTGATAGAAGAATGTACCCTTCAAAGTGACTGTCTTTGACTGTGCGATAGAACCGATAAACGCACGGTCGGCCGAAACCACCACGTCCTGTTGAACGCGAAATTTGCCTTCATATACCGGCACCGACTCATTGATTACCGGAAGAAACAGCACTCTTGGATCGGGGTAGCGGAGCGGCAGCAACTTGAAATCTGGCGAGGCCTCCATTGTTAGTTGGATCGGCTTGTAGCCCTGAACTCCAGGAGCGTACACGTGGGTTCCTGGAGGGAGGGAGATTTCGGCCGCTACCGTGAAACGACTGCCGGGACCTACGATCTCGTCGGATTGCAAGAGCGCGAGTTTGATATTAGGTGCCGCCACTTCACGACCCTTGCCTTCTACCAGGTCAGGAAACAATTTGAGGAGCAGGCTGGTTCCGGTTTCGCGGTCGGTGTAGGCCGCCTCGAAGAACTTCTCCTTGATAATCCCATTTGGCGTCACGTAAAAGTATCCCGGGTACGCCATATTTTTGGTAAATCCGGGCGCGTTTGCGTTCAATACCCCATAACGCCGAATGATCTCGGACTTCGGATCTGCGATTAACGAATACCCAATGCTGTGCCGTTGAGTAAAATCTTCCAAGATCGCCTCCGAGTCGTAGCTGAGTGCCGCTAGCCCGAGGCCCTGCCGCTGGAACTTTTCTCGTGCATTCTGCAACTGGACCAGTTGCTGCTTGCAGAAGGGTCACCAATCCGCCGAACGAAAGAAAACCAGGACCAGACCGTTGCGCCCCATTAGAGACGAAATGGTTTGCTCTTTGCCAAACTGATCCCGCGCCTGAAATGTCGGGGCGGACTTGCCCACCGCAGCGCCCGGCATGTCCTGAGCTGCAGCACTGAATCCGATTCCAAGAAAGATGACGCCTACCAGAAGTAATCGCATAGTCCCCAAGACTCTCTCGATTCCGTTCCCTCGCTAGAGAAGAACTGCAAGCGGCGCATTTAAGTCTGGTAGATGCAAAGCGCCGTCAAAAGTTACGAGTCAGTCTTCTGATCGGTGCGGCCTGACACTGAGACGCCCATGATTTTATCGGACCACGCGCCAAAGGCCAGCAGACTCATCGTTCAGAATTGCAGACGTCTGAAGTGTTCATCTATCACGAGTTGGGTTGCAAAGTTGCAAAGAATTACTCCAGCCGTTGAACGATGGGACAATTGATGGAGAATTCAGAGGTTGTGAATGGAGGTCCGGCCGGAAAGCATGTCAGCGGGCCGTCGAGCACTAACGTAAGAACGGTGCAGTTGTCCGCGAAAACGGCTTGCGATCGCTGATCGGTCCCGAGATCGATGCGGCTTCTACCCAAGTAGGACAGGCAAGAGTACTCCCAGGACCAGAGCGAAAAACCACAACGGCGGCGCCGGCGTTCCTACCTGACGGATCCGGCGCAGTTCGCGGGCCGCAAATTTCGGATCGAGGGCAAGCCAGCGGGTGTATCGGCGCTCCAGCAAAAGAAAGGTCAAGGCAGTCACAGCGCCATAAATCAAGTGGCCCATGAGGGACGGCAAAAGCGCCGAAGCGGCATCGGTGCTCCAGTCGCAGACACCGGTAAGCATAAGAGGCAAGAAGGTCATGGGTCCGAGATACCACCAGATCAGACCAAACAGCCAGCCCCACCCCAAGCCCAGACCGAGACTCGAAGCCTCATTTCGAAAGAGCAGTCCATAACTCGTGCCGATCAGGGCGCTGATGAACAGATGGATCAACAGACCCCCAAAGAGGGAAAAGCCGCTGCCCAGTCCTGCAATTTTCGGCAGTATTCCGGTGGCAAGCATCACCGGACTCGAGATCAAACCACCCACGAGGCCAGCCAGAGCTCCCCAGCCGACCGAATGCAGGATATGAATGCCGGGTCCTTCGGCTTCCCGATTAAGCGGATCGCTCTGAATGAACAGCCGAACCCACACGCGGTCCAAGGTGGCATAGGCGACGCCGAGGATCAACCCATAGAGGATATGCCCAACAAGCGAACCGAAGAGGTCACTGCCGTGTTCCGCCGACCAGTCGAGCGGTACTCTGGCGGCGATGGGTAGAAGAGTGAGCGGCCCGAGAAACCAACAGAAGATCCCGCAGCCGAGCCCCCAGCCCATCGAAGAGCCGTACCCGCGGATGTCACGCTGGAAGAGCATCCCGAAGGTGGCGCCGATGAATAGCGCGACGACGAACTGCAGGGTTATATTCGCGGTACGGGAGTGAAGTTCCCCGAACCCGGCAAGCAGGGGAAAGAAATCGCCCTCGGACGTCCAGCGACCGAAAATCAAGCCCCCAAAGGTGCCAGCGAGCCCACCGGCAACGATGGCGCGACCTATCCGGAACGGTGGTTGCCCCGCCCTTGAGCGAAGTCCGCCCCGAATGCCCAGACCAACGCCCACGGGCATCCCCAGGCAGAGCAAATAGGCTACAAGCTCCGGAAACTGCGCTCGGGCATCGCTCAACATGTCCATGGGACGGTCGTGTCCCTTCAACATCGGCAAAATCCCGGCAGGGACCAGCATCCACAGAAGCAGTGCGGAGGCCACACCCCAGACCAATCCAGCACCGGCGCTGGTTGCGCGCTTGGCGAAGAACAGGCCAAAAGCAAGCCCAAAAAGACCGCCAAGCAACACGCCATGCGTAAGCGGGCTTGTCAGGATTGCGCTCCGCAGAGCTCCGCCCGCCGCACCCACTCCCAGTCCTATCAGAGTCTCAATCCAAACCTGGCCGGCAACCCCGCTTGTGACTTCCGCTCGAATCGAAGACTGTAAGGTTGCCATGATTAAGATCTCCTGCCGGAGGACGTCTATCGCAGATCAATGGTCTGGACAATATCTCGGGGAAAGAAAAGCTCCGCGGTCCAATCCATCAGCACACGAATTTTCCGCTCGATACCCGGAAGTTTCGATAAGTAGATGCCGCGCCACATGAGCCAGGCGAGCAAGCCTGAAAAACGCAGGGATTTGGTGCGGACAAAAGGTATGGTCAACTCGGCACACGCGGTCTGGTGCCCGACAACGCACAGCGCTCCCAGAGAATTGAAGTGGAAAGTTTGGGGTTGGCGTCCTTCCAATTGGGCGTGGATATTCTTAGCCAACATTTCCGCCTGGCGAATTGCAAATTGGGCCGTGGGTGGGCACATTTTACCGGTCTTCCCATTGCTCGCCGATGCACAGTCGCCGAGCGCCCAGAGACCTTTGTGATTCTTCACGGCAAGCGTGCCATCCACGATGACGGCGCCGCGCTTGTCTCGGTCCACGGGTAATAACTTCAGCAACGGATTCGGCGTCGTGCCGGCGGTCCATACGAGAGTCATCGCGCGAATCTCGCTGTCACTCAGAATAACCACGCCAGGTTGCGCATCTGTGAGACGAGTATCCAAGCGAAAGCGAACGCCACGGGCTTCCATCTTTTGCTGGGCATAGCGGGCCAGGGATTCGCTCAATTCAGGCAGGATGCGGTCGCCCGCATGCACCAGCACGATGCTCAACTCCTCGGAATGCAGGTTCGGATAGTCGGCAAGAATGCCGTGGGCGAAGTCATTGAGGGCCCCTGCGAGTTCTACGCCGGCGAAACCTCCTCCCGCGATTACAAACGTGAGAAGCTCCTGGCGATGTGGGGGATCCGACTCGCGGTCGGCCAGTTCGAACATCTCAATTACATGGTTGCGAATGCGGATGGCGTCAAGCAACGTCTTGAAGCCGAAGGCGAACCTCTGAACGTTCGCCATGCCAAAGTAATTTGAAACCGAGCCCAGTGCCAGGACCAGATGGTCGAACTGGATTTCCCGTGGCGGATCTGTCCCGTGATCGGCGCGCAGAATCACCCGGCGCTGCTCGACGTCAATCGCTTCGGCGGATCCGCGAATGAATTCCGTCCGATGCAGACCGCTGCGCAAAGGTGCGCTTATATGGCTGGGTTCGAGGCTGCTCCCCGCCACTTCCGCGAGCATAGGAGTAAAAAGAAGAGCGTTTGTGTCGCTCACCAGGGTGATGCAGACCGAGCGGTCCGAACGGAGTCGTTCTTCCAAACACTCCGCCGTCCGCATGCCGCCGAATCCTCCGCCCAGAATCACGATCCGTTTTGTTACAGGCGCCACCTGCAACCGGGAGTCTGGCTCCGGGCCGAGCACATGCTCTGCGATATCACTGAAGCCTTGGGCAATGAGGCCGAGCAAGGCGCTATACAGCACCCAGCCAACCAGAGCTGGAAAGTGTGCTCGCATCTGCTCTGCACTCCATTGCGGCATCTGCCCGGAAACCAATGAGAACGCGATCACGCTGATCAGGCCCCACAGTGGCACACCGAGCGCACCCGCGGCCATTAGGTTGTCCACATAGGCGCCGCGGGTAGGACGCGAAATGGCGGCATAGGCTGCACCCACGGCAACGCCCAAGATGACGCTCCATCGAGGATGGCCGAGGGTGGCCACGAGTGGCATGCTAGCCACTGCTCCAGCCAGCATTCCCAGAAAGCCTCGCCGGATGAACTGGTTCATGTGTCTTTCGTCACAAAGTGCTGGCTTGGATCGACAATAGGGCGGCGGCCACGATTCACGGCAGAAACGCTGCATGGATCGAGCAGGATGAACCTCACGATCGCGTTAGTCGACATGATTTCAAGGATTCTCCACCTGGGTTCAGTGTCACTGTCAAACGAGGCGTGAAACTTGAGAGCAGCCGTGCATGTGATACCTTCCCCGCGGAAAAAGTTACAGCGCATTTGGCTGCTGTCTGACCGCTTATCGCTGTGTTACTGTCCAAAAGGTTATTGGATGAGGATGTCTGCGTCCGGCATCATGGGGGCCACGTCCACGTTGTCAATGTAGAGATTGATCTTCCACTCTCCGCTGGCGGTTTTCTGCCAAGTCTCGAAATATCTCTTTCGGGTGGTTGTCGACTCGCCACCTTCCCTCGGAGTCAAAGTGAGGCTATGCCAGCCGTAGTCAAAAGCCGCGCCGGCAAATACGCGAATAGCGATGATGGTGACGATAAGAGTGGCTTGATTTTGCTCAAAAAGGTTCGTCATGCGCATTCGAAATACAGACTTTGCATCGGCGCCAAAGAAGCTTGGCTTTCCGGAACTCATGTCCGTAAACTCGTCCGCGAACGCCATCAACAGCAGATCGACGTTCCCCGCGTTGTAGGCATCCCTAAGCCTCGCCTTAGCGACATTTATCTCGTAGACGTCGTTCATAGGGTTACGAATCTTCCTCCTTCACAACCGGCCATCTTTGGATAGTTTGCGCTCTAGTTTCTGATATAAACGATCGCTGAACCCTGCAGGCAAGACAAACGCCTTGGCGTCGCCAACTAGCCGCACTACATTACGAGTCCCATCCAGTACTGCCGTACAATGTTTGCAGCCTTTGAAATGTTCCCGCATTCTGGCGCGCAATTCCGGAGTGATCTCGTCGTCCAAGTAATTTGAAACTTCTCGCCAGACTTCTTCGCAACTGATTTCTATCACCATGGTCTCACCTGTTTGTGTTCCCTCCGGCCGGTGCTCCAACTCCCATCCATACCCGGTGCAAGAGCGTCGCGCATCTGAAGGCGGGCACGCAGGAGGCGTATTTTCACCGCGCTTTTTCCGATGCCGAGCCGCGTGGCGGTTTCTTCTATTGTGAAGTGTTGCACATCTCTCAGCACCAACACCTCCCTGTGCTTGGGCGTCAGGGAGGCTAGTGCCCAGGAGAGCGCTTGCCGCAGCTCTTTGGTTTGCAACGCCTCAGAGGGTATCTCGCGCCAGTCGGCGAAGTCTCGTGGAACATAATTCCCATTGTCATCCTCGCGCCCGTCGTCCAATGAATCGTGCAGCTTATGGCGGCGTTCCTTTCTTAACTTCATAAGGGCCTCGTTGGTAGCGATACGCACCAACCAGGTGCTAAATTTCGAGTCGCCACGAAACGTGGCAAGGTTGGTAAATGCCTTGAGAATGGCATCCTGGGCCGCATCCTCTGCATCGGCCTCATTCTTCAGAATGGCTTGAGTAGCCATGAATACTGCATGTTCGCAAGGACGCAC
>Ga0224564_1000001_pt1 | contig 26263 bp, 34 predicted proteins | sample CSU5metagenome_FD_182889 | JGI IMG/M metagenome (GOLD analysis project Ga0224564, IMG submission 182889) | Soil microbial communities from Bohemian Forest, Czech Republic - CSU5 | ecosystem: Environmental > Terrestrial > Soil > Temperate forest | place: Czech Republic: South Bohemian Region... | reverse complement strand
GCCCTTGCGTATTTTCCATCATTCGTCGCGCAGCCGATTGAGGATCAGCAGCGCCGTGTTTTCCGCCCGTGGGGGCCCGGGCCCCTTCTGGTTTAGATGTCACGCGCTCCCACGGCGCGCCGCACTGGGTGCACGCGCCGCGCGCGCTGGTGGCCGCCAGGATGCACCGCCGCGGCAATTCCTCGGGGAACGTGGCGAAGTGCGCGCCGGAATAGGGTTGCGTGGGAAACATCCATACATTGCGGATATTTCGATAGCCGAGCACATCGCGCGTGGATTCGGCCCAATCTTCGTGCACGCCTTCTTTCGCCCGGGCCCGCGCCTTGGGGCCGTCGTCGCCTTTGCCACGCGAATGTGTGCCTTTCGATGCGTAACCGAACGTGTTGCGCGGCCCATGGCCCAGATTCGGATACACCGCCGCATCGCGCGCGTCCGTGAACGAACTACCGTTCCAGCCCGTCGCGGCCGGTTCGCGGACGGCGTCGGCATCCCAGTAGTAGCGTTCCGACTTCGTGAACATCAGAATGTGTTCATAAGAATCCGTGGGGCGATCGGTGCAGGATTCCGGCATGGGGTTTGGCTTCGCCCAGACGATCATCGAACGAACCCACCAGCCATCCGCCTGCGCGGCGATCGCCACGCGCGACGGGATCAAGCACAGGTCTTTCGGTTTTAGGCTGGATAGATCACGGCGCATCGGTTTTTGTTCTCTTGCCAGCACGCGGCCTTTCACATCGGCAGAAGTGAATCCTTTTAGTGTGGACGATTCGGAGAATCCGCCAGTGTTCCTGGCGTGACTGGCGTAGCTATCGCCGATATTCCAAAACAGCACGCCGTCCGGGCGCAGCACGCGCCGCATCTCGCGCAGGATCTCGACCGTGTGCTGAACGTACATTTCGATGGTCGGCTCGAGCCCGTAGGCCCCTTTCCAGCAGCCGCACCGAGCGCAAGTATTCGTGGTCGACGTCGCGTGGCCGTGCTCACCGTGCCCTGTGTGGTTCCACCGCTCTTTGCCGTTCACCTTTCCGCCACCGACATTTTCCTCGGTGATCCACAGATGCCCTTCCGCCGCACACAGTAACGTATCGCCCAGCGCCACGACAGGCGGCTCCCAGATCAATTCCTGATTGCCGGCATATTTTCGCAGTCCCCAGTACGGAGGCGAAGTCACGATGCATTGCACGGAACCATCCGCCAGCGGGATATGCCGCGCGTCGCCGTGGATCAGTTGTAGTGGGTTTTCACTTGTCATGAGGCATCTGTACTATACTTTCGTTCCGGCGACGCGTGCGGCCACAAGCCTGAAAATCCTCAAGGTTAACACTGCGACGGAGCGCGTTGCCTTTTCATTTCTTCCAGATTTCAGTTCGAAGCAAGAGATATACGACGCAAGTTCCACCAATGAGCCCGCCCCACTGGCCCCAGAATCGAACTACCACCACGGACCACATGAACACTGCGAGAACGGTCATTATCCAAGCAACGATTTTGTCGCCACGGGTCACAAGTCACCAGTCACGAATCACGGATTTAAGACGGCACCTGCACGCCACTCGCGCCGCGGGCTTGCAGGATTTGTTCCAGGCGCTTCCGCAGCTCGGGCGATGGGTGCGTGTTTCGCGGCAGGATCAGCATGGGCATGATGCTGGCCTGGTGCTCGGCCAGCAGGATGGCCAATTCGATCAGATCCCGCGCGGCATCCCACCCGCGATTATTTACGCCGTTGACGGCCTGCGGCGCCACCAGAATGGCTGCGGCACAGAGGTAGCGGAACGCATCGTCAAATAAAACTTCCTTGCGCATTTGCGGCGCGGCGTTGACCAGCGGATGCGTCCACGGCAGCGGCGCCATGCTGAATTTGGCCAGCGCGCCGGTGATGGACCAGCGCGCGGCGGTTTCGTCCCATGCTTCGCAGCCGATGCCGGATTCCGTGAAACTGTGCGCTTCCTCTACTTTGGCCAGGTTCGCGCCGTTTTTCTGCGGCCCCGCCAGTAGATCGAACGTGCGCCGCAAAAGGTCCACCACTTCCCCGTTCGGGTGCGATTTCGGATCAGTTTCCATTTTTCGCCCATCCAATCAGCGGGATCACCGCGAATCTATAAAACAGCATGGCGCCCACGGGGATCACGTACGGCAACGACTGGATCCCACGCCAGATTTTTGCTTTCAGTTTCACCCTCACGGTTTTTTCGCCGGAATCACGGCCCCACCCGTTGGCTTTGACAAATCCGCCGGCGTGGCGCGCGGGACAAATTCAAATTTGTCCACGTCCACATCCCAATCTTTCGAATCCAGCTTGGCATCGGCCAGCGCCGCCGTTTTCAGATCGTCAATCTTTTTCTTCTGTGCAGGCAACGCCGCCTGCAACTGGTTGTACGTTTCAATCGTGGTGTTGAGTTGGATCACCAGGCGCGCCTGCAGCAGCACGGCGTCCCGCAGCTTGATCCCCATCTCCGGAGACATCGCCGGCGGCTTTTCCTGCGCGTGGCCGATTCGCTGCGTGCCGAAACCAACTAGGACGAATACGCACAGCGCCAATCCGGCAAACGCCATGCCGCCCTGAAATTCCTTTGATAGCTTTTTCATCGTCTCCCCTTTCGCGTTCAGCGAATTACGGTTTACCAGTGAACCCTAAAGCCATCAGCAGAGTGACGCCGGCGATGGCTAAGAGCGCCAGCGCGGCAACAAAAAGCCCAGTGGGGCTCAGGCGTGGCGGAAGTGTATTTCTAATAGGACGCCTCACTGTTTGCCCCTCGAAATCCGTAACGGATCACCATTGCCGCGGTGCCCGTATTGTGCCACGTGCGGCCGGCGGCGCGGTCCAACGGGTTTCCTTGTTCGGCAAAGCGCCACCACGCGCCGCGAAAACCGATGCGCCAGTGCGGCCACACTTGAAATTCCTGAAAACCTTCCACACCGCTTAATCGGCTGGACTGGATCACGCAATCCGCGCCCCACTGGCAGCCCGTGGGGAAAAGATAGCGCACATAAAAGCGGCCAGGGGAACCATCCAGCGTATCCCGCACCACGATGCCGGCGGACGGGAATAGCTCGCCTTTCTGGAACTGGCTGGTCCACAGGCGGGTGTAGCTCGCCCCGCCCGTTAGGCCGATGCGCTGGATTGGCCAAAAGAGCACCGTAGCGCCAGCCTGCGCGCTTTTCCCGTCATTGGTGATGTACTTACGGTCTGGGGACACCGAAACCTCTCCCTGCGCTTCCCAGTGGTTTCCTAGGGGCTGTTCCACGGTGGTCCCAGCCGCCAGATGGGGCAATTTGTATCCCAAACCGGATGCCGTGCCCCATTCGGTGTCCACTAGCACGCGAGTGTCACTCGCGTGCGCGGCGACTGCGGCCAGCAGAATTAGAATTGCAATTCGCTTTATCATTTGGCGACCTCGCAGGCTTCGAGTGCAACACAACCCGATTCTCCCTCTAGGAACAGCACGGCAGTGTGTCCAGACAGCACATATGCCTCACTGCGTGTCTTTCGCATGCGCACTGTGGCGCCGCCCATTACGGGAGAGAACCACACTTCCGTTCCGATCGGATGCTGCTGGTTCCAAGCAGTGCACTTGTCCATGAGAATCTGTTCCTTTGTTCGTCTGCTCATCGTTTCACCTTTCCCAGTTACTGCGCACGGCGTGGCGGCTGGTGACCACCTGAAAACCGTCCAGAAACTCGACTAGGATTGAATTCATCCGCAGACTGCGCACCAGGATGCGGCACGCCTGCCCGCGGCGATCAATTCCGCCGAGTGGTGGCCGCATGGGCGACGGCTTCCACCACCAGCGATATTTGAATGTGGTGGGCGCGTTCATCGTGATTTTAAGTGCCCCAAAAAGATGCGCGCGGATGCGTGCTTCGTGGCCAGATATTCCACCAGGTGGAACACTGGCCGGCTAACCCGCACCACCGGAACGCGGCACCCATATCCTGTCCCGCCCTTTGGCCTGCCCACTTTCGTGTATCTAACTTTCATCGCCGATTCTCCTATTCGTCAGTCAGACCGTTCCAGTTCCAGAGCATCCGATTGCCTTTCGCCAGCACGGGTGTTTCAAACTTTTCTACGAGTTCCAGAAACCAGGCGTACCGCCCTTCTTCATAGTTTCCGAAAATTAACTCGCGCTTGCACAGAAACCCGGCAGCTTCGTCCGTGGTTTGGATATCCACTAGGCGCACGATGCAGAGCACGGCGGCGCGCGGCAACTCTCTGGATTTGTCGCCCACGTGATCGGTGCGAACCATCAACACATCGGCCAATTCATTTGCGAATGCGCTGGAAAAGCGCGACGCGCCCAGCCATTTTGGCGGGATCTGCGCAGCGGCGTGGATGGCCAGTTCCCCGCGGTACTTCGTGGACCAGCAGCGCGTCTCCACTTTCTTTTCGCCCAACGCGATCAGCGACGCCCACGGCTGCCACAGGGTTAGGGCTTTCATCTGGGCAGCCCGCAGATGCAAACTTGTTTTGCTTCCAATTCCTGTTCTGCAATTGCCAACGCGCGCTGATCCGCTTCCGTTGACCGTGCTTCTGGCAGCATTGACGAAAACGCATCGCGCGCTTCTGCATAAGCGCGCAATCCATTTTCCCCCATCGGGCAATCAGGATGATGGAAATATCGCGTTCCAAAATGTAGCGCGTTCACTTCCCCACCGTCACTTTCAGATCCGTCGCCTGATATCCGTCCGGCTCTTTGGTCAGAAATCCCAGTTCCGCCAGGTTGTCCAGCTCGCGGTACACATTCGGTTTCGCAGTTTTGCGGCCCAGTCGCTGCAATTCATTGAATGTGGTGTTCCCGTTTTTCGGCGCGCTGAAAAATCCCTTGTGGAGCAAGAGGGCCAGGCCGCCGCGCAGCGTTTTGCCGTCCACTTCCAGCACGGGGCGTTCGATCTGCACGCGCAGTTCGGGCCGCGCGGCCAGCAATTGCAGGATGCCGGGATCGTTTTTTGCGCGATGTTTAATTTCGTCATAGATGACATTCAGATCGTAGTGCGCGGCGTCGCCGTTCGCCGGCAGCTTGTTCACGGACGGCAGCAATTCGACATCAGTCGTGCCGCCATCTGCGGCCAGCAGAGCGCGATGCGGACGTTTTCGATCAGCAGCTTCCATTTTTCGCACACGTGCGGCCAGAGCGTCGTGCGCTTCGACTACATCCCTGTGTAGATCGAGCAAGGCGTCATGCCCTTCGCTCAGATTTTTATATTCGGTTTCGAGCGTTTCGTATTTTTCTTTCCACATTTTTTCGTCCCCTTCGGCTTCTCCGTCATCATCGTGAACGCCGGCATGTGAAACATCGCTTGGATCCGGTGATTCATCGCCGGGTTTGGTAGTGGTATCTTCGCCAATTGTTCGGGCGTGAGTTGCGCCATCGGATTGCGGCGATGATGTTTCGGCCTTTTGGACATATTCTCTCCCCCTGCCAATCAGCAGCTCCAAATCGCCCGTTTTAGTTATGATCGCGCTGGTGTCGTACACGATTTTCGTAGGTGCCTGCCTCTTTGCTTCTTTTACCTTTTGCCGCCAGATGGCTTGCGCGGTTTCCACGCTTTCTTCGCCGCGCGCGATCGCCAGCGCGTCCAGCTCGCCCAGCCAGCGCGGCTGCACGTACACTTTTCTGGTGGCACCCTCGCCGCACACGAGGAACTGGCCTATGCCCAGCGACTTGATCATGTCCGGGCGAATATGAAGGGGTTCTATTAAATGATTGATGGTGCGGGCCACTTCGTTGGCCTCTTGCTGCTTTCCCAGCACCCACACGGTGACGGATTTTAGGATGCGTTTCGAGACGATGGCTAAATCCTGCGCGTCAATCCACACGAAATTTCCGTTGGTGGCGCCCTCGCGGATCAGCGCGTGCACCGCCTCAAACACGCTGGACCGCCCGCCCTCGGGGATAAACTTCCACGCCTCGGGCAGCACCAGCACGGTGTTGTGCCGCCCCTTGTGGATTTCCTCGATCGTGGACCGCAGCACCATCTGCTGCATATCGTCCGACATGCCGATCAGGTCCATGATGTTCACGCCCGGGCGCAGGTCCAGCTTGTCGGCATACGGCACGCGTTCCAGTTCGGGGATGATCAGGTCTAGATAGCCGGCCAGCACTTCGTAATGAGAGGGCCGCGCAGATTTTTTTTTGGGCAGCTCGCCCTGCACGTTGTTGCGCACGTCCTGCAGGGTGCGAGCGCGCCGGCAGACGCGCATCAGGTAGCCGTCCCACTTGGAAAGCGATTCGTTGCGGCGTGCTTCCAGCAGTTCTTTTACATACTCCCAGTCGGCGCGTTCCTTGAAAAACGGCAGGATCCGCCGGCCCTCGCTGAACGATTTTTCCCCCGGCTTGGTGATGAATACCACGGCGCGCAGGTCGCCGCGATCGATCAGGGCTTCCATCGTGGTGGTTTTCCCCGATTGCTGCGTCTGGCCCGTGACGGCCATGTGCGCCAGGGGAATCCCCACCGCTTTGCCCGTGCCGGTTTCGTAGCCTAGATGGATCATGATTTCCGTGACTCGTGATTCGCGGCTTCTCGCATTTGTTTCGGGTCCGCTGCGCTGATGTGTTCTTTTGCAAGCCGCACAGAAAGAGCAGCTTCCAAGGTCAGATAAAACATCGAATCGCCGCCCCACTGTCCATCGGAGCGTTTCAGCGCAAGTCCTTTTGAAACCAAATCTTCCCAATCCGCATAATCATCATGACCTGGACCTGCGCAAAAATGGTTCCGATACGATCGATTTCTAGAATTAGGAAATCCAAGCGCGTGTCGTGCCAACTCTATCTGCCTTGCCGTCATTTCGATTTTCACGGATCACGTTCCACGAATCTCTACTGCGCCACCTTGATTTCTTTTTCTGTGACTGGAAACGCGCGCCGCACGACGGCCGCCATCAATTCGGCGTGCTCCCTCTCTTCTCTCCGCACGTTTTCTTGGTGGATTTCGTTGACGAGCAACAGCACGATCAAAACCAATACGGCCACGGCGAACGGCAGCGGATGCTTGCCGCGCACGTAGAATATCCCGCACAGATCAAAGGAAAGGCCAATGGCCGCGACGAATAAAGCAAACCGCAATCTGTTCAGGATTACCACAGGAACACGATCCCACCACCCAACCGTCGGCCGCCCTGAACAAGGTTGCCTGGGCGTTCCGATCGGATGACCTTTTCCAATTCCCGCACACGTCTGCGCGCCCGCCTGGCTTCCACAATTTCCAAACCCCATCCGATCAGTGCCACAACGCAGCAATGTACCATCCCCAAGTAGCGCCACGCCTCAATCGTTTTCACAAGTCACCAGGCGCGACATTTTCCGCGCGACAGTCAATCAGGCGCTCTACGAGTGCTGATTGAGATGCTTCTAAGTTCTTAAAGAGGGCGCGGGCGAGATCGAGGTCGAGCGCGCGGGCGCGGGCGAGGTCGAGGGCGCGGGCGAGGGCGCGGGCGAGGGCGCGGGCGAGCACGCGGTCGAGGGCGAGGGCGAGGTCGAGGGCGAGGGCGCGGGCGAGATCGAGGTCGAGCGCGCGGGCGCGGGCGAGCGCGCGGGCGAGCGCGCGGTCGAGGGCGAGGGCGAGGTCGCGGGCGAGGGCAGCCTTTTTAAATTCTTCCAGAGTTGTGCTTTCAGGTTTATTTTCTAATTTCGCCGCTACATCGTTCAGTTTATGAAGACGCAGAATTTCGGGTATCAGTTTGCGCAGGATCCAATCTCCGATCATCACGAAGCGGCGCGTCTCCGTGGTTTCATTCATCGGCAAGCCAATCACACGCGGGATAAACGTCTTTAGAAGCCGGTCGCGGTCCTCATCCGTTTGCAGATGGTCGTTCCACCACCGGAAATAAGTTGCCATCGTGGGCGGCACGCCTCTCGGATGATCTGTCCAATCCTCGCCGGCCACGTACGCGACGGCTTCCATGACACAAAACGTCGAACCTGGGTGGTGCGCCCCCTGTTTCAGGTGAAGTTCCTGAATCTGTTTCCAGCGTTCCTCAATCATCGGCATCTCCATTCTTCCCTTTCAAGGCGTTTCGTGATTTCTCTTCCCCTGGAACCAGCGCACCGCGCGGCGGATCCAGATTTTCGGTTTCCCGTCATGCATGGGCACGCCGCCCTGCGCGGTCCACTTGAGGCACAGCGGACACCACATTTCATGCGCCGCGTTGTACTGGAACCGCTTCTGCACCGGCACGCCGCCAAACACGAATTTGAGAAACTGGATCATGTTTCGTGACTCGTGATCCGTGATTCGTGACTTGTGGACGGAAACTGCTGGTGCACTTTGCCGTCCAGCAGATGGCCGGCGCGTTTTTTGCCAACACGAAAAAACAAATCGCCCTTGCCAGTATCGCGGCACACGGTCTTGAATGTTAGGCGATCCAATTCGGGATCACTGAAAGCGTGGTTCATCTGCGAAGCGTGCAGCCATTCGCCCCATTGCTTGAAGAAAAACGGGACGCCGGCCGTCTTGCACTGGTCGCGCGCGATACGGAACCATTCAGGATGCGCCTGCCGCGCGCCAGGACCAGACTCCCCGCCGGCTACAATCCAATCAATGGCCCCCAAGTTTCCATTCGGACCGTGATCTACATGACCCACAGATTCATCGCAGTAGTATCCGCACGGAATGGATCGCGTGAAATCCACCGGACCCAGCGCCGGTTCATAGGACACCCAGCGCACCGCCGTCGGCGTTTGCAGCAGCAGCGGAATCCGTTCATCCGCCGTTTTCTGATCCTCGACGCTCACACCCCACTGGATGTTTCGCCACGGCCAGTCTAGACGGCCAATTCCCGCGCGCAGACGCTGCATGTGTGGCTCAATTTGGCGCGCGCCTACGTTGCAAAGATAGTTGCGCATCCGTTCAGGCCGTTTCGTCAACACTTGATACGTGTGCTGCGGTGTCACCAGCATGGCCGCGACAATCTGATCAACCCAACGAACATCTACCTTTTCGTGGAACAGATCCGACATCGAATTGACAAAGATTTTTCGCGGGCGTTTCCAGCGCAGCGGCTGGTCCAGCATCTCAGGGATGAAACGCACGTCGCCCGTCCAGCGCGGTTCCGCGACTACTTTCCCAATTGGCGGATCGCCTTTCAGTTCGCCGTGCACCATCGAGATAAGTTCGGCCAGTCCCTGGTAAGGCTGGCCCGACCCTGAGAACCGCGCGGCCGTGCGTTCGGCGTAGCAGTGGCGGCAGCCCTCGGAAACGCGCGAGCACCCGCGGATCGGGTTCCACGTCGCATCCGTCCACTCGATTTTTGATTTATCGGCCACTGAAATCCTTCCGGCGGCGCGTCACAGCCCTACACCGTATGCGAGGGAAGGAGCTAGCCAGACCCGCACGCGGCAACGTCACCGCCGGCCATCCCGCGTTCGGCTTCGCTCGAGCTGCCGGCACGGGAATGTCAATTCCACCGCGAAAGCGCCCCTTACCGGGAGCCTTTCGCTCGTTTATTTCTGCACTTCCCGAATCTTCTTTTTGTCCTGCCGATCCGCGTCCGCGCATGCGTGCATTGCGGCTTTTCCCAACCGGACTAGCGCCGCGCGCGACGGCGTGCATAGTGCCGTGGCCTGGGCGATTTCGCGCATCCTACCGTACAGCGTGCGGCCAACGCGTTCCACAATCCCATCCCAGTTACTTTGTCGCCCGCGTTTTGCCATTACGCCACCCGCACGAACTGGCCGCCCTGGTAGCGCAGGCGCGGCGCGCGCGTCTTGCGGATCGCTTTCTCCCGCGCGGCGCTGGCCTGGCGGTCAACGGACGAATTGGTGATCCGTGGTTCGTGCTCCACAGCGCGGGCTTCGCGGAACAGCATTTCCTGCGTGTGCAGCCAATCGTCGGCGGCATCCAGCAGCGTCCGCATCTTTCGCATTGTCCAGCGCCAGAGGGCCACTTTTATTTTGGTTTTCATGTGCCGATTCTCCTAGTTTTCGGGATGGGCGATCGCTGCAGCCTTCCGGGTTGCCCGTCACCCATCCCTAACCCACACGTTTCCGTGGGGATTCTGTTCCATCCATAAAACTGTCTCCGCGCAACGGTTCGATCCCGAGCTGCACGCGGTTCACCAGCAACATGGCTGCGAACCATTCCTCTTCGTCATGGCGCGCGCGGCGGTACTTTTGCGAATCGCCTTCGGCCAGCGCCGCCAGGCCCGCCGCCCTCGATTCCGCCCACTGGCGCGCGCACCACATCGCCACGCGCCACAATCTCGGCTTCGGCAGACTTTCCCAAACGGTACTCACTGAGCACGCCCCACTGGAACGTAGGTAATTTCTTCACGCAGCCCGAGAAACCCGAGCACCTTCTTACCAGGTCCGCACCATCCGTTTCGGACGCGCGAAAGGAAGGAATCCGAAACCCCAATTTCAGCCGCCAGGGCTTTCCAGTCCCGATTCCCGCGGCGTTTTTCGAGCAGCGCGACTAGTTGTGCAGCGTTCATACAAGGTAGTGTTGCACACATTCGCAGTTGTGTAAACATAAATGTGAGACTATTTTTCGGACCTCGAAAAATGAAAATCACCGCATAAACACAGGCCAGTCTCACAGTGTCTCACGGTCGAGTCTCATTTTTGCACAGCCTCTACCACAAACAAAGGACTTGCATACGCAAAAGTCTCACACAATTTAGGCAATATCATGCTATCTCTAATAGAATCTATTATTTATATATATTTTAGTCTCACCACAGCCTGTATATCAGAAATGTATTGAGTGTGTGTATGTGTGATTTGTGTGCAAAATCTGAGTGTATGCCGCTGCAAGATTTTTTAGGGGGGGGGGGAATATGGGGGGTGGTGAGACAGTACACATCCAAGCTGTTGAATGTAAATAGATTACAAAATTGTGTAAAAAAGGCCGTGAGACGCCGTGAGACAAAAATCTTGTAACTCCATTGTATTCAATGCTTCACTTTCAAAGTGTGAGACACTTCGTGAGACTTTTTTGGCCTTCGTGAGACTATGCTTTTACGTAGAACTTATTTCGAGGTAGGCTTGGATGAATTCCGCCGCGACTTGCGGAACGATTGCATCGCCGTATCCGCGCAGTTTGAGAACGCGATTGGGAGTCCTTGCAGCCAGCGGGAATGTTCCGGGTTCAGTTGGGCACCATCCATAAAAGTGGGAATCTTAATCTTCCGAACCGGCGTGGAAATCAGGGTTTGGCTGTTCGTCGTAGTCTTTTTTCCAGCGGTAGATGGTGGCCCGGGAAACACCGATTTCCTGGCCGACGAACATGGTGGGCATATCGTCCTTGAACATTTCAAAGGCGGCGCGGCGCTGGGCTTCCTGTGCGGGGCGGGTGGTCCAGATGGTTTCGCCGGAAGCGTCTTTCGCCAGGGCGATTTCAAACGGCATCAGCCACCGGGATTCGCTGGGCTTGTGCCGATTCTTTTCCACGTGCACTTCCACGCGCAGGCCCTCTTCCGCTTTATAGTTAGCTGGGCGCCGCAGCTTCAACACGAAACTGAGCATGTCCTCTTTTTCGGAATCGCCGCGCTGTTCGCCGCTTTTCCCCGCGTGGTGCAGGAAAATCACCCACACGCCGCGCTGGTTTAGGTCCGTGAACCATTCGGCCAGAATGGCGCTGCGATCCGACTGGTTTTCCTGCGACGTGGGCCACAGTGTGGAAATGTTGTCCAGGATCAAACCTTCATAGCCGTGGCCGAAAATGCGATCCTCGATAAATTTGCGATCGCGCGCGGTGGACAGTTTCGGCCGCCACGTTTTCTGGTAATCCTTGCACATGGTGCCAAGCTGATCGTCGCTGGGGATTCCCCCGGCGGTATCGGCCATGCGCGCCAGGGCCACGGCGCGCTGTTTAATTTCGGAATCGTCCATCTCTCCGTAGACGTACAGCGTGCGGTAGCCGCGCGAAATTGGCCAGTGGCCGCCGCCGCCGCGGTGCCCGCCGAACATCAGCGGTTTCCCTAGCGAAATGTCCACGGCCATCTGCGTGGTGATGTAGCTTTTCCCGGTGCCGCGCCAGGCGAAAATTTCTCCGGTACCGCGGCTGGATAGCAGCGGTTCGATCGCGTATTCGACGGGCGCGCATTCCCGGTTGAGCAACGAGGAAAATCCCACCACCACGGCCGGATTGTTTCCACTTCCTTCGGTTAGGGACGAAGTGACCTGGTTCATGGACAACCCAGCGCGCGCGATGATGATTTCGGCGTCCTCTTCGCCTTCAAATGCCTGCTGCTGGATCGCGGCGGTGGCGTGGATCAGTCCGCGCAAAACCGATTTCTCTTTCACCAGTTGTGCGTAGTACGCCACGTTAGTGATGCGCGGCATCCCGTCCATGAGCTGCGAAACGTACGCCGCGCCGCCCACGGATTCGATTTCCTTTTTGCGTTCCAGTTGCTCCGTGAGACTCACCAGTTCGATAGGCTTTTCATCTTCCGCCACTTCCATCATGGCAATGTAGATTCGCCGGTGGTGATCGTGGAAAAAATCGTTGGGCACGATTTTCTCGGCAATGGTTTTGAGTGCGGCATTGTTTAGCAGGATGGCGCCCAGCAGGCTGCGTTCCGCCTCAGTGTTGCAGGGCATTTTTGGGGCGATGGCTGCGGAAAGCGGCTTTGGCCGATTGATCGGAACACTAGACACGGTGGGTGGGACTCCCGTTGAATTGGAAAATGCCGATTCTACTTTTGAGTTACGCGGCGGCCGGGACTGGCGAGAATCGGCAGATCCCCTGAACCCGTGCACCGGCCGCGCGCAACGGGAACGGTTCTAACGCGAATGGGGAAGGGAAGTCAAGGGTTCACCGGATGAAATCCTGTGGATGTGTGGAAAAAGAAAACGCCGCGCGATGATCTGGCTCGTTCGTGCCAACGGCCTTCCGGTCCTGCGAACTTGCGAGCACTCTCACCTGTGGCGCGGCGTGTTGTATCGAGTGGAGACTTGTGCGACTCCGCTGGGGATACTATGACGCTGGTGCAGGCGGTGTCAACGGCGCATTGTCCGTTTCATTGGCCCACTGCAAAAATTCGGTGAGGAACTGGCGCAGGCGCGGATTCTTCGCGTGCGGCGCGAGGATCGGCCGCGTATTGAACGCGACTAGAATCTGATCCACGGAGTACTGCGCGATTTCGTCTATGAACCGCGGCCACTGCGCATCCAAGATTTCGCCGGCCTTGTCGCCCGTCATGGTCGGATCGTTCAGCAATTCCACCAGCTTCTGTTCAAACGGTTCCATTGGCTGCGCTCCGGTTTGCTGGACTTGTGGTGCGGGCATTTCCACTACGTTCTGCGCACTCGGATTGGGTGCAGTTGCACCCAAATTGGGTGCGGGTGGCGGCGGTGGCGGCGCGGCGGTCAACGTGCGGCCAGCATTAATCTGCATCTGCGCTTCGGTGCCCAGCCGCAATTCGTGCATGGTGTCTTTCACGGCGTTGGCGAGCTGGGGCGCGGCGTTCACTAGCGCGGCTTTCCAATCGCTGGTGGAACTCCCCCCACCAAATGTTTTGGCGAGCTCGCCCATTTTTATCAGTTGGTCCAGCGGATCCACGGGCGTGAGCAAGCGGTTTATCAGAGCGGTGGCCGCTGCCACCAGGACTGCGCCCAGCGGAGTTTCGAGAAAAGGTTTTTCCTGCGTCACTGGACCGCGCATTTTGTCGGCCAATTCAAAAATGTCTTTCACGGTGAGCTGCTGGGATGCGTTGGCCTTCACCAAATCAACGGCTGCCGTGGCCGCCGAAGTGAGCATGGCCACCTGCGCAGAGCGCGCGGTGGGATCAGCCACGATACTCATGGCCTGAGAAACCACGCCGCCTTGTTCGGATGGTGGCACGCCACCAGGAAGCGCCGGATTGAATTCCTGTATTGTGCGCGTCAAATCTCGCGGCGTGCCGGAAAGCTGATAGCGGGAATCGGACACTCTCTCACTGCCGCGCTTGATCACAAATCGCCAGAGCCCGCCGCCGTATTCCTGCTGGATCTGGTCCAGGGTGACGGGCGTAACATATTTGGTGACGTAGGTAGGACCACTCGTTCCGCGATAGAGAACTGGTTCCACTCGGTAAACATAAACGATGTGATTTCCCTGATCCCACTTTTCGCGCGTCATGCCGTCCATATATTCCAGCGCATCGGTGGACGATTTTTCGGTTTCTGTTTTTGAATTTGGAACAATTCGGGTGACTGTGGTTTCTTCTACTGACTCGCCAGGTCCAGGTGTGACTTTGGGCATTCAATCCTCGTCTGCCGTTGTCTATTCCTAACAGAAGTAGGACCGCAAAACAAGCGTATATGCTGCACACCGGCCGTAGCGGCGTCCGTAGTCTACTAATTGATTTGACAGGATTTACCTGAACGGCGCACAGTCCGCGCGTGCCCACTCTTCCGTGGATGATGGCCCCGCCGCCCAGCGCAGCGTATCCAACGCTGCGCGGTTCGTTTGCGTATCCCCTGCCCGGCGGTGATGCCGGCGTTTCTCAAACGATGGCGCTCATTCGCCAGCTTGTGGACTCCGCAATAAAAGACCCTTACATCAATCGTACGGCCATCGAAATCCTGCAGCGCTCAAGCGCGCCACAATATGACCAGTGCGCTGCGGCGCGAATTATTTACGACTGGGTACATCGCAACATTCGCTACGTGCAAGATCCCGTAGGAAAAGAAACGGTGCGGCCGGCGAATGTGATCTTGGAAGTGCGCGCCGGCGACTGTGACGATATCAACGGCGTGCTGATTCCGTCGTTGCTCGGCACCATTGGGATCACCACGCGCGGCGTGACGATCGCGGCGGCGCAAGGTTCCCAAGATTTCACGCACATTTACGCGGAAGCGATGCTGGATGGCCGCTGGGTGGCCCTGGATGCCGCGCGACCTAACGTGACGTTTGGGCAAGCGCCGGAAATGTATCACCGCCGCGCGGAGTGGCCGCTGACTGGCAGCGAAGTGGGCCAGGGCGGATACCTTGCCGGAATGCACGGACTGGGCGACGCCACCACGGATCCGAGCGCGATTGATTGGGTGACGGCGATCGGCACGGAAGCTACCGGACTGATTTCCGCACTGCGCGCCAGCCCACAAAACATCGTGCCGCCAGGGCAAACGCTCTTGCCGTCCGGCGCGTACGGCATCGCGCCGCCAGGCGGCACGGGCATCAATCTTTCCTCAAACGTAAACCCCACGGAAATTTTGATCGGGCTCGGACTGCTGGTGATCGCCATGAAATTTATGGGTGGGAAGTAATGTCTTTTATAGCGATGAATACAAACAATCCGCTGGGCCACCGCCCGTTTCAGCAAATGGACGCGTGGGGACTTGCGGGAGATTTCGATTTTCCCGGCGCGCCAATTCCGCACCGCATCCCGCCGGAACTTTTGAGCGGCAACGCGCTGAAACAGGAAACCATTCATCCGCCGGCCACGGTGCAGGAACTTGGATCCGTGTGGGACGCCGTGGAACCCGTGATGATGCTGGGTGACGCCGCGGTGACATCCACGCAAACTGTGGTGCCCACCACAAACACCACGCCAGTAATGACCGCGGCGGTGGCATCCGGCGCGCCGGTGTGGTCCGCGTGGTTTTCCGCGCAGACGATTATCCCCGGGCTTTCCAACTGGGAAGTGGGCGTGGGTTTGCTCGCCGCAATCGCGTTGTTTAAGGCAATGAAGTGAGCGCACATGGAGTGCGCGGATAGAGACGATGGCGTATATCGGACTAGTGGACTATGACGAAGGCGGCCGCATCCAATCCCTGGACGGCGCGGTGACGTATGACAACGGCGCGACGCGCAACCTGCTGGGAAAAGTTTTAAGCGCCGTGAAATATGACGATGGCGGGCGCTTCCGCACGTTGGTGGGACTCGGGCAGGATCCTTCGCTGGACATGACGGATTTGCCGCTCGCGCCATCCTCCACGGATATTCCGCTGAATTACGCGCCGCTCACTCCCAGCCCTACGTTTGACACGATTTCCGTGCCCGTCACCGGCACGCTGGTGGATACCACGCCGCCAGCCACGCCGTTTATTTATACTCCCTCGCCAACTGTGGATACAGTAGCGACGCAGGCCGCCGGCACATTGGTGGATACCACGCCCGCGGCGGTGGCCCCAGCAGTTCAGTCGATTGTGCCCAGCGTGCTCACGTCCATTTTCAGCGGCGTGAAAAGTATTTTTGGCAGCACATCGTCCACCGTGAAGCCAGCGGGGACTGGCACCATAGTGGGCACGGTTCCTGCCACGTCCTGGTTTTCGCAGGACACGGTGGTGAGCGGCTTGCCAAATTGGGCGGTTCTCGCCGGTGCTGGGCTGGCCGCGGTAGTTGTTCTCGCGTCCGTTGGTGGCAGTGGCGGATCGCGCCGCCGGCGCAATCCATCTAGTCGTCGCAATCCCGCTGAACTGATTTTGATGGGCGCGAATCCGTGGCGCGGCCCCGCGCGCAGAAGGCGGATGCGCTGATGTCCTTCATTGCAATGGAAACACAAAATCCGCTGGGCCAACGTCCGCTGAATCTGATGTCGCGTTCGCAGGGACTTGGCTGGCTGGGCGCGGCACCCACGCCCGGGGATTACGACAATAACCAGCAGGTGCTGGGCCAGCTTGTGGCAATGGGCGCGATTTCGCAGGACGATGCGAACAATATCTGGGCGGGCACGGCGTCCCTGGACGATATGCCTGTCAACATGACGATGATCAACCAGGCACTGGCGCTGACTGGTCAACAGGGCGCGCAAGTTGTGCAACCGCTGCCTCCATCAAGCCCGTCAACGCCATCGGGCACGCTTACCGTGGTGCCGTACACTGCGACTCCATCCACGCCGATTCTGCCGACTGCCGTTACGGCCGCAGCCGCCGCAGCCACGCCCGCCGCTGCAGCACAAATTCCGCCCGGCAGCACGATCTTGTATTCGGCCACGTTCAATCCAGTGAAGTCTTTTATCACTGCGTCAACCGTTATTTCCGACATCGCCGCGCAGCTTCCCGCGCACGGCATGTCCATGATTTCCAGTAGCGTGCAGCAGTCCGGCATCACGTCCACGGGCATGTTCACTATGACGATCATGGACAGCGGCGGAAATGCGCTGCAAAGCGATGCCAAATCCGTGCTTGACGCGCTGGTGAATCAGTTCACAGCGAACGGTTTGATGCAATCGACCATCGCGGTCACCGCCGCTGGAACTGCCAGCGCTGCGGCGGCCGCTGCCGGCGCGGCGCCCAATCTGACGAGCTGGATGGAGCAAAACGTGGGATTGCTGGTGGGCCTGGTGCTGGCAGTGGTGATTGTGCCGCCCTTGATCAAAAAGTTATAGGAGTCACGCAAATGGAAAATGAAATTCCGGCAGGGACAAAAGTAAAAGTGGCCATGACGCAGAAAGGCGTCACCACTTACCAAGACGCCGAAGTGCTGGCGCATATGGATGGCCTAGTGCACGTGGACATGAACGGCGAGGCCGTGAGTGTGGACCCCTCGCAGATCGTGATAGGCGATGCGCCGGCCGCCGCGCCATCGAACATTTTTACGCCGATCATGGACACGCTCGAAAAGCTTTCTGCCGTTCCGCCCGAGGTGATGGATCAGATCAATAAGCAGATGGCGATTCTGGAAACGGTTCCTGGCATTGAATCGCGCGTGGCCGCACTCGAAGCGCGAGTGCTGGCGATGGATGCCGATATCGCGCGATTAGATGGATTGATCGCGGGCTTGAGTGTCCAGCCAAAACCAATCGACGCAGCCGCGCCCGCTGCGCAGCCTCAACCCAATGACGAAAGCACGGCCCCGGCGGCATCTGCGGAATCTGCAGGGGAAGGCCAAACGAGTGGCCTGGAAGCGACCGCAGGCGCAACCGGGCAGTAGTTCAAATTTAACTAGGAGACACGACTATGGCAGTCACAGTTGGCGCAGTAACTCCCTTAACCCTACCAGGTGGAAATTTGTCGCTTGTCACCGTGATTGCCACGGCTGATGCGGATGTCACCACCGGACTTTTCGCGCATGGGTTTAACTTCACGCCCGATTTTGCGCTGATCACTCCGGTGCTGCCGCAAGGCGCGCTGAAAGCGTGGAGCTGGGCGCAGGCTGCCACCACGGGCACGAACATTTCGTTTGTGGGAAACAACGTGGTGGGCAGCGGCGTGGCCGGCGTGTCCGTCCAGATGTGGTTCGGGCGGCTGCATTCGCTCATTCGGTAGGGATCTGGTTGTCCAGATGGAAGTACGAAGCGGGACGCCGCAGGGCAAAATCTGCGGCGCTCCCGTTTCGCGTTAGGAGAAAGCAAAAGGCCCCGGCAAGGGGCGCTTTTGCGGTAAAGCTGACATGCATGTACAAATTCCAACTGAATCGGCCTGGCGGGGCGCTCCCCGATACGTTCTAACGGGAATGTGGACGCCGTGCTATCCCGCGATCGAACACGGCACGCCCACGCGGGGAATGCTTCCTTTGAAATCGGCCGGCTGCACTTGCAGCACGGGACTTGGCGCACTGGGTGCCGCAACCTTGACGGCCGCGGCGGCGATGCAGCAGGCTATCTCGCAAAGTTCCGGGCTGAAATTGAATCCCGCGCAATTTCAAAACGCGGCATGGCTTAGTGCCGCCGCCGGTTTCATCGAAGCGGGCGCGCTTCCCACCACGCCACCCTACGGGCCGAATTGCAGTGGGCAGCCTGCGTCCAACATGAGCCTGCTACAAATGAGCTCTGGAATCGGACTTGCTGCAGCGGGTGCGACCACGGGGATTTTGGTCGCCACGCAAGCGATTTCCGCTGTCACAGGTGCCGTGCTTGGCGCGGCCACGCTGGGCGTGGGTGCGCTGATTTCCGTGATCGCCATGATTTTCGAGCATCACGCCGCCGCCGTGGCGCGCGATCTGGCCTTTGGATGCAGCGCCATCCCGGCCGTGAACAACGCGTTTGCCGTGATCAATAAGGCCGTGCAGTCCGGACAGACCACGCCGGCCGCCGCGGCGCAATCCCTGCAGCAGATTTACACGGAATACCAATCCGCCGGCGGGGCGGCCATCAATGACAGCCCGTGGTGCAACAGCAATTGCGAGCTGGGCGTGATCCTGCAGGGGATGGTGATTTACTGGGAGTCCCAATACAACGCGATGGCTGCTGCGGCGAGCGCCGCGGCCACTCCGGTATCCGCCGCCGTGCAGTCTCAAGTAACGGAATTGCAAACGCAGGCGGCGACGGCGCAGGCGCAGGGCAACACCGCGCTGGCCAGTTCGCTCACGGCGCAGGCCGCCACTTTGCAGCAATCGAACACGGCATCGGCCGGCGCGCTTCCATCGTGGGCGTGGCTGGCCGCGGCTGCAGTGGGAGCATTTTTGCTTTTTAAATAATATGGCGAGCCAATTCAATCCGAACTATCGCGTGGAGCACGTGGCCCCCGTGCCGCGCGGATGGAAAGTGCGCACAAAAATGCAATCCACGCACATGGTGCGGATTGCCTTTCCGCCAGGTGCGCGGCGCAAAGGCAGCGGCAAGGTGGTGGAAATTTTCCATCCGGTGAACGAGAACCCGTGCGCCATGCGCAACCCGCCATCGCTGGAAACGAGAGAACGGCAGCGGGCAACGCGCGATCGCGCTGGGCGAATCCGCGCGGCGCGCATTTCGAACCCGGGATCGATGGATCACGCCGCAGAACTGTACGAAAAATTCCACGGCCAATCGCCGGAAAGAATCGTAGAGATTCAGGAATCGGATACCGCGCGCAAAACTTATACGGCGCTGGGCGCGCTCACGGAGATGGTAATCGACGCCCGCGCGGGCAAAGTGAAAATCAGTTTTGTGAATGCAGACGGCGTGATGGTGGCCAGCGCGCCGGGCGGGCATCAGATTTATTTCATTGGCGGGAATCAGAACATCGAATCCCAACTGGAAAAATTTGGTTCGGACGAAGCAAAGGATTTCGTGGAACTGGGCGCGACCGTGAAACTCACGTATCGCGCGCGCAAGTCAATGGACAATTTCGATCTGGTGGACTACTACCACCATCTAGGCGAAGAGACGAACGAACCGCCGTTCGCGTTCTACGATCGCCTGAAACGCCGCATTTTTCTGGTGGGCGGGCGCTATCGCGTGGAAGCGCCGGGGATTATCAATTAGGAGAACAATGGGAAACAGCTCGATCACCGAATTTCCGTTTGCCAACGTGCAGCGGATCCAGGAAGAGCGCATCCAGACGCAGGATTACAAGGCGCTGGGCCGCGTGGTATGGATTTCGATGGAACTGCAACTGGACCATCCGCCCACGCTGCGAGAGAAATTTTTCCAGGGGCGTTTTGATTTCCAGAATCAAGGGCCGCTGCTGGCCATGAGCAAGGATTTCGCGGACCTGCTGCTACCCGATGGCGTGCCGCTGCAATTGCCGGACATTCCGGATCCCACGTGGGTGCCGCCGGCGTTCAAACAGCCCACTGTGGAACAGCTCGCGGATCCGAAGTGGAAGCCAACACCATCCACGCCGCCGCTCGAAAGGCAATCATGGATTGACCGGCCGTGCAAAACATTCGGAGCGGGGAAGGAAATATGGGTGGCGTTTCAGCCGATCGTGCAGGTGTGGTTCCGTCCGTTCGGCGTGCCCACCTATTCGCACGTGACGTGCAAGCCCACCGCCTGGGGCGGAAAGGGCACCGTGCTGCTGGTGCAGCCCGAAACGGGCAAGGCGCATTTTTACGGTGGCGTTTTTGAGATAGGTTCGCGGTAAGAGTTTGGAGCGGGGACCGGAGACACGCAGCGAGTATCGCGGTTCCAAACAATCGTGACACGGCCGATTGCGCTGCGAAGTAGTTGGCCGCGACGGCAACCCGGCTCCGAAACTGTGATCCTGGCGGAAAGGAAAGTGAAATGTTTGAACAACTGAAACCGTTGTTGGATGCGGCGAAAAAGTTTGTGGCGGATGCGATCGCTGATCAGATCGAAGATGCTGAACAGACTATCGTATGCGAACAGCGGAGAATTAAGCGGCTCAAGGCGCAACGCACATTGTCCGAGAAATTCCTTACGGAAATGGCGAAACCGCCAAAGCCATTCAAGATGCCGAAGCTATCGAAGCGGCAATTGAAAGCGCGGGCAAAGGCGATGGCCGATGCGGGTTTCCTTCCCATGATGCCGGCCAGGCCAGCGGTGAATCAGTAGATTTTTGTTGGACCTGAAAGGGCGGCTGTGATCCTGGCAGACCCGCCGCCCTCCCAGGGAGTTGGCACACAGTGAAGTGGGCCGTCCGCGCATCATACGCCCACTTCCCCGTAGTGCCAATCATTTTCACCGCGAAAGCGCCCCTTACCGGGAGCCTTTCGCTGAAAGCAAGTTTCTAAGGCGTGCTTTTCCGGCGCCCCAAGAAAGGGATGGCAATGCCCATTGTTCGGCTAGTCAACCCGCGTCACTCGCACGGCGGCCGTGCGGGATCCTGGCGATTCTCGGCCGTAGAAGGGGGAAGTGAACCTATGAGGCACCGAAGATTCCGAGTAAAGCATCACCGCCATCACCGGCACAACCCGTTTTTCGGCTACACGCGCCGCCGCAAACACCATCGAAACCCGTTTGATTCGAGCACGGCAGTTACGGCAGCGTGGGCGCTGGCAGGCGGGGTGGCCGCATCGGCCATTCCAGCGGCGCTTCTTCCATCCATGAATAGTGGATGGGCGGGCGTAGCCGCAACCGGCGTTGCTGCGGTGGCGATTGGCTGGGCCGGCGAGAAATTCGCAGGCGCGGATGCTGGAAAGGGTTTGCTGATCGGTGGGCTGGTAGCCACCGGCGGAAAACTGATTGGCCAGCTTCTGGGCAAAAATCTGGTGACGTTCGGCATGGGCCAGTACACGCAGACCTGGTTTGGGCCGCCGTACAATTCGACGGGAATGTTGCAGACCACCGCGAATCCGTACACGCCACCGCCTTCTGCGTCGCAATCCAGCACGCAGGCGGCCATGTCCGGCTTGCTCGGGCGCACCACGAAGTTCCGTAGCAAGTTCGCCCGGTAGTGTTTAGCGCAAAAGCCCGGCCGTTGAACGGAACGGCACTTTTGTTTAAGCCCACCTCATCCCTGCGGTGAACGCAGGCAACAAATTGAATCTGCGCTTGCCGCGCAGAAATCTGACCGGAAAGGGGATGATCGACTATGAATCGGTCTTTCAAAGAAAGGCTTTCAAGGCTACCCAAAATGGGCGAACACGAACTCGGGCGTCCACACTTCAAAGTGCAGAACCCGATCGTGCAGGGGATGGGGGAAGCCATCATCCAGCCCTCATACGATTATTACCGCGTGGTGCAGGGCAACGCCGTCACGCGGCAATTGATGTTCACGATCCCGCAGGGCGGGCAATACACCCCCGCGGGCGGCGCGGCGTTCAACAAAACGTCGTATCACACTGACTTGACGCAGGCGGGCGTGCTGGCAGCTCCCAACAAGCTGCTGGTACGCGCGCTGTGCGGCTGGTTCAAGGGGAACCTTTTCCCAACGGACGCCACATCGTTTGCGAATGATGCGATGGTGTTTTTCCAGGTCAACCAGAAGCCCTACCTGAACATCGCGTTCGGCAAGCTGCCGGCCGGCGGCGGCGTGTTCAACACGGGCACGCTGACCACCGTGAACGCCACCAGCAACGGCTATCCCGATGCAGCCAATCTCTATCTGATCACCGAAGGCGAAATCCTCGGCGTGCAGATCGAGCAACAGCAGAATTTCGGGATTGACCTTAACCCGACGTTGACGGAAACGGGCGTGGGCTTCACCGCCGCGACCACCGCCAATGGCGGCTTTGACGTGATCGTGAAGATGTACCTGGAAGGCGTGCTACTCCGCGCCGTTCAGTAGTCAGTCTCACCGCGAAAACGCCCCTCGCCGGGGCTTTTCGCTCGTCCGGTACCGCGTTAGGCGGACAGCGGCGCATCCTGCCGCTGTCCGCTTCGCCGTTACTAGTTTCTTGAGAGGGGAATTTATGTCAAGCCAAGACACACAAGACGTTTTGCGCGTGCCGGATTCGTACGTGCTCAGTGCCTCTCTAACGGCGCTGCAATCGCAGCAATTCACCGTGCAGATCCAGCAGAAGGCGGATTTCGAGTGGCTGAACCGCATCGCCAAATCGACGGGCAGCTTTCGCGTCCAGATTCAGGATGCGGCCACGGGGCGGAATTTGATCACCAACAATCCGCCGGCGGGTTCCGCGATTCCCGCGAACACGGTGGATGCCGCCAATTATTTCGGCACGGCGCAGCTTCCCAATCCACTGCTGCAGCCGTACGTGTTCGCCAGATCGTCCGCTATTTTGGTGACGCTGATCGACACGAGCGGCGCCGGCGGCGGAAACAACATCGAAATCAATTTCGATGGTTTCGATATGTACCCGGCGTCCACGCCGTCGCAAGGATCGAGCGGCGCACTGGTGAGTCAGAGCTAAACGTGATTCGTGGCCTGTGGTTCGTGATCCGTCCGCCAGATTGATGGTGGACGGGCCACAGATCACGGGCCACAGAACACGGAGCCCCCCATGAATCAGCCGGGACAACGAAACATTTGGGACGAACTCTCAGGCAGCGCCATCCCGCGGCACTGGATGGGCGCGTGGCTTACCTATCGCAAAACGGCCAGCCTGCTGCAGCTTCCGAACAGCGACGTGCGGCAGCAACTGCACGGACTCTATCCGCTGGATTACGGATTCACGTTCCTACTGGCCGCGCAGCAGACGGGCGACCAGCGCAGTGTGATCATGAAAAACTGGATTCTGATTGGCCTGTCTTGCAGCGCCACTCTGGATGTGGCCGCCACCGCTCCGGGCAATAGTTTTCAGGCGCAAATCTATCTCGGCAAATACAAGCAAGGCGTGGCCCTCTCGGATCGCCCCATGAATGGCACGAATCAATTTGGCGGCAAGGATCTGGCCGGCCTGGCTTCGCCCGCCGCCACTGGGATGCTGCTGCGTTACCTGAAAACACCGCTGTGGATTCCGCCGCAGACGCCCATCCTGATCCGCGTGCAAAATCTGGACACATCCATCAATACGAATCAGGTGGAAATTTCCTTGCAGGGCGTAGGTGAGTAGCCGTAGCGAGTAAAAGGCCCCAGTAAGGGGCGCTTTTGCGGAAAGGATGGCAAGCGAATGAGACTCCTGCGTGACCGTGACAGAATTCTGCCACTCGATTTCAGTAAAGTTTTGCCCAACGAAGATTTTCCGGTGCAGCCCAACTACCAGGCGCTGCCGCCGCATCTCTACCAGCCCACCACGGGGCTGCCGTTCAATCCCAGCACGTACGTCACGATCCCCGCGATCGGGGCGACGGCCATCATTCTGGATTTCCGCGTGCCCAATGGCTACCAGGGCGTGATTAATCAGATGGGCAACAATTTTGTGGGCGGCGGCTTCGTGGATGGTTCTGGAAACATTCGCTGGCAGTTGTTGCTGGACGGCGTGCCGTATCCCAATTTTGAAAACATCATCGCGTCTCTGGGCAATCCCGCGAATCCGTCCCTGATCGGCGCGGTGCAACTCCGCGAACGCCAGCGCGTGCAACTTGTGGTGAAAAATATTGCGGTGGTGACGGCGGGCCAATTGATCGGCGGCCGCCTGTCCGGCTTTTTCTATCCGTTGGACCTGGCGGACACCACGCAGTGGTTTTAATTTAGGAGACCTGATGGCACGCCACACACTCACACGCGAACAGCAGATCAAGGGATGCCGCAAGGCGCTGCGGAATCCGAAAACGCCGAAAGGTTTTAGGTCCGGACTGGAAAAGCGGCTCAAAGCTCTCTTGAGAAAATAACATGGCGCGGAAATCCAGCACGGGCACAATCTTCACGGTGGCGCTACTTGGCGTGGGCGGATACTTTGCCTATGAAAATTGGGCGGCGATTTCCGCCTGGATCAATACGATCATTCCCATGCCCACCGCAGGCGCGGCCACGGCCAGCGGCTTTTACCCGAACTCGCCGGTGCCCACGTCCTATTCCACCAGCCAAACTTTTGTGGATAGTTCCGGCAATCAATGGCAGTTCAGTACGCAGACGGGGCAGTGGGTGATCGCCGCACCTGGCCCCGCGCCGGTCTCGCCATCATCTGGCACAGTAGTTTCCACCGTCGTGCCGCAGCCAGTGGTCGCACAGCCCGCGCCGGTAACGGCCGCGCCAGTCGTTCCCATTGCGCAGCCATCCGCGCCGCTCGTTCAGTGGGGGGCACCGTCGCCCGAGCCTGTAACAATGGCGCCGCATTCGGCGGGCACCGTCATTCCCACTGGGCCCAGTGCACCGTTCGTTGCCCGCGTTTATCAGCAGGGCCAGCCGCCCAGCGCACCAATTTATGGAATGCCCCACTACCGTGGGTATTAGGTGACAACATGAAAAGAAAATGCCTACTTTTGTTTGCATTTCTAACTAGTCTGCTGTGTGTTGGCGTGATCTGCCCGCAGCAGGCGCGTGCGCAATTCATCGGATTCACTTCTCCGCAGACGGTCACTCAGCTACTTGCCACTGCACTGCCATGCACGGGCAGCCAGCAGATCTTCCCGATCCAAAATCTGGGGCAAACGCAACACTACGTTTATCTCACCAGCAGCGACGTGGCGACGATGAACGTGGAGATTGACGGAATTGATACCGTTGGAGACACCTTTCGAATTTCGGATACGAGCACAATTGCTACTTCACTGTTTGGCACGAATCCGGTTCTATCGGCAACGGGATATTTTCCGAGGATTCAAGTGGTGGTGATCTGCAAACCAGCCACGTCCGCCACTTTCAATCTTTCCTATACCGGAACGTCGTCCACCACCAATCAAAATACGGGTGGCTATCAGCTCGCGCAGATCGACAAAGTGATTTCCTCCGGATCGCCGGCGAACACGAATCTTGGCACGAATCCGTTTCAGCCGCCGTTCAGCAATTCTTTTGGAGCTCTCTATTTTCAATTTGCCGGCGGTTCTGGCCCGTCTGGATCTACCTTAAGTCTCACGTGCCAGGGAGAAGCGAGCACGTCGAATATCGTCAGCTACGTGTTTTCTTTAGCAACGTCCACCGCACTGCAGACGTTTCCCATGCCGGATTCGACTTGTCCGAACATCACCATCACGTACGTTTCCGGAGGTGCCAGTGCCGTGAACTTTGTGCTGGATTACATTTTTTCGCAGCCTGGGTTTAAAGGCACGAACGCTTACACGCACATCACTGGCACCACGGCCACCGTGATCAAGGCTGGGCCTGGAACGGTGCACAGTCTGGTGGTTGGCACTTCGGCGGCAGGTACGATCAGCCTGTTTGATCTTGTGCCGGCATCCTGCACGGCCACGCCAGCCACGAATGTGGTTTCGGTAATCACGGAGTTTGCCAGCGCCACGCCC